>ERZ1292623.269-Hain-H51-01um-R1-269-length-58048-cov-18_pt1 | contig 58048 bp, 61 predicted proteins | sample MGYA00564398_ERZ1292623 | MGnify/ENA primary metagenome ERZ1292623 (study PRJEB36523, sample SAMEA6512633) | groundwater metagenome | collected 2019-01-07 | study: AquaDiva: Metagenomics assemblies of 32 groundwater samples
TGTGCGGGATGGGGTAATCGAAACCCCGTCTAATCCTTGGGAAGGACTCATTCTACCACTAAACTAATCCCGCTTTTACCAATAAGATATTACTATCTTTGTTGATTTTGAACAAGCATGATAAGATACAAGTATTAGTATTAAAATTATTTAAAAAATGAAACACGTAACGATTTATTCAACCCCTTCCTGCCATTTCTGTCATATGGCGAAAGATTATTTTAAAGAAAATGGTGTTGTATATACGGAATACAATGTGGCTAATGATACCGAAAGAAGAAAAGAGTTGATAGATAAAAGCGGTCAAATGGGGGTACCTGTGATAATAATAGGTGATGATATGGTTGTAGGCTTCAACAAGCCAAAAATCGCAGAATTGCTCGGATTAGAAGCATAAAATGGGTGTGTCCTCGGCAGGAATCGAACCGGCAACTACTCCTTAGGACGGAGTTGTTATATCCATTTAACTACGAGGACATCTGTCTAGTAAACACTATATAATTTAGCACAAAAAATCCAATTTTAACAATTGGATTTTTTATAGAATTGTGCTAACATATTTCCATGGATTCAGATGATAAAAAGTTATTAAAAGAGACCTTTGCTCTTACTGAAGAAAATAACAAGATGCTTAAAAAGGTGCGTGGCGTTCAAAAAAGGGAAGCCATCTGGAGTACTTTAAAGATCATAATAGTGGTAGGCATAGCTTTGGGTTCGTTTTATTACATAGAGCCATATTTAAACAAAATGATAGACATTTATAGCTCTATAACGGGTATAGAGAAGAAAATGAACAGCAGCAGTATTCAGGATTTATTGAAGAAGTTTTAAAAACCAAAAAGCCGAGGTAGCTCAGTTGGTAGAGCGCTCCCCTGAAGAGGGATAGGTCACCAGTTCAATTCTGGTCCTCGGCACAAAGATTTAACTTTATAGAGATTTAACTTTTACACTATTTCTTTTTTCTTTATCTACTTTTCTGAGTCTGATAGTGAGTAGTCCGTGCTTTTCGGTGGCATCTACTTCTTCGGGTTCTACTTCTTGAGGGAGGAGTATTACACGTGAGAATTTACCCCAGTAGAGTTCTTTGACGAAATAGTTTTCGTCATCTATATTCCTGTTTTCTTCGCGCTTGCCTTTGATAGTGATCATATCACGAGCTATTGTAAGGTCTAGGTTGTCGGGCTTTACTCCTGCTACCATCGTTTGCAAGACTATTTCAGTGGGGGTCTGATACACATCTACGGTCAGCTCAAGCTCTTCGTTTTCTTCTTCCATCCAGTTATGTGTGTCTTTCTTGTCTTTTTTTGATGGTGACGCATCGCTCTCTGTAGTGTCTTCATCTTCTGGATTAAATCCGCCCATTAATCTTTGGAAAAAACTTCTTTTTTTATTGTGCATAATTTTATATGGAAACTTAATAAATTATTTAATACTCATTCTTCGTAATTTTTCAAAAAGTAGCATTACTATCACTGTCACCACCCATAGAAAACCCAGAGCTTTCAGAGGATTACTTCCGTTGTTCTCTATTATAAAGAAATTAAATATACTATGCAAGATAGTAGCCAGAGCAAGTCCGACTATTAGATACATTTTCTTTGTAAATCCATTCATAAAGAAGGCAAGACCCAGACTTATACCTAAGATACCGCTTGATACGGCATGTAAAAGTGTTGCTCCTAAAAATCTGATCTGTCCAGTAAAAAGTCCGACAGTGTTCTGTCCTAACATGAGAGGTTTGAGCAAGTACAGAGAATTTTCTATGGCAGCGAATCCCAGAGCTGCTGTGATGAGGTATATTGGCCAATCCAGCGGTTCATCTATGTTTCTGTTGTTTATTAAAAGTATTATAACAGCCAAGTATTTTACAAGTTCTTCTGCGGCGGCCCAGCTTACTATTTGCCAATCATAAGATGCGATATTGTCTCTTATGAATTGTTGCAGAGGTATAACTACCGCGATAGAAAGCATTCCAAAGAAGAAGACGACGGCAAGCAGACCTTTAGGCTCTGGGCGCTTATTGTCTTCTCTAAGCCAAAACGCAAGCCACAACAGGGCTGGTATAATGCCACCTAGGAGCGCTAGTACTAGTATTTTTGGATCACTGGTCATTTTTTGATAAGGGCCACTTGGCTATCATTATTAAATCATCTTTGTTTCTTTTTTTCATTAAGGACCAGATTTCTTCAGTAACAAAAGGTATAAAGGGATGCATTGCGCGAAGGAGAGTGTCCAAGTGTGTGTAGAGTAAGGCTTTTGCAGAATCTGAATTTTTTCCTTCAGAGATTTTCTTTTTTGATTTTTCTATCAAAATATCAGCAAAAGTGTGCCAGAAATAATGGTATAGTTTTTCAGCGACGATAGAAAATCTGTATTCGTTCATTTCTTTTGTAACTTCAGTCAGCAAAGTGTTCAACTCCTCGTGACTTTTTTTGTCTTCTTCGTCTAAAACTTCAAGAGAAATTTTTTCTTTATTTAAGTCTTGTGTGTTTTCAAGTACAAAACGAGAAGCGTTCCATATTTTGTTTGCAAATTTCTTGTAACCTTTTATGTCATTTTCATTTAGTTTCAAATCGTTACCAGGGGTATTGCCCACGATCATAGCCATACGCAGGGCATCGTTGCCATAATTGTCTATTATGGTGAGGGGATCAATAGCTTTATCACCCAAAGATTTAGACATTTTCTTGCCGTCTGCTGCGCGCACTATGCCATGGAAATAAATATCTTTGAAGGGTACCTCGCCTAGGAGGTATTGCGACATCAAGATCATTCTGGCTACCCAAAAGAATATAATATCGTGACCTGTTTCTATTAAGCTCGTAGGATGATAATTTTTCAAATCTGCTGTTTGTTCGGGCCAGCCTAGAGTAGAGAAAGTCCAAAGTCCAGAAGAGAACCAAGTATCTAGGGTGTCTTCATCTTGAACCCAACCTGGTTCTGTCGGTGCTTCTGTATCGCAAAATATTTCTTCTTTGCTTGTCGTGAGGGGAGTCGAACGATACCATACAGGTATCCTGTGTCCGTACCAGATTTGGCGGGAGATGCACCAGTCACGCAGATTCTCTACCCAGTTGTAATAAACCTTTTCAAATCGGTCGGGGAGTATGCTTATCTCTTTGTTCTTTATCGGTTCGAGCATTAACTCTTTGAGGGATTTGTTGCCTCGTTCTTTTATTTTTTTATTCACATCTATAAACCACTGGAGCATTATTTGTGGTTCTATCACACATCCTGTTCGCTCTGCTGTGGCTACTCTGTGAACATAATTTTCGTCTGCTGAAACGAGCAACCCTTTAGCTTTTAATTTTTCAACAATCTTTTCACGTGCATCAACTATCTTCATTCCAGCAAATTCTCCAGCGATAGGGAGGAGCTTGCCATATTTGTCTATGATCTGTTCTTTGTCGATTTTATATTTTTCCGCCAATGCAAAGTCTTCATGAGAGTGCCAAGGGGTGATGGTCATGACTCCTGTGCCGAACTCCATGTCTATCATCTCGTCTTTGATCACAGTGGCTTCTATCTGGCCGTTTATCCATTCTACTGTGAGTTTGTCGCCATGTTTCCATTTCTGATAACGCGTATCGTCTGGATGCATCACCACATATTTGTCGCCGAATTTTGTCTCGGGTCTTGCTGTACCTATCTCAAAAGGACCGTATTTGAAAGTGTAAAAATTGGCTTTTCTTTCTTCGTAGATTAATTCATCATCTGAAATCACTGTTTGTCCTTTTGGGTCCCAGTTTACTATGCGGTTACCTCTGTATATCAAACCATCACTGTACATTTTTTTAAAAGCAGTTCTGACAGCGGTGTTTCTCTTTTCGTCCAGAGTAAAAGCCTCACGCGACCAGTCCATAGACGCGCCCATCTTTTTGGCTTGGTTTACAATGGTGTCATGTGATTCTGAAGCGTACTTTTCTACCCGGGCTAAAAATGCTTCGCGGCCCATCTCGCCCCTGCGTAAACCTTCTTTTTCTATTATTTTTTCTACCTTTGATTGAGTGGCGATAGCCGCATGGTCTGTCCCAGGGAGCCAGAGTGTACGAAAGCCTTGCATTCTTTTGTAACGCACGACTATATCTTCAATAATGAGCATCAGCGCGTGGCCTGTGTGCAGACTGCCTGTAACATTTGGAGGAGGGAGTACGATAGAAAAGTGAGGAGCGTCGGCTTTTGCAATTCCTTTATCTATACAAACATCAGGATTGAAATATCCGCTTTCGTCCCATCTCTTCAGTATCTTTGCCTCGGTTTCCTTTGGGTCATAAGGTTTTAATAGCTTTTCGTCCATAGGGGAATGATAGCATAAAATATACTTTATTTAAGATATTGACTTATCCGTATAATATGCTACAATGGGTGTCCAGCTTTGGCCAAGTTGGAATCATAGAAAAGCCGAGTCAGCGTAGCGTTGACTCGGCTTATTTTATTTTATACAGGTTTTTTTGAATTTTATTTTTTGTGCGCGATACAGGATTATAAAAAAAATGGTGGGCGGTACAAGACTCGAACTTGTTGCCTCGTCGACGTCAACGACGCGCTCTAGCCAAATGAGCTAACCGCCCAGAGTTTCTATTGACCTTTCACAAAACTTCCTACCAATATATATTAATTTTCTTTGTATAGCAATATTTCCGCAGTCTATTACACATACACCCTTGTAGTCCTTGTATGTTGGTTTTCCTATTGTTCTCTTATCGACAGATACAGAACGAAAATCATTTATAGATATTTTTAATTCTTTTGCCCAATATTTTTTTATTGTAACAGGATTTTGATCTGCTCTGATATGTAATTCAAATCTGATTTTTTCCTTTTTTACTTTATATACATTGATTAATATTTTCAAAAAAAATCTAAGTAAAAGGGGATCGGAGTTACCCATACCCGTTCTGGGCGATTTCTTAAAGCCTTCTCCCAGATATAACATAGCCAAGCCGAGCTCTATTGTTTTTGAATTGTTATCCAATTTGGATAAAATTTTATTTGCTTCATTTTCCGCATTTAAGATTCTTTTTGATTTCTGTTGATTGTGCCATAGCATAGCTTTCTTTCTACCTTTTATGAGAGCGTTTTTATGTTTTATTTCTAAAACCTTCATTTGAGTTTTTGTTAGTTTTACATTTTTAAACCAACCGCTCAAGGTAGAGCGGGGTATTTTTAAATATTTTTCTATACTTCTTATAGAAATACCTTTTTTCCTTAAGGCAATGGATTTATTTTTTAAACTAAACCACTTTGATATCATATCTGTATGATATCATCTATGGTACGAATAAACAATTAAACTCTAACTTGAATTAAGTCGTTTGGATGGCTAACCGCGCGAATATTTTATTTTAACATTTTTTTTTGTAATTATGGCTGAGTCTTTGTTTTTGGAGGACAAAAACTCAGCCGAGGTGTTTGGGGGGCAAAGATGGATCTGTTCGCACCCGAAAAGATTTCAACAATTCCATGCACTCTTTGCGCATGAAATTGTTTACTATGATAGGAAGAATATTATCTCCCTGCCATAGTTTCAACATCTCTTGCACGGAAATTCGGAAGGATCTCCACCCGGGGTGGATGGAGAAAGCATCTTCTATTGTCGGGCCGTACACAATCTTCCCGACGTAAGAAGACATCATCATCCCTAGACACATCGCACACGGTGGTGCTATTGTGTACAATGTGACTTCATGCAAAAATCTCGTTCTTAAGATCTTTGCCACCTCCCTTGTTACGACCATTTCGGCATGTGCCGATGGGTCGTGGGGAAAATGATTAATTTGATTTCCTGCTCCACACAGGAAATTTTCCCCGATTGCTGCGACAGCCCCCACTGGAGCCTCTCCTAGCTTTCCAGCAATCCTCCCAAACTCTAAGGCCCTCTGCATCATCTTTGCAGAGGCCTATACATTTCCGTCCAAGACATCATTGCAAAAAAGTGTTTTTTGCATACATGTCTCCTTTTTGATCCAAGTTGGATATTACATCTTCTCTCGCATTCTTTCAAGTGTTTGAAGTTCCTCTTTTGTATTTGCTCCTAAAGCCTCGTGAGGTTCTATTTCTATAGACTCTAGTGAGTTTTCTTTTACTGCCAAAGCGATGAGATCGGGTAGATAAAATTCTTTTTGAGAGTTTTCGTTTTTTATATTTTTTATTTCTTCCCAGAGCCATTTTGCATCAAAACAAAAAAAGCAGGGGTTTATTTCTGTTATTTTCAATTCTTCTTCTGTTGCGTCTTTTTTTTCTACTGTCCTAATAATTTTTCCACTTTCGTCTCTGATGACTCTGGAATAATGCTCGAAACAAGCACGCCAATCTTTAAAATCTTTTAATTTTACTGTACCCATAGTCATCTTACTCTTTGAAGAAAAATGTTCGGCGAATATATTTTGTATTGTTTGATGATCTATAAAAGGTATGTCTCCGTAAAGTACAATGACATTATCTGTTTTGTCTCTTAAAATTTCTTCTGTCATATGTACGGCGTGTCCTGTACCGAGCATTTCTTTTTGATCAACATATATGTATTTATTGCCCAGTTCTTTTATAACTAGTTCTTTTTTGTATCCTACGACTACGACAGGGTGTGGGTCTAAACCAGAAAGCCGTATACTCTCCAAGAGATGTTGAATCATAGGTTTACCATTTAAGGATACCAATACTTTCGGCAAGTCTGATTCCATCCTGGTACCTTTGCCGGCTGCTAGTATTATTATTTTTACTTTTGCTTTATTTTCCATAAATATAAGCCCTGTTTTAGGGCTTGGAAATATATTAACATTTTTTTAAAAAATCATAAAGCTGAAGTGGGATGTCAATGTTCTACCTTGATATTGTGGGTTTTTTCTTTTTTTTCAATCTCTTTTAATACTTTTGGGATCTTTTTAAAATCGGCTATCAAAACCTCTCGCATCGAGCCGTCGTACAGCGCTGCGGCTGGATGATAAAGAGGGAAGAAATATTTTGTATTCATTCCCGTAAACTTTTTCACTAGCATTTTTCCGTGAGCTTTTGATATCTGAAGTTCGGGGAAGAAATTATTCATCGCGTGCCTGCCTAAAAAAATTATTAGGCGAGGCGAGATGAGTTTGATTTCTTGGAGGAGCCATTCTCGACAAGCGGATTTCTCTTCTGGGCTTGGATCGCGATTGTTTGGCGGGCGGTATTTTACGATGTTTGTAATGTATATGTCTTCGCGTTTTAGATTTATGAGTGCGAGCATTTCAGATAAAAATTTACCCGCGCGACCAATAAAAGGCACGCCTTGCTCATCTTCGGATTTGCCCGGCGCTTCGCCTATAAAAACAATCTCCGCATTCGCTGAGCCATCACCCGGTACAGGCTGCGTGGCAGTTTTTCTTAGCTCACATTCACATTGCTCAAACCATTTTTGATGAATTGATTTTAATTTTTCGGACTTATCTTTTTGTGACATGTTATATTGAAGATTATACTATATTTTGATTTTTCTCAAATTAAGCGTTAGTATTATATCTATGACACAGCCCATCAAGGTAAGCTCTAAAGAAAGAGGAAACATTCTGAAAGAAATACAGAAGCTTTTGTATGTTTACAATCTAAACAGGGTTATAAGGTTTGGCAAAAAGAGGGTTGAAAAGTTTGAGACGCAGTCCGTGGCAGAGCATCTGACAAATACTATTTTTCTGGCGCATTATTTCAGAGATTTGGAAGATAGAGAACACAAGATGGATTTTGAGAAGGTGATCAGGATGATTTTGATGCACGATATGCCCGAGATTGAAAATGGCGAAATCATAAATCCTCAAAAGACTCAGAAAGATAGAGACAAAGATATGCAAATGGTAGATACCGTTGCCGAAAAATCACCGCGTTTCATACAAAAAGAAATAAAGAAATTATATAAAGAGTTAGAAGGTCAAAAAACAAAAGAAGCTCAATTTGTACATTGTGTAGATAAATTTGAAGGACAGTTTTTCTGGTTTAAAGATGATGGAATTAGGATGATAAAAAGTGTTTTTAAAGAAAAGAGGTTGGGTGTGGAAGTGTATGATACTGTTTATGAAAAGATAATGAACAGCCTCCAAAAATACGGTTTCAAAGATATGGCAAAGTATTTTTATGTGCAACAATCTGACAAGAAAAGGCGAGGGTTGTATGAAATATTATGAAATTTATGGGGTGTATTCTAAAAATTGAAAATTCGTTTTTCTGCGGAGGTGGTAAGATTTGGCTTTGACTCAAAAATTTCTCGTCAGAAATTTTTGGTCTAGCCACCGACTCATGCATTTTTTCTGTTGAAAAAATGACATTCCGTCGTTCAAACCTCACAAGCAAGCAAAGCAGTTTGCTTGCTCGCCTCCGCAGTTCTCACTGCGTTTCAAACTGCGGAGGCGGTGAGATTTGAACTCACGATTAGGTTTCCCCAATGCCGGTTTTCGAAACCGGTGCCTTCAACCACTCAGCCACGCCTCCGTATTTATTGCAATTCATAGCGTGGCTTCGTACATCCCTATACTCTCGCATAAAGCATTGAGTATTTCTGCTTTCAGCAGAACCAGATGAAATATGAAGCAGTTCATATTTCATAGCCACGCCTCCTTGCCTTGTAATCTATCATCTTTTGCCATTTTTTCAAAAAAATGATAGATTTATAATGTTTTTGATTCAATATGGCCCTATCGTCTAATAGTTAGGACATCAGCTTTTCAAGCTGGTAATCTGGGTGCGATTCCCAGTAGGGTCACCACAACTAAAACAAGCCCACTGCTGGGCTTTTTTAGTTTGCGGTGACAACCGTGTTATCATTTTGCAAAACATACTTATTGTTTTATAATGTAGGTGTTATTAATTAACTTATAAAATATATGGCAGATATAAATCAACTGAAAAGAGAGGTAGAGTGGTACACGAAAGAAATTGAGATCAATAAGAGAGATTTAGAAAACAAGAAGCGAGAGGTTCATGACAAAGAATTGGAGATACAAAATAATCAGCGTAAACTAGATGATTTTAAGAGAGAGCTTACTAGAGCCGAAGAGGAAGAAAAAAGGAGAAAACAGCAAGAAGATGAAAGAATAAAAAAGATGGAAGAAGATTTAAAGAGAGCAAGAGAAGCAAAAAAATAAGAAATTTGATATATATTCTATATGTGTTAATGTGAAATAAATCCGTTTTTTTTGGTTGTTCACTTTTCCCCAAAGGAGGGAAAAATGAAAAAAGAAATTTTGTTCATGTTAATACTAGGAGGCATCGCTGTCATAGCAGCGATGCCTCCTAGTGGTTTTTATTCTTGTCTCCCCATTTCTTGCCTTATATTTTTCTTGCCTGTGGCTGGGCAAAAAAAGAAGGGAGAAGAGGGGAAAAAAAGAAAAAAGGCAAACGCCAAAAAAAACAAAAGTTGTTTTGACGGGGAGGAAAAAAAGGCCGACGCCGATTTTCGCTCAGCCGCGTCTTGCTTCGGGAAACAAGCAAACAAGAAAGGAAAAGCGCAAGGAGAGGGAGCGTTTCCGTGCACAATCGCTTTGATTTACAGCCGTAACATTTCCGGGGGAAATGTTACGGCTGGTTGTTTTTTGGGCTATTTATTTAAAACTCATCTTGCGTGAATGTAGAGGTAAATGTCTTCCAATGCGCGAACGGCGTCGCCAGCGGCTATGTTGTTTTGATGGTAGAGAATATTGGTGCAGTCTCCCGCTGCCCAGATGCCTGCGGCTTCTGTTTTTTGTGTTAGTGGGTCTATTTTTACTCTGCCATACTCATCCAATGGTACAATGTCTTTTATAAAGCTTGTGTTTGGGATTTGACCTATTTCTACGAATATTCCAGCGATGGGTAGATCTGTGATTTCTCCTGTATTTTTGTCTTTATATATTATTCCTTCTACAAATTTCTCACCTTTGATTTCTAGTATTTCCACATTTTTAAAAGCTTTCATTTTTGGATTTGCTAAAACTTTCTCTACGGTCACTTCATCTGCGCGGAAATTTTCACTGCGGTGTAGTAGTGTGACGGATTTGCAGTAGGCGAGGAGTTGCGCTGCGGATTCAAAACCAGCGTTGCCTCCGCCGACTACCACCACATCCATATCTGCAAAAATAGGTCCATCGCAAGATGCGCAGTAGGTGAGGCCTTTGTGTTCTAGAGCATCGGCGTTTTTGGCTTCGAGTCTGCGTCTATCACTGCCTGTACAGACCAGTACTGTTTTGGTTTTGAATTCTTCTTTATTTTCTAATCTTATATTGAAAGTATCAGAATCTTTAGAAATCATCTCTACTTTTATTCCTTCTTTGACTTGCAAAGATTCGCCGACATTTGCCATGACGTGTTTTTTGAAACTAGATGCAAGCTCAGCCCCTGATATGGTGGGTGTGCCTATCCAGTTGTAAATCTGTTCTGATACGACAGATTGGCCACCCCATTCCTTGGTGATGAATAGTGTTTTGAGTCTCTTGCGAGCGGCATACACGGACGCCGCCGTGCCTGCAGGCCCACCCCCGATAATTATCAAATCGTAAATCATGCGTATTATTATATCATAAAATTAGTTCACCCCTCCCTTTTGGGGAGGGGCTGGGGGGTGGGGTGAAAAGAGATTTCTAATTCTTCTTTCTTCTTAGAAAAGCAGGCACAGCGCTCCAATCTTCGCCGTCGTCATCAATGATGACTTCTTCGGGAGCAGTTTCTTTTTTATCTATCTTCTTTAGGAAGTCATTATTTACAATATTGTTGCTTGCTCCTTGAGATGTTTGTATAGTACTGTGAATTTCTTTTACTGCTTTTACTGCGTTGTCTTCTTTGAGTACCGCTTGATTCATAGCGTTTGTGCCAGTGAAAAGATTCTTTCTTGGAAGCACTTCATTGTTTGTGAAGTTTGTGGCGATAACTGTGACTTTTAGTTCGCCTTTCTTAAGTTTTTCATCTCTAATAGTACCAAAGATCACTCTTGCGTCTTTATCTATGGATTCAGTTATTATTTTTGCCGCTTCTTGTATTTCATGAATAGTAAGATCATCTCCGCCTGATATGGCAAAGAGTACGCCCTTTGCTCCATTTATAGAAACCTCTAGAAGAGGGGAATTAATAGCCTGTAATGCTGCATTTGAAGCCCTGTTTTCCCCTGAAGCGATTCCTATACCCATCAGAGCGCTACCCGCGTCTGTCATCACAGATCTGATGTCTGCAAAGTCCACATTGATAATACCGGGCATAGTAATAAGATCAGAAATTCCTTCTACTGCTTGACGTAAGACATTGTCACAGCTTGCAAAGGCGTCTCGGAAATTTGTGTTCTTGTCAGCGAGCTGAATCAATTTGTCATTTGGAATTATGATAATCGCATCTACTTCTTTGGCAAGTTCTTCTATGCCTTTTTCTGCGATTTTCATTCTGTGATTTCCTTCAAAGAAGAATGGTTTGGTGACTACAGCCACTGTGAGTATGCCTTGTTCTTTGGCTACGCGAGCAATGATAGGAGCCGCGCCAGTACCAGTGCCTCCACCCATGCCACAGGCTACGAATATCATGTCTGCGCCCTTGATCACATCTTGAATTTCAACTTTGGTTTCCTCTGCGGCCTTTTTTCCTACTTCTGGATTCATGCCGGCGCCGAGACCCTTGGTAAGGTTTTTGCCTATGTGTATTTTTTTCTCAGCTAAGGAGTGATGCAAGTCTTGAGTGTCTGTGTTCATGCATATAAACGAGACGCCTTTGACTTTGGAATTTATCATGTGGTTCACTGCGTTCTTACCGGATCCTCCTATTCCGATGACCATGATTCTGGCGAAACTTTCTATCTCAGGGTTTATTTTAGGCATATTTTATTGACTATTTTAATTATAAAAAGATTATTTATCTATTACAACGTCTATAATAACAGAAAACAAAAAAAAGCAAAGCATGATTGGTAAAACATGATTTTGGAATAAATTTCAGTAATTTAGGGCATCAGTTGCTTGATATTTGATTTAAGAATACTTTTTAAGTTTTGAAAAATATTATGTAAAGAATCTTGATGATAACTACCTTCTTCTTCGGAAGGAGTGATCAGTCCGAGTGCTGTGAACCACGCAGGATCTCGAAGTTTTGTTTTTATGTTGCCGAACATATTTGTTGAACCGACTGATGAAGGAAGTTTGAGAGCGGATTTTGAATATTCCAAAATTAAAGGAATGTTTGCAGATCCTCCTATAAAAATTACGCCTGCTGGGAGGAGTTCATTTCTTTTTATTTTTTTCAAATGATTTTCTATTAACTCAAAAACATCAAAGAGTCGCGCCTCTATAATCTCATCGAGTTTTTTCTTGGCATATCCTTCTTTTATATTTCCTAGTTTGAATTGATCAGCTTCTTCAAGAGAGATTTTCATACCTAGGGCGATATCGTTCGTGATGTCATTGCCTCCTATAGGGAAAGTATGTAGGTATACCAAAATACTATTTTCAAATACTGCCAGAGAGACTGTTTCTGAACCTATATCCACCAATGCTCCACCGACTACTTTTTGTTTTGAAGACATAGCCATCAGACTTCCTGCGATGGGCGTTGCTACTATATCAATAGGTTCAATTCCCGCTTTGCTGACGACTTCTATTAAGTCTTCAAAGTGTGAAAGCGAACATGTGACAAAAAGACTTTTGACTTCAAGCTTGGTGCCTCGCATACCTTCGGGTCTGCCTAGGATTTCTTTACCGTCTAATTTAAAGGCTAAGGGAAATACTTTTATAACTTTTTTATTGTTGAGGTTAAGGTTGTTTTCGGAATCTTCAAGCGCTTTAGTTATGTCTAGATTTGTGACTTCTCCATCAGCTTTGGTAATGATACCGATACCGGTGGACATATCTCCGCGTAGAGTAACTCCACCTATACCTATGAATGCTCGCCTTATGCGGATGTTTGAACTTTTTTCCGCTAGAGCAACTGCGTCTTTTAGAGATTGAACGCAAGAAGCGATGTCCGTCACATATCCATGTCGCATGCCTTTTGTTTCACTTTCACCCACGCCGATAATCTTAGGAGTTTTTTCTCCCTTTAAAAATTCTCCGACTACGACTCGCGTCATAGCGGACCCGATGTCTATTCCCACGGAAATATTTCTGATCATATTTGCATTCTAATACTTCCATTCTACTACTATGTTTGTATCCTTTCAAATGAAGCATACCGTGGATAACTAAAAATCCAAGAAGTTCCGTAAAATTTCTCTCAAATTTCTCTGTTTCTTTCTTTATAGTATCCAGACAAAGAAGTAACTCACCTGAATTTTTGGTTAAAGAAAAAGACAAAACATTTGTGGGTTTGTTTTTGTTTCTGTGAATTTTATTTATTTTTTGCATTTCACTCTCGTTTATATAAGCGATTGAAAGTGAATACTTTTTGGTTAGAATATTGTCTTTGATTTTTGATAAAAGAGAAAAAGGCAACAAACGGCTCTTTGTCTTTGTTTTGTTTATTATAGATAGGATGTCTTCCATATTTAAAATGGATTCAAAGATAGCAAGGACTACTTTATCTTGCCTAATTTGCGTAGTTTCTCAGTCTCTTTTCTTCGAGCTAGACGCTTTAAAGTAGCGTATTTTACTTTGAGTTTAGAGTCTTTTCTCTTGTTATAACGAGATCCTTTCACTTTTTGGATTACATAGGATTCTTGTACTTTGCGAGAAAAACGGCGCAGTACGCTTGCGTTGTTTTCGTTGGGGTTTTTATTAACCTCTATTATTGTTTTTGCCATTGATATATACAATATCATATAAAATATTTATGGCAAGTCAGATAAGTGGAGTTTTCTACTTTACTTTTTTACAAATAGGAGCTACAATATTAGACTCATGAATATGAAAAAGAGTGGGAATTATATAACAGAAGAAAAAAGGAAAGCGCTTGAGCTTGAACTCATTGAACTTAAGGGACAAAAGAGAAAAGAAATTCTTGAGGCTTTGGCGTATGCGAAATCTTTAGGTGATTTGTCGGAAAATGCAGAATATCATCAAGTACGCGAAGATCAAGGCAAGCTTGAAGAGCGTATAGCTAAAGTTGAACAAATCTTGCAATCTTCCCAAGTCGTATCTGGTGGTGGTGGAGATACCATAGAGATAGGTTCAAAAGTCACAGTATTAAAAGGTGGAGAAAAAGAAGAAAAGACTTATCAGGTGGTGGGTTCTGAAGAAGCGGATATGTCGCAAGGCAAGATATCTAATAGGTCTCCTTTTGGACAAGCTCTCTTTGGCAAGAAAAAAGGCGACACTGTATCAGTTTCTACGCCAAACGGCACAGTAAAATACGAGATCGTGAAAGTGTTCTAGTTTTGTTTGATAGAAAAAAATGATAGAATCATCTCTATATGTCATCCATAGATGAAATACGCGATGCGCGTTTAGGCAAGTTAAAAATCTTAAAAGAAAAAGGGATCAATCCATATCCTGCGGATTCAAAGCGTGAACTTTCTCTTTATCAAGCAATTCAAGATTTTGAAAGTTTGGAAAAAAATGGTGAACCTAAATGGATTGCCGGTAGAGTCATGTCTGTGCGGGGACAGGGCGCGATAGTCTTCGTCACACTTTATGATGGCACGGCGAGTTTTCAAGGACTTTTAAAAAAAGATGTCTTGGGCGATGATAAACTGGATTTCTTCAATCAAGTTGCAGATATAGGTGATTTTATAGAATTGCACGGAATATTTTTCACGACAAAAAGAGGTGAAAAAACTTTGGAGGCGAAAGATTGGACGATGCTCTCAAAGAGTTTACTTCCTTTGCCTGAAAAATGGCATGGGTTGCAGGACATAGAAGAAAGATTCAGAAAAAGATATTTGGATATTTTGATGAATCCGGAAGCAAAAGAACTTTTGGTGAAGAAAACAAAATTCTGGGAAACCACTCGCAATTTTATGAAGGAGCGCGGTTTCCTCGAAGTAGAAACTCCGACGCTCGAGATCACAACGGGTGGCGCGGAAGCAACGCCTTTCAAAACATACAATGAAGATTTCAAATTGCCTCTGTATTTGCGAATATCGGTGGGAGAGCTTTGGCAGAAAAGGCTTATGTCGGCCGGTTTCGATAAAACTTTTGAAATAGGCAGAGTTTATAGAAATGAAGGCTCGGATCAAAATCATTTACAAGAATTTACAAATATGGAATTTTACTGGGCTTATGCAAACTATGAAGACGGTATGAAGCTGACCGAAGAACTTTACAAAAAAATAGCGCAAGATGTTTTTAGTAAAACAGATTTTGAAACTCGTGGACACAAGTTTGATCTTGGTGGCAAATGGGAACGCATTGATTACAGGGACACTGTCAAAAAAATGACAGGCATCGATGTGCTAGATACTACATACGAGGAAGTTAAAAAAACTCTCGAGAAATTAAAAGTTGATTATGTGGGGGACACTATGGAGCGCTTGGTGGACACTTTGTGGAAATATTGCCGAAAGCAAATCTCTGGACCTGTGTTTTTGACCGGTCACCCAAAGCTTGTCTCACCTTTATCAAAATCAATGCCGAAGAATACAGAACTTACAGAAAGATTTCAGATCATCATCGCTGGCGCTGAAGTCGGCAACGGTTTTTCAGAGCTTAACGACCCGATAGATCAAGCAGAGCGTTTTGAAGCGCAACAAGAACTGATCAAGGCGGGCGACAAAGAAGCCATGATGCCGGACAGTGAATTCGTAGAAATGCTCGAATACGCTATGCCACCCACTTGTGGTTTCGGCTTTGGCGAAATGCTCTTTGCATTCCTAGCTGACAAACCCATCCGCGAGACGCAGATGTTCCCATTAATGAGACCTGCCCGCAATGCGTAAAGCATAGCTTTTGCAGGCGGGCCGAAGGGTATAGAATAAACTCTATGGAACAGGTAACAGATAAAAAAACATATACATTTACAGGAGCGAATTCTCGCGTAGAGGCCGCTAGTTTTGCGCTAAAACTTGCAGAAAAGACAGGTCATAATGTTCCCAAAACAAAGGCTGAGGAAGGTTTTTTCGTTCCAGATGATGTAAAAGAATACATTCGTAGGTTAAGAGAGAAAGCTCACTTGTTATAGTCACAGTAATAATATATGTTCTCAACCCCGCTTGCTTTATTTTTTAATAAAGTTATTATTGATAATAACATCGAATGAGTCGAAAAATTATTACAACAAAAAACCTCGGAATTATTACTCTCGTCATACACAAAGGAGAGGTTTTTTGATTTCATACTAATTTAAATTGAAATTAAAAAAACCCCTCCAAAAGAGGGGTTTTTGATTTTTAAATACAAAAATGCAACATACATCAATTTCAACTTCAAATCTCATTGCTATTCTCATTCTCAGAATCCTTTTAGAGGGCTGATCTTTGCGTTGTAAAAATAAAAACTTATTAAATTTACAAAATAAAAACCAGCTCTCTAAATCATCAGAAGCTGGTTTTGTTCTTTCACTCACTTAAACCGCCCGTATAGGGCAAAGGAGAAATCTATGTGGGCACTAATCTTGCTGAAGAAATTTAGCAAAAAGTATTGCATTCTGTGTCGCCTTTCTCATTTCCTGCGAGAAAAGCTGGGGCAATCATCATTTGCGAAGATGATTTGCTGGTGCAATTGCGACGCATCGAAAGGAGAGAGTTGCGGTTGCTGTACGGGCAATCTGCTCTAGCCTCCATCAGACCCTCACCAAACCCCAAGAAGTTGTAAAACGGACTAGGGTTTTGTTTTGTCTGAAATAGATCTATAGTTATCCACATTTGTGGGCTGTTTTGGCTTGCGTGGTGGGGCAGGGTGGGATAAAATATATATCAAGTGGGAAAAGGTGGGAAATTAAGAAATGAACATTTATGCTTATCGGAGAATACATACACACAGTAGATGAGAAAAATAGGGTTTCATTGCCTGTAAAGTTCCGCAAAGAGCTGGGCAAGAAGATAGTCATCACACCTGGACTCGACAAATGTTTGTTCGTTTTCACAACAAAAGAGTGGGAAAAAGTTTCAAAAAAACTTTCTGATTCTGAAAATGATTTATCTTTTTTGAAAGCAGACCAGCGTAGTTTCAACAGATATATGTTTGGTCGCGCGGCAGAGATAGAGATAGATAGCATCGGCAGAATACTGGTTCCGGACTTTTTACGAGAAAGGATTGGTTTGAAAAACAATGCGGCGATAATTGGAGTGAAAGATAGAGTTGAAATATGGAACGATACAGTATGGCAACAAAATAAAGAAATGGTTGAGAAAGAAGCGAATCAATTAGCAGAAAAATTGGCAGAAAAAGGAAATTAACATGAAAGAAGAAGCGAAAAATGGGAGTGTGCACACGACAGTTCTTTTAAATGAAACAATAGAGGGTTTGAATCTAGATCGAAACAACAAGAAAGGTGGTGTGATTGTGGACGCGACATTTGGAGGAGGAGGGCATTCAAAAAATATTCTGGAAAAATATCCTGAAGTGAGAATAATCGCACTTGACCAAGATAAAGGAGCTTTCAATAAGGCTAAAGACAAATTCAAAAACACGAAAAAAAGAATCACTTTCGTCAATATAAATTTTAGAGACATAGACGAAGCTGTGAAAAAAGAAGGAGAAGACAAGGTGGACGGTATCATATTTGATTTAGGTTTGAGTAGAGATCAATTAGAGAATTCCGGTAGAGGGTTTTCTTTTATGAAAGACGAACCGCTTTTAATGACCATGAAAGAAAATCCTCGCCCAGAAGACTTGACTGCGCTTGAGATCGTGAATGATTGGGGAGAAAAAAGTCTAGCAGACATCATTTACGGTTACGGTGAAGAAAGGTTTTCAAGAAAGATAGCGAGCGCCATAGTGGAAGCAAGAAAAAAGAAAAAAATACAAACCACGATGGATTTAGCGAAGATTATAGAGAGCAGTGTACCGAGTTCATATAAAAGAGGGAAGATCAATCCAGCTACGAAAACTTTTCAAGCTCTTCGGATAACAGTCAATGACGAATTAGGCGCCCTCGAAGCGGGTATACGCAAAGGTTTCAATATTTTGAAAAAAGGAGGCAGGATGTCAGTGATTTCATTTCATAGTTTAGAAGACAGAATAGTAAAGAAGTTTTTTAGAGAAAAAGAAAAAGAAGGAGAAGTAAGATTAATAAATAAAAAACCAATTATACCGAAGGAAGAAGAATTAAACGAAAACAGGAGATCACGAAGCGCGAAATTGAGGATTTTGGAAAAGTTGATTTAAAAATAAAATGAAACAAATAACATTAAAATTAAAAAGCTACACGGATAATGTAAATATCATAGATAATGGTAATCTGCAGACACATATTTTTTATTTCATGCTCTACACCCTTGCTATTTTGTCTTTGTTGTATGTTTTATTCTTGGGTAATATGATTTTTGATATCGTAGAGAGGAAGACTTCAGAGTCTGGCATTCATAGGATAGCAAATGAAGTCGCAGATCTTGAACTTGAATATCTGTCTTTATCTAAAAAGGTTGACCTAGAGTTTGCTCATGCTCTTGGTTTTAGAGAAACAGAAATTACCTATATGACTCGCAAATCTCTTGGCAGTATAAAAATTGCCCAAAATGAATTATAGTTTTCTTTTAAGAAGTAGAATCGTGTTTTGTTTGTTTGTATTGTTTGCCTTTGCTTTGCTTAGCAAGCTTTTTTTAGTTCAGATAGTGCACAACGAGTCATACAAAGAGCGCGCTGACAGACAATATTCAACTCCTTCTTCTTCTTTGTTTGAAAGGGGCACTATTTATTTTTCTAGTAAAGACGGTCAGCTAGTTTATGCCGCCACTCAATCCACGGGGTATAAAGTCGCCATTAATCCAGGTAAAATTTTAAATAAAGATTTATCTTATGAAAAGCTTTCACAGGTAATTTCTTTAAACAAAGACGATTTTTTTGCCAAAGCAAACAAGGCAGGTGATCCGTATGAAGAGATCGCTACTCGTTTGACCAAAACACAAGCTGACCAGATTTCTTCTTTGAAAATTTCAGGTGTGTCTATTTTTAAAGAGAAATGGCGATTCTATCCGGGAGAAAACTTAGCTTCGCAGTCCTTGGGATTTGTGGCATATAAAGAAAACGAACTTGCCGGCAGATACGGACTCGAAAGGCAATACGACAAAACCTTGGCAAGGGGTAAAGACGATCCATATATTAATTTCTTCGCTGAAGTTTTTTCAAATATCAATGATACTTTTTTTGATAAAGAAGTTAAAGAAGGCGATCTGATAACCACCATAGAACCAGAAGTGCAGGGGTTTTTAGAAAAAATGTTAAATGATGTAAAAGAAAAGCGTAAAATTGACACTTTAGGTGGAATCATAATGAATCCAAAAGATGGTTCAATGTACGCGCTTTCTGTTAAGCCAGATTTTGATGTAAATAATTTCTCAAAAGAAAAAGATGTTTATGTTTTCGCAAATCCTCTGGCAGAAAATGTATATGAGTTCGGCTCTGTGATCAAACCCTTGGTGATGGCTTCTGCTATTGATGCCGGAGTAGTAACTTCCGAGACTAAATACGATGACAAAGGTTTCGTGATAGTTGAAGATAAAGAAATATATAACTTTGACAAAAAAGGCAGAGGAGTTGTAAATATGCAAGAAGTGCTCACCCAATCCCTAAATACAGGTATGGTTTTTGTGTATAAAAAATTAGGCAAAGATAAAATGCGGGATTATATGCTTTCTTTTGGTATAAATGAAAAATCAGGCATAGATCTGCCCAACGATACCAAGGGACTTATTTCCAATATTTTAAACAGTCCTCGTGATCTCGAATATGCGAATGCCGCATTCGGACAAGGTATAGCTTTGTCTCCTTTCTCTACAATACGCGCGCTTGCGACTCTTGCAAATGGAGGTCTTTTGGTTACTCCTCATATAGCAAGTAAAATCAAATTAGAAAGCGGTTTAGAAAAAAAGTTGGATTATTTAAATACTCCAACTAAAATATCTTCGGCTACCGCCATGGAAACTACCAGAATGCTTGTGAATGTGATGGACAAACTCGTGCAAAACAAAAAGGCAAATCTAGAAAATTACAGCATAGCAGTAAAAACAGGCACAGCGCAGATTGCGAATCCGAATGGGGGAGGTTATTATGAGGACAGGCACATGCATTCGTTTTTTGGATATTTTCCAGCTTATGATCCCAAGTTTATAATTTTGCTTTATGCAGTGAATCCCAAAGGTGTGCTTTACGCCGCAGAGACTTGGACAGATCCATTCCTTAGTCTTTCTAAATTCCTTATTAGTTATTATCAAGTTATTCCAGATAGATAAATCTTGAAATATGAAAACGCTTTTTAGAAAAATAGTAGCGTATATATTGCGTTTGGAGTGTGAGCTTGTGCTTGCCAAATACAAACCAAAAATCGTGGCTATTACCGGATCAGTAGGCAAGACTTCTACCAAAGACGCTGTGTATGCCGTGGTCAGTGGAGTATCTTATGTGCGTAAAAGTGAAAAGAGTTACAACAGCCAGATAGGATTGCCTCTTACGATACTTGGATGTCCGAATGGTTGGAATAATCCTTTAGTTTGGATATCAAATATTTTTAAAGGTCTATGGCTTTTTCTTTGGCCACATAAATATCCAAAATGGCTTGTGCTTGAAGTCGGAGTGGGTAAACCCGGAGACATGAAAGCTACAGCGTTATGGCTTAAAACAGATGTTGTGATTATTACTACTATCGGTTCTACTCCAGCGCATATAGAATTTTTTGATTCCCGCAAACATTTGATAGAAGAAAAAAGTACTCTTATAAAAACTTTGAAGAGCGATGGTGTTTTAATTTTAAACAATGACGATGAAGCGGTAAGAGAGATGAGTTCAAAAACAAAAAACAGGATAGTCACTTTTGGATTCAAAGAGGATTCTGATATTAGAGGTTCCGAGGAAAATATTTTTTATAATAAAAAAGGAGTACCTGAAGGGATAGTTTTTAGAATTGATCAAAATGGCAGTAGTTTGCCTGTGATAGTAGAAGGGGTTTTTGGCAGGAACCATATTTATGCATCTTTTGGAGCGCTTGCTCTTGCTCATGCTTTAAAATGGAATATCGTTGATGCTGTTGATAGGCTCAAAGACTATAGTGTTCCAGTTGGAAGGATGAGACTTTTAAAAGGAATCAATAAATCTTTTATAATAGATGATACCTATAATTCTTCTCCTTTTGCTTGTGAATCAGCGCTTAGAACTTTAGGCGAGATCAAAACTACAGGTCGCAAGATAGCAGTACTCGGAGATATGCTTGAACTCGGCAAGCACACAGAAGAGTCGCATAGAGATATGGGCAAGGTTGCAAAAGAAAATGTGAATATTCTCGTGGTTGTGGGACCTAGGGCGCAGAAGATAAAAGAAGGCGCACTGGATAGGGGTATGAAGAATAAGAATATTTTTGAATTTTTAAATTCAACTGAAGCTGGAAAGTTTTTAAAGACCTTCGTATCAGAAGGGGATTTTGTTTTGATTAAAGGTTCGCAAGGCGTCCGCATGGAACGCGCCGTAGAAGCAATACTTTCACCAACAAACAAAAAAAACAAATCCAAGCTTCTAGTGCGTCAGGATGAAGAGTGGTTGAAAAAGAAATAAAAAAAGAGTAGTTTTCACACTATGCGATCAACTACTCTTTGATGTTCACGTTAATTCCGAATTAAAAGATAACATATTATACTCTGAATTACAAAACCCCAAAAAATTTAAAAACATGCCCACTGTCGTTCTCACAAGTCCTGGAAGGGCAAGTGCTCTGTGGTCGTAGCGAAGAATCCTATGGGCATATTTTCTAAATTTTTTGAAATTTTGTAATTCAGAGATTATAGATATAAAATTATGTTAAAAAAAGCAATATTTGCAGGAGGATGTTTTTGGGGTTTACAAGATTTGATCAGGAGTCAGTATGGTGTTGTAAAAACGCGCGTAGGATATACAGGTGGTAGTATTGAAAATCCGACTTATGAAAATCACGAAGGTCATGCAGAAGCGGTAGAGATATCGTATGACGATACGAAAACTTCATACAAGAAACTTTTAGATTTCTTTTTTCAAATACACAACCCTACTACGCTAAATCAACAAGGTAATGACCGTGGTACTTCATATCGTTCGGCGGTATTTTACGCAAACGAACAAGAAAGAAAAGAAGCCGAAGATTTTATAAAAATAGTCAATGATAGCAAACGCTGGTCAAACCCTGTAGTGACCACACTCGAACCCTTTACTAGATTTTACGAGGCCGAAGATTATCATCAGGATTATTTACAAAAGAATCCGGGTGGGTATACTTGTCATGCTATATGGTTTAGTAGTTATTTAGAATGAAATTAACTTTACCGATACCACGCTATTTGGTTTGATAGCTATCTGAAGTAATTTTTACTAGATAAATTAAATTACTAAATTCAATTACTATTACTATTATTAACACACGACCGCGCCATAATCATAGCAGTATGAATTTTGCAAAGCATAAATGTTTTGTGCTAAAATCCTGTATGCATAAAAATTATCTAAGCGACGAAGAATTTTTCCAGATTTATACCAGAGTACCACGTCTCAATGTTGATTTGGTTATAAAATCAGATGATGGTATTTTGTTTGCTCTAAGAAATGAAGAACCTTGTCTCAATGAGTGGAATCTAATAGGTGGCACTGTATACAAAGAAGAACTGATAAGTGATGCAGTTGTTCGTGTAGCAAAGGCAGAGGCAGGTCTCGATGTGAAATTTGAAAAATGCCTCGGCTATATGGAGTTTCCTCACGAAGCACGAAACGCAAAAAAAGATCCAAGCATAAGAGGCGAAGTCCACACTATCAGCATAGTGCTTGAAACCAGCATTTTGGGCGGAGAATTAAGAAAAGACGAAAACGCACGAGATTTAAGATTCTTTAAAGAAATACCGGAGAATACGGTAAAAGAACATAGGATATTTTTAGAAAAGATTCTCTAATTTTCAATCAACTCGAGCAGTAGCTTTTCTGTCTCTTTGCTGTTATGTACCACATATATTTTCTTTGTATCTTTGTGAGGTTCCAAATGCCCCCAAACTTTCTTTTGAGAAAAGATTATTATCTTTTTTATAAGATTCCAAGATAGACGATTAAAATTGCCCTCTGCTTTATCAAATGGTTGGGTTTTATTCATCGCTCTTTTGCATACTCTATAGAGACACAAAATTTTATTAAAATTAAAGAAAATAATAGTATTTGCTCGAGGTACTCGAATATTCAAAGTACTATTGTAATGACCATCAATAATCCATCTGTCACTAGACACCAACTCTCGGACTTTCTGTTTCCATTCATCTCGGTTTTCTATATGTTTCCAGCTAAATGGATTTGGGTAGTAAACCTTGTCTAAATGAATAACAAAGAAATAGTATTTACTCAATTAGTTATAGGACACTGTTAATTATCACAACTTAAATAACAAAATAAACAACTACAAGAACCAGGAAGAATATAAGTTCTTGTAATGTTCCGTATTTAATAGGACCTCGAATGTTAATTGACATATTTGGGTAGAGCGGATAATAATCAGAGTTATCAAAGGCATCGAGACATAAATGGCCAAACCATCCTATAGCAATAATGATTCCTATTTTATGAAAAAGAAATATGAGAACCGCAGCAACAACTCCAAAAAATAACACATTGTGTAGTATTCCTCTCTGGTCTTTATAGGGGTCTACTTGGTCGGTAAGGGCTTTCCATAATTTCTTCGGTTTCAAGAGAAGTCCATGGGTAAAATAAGACTGTAGATGGTCAATATCAACAAGTACTGAAGACGCAATGCCTACTGCGTAGTTTCCTGTCACTTTTCCTATAATGGCACCAAGTAAAAAATGCGTTGAAAGTGTCATATCTTTTTCTTATAAATTATTGCCAATATTGTGGTCGTGAGAAGTGCTATTGTTTCCGATGAGTCCTAAATTTTTTAGCATAATTTCCATTAGAGAGATTATAGCATTGGAGGCTTAAACAAAACAGACTGAAGCCGAAAAGATAGTCCTGTTTCTTTTCAACTACCAAGTTTCATTTGGTGAGCCCATTGTACCTCAAATGGAACACCATTGAAAGTATGATTCTAAACTGGAAAACCGTGTTTCGTATGATAGACCCAAGCTACCTTAACACGCCATTTGCCCCTATAACGCAATAATAAAGGGAATAAAAGACATTTTCAATATTACCCTAATAGGTGTTTAACACCTATTATTAGTCAAGTAAAATTTTAACCCCCCAAATCATTTTCGGTTTCTCTTGATTGAATCCCTGAACTAACAAAAGAGCTATTAAGGCCAAAATAACATAGTAGAATTAGGAAGTTTGAGGGTCCCCGTCTACTAAAGATACCCTTTTTATTAAGAGATATAAATGATATAATTATGATGCAAATGAAATTACAATCTTCAAAAATAAAGGTTATTGATTTATTTTGTGGAATAGGAGGACTAACTCATGGACTCATAAAAGAAGGTCTTGATGTAGTGGCTGGAATTGATAATGATTCGAGCTGTAAATTCGGGTATGAATACAATAATAAAACACAATTTATTGATGAAGATATTCTAAATGTTACAGCAGAAAAAATAGATAGGTTATTTGGAGATAAAAAAGAAACAATACGAGTGCTCGCAGGATGTGCACCTTGTCAACCATTCTCAAGACTAAATCTTAATTCTATTACAAAAAAACAGCTTGAACCATTAGGAAAATTTGCACAGCTAATCTCTGAAACCCAACCAGATATTGTTTCAATGGAAAATGTCAGTGATCTCGCTGTTAAGAATAAATACCCCGCGTTTGCAAACTTTTTGAGAGTTCTTGATAAGAACAATTATAATTACAAATACGAAATTGTTGATGTGTCTGAATTTGGAGTACCACAAAAAAGGAGAAGACTTGTATTACTTGCTTCTAAATTTGGTGAAATTCAATTAATTAAAAGAACACATAAAAACAAGCGGGTAACTGTTCGTGATGTCATTACACACTTAGAGCCTATTAAAAATGGAGAAATTAGTAAAAGAGACCCATTGCATCGATCAAGAAAACTTGCTCCTATTAATCTAAAAAGAATAAAAGCTACTCCTCACGATGGAGGTAATTCAGAAAGCTGGAGCGAAGAATTAATACTAGAATGTCATAAAAAAAAATCAGGAAAAACTTATCGCGGTTCTGTTTACGGTCGTATGCGCTGGGACGAACCTTCGCCAACCATGACAACACAATGTGTGGGTCTTGGAAATGGCAGATATGGGCATCCAACACAAGATAGAGCAATAAGCTTGAGAGAAGCAGCTATATTTCAAACATTTCCTCAAAAATATCAATTTTCAGATCCAACAAAACCAATTCAAATAGGCAAGGTTGCTAAATTTATCGGCAATGCTGTGCCAGTAAGACTCGGGTCTATTATTGGAAGAAGTATAAAGGAGCACGTAAACATCTATGACTAAAATACCCATTGATCCAAAATATAAAATGACCATCGGATTGAACGTCTTGAACCAACTCGGTATCAAGCTTTACAGCAACATCCCTTCGGTTTTATCAGAGATAATCGCAAATTCATGGGATGCCGATGCGAGTGAAGTAAGCATAAATATTGAGAAGGATTCAATTGTTCTTGAAGATAATGGACAAGGGATGTCTTTGGCAGATATTAATAAGAGATATCTTTTTGTTGGTTACGAAAAAAGGAAAGAAGTTAGTAAAACTCCAAGATACAAAAGAAGTGTTATGGGTAGAAAAGGTATCGGGAAATTATCTCTATTTTCAATTGCAAATAAGGCAACTATTGAAACTAACAATGGTAAAGAAAAAAACGGCTTGATCCTATCTCATGAAAAAATCATGGAACTTCTTGACGGTAAAACTGCTGAAAAGGAATACAATCCTGACCCTGTGGAAGATAATAAAATTACATTAACAAGCAGTGGAACAAAAATTACCCTAGTTCAACTAAAAAAAAGCATTACAAAAGCAACTGTACCAGCTCTAAAGAAAAGAATTGCAAGAAGGTTCAGTGTATTAGGTAAGGAGTATAATTTTTCTGTAAAAATTGATGGCGGAGAAGTGAAGGTTACTGATCGTGATTATTTTCATAAAATTCAGTACATTTGGTATTTCGGTGACGATAGTAAAAAATATTCAGATCTTTGCGACAAAACAAAACTACTTAAGAAAGAAAAACGGTCAAATGAAATCATTGTTTCTGGTAAAAAATACAAAGTTAGTGGTTGGATAGGTACAGTAACTGGTTCAGGTGATTTAAAGGATGAAGATGAAAATATAAATAAAATTGTAGTTATGGTTCGCGGCAAACTTGCACAAGAAGATATTATTGAAGATTTTTCAGAAGGTGGCGTATATACTAAATATTTAATAGGAGAAATTCATGCTGATTTTCTTGACCTTGATAATGAGGAAGATATTGCAACAACAAATAGACAAGAAATAAATAAAGATGCTGACCGTTATAAAGCACTTCAAGTTTTTGTACAAAAAGAGTTAAAACATATCCAAAAACAATGGACTGAAAATAGAAAAGAAATTGGGGTCAAAGAAGCTCTTAAAAATAAAGCTATTAAGAGTTGGTTTGATACGTTGAAGAAACCAACTAAAAAGCGCGCCGAAGATTTGTTTGGGAAAATCAATCAGTTTACTATTGAAGAAAGTGAAAAAAAGACATTATTTAAACATGCTGTACTGGCCTTTGAAAGCCTTAGATATAAGGAAAATCTTGAAGCACTTGATCGTATCACTCCCGAAAACATAGCCTTATTTAGTGAACTCTTTGCTGAACATAATGATATTGAGGCTACTTTGTATCACCAAATCGTTAGGGCTCGAATTGAAATTATAAAGAAGCTTGAAGATAAAGTAACTTCAAATGCTCTGGAGAAATTGGTTCAAAAACATTTATACGAAAATTTATGGCTTCTTGATTCTGCGTGGGACAGAGCAACCGAGACACCTGTAATGGAGAAAACAGTCAAAAGTGCATTTGGTAAAATCGATGCAAAATTAACAGATGAGGAAAAGAAGGGACGAATTGATATTAAATATAAAAATTCTGCAGGCAAACATATCATTATTGAGCTCAAGAGATCAAATCGAATCCTTCGAACTACTGAAATAGTGGATCAACTACAAAAATACCAGTCCGCTCTACAGAAGTTACTGGATAAAATTGGAAGTGGAAATGAGCCAATTGAATGTATTTGTATTGTTGGAGAAAAGCTTCAGGAATGGAATGATGAAAAAGACACAAACCAATCCATAGAGATACTCAAGGCTGCAAAAATTCGAGTTGTTCTATATCAAGAACTTATAAATAATGCCTATAAGCAATATTCTGCTTTTCTTGATCAAGATAGAGAGGTTGGTAAATTAATGACACTCGTAAAAGATATTGAGGACGACTCGGAAATTTAATCTGTTTTTTATTTTACTTAGATGCCTAGGCCCACAAAACGATCAAAAATAAACAAAAAAATCTCTGAATCCATGCGAGAAGAGCGTTGCGTGAGTGTTCCGAAGTTGAAAGACATGGCTGGCCGAGGCGAAAGACCAAAAAAGCAATATGAATATGCAGGAATTGGTGCCACGACCTACTACAGATGGTTACAAGAAACTCCTGAACTACGGGACGAATTAGCCCAATTATTGACCGATTTTAGAAGAACGAAAATTAAGGAAGCTGCACTAATTGGAGCTCCCGTTAACGAGCAACGCTTGCATGCCAATAAACTGACCGAAAAAGAGTATGACGATATCATGGAGAGTGATCTTGAATTTGCTGAAGAAGTAGAAAATACCCGAGAAAGCAATTTAAAATTATGGGCTAGGCGAAATATAGCAGAATCTATTCAAAATAATAAAAATATCCCCGACTCTTGGCGATATCTTGAACATATGGAAAAAGAAATGAATAAGACTCGCCTTGTTGTTGAAAATATTCAAGACGAGGAAATCGACAAGGAAGATCAGGCCCTACTTGATGAGTACGAAGATAAGATATACAAAAATATGCAGAAAAGAATCCTCGTCAAACGATAAACGGCAATTTACCGAGGGGTGGTGAGATTTGTAAGCAAGTGCCACCTTACCCCATTTATGAGCCGTAATCCCCGAGGTTACACAAGGTCACGAGTTTGGTGCCATTATTATTACACTTTGTCTAATTTATTTATCCCAAGGCATGTGGATTAACCCCATAGAGCGAAGAACTATCCAAACTATTACCAATAAAACGCTAAGTATTCCCATGTCTAGTTTTTAGATTAATTTATTATTCATAATCGTATGAATCGAAAAGAAAATCAAAATTTTTATTAAGTAATTCAATGTCTCGTTGTGCTTCACTAGACTGGCAACGTGTCATATTACCTTCGTAAGCAGAACCGGCGCGAGTGTAATACATTTCGGCCAGACACCTTGTATGGTTAGCGTTATTGGAATTTTCATACCAATCAGTAAATTCTTTTAGCAGTTCTGAATCGTTGGCCAACATCTTTTCTGAATTATTCGTAAACAAGTTCATCAACTTATCAAAGTATCTTTCCTTTTCTTTCTTAATCATCACTAAAAAATCTTTTTCGCAGGCGATCCACTCAAGGTTGGATTTACCATCTGCCATGCAGGGATTTTTTATTGCAATAGATTCAATCTCGGTTTCTTGCTCGATTTCATGAGATGTATTAGAAATAAATATAGCTGTTAAAGATAAATTAAGGGATAAGAAAGCTATAACAACAATAAGAGACAGTACTATTTTATTTTTATCGCTAAAGAATTTTTTCATTATATTTAAGTTGTCGTGGGTAAATCAATAATATCATTTTTATTGATTGCATATAGAAATCCTAGTATAAATTTAATTTTTAACAATACCATTAAAGACTGTAAATTTATTTCCACGTTCTATTTTTATGAACACTGGATATTCTTTACTGAAATCGAGGTTATCAAAAGTCCATCCCGACCAAATCGAATTTTTGCTTGAGACATCTTTCACAGTCTTAGTTTCAGTAAGATTATTAAAAGATAAAGTTACAATGTCACCTTTCTGTGCTCCGTCTGTTGCAATCCACAACGTATGAACATCATTATTTGTCCACTGATATATAAAACCACTCATCATTTCTTCCTGAGTTATTTCTTTCGGTGTTGTATCAACTGGTGAAACGACTGGCGTAGATACTGGGTTTGTGTTTTGTGTGGTTTGTTGTGGTTCGGGAAGGTAAATTTCTATGGGTTTTGGATAACAGTTGCCATCTTTTTCGCGGTACATTCCTTTAGGAATATAAGATGATTGAGCTCCTTCAACATTTTTACATAAATCGGGGATAGGTAAGCAAATGCTGTCATCTATTATGCGCACATCACTAGAAACATTTGTTTGAATTCCATTGATGTTTTTACACACATCAATAACTGTTGGAGTTGAAGTGATTACCACTTGTGGTATGTTAGGAGTGTTGGGTTCTTTTTTAGATTTTTTGTCAGTATTGTTTACTTTTTTAGTAAGAGTTTTATTTTCTGAAACTTTTTTCTCAGTTAATTTTTTATCTTCAACTAAAACATTATTTTGCTGTACCTGAACAGTTTGTTCTACAGCAGGTTTAGTATTTTTATTAAACCAAGTGAATGGATTCCACCAAGAAGCAAGAGCTATTTGAGGTATTAAAATAAATGCGACTAAAATACTCAAAATTATGTTCAATTTGTTTTTCATAGAAAATAAAAAGCTAGCTGATAATGGCTAGCAGTGAGAAGCACAGAACCCCACGCCAGCTAGGTCTTACGACCCTATACAAGTTTCCCTGTATAGCCCATAGAAGAGTTGCTGAACGTAGGGTTCAGTATCTTCTATGGGTCTTTTGACCATATCCTCAAGAAATCTTAAGGGGTTAGGTCGCTTATTTATTTGTAAGCTTAATAATAGCATAAAGACACAAAACTGTGTAATAATAATGAAATGGTTGACCCAATACTAAGGCAAAGAGCTATCTTAGAAGTCCTAGAGCGCAAAATTGATGATTTGAGTGTAGTCGGTGAGCTTAGAGATGGTATTACCCTAAAGCTATACTTTTGGGACGATTTGGTGAAAAATTACTCTGATATTTTCAGATCATCAAAACTGAATGATGTACTGTTGGCGATTTCTGTTGTTGAGAAAGAATCATCGGGACGCTTTAAAATTAGAGCCATAAAACCATCCACGGTTACTGATCAAAATGTACTTGGCGCAAGAGTTGGTATAATGGGAGAAAATGGTAGACCTTTAGATGTAACAAATTTATATTGGGAAATTAAATATTCTGAAAAGACAATTAGTCAAGATGCAAGGATTGCTTCAAGGGTTTTCTGGTTAACACCTCGTGATTTGCATTCTAATATTTCAGGTAAAGAACGTTCATTAAAATTTAAACCTAACGGTGTGCGATATCGTATACTTGAGTGGTTTTCTGAAAATGAAGAATTTACAAAAAGCGATATACTTGCTAAGAAGATAAATACAACCACAAGGACACTCGGCACAGAAATTGCAAAATTGAGAATTAAAGCTGAAAAGGAATTTGGATTAAATGAACAAGAATTTATTGAAAGTAATCAAGGTGAAGGTTACAAACTCAATAAAAAAATAAAAATCAAAAAAGAATGAAGTGCGATACAGTCACTGTTGATAGCAAATTAAATAGTCATTAAATTTAACGCCTTATATTTGACGAATCGTAGCTACGATGTATGTATTTCGTAGCACTCTTTTTTATATAAATAAAGGGTGAAATACGAACCCAAAAAATTCACCAAAAATGAACACAAGGTAACTCCTGAGAATAATGGATCGGGTGAATTTTCAAATTCCACAGAATTATCTTTTGAAGAATTCAAAAAATCACTAGGTCCTGAAAGTAGTAAATATACTGATGAACAAATTGAGCAAATGCGAATTACCTGCGACAGAATAGCAGACCTATTTTTTGACAATTGGCTTCGTGAAAAAAATAGCGCATAATGTGATAGTAGTAATTATTATGAAAATCAACGATAAAAAAGAGAAAAATTGTGTCGTTCAGTGTAGAGTAAGCTCTCTGAAACAACAGGACGGTGAAAGTTTAGAACGACAAGAAAGTGATATTCGTAAATTTATATCTGATAGAGATTGGCATATTGTGCCCAATGGAAAAGTTTGGTCTACGGCCATTTCAGGTAGAAAAACAGATAGAGAAGATTTTGAGGATATACTTGTATACATAAAAGCTCATCCTAGATTGGTTGATTATTACGTTTTCAAATCTATTGATCGAGCGACACGTGCAGGAAGCGAAGAATATTCTAGAATGAAAAGAGAACTCGCTAAATATGGAGTTGCGATGATAGATACTAACGGCGTTATACAACCTTCTATAAACACACTTGAAAATCTTGGAATGGAATATGATTGGAGTAAGTATCATCCTAGTGAAATTACAGAGAATGTTTTAGCAACTGTTGCGAATCAAGAAGTCACTAGCATCCTCACTCGTATGATTGGACAAGAGATTCGACTCACACAACAAGGTTATCGTGCTCGTCGGCCAGCAGATGGATTCACCAATAAAAAAGTATTCGTTGATGGAAAAAAGAAAACCATTCAATTGCCACACCCCGAGCGAGCAAAATTTTATATTGCAATGTTTACACTAAGAGCTCAAGGGTTAAGCGATCCTGAGATTGTGGACAGAGTAAATGCTATGGGCTATCGCTCCCCATTTCAAGATAGATACAGCAAAGACCATAAAAAAATAATTGGCCAAACAGGAGGAATTCCTCTTACCGTCAAACAACTTCAACGTATTATTGTAAATACAATCTATGCTGGTGTACTTTGTGAAAAATGGACATTCTACAAACCCGTGAAGGCCCAATATGATGGTCTTGTTTCAATAGAGCTCTTTAATCAAGCGAATAAGGGTAAGTTGGCTATAATGAAAAATGTCGACGGTAGTCTAGAACTAGTACAAGGATATCCTTTTGGGAGATCAGGTAAAGAAAGAATGAAATTCAACCCGTTATTCCCATATAAATTTATATTATGCCCACTTTGCCCTAAGCCATTTTTGGGAAGTGTATCTAAAGGCAAGTCGGGTGAAGGATTTCCATCTTATCATTGTGCTCGAAATCATGAGAGGTTCGCTGTAAACAAGAAAGATTTTGACCATAACGTAGAGAAATACATCAAAAGTTTGAAGTTTGTCCCTGAAGTACTTAATGGGCTAGAAGCAACATTCTTAAACAAATATAGGAAACGAGAAAAGGAAATTGTTAGGGCATCTGGCGACATTCACCAAAATATCGCAGACCTAGAGATACAACAAGTATCAAAGCTTGAAGCATTTGAAGTAACAAAAAGTCAGGTTATACGAGAAAAGCTTGAAAAAGAAATTGAAGACTTAGAAGTAAAGATTAAAGCTGCAGGCAACCAGCGCCATAAAATACAGATATCTCGAGATGATATCAAGGCATTTATGCGAGATGCGAAGAAAATAATGGAACACCCAGCAGAAATACTACTAAACCCAAGCAATCCAAGAGTACAAAGAGATCTGTTCGGTCTTGTATTCGAAAAAATGCCTACTTATAAAGAAGTAGTTAATGGAACACCTAAATTGTCCTATGTGTTCAAGCTTTCTTCAGGATTTACGCCTGATGAAAACCAGTTGGTGACCTTACTGGGAATCGCACCCAGATTTGAAGCTTGAGAAGCTTCCGTCCTAACTATTAGACGATAAGGCCTGATAAAAAAGAATATATCATTTTTTTGAAAAAAATGTAAGACTCTGATACAATAGAATCTATTATGGAAAGTCTTGCAACTCCAGGTGATAAAATTAAAGGACAGGGCATGCAATCCGATAGGGGATTTGATTCCTTTAAAGAATTATTAGATGATGCATTTAATCAATTTACCTCTGTTTTTGCCTGTATCGATTCAGAAAATCTAGAAGAGGCAAGAGATGTAGCTTCCGATTTACAAACTCTAGAGGCTTACACAGGCAGAACAACCCAAGAGATAAACCAAATTTTTTATAGTTTTGCTAAAGATTACAATAATATTGTTACAACCTTAACAAAAGCCAATCTTACTATGAATGAGATCTGTCTTTGTCTGGTAAAAATGAGAAAGATGAAAAGAGATTTGTGAGGTGAAGTGTAGTAATTCGGTAGTTTATTTCTCTTTTTTGGCTTCTCCAAAGATAGCGTCGCGAGTTCTGGTAAAATGCTAGCTTATTTTTTTGGCATTAGCATTGCCAGCTGGCTCATCAGGAATTGGGATTGAGTTTTTAGGGAGCTCTCTAGTTTTTTTAATACTGATAAATAGGTCGTCTTTTTTAAATCTACGTTGATTTCATTTTTTGCAAGTTCTTCCAGATCTTCTATTCCTTTTATTTTTTCCAGTTTTATAGGGGGACCAATATGGATTATGGCATTAGGTTTGTGCAGGAATGTTTTGATTTTTGTTTCAGACATACCCGCTTCCTTTATTCCAATTATTTCTACCGCTACTGGCAAGATAAAAGCGTCTGAGATATTTGCTAGGTAGATTGCTCCATAGCCACCTTTGATGCCATCTAAACTGTTTGTTGCCTTCAGACACGGATTGTGTGATGCCATAATTATACTTTTACCTTCCTCGAGGGCTTTACGCATAGGGATGAAATTGGCTGGGTTGAATTTGCTTGGGATTTTTAATTTTCCTCTTTTTTTTATAATCAATGGGTAGAAAATTTGATTTTCCTGCAATATGCATGCTTATATTTTCAAGAGGGTCTTCTGTTAGCTTGTGTTGTGTGGATTGATTTGTAATAATCAAATTTAATTTATTGCCTAGTGCATAAGTAGCAAGTGGGACATCCAGATCAGTGAGATGTGTAGTAGCTATTATTATTTTACTACCAGTAGGAATTTTTTCTAGATTTTCTATTCCTATTACCTCAATATCTTTTACTTGTAATCTTATTGCAGTCTCAAGTGTCAACATGAGTCTATGAGAGGTTGTTTCTTTGTTAAAATAGTTTGGAATATTTTCCATTTATTCTTCCTTTGGTTTCTCTATTGAAAGTGTTGCAAGCTCTGGTGAAGTGCCGGTGATGCGGAGCACATCTTTATCTATTTTTTTCAATTCTTTGCCGGAGGCGTTGTAGTGGTTTACTACGGTAGAGAGTGCGTTGCCGAGTTTGCCGTGATATTCGTCAAAAGATTTTAAATGTTTACCAAGGTCTTCGACTTTTTTGATTATTTCTTTGGCGGACTCTTCTATTCGAAAAGCTTTGAATCCGTAAAGTACCGACTGCAAATATGCCATGAATGTAGTAGGGGAAATAACGATTACTTTTTTGTCGTTGTATGCGTAGTCTATGAGATTGCGAGTGTTTACTTTTATAGAACCGACTTCGTTTACGAGCAAGTCATAATATATCGCCTCTGCGGGTATGTACATAAATGCAAAAGGTAATGTGCCTTCTTCGGGTCTGACATATTTTGCTGTCTCATCTATACGACGCTTGAGATCATTTTTAAATTCTTTTTCCAATTCTTCGCGTTGTTTGTCATCTACCGCATGCACTACGCGATCGTAATTGTCGAGCGAGAATTTTGCGTCTATTGGTATTATTCCTTCTTTGGTTACGATAACCGCGTCCACAACTTCTTTATTTTTAAATTCATACTGCATTTTGTATTGGCCAGGGGCAAGAGTATTTGAAAGGATGAGTTCCAAAGAGGCTTCGCCCCAGTTGCCTCGTTGCTTTTGATGTTTTAAAGTTTTCTCAAGGTCGCCGAGTTTCTCTGCTATAGTCACGAATTGTCTAGTTGCTTCATTGGTTTTAGTCTGTTCACGCGCCACATCTATCAAGCTCTTGCTCATTTGCTCATTTATGTCTTTGAGAAGTTTTTGTGATTCTCGAAATTGTACGCTGACGACATCTTGCATATCTCGCCTTGATTCAGTGAGTTTCGAATCAAGTGTTCGAGCAAGTTCAGACATTTGTTGTTGGAGCAAAAGGAAAGATTGATCTTTCGCAGAATCTTCTTTTTCGTTTTTGCTTTTTTGTTTGCGAAGTATAAAGACCACCGCGCCAAAAACGAACCCGACCAATATTCCCAATACTACATAAGTCACATTTTGCATAAGTTTATTTTAACATCATTTCCCTAGATAATGTTTCAAAGTATATATCCAATCTTCTTCATTTTGATTACTTTCTTGTTTTTGTTTTAGGAGCCATTCGAGGTATCCGCGATCGGTTCTTGCTACTTCTTCTATTTTTTTACCTATGTACTTGCCGAAGCCAAAGGATCGCAGGAGCGACGGATGAGAAGATATTTCTTGCATTCTTTCTATCGCTTTTTCTTCATCCAGATTCTCTATCTCTATTATTTTCTTTTTCAATCTCTCATATAGTTTTTCCAAAACAAATACATCACCCATTGCGTCGTGCGCTGTGGCGTCTACTTCTATCTCCAATAGGTAGCGCAAATATTGCAGGTTGTATCTTTCTATCTTTTCTTCTGGATCCAAGTATCTTGCTACTCGCAGTGTGCAGATAAAATTCTTGGGCTCTATGCTTTCTTTTTTTATAATCATCAAATCAAAAACTGCGTTGTGCGCGACGAGAACGGTGTTTTCATCTTCAAAAAGATTTTTTATTTTTTCATATTCTGCGCTTTCTTTGAAAACAGGTTTGTCTGCTACCATTTTGTTTGTGATGTGATGCACCGCAGATGCCTCGGGAGGGATTTTTAGGTTCGGATTATAAAGAGCGACAAAATCTTCGTCTTTGTTTTTATAAGCTATCTGGCACAGAAGGTCTTTTTCGGTGTTGCCGGTGGTTTCGGTGTCAAAGAATATTATGTTTTTCATACTGTTATTTTAACACGAATTTTGATATACTGGTTTGTATGATACACGAAGATATTAAAAATGGGATCAAATCTGCGATGTTGGCAAAGAACACAGTATTGCTCGAGACTTTGCGCATGATGTCTGCCGCTATGATGAATGAATCTGTAGCAAAAGGCAGAAAGCCAAATGAAATACTTTCTGATGAAGAAGCCCTAGCTGTTATCACTCGTTTAGCCAAACAAAGAAAAGACTCTATAGATCAGTATAGAAAAGGAGGCAGAGAAGACTTGGTAGCCGAAGAAGAATCCCAGCTCAAAATACTTGAGACATACTTACCAAAGATGATGGACAGGAGTGAAGTAGAAAAAATAGTTAAAACAAAGAAAGCAGAACTTGGCATCAATGACGCATCTCAAAAAGGAATGTTGATGAAAGCCATAATGCCAGAATTGAAAGGCAAAGCAGACGGCGCGGTCGTAAAAGAAGTGGTAGATAGTATTTTTTAAAATGAAAAAATTAGTAACACATAACGGCGTCTTTCACTGCGATGATATTTTTGCTACGGCGACACTTACGCTCTTTTTAGACAAAAGTGGTGAGAGTTTTGAAGTTGTTCGCACGCGTGATGCAGATATAATAGCCACAGCAGACTATGCGTACGATGTGGGTGGCGTATATGATGCAGAGAAAAATAAATTTGACCATCATCAGACAAGCGGGGCAGGATTTCGTTCAGCGCCACTTGTAAACACAAATGAAAAATTTGTTCCTATTGAATACGCATCTTTTGGTTTAGTGTGGAAGAAATTTGGCGCAGAACTTGCAGGCGGAGAGAAGGAAGCCAGTATCATAGACAAAAAACTAGTCGCTCCGATAGATGCAATTGACAATGGTTTTGCTTTATCTGATCTTAAATACGATATTGAGCCTTACTCCATAGAGAGTGCTTTTGCTTCACTGCGTCCGACTTGGCAGGAAGATGAAGGCGGGGAAGACGAAGCATTTTTTAAATGCCTAGAGATGGCCAAGCTTTTTTTAACGCGAGAAATAGTGTACGCACAAGGCTCAGTTCTTGCCGAAGACAAAGTTCTAGAATCTTATAGAAATGCACAAGATAAAAGAATAATAATTCTGGATAATCACTATCCATGTCAAGACACTCTCAGAGCTTACCCTGAACCACTTTTTGTGATAAGCCAAAGGAAGGCAGATAAACTCTGGGGAGTGAGGGCTATACAAAAAGACAAGCATACTTTTAAAAATAGAAAAGATTTTCCTGCAGACTGGGGAGGACTCCACGATGAAGAATTGCAAAACATCACAGGTGTATCAGACGCTGTATTTTGCCACAAGAGTCTTTTCTTGGCAGTAACAAAATCAAAAGAAGGAGCGTTAAAATTAGCAGAGATAGCTTTAAAAAATATAGGTTAATATTAAGGTTCAATCCTGATATAAGATAAAAATTTATGGCATTCGTAGACGAAATAACAATATATGGAGAGGCGGGTCGCGGGGGTGATGGCGTGGTGCGATGGCGACAAGAAAAATTCGTACCCAAGGGCGGACCTGCTGGGGGTGATGGTGGCAGGGGAGGCGACTTTTATGTAGAAGCTGTGCGCGACATTCACATCCTTTCGAAATACAAAGCCAAAAAAGAATTTTTTGCAGAGAGGGGTGAAGATGGTTCTAAAAAGAGTCTTCATGGTAAAAACGGTGACGATATGGTTTTAAAATTACCAGTTGGCTCTATTATTACTAATTTAGACACAGAGGAGAAATATGAATTAAAAGAGGAAGGCGAAAAGATTATGCTCTTGCGAGGTGGATATGGTGGTTATGGTAACGAACATTTTAAGAGTTCCATTAACACTACTCCAATAGAATCAAATCCAGGTAAAGACGGCGAGCATGCGAATTTCAAGATAGAGCTTGAGCTTTTTGCTGATATTGGTCTTATCGGTCTACCAAATGCAGGCAAGTCTTCACTTTTAAATTCAATTACTAATGCAGATGCAAAAGTGGGCGATTATGCTTTTACCACTCTTGATCCAAACCTCGGAGATTTTTATGGATATACGCTGGCAGATATTCCGGGATTGATCGAAGGCGCAAACGAAGGCAAAGGTCTTGGTATAAAATTTTTAAAACATATCAAACGCACAAAAATGCTCGCACATTTGGTGTCTTTTGAAAATCTATCAAAAGGCTCTACTGGCATGACAAAAGCGTACAAAGAGATAAGAAAAGAATTAGAGAAATACGACAAAAATTTGGGTTTACCAAAAGGCGAAGGCTTAGCTTCTAAAGAAGAGATAATAGTTTTAACCAAAACAGACTTTGTAGATGATAAAAAAATAATAGAAAAACAAAAAAAAGCATTTGAGAAACTTTCTCCAAAAGTTTTTGTCCTGTCGCTGTTTGACGATGCTTCAGTCAAAGCCTTGCGAGACGGATTAATAAAGATTTTAGAAAAGAAAAATAAATAATTTTTTTATGGAAAAATACAAAAAATACTATCCCGTCATAGGACTTGAAATACATGCTGAATTAAAGACAAATACCAAAATGTTTTGTTCTTGCAAGAATGATCCAGACGAGGAAAATCCAAACGTAAATATTTGCCCTGTGTGTATGGCGCATCCGGGCGCTTTGCCCGTGATAAACAAAAAGGCAGTAGAAAATGTGATCAAAGTTGGTCTAGCTGTGGGTGGTACTATTGCCGACTTCACAGAATTTGATCGCAAGAATTATTTTTATCCGGATATCCCAAAAGGTTTCCAGACTTCACAATACAAATATCCGATAGTTTCCGGCGGACATCTTGCGGGTTTTGATATTACTCGAGTGCATTTAGAAGAAGACACGGCAAACAACAAACATTTTGGCGAAGGCGCTGAAGGATATTCATTGATAGATTTCAACCGCTCGGGTGTACCTTTGATGGAGCTCGTGACAGAAGCGCGTGTCTTTGACAGTGCAGAGGATGCTTCGAAAAATACTTCAGCATTTGCAAAAGAATTTCAGTTCGTACTGTGGTATTTGGGGGTATCAGAAGCCAATATGGAAAAAGGTGAAATGCGAGTGGAAGCGAATATTTCTATAACAGATGATCCAAAAAAATTCGGCACAAAAGTTGAGGTGAAAAATCTAAATTCTTTCAAGAGCGTAGAGAAAGCTATAAAGTACGAGCTAGACAGAATGCGTGAACTCTTAGAAGAGGGCAAAGGCACAGAAATAGTACAGGAAACCAGAGGTTGGGATGAAAGTAAGCAGAAAACTTTCTCACAGAGAAAAAAAGAAGGAAGTGCAGATTACAGATATTTTCCAGAGCCAGACCTGCCTAAAATGAAGCTTCACGAGGCTTTTGATTTAGAAAAAATGAAAGGCGAATTGCCTGAATTGCCCTTCCAAAGACGAGAACGCTTTTTTAATTATGGTATAAAAAAGGAAGATATTGAAGTTTTGATTGCAGACGATAAGTTATGCCTTGAATTTGAAGCAACTCTGTCATGTTTTGATGAATTATTTGATAAAAAAGAAAATTCTTATAACCCAAAATATGCGATAGCTATAGCGAACTTTGTTTTATCAGATTTGCAAGCAATTTTAAAAAAAGAACCTAATCATTCGCTTCCTCTTGCGACAGATTTTGCAATATTAGTTCGTATGTTTGTAGATGGTAAAATTTCTTCAAGAGTTGCTAAAGATTTAATACCAAGATTAGTGTACGATAGGATAGATATAAAAGAAGTTTTAGAAAAAGAAAATCTTATTCAAAATTCAGATGAAAGTTCTATTAAAATTTTGGTTGAAAAAGCAATAACCGAAAATCCTGATGTTGTGGCGGTGTATAAAAGTGGCAAAGAAAATGCGATAATGTCATTGGTGGGTAAAATTATCAAAGAATCCAACGGCAGCGCGAATCCAAAAATGGTGATAGAGATGTTGAAGAAAGTGCTAAGTTAAATTCTTTAAAGAATATGAAAACATTACGCGAATACATAAAAGAAGCGGAGGAGAAGAAGGTAGCGATTGGGCATTTTAATATTTCCAATTTAGAAGGCTTGCATGGTGTTTATGAAGCAGCAAAATCCGTCAGCGTGTTGGTTGGTGAAAAAGTACCGGTCATTATCGGTTTGTCTGAAGGTGAAGAAGATTTTGTTGGTAGCGAAGAAGCGGTGGTGTTGGTTAAAGAAATACGTGAGAGGGATGATTATCCTATTTTTTTGAATGCAGATCATCATTATAGTTTCGAAAGAACAAAGCAGAGTATAAATGCGGGATTTGATGCCGTCATTATAGATGGGGCAAAGCTTTCTTTAGAGGAGAATGTTGCAGTAACAAAAGAATGTGTAGGGTACGTGAAGACATTGAGAGATGCGACCGACCGAGATGTATTAGTGGAAGCGGAGATTGGTTATATCGGATCGGGTTCAAATATAAAAGATTCTATTCCAGAAGGCGCTGGTACGCTGACTGATCCAGAAGACGCGAAAAATTTTGTACAGATGACAGATATAGATTTATTAGCGCCTTCTGTAGGTAGCATTCACGGTATAGTCAAGGGTGGTGAACCACATATAGATGGAATTTTGGTAAAAAAGATCCGAGAGTCAGCAGGTGTGCCACTAGTACTACATGGTGGGTCTGGTTTGCGTGATGAAGATTTTACATCAGCAATATCTTCTGGAATATCTGTCATTCATATTAGTACTGAAATCCGTCTGGCCTACAAAGAAGCTCTAGAGAAATTCTTGAAAGAAAATCCAAACGAGATAACGACTTATAAAATTTTAGCTCCTGCAGTAGAAGCTGTAAAAAAAGTAGCAGAGGCGAGATTGAAACTTTTCAATAACTTGTAATGCCAGAAAGCAAAACTCCAAAAAGTGATGCCTTGGGTGACTTATGATTTTGAGACATATTATGGATTCTTCTTATAGAATTGAGGACGGATATCGGCCTTATTGCACCGAGTGTTTTCAGAGAGATATGTTATAATTTTGTAAATGCTTTCGGATTTAAAAGAACAACTACTGAAATTCTTCAAAGGGGAAATCGAAGACGATGAAGAAACTCTCACAAAGTATTCTCGCGATGCGAGTATTTTTGAAGTGCGTCCGCGTCTTGTTCTTTTCCCGAAAGATTCTGAAGATATAAAGAATCTGGTGAAGTTTGTTTCTCTTCATAAAAATAAATATCATGATACGGAACTAAATAAAGATTGGAAAAATCTTTCCATCACTGCCAGATGCGCCGGTACAGATATGTCAGGCGGAGCTATAGGTGAATCTTTGATTTTGGATTTTACAAGACACATGAATAAGCTTGTAAAATTCGAAGGTGATGAGATCACAGTACAGCCCGGAATGTTTTATAGAGATTTTGAAAAAATCACTTTAGAAAAAGATTTGATACTGCCTTGTTATACGGCTTCAAAGAGCCTAAATGCGATGGGTGGAATGTTTGGCAATAATTCTGCTGGAGAAAAAACTTTAAAATACGGACAAACAGAAAAATATGTTACCAAGAGTAAGGTCATCTTTTCAGACGGCAACGAATATACAATAAGGTCGCTTTCTCAAGATGAATTGTCCAAAAAGATAAGAGAAAAGAATCTAGAGGGGGAGATTTACGGAAATATTTATGAATTGATAAATAAAAACAAAGATGAAATAAAAAAAGCAAAACCAAATGTGCACAAAAATTCCGCTGGTTACTATATATGGAATGTCGTAGGCGAATCTCATTTTGACTTAAATAAATTATTGGTTGGTTCGCAGGCTACACTTTGCATTGCTACTGAGATTACTTTTAAATTAGTGCCAAATCCAAAATATTCAAAATTAGTTGCGATATTTATGAAAGATGTGGCGTCTTTAGGAAGTCTGGTGGACGAGATATTGTTGACGAATCCGGAAACACTTGAGACTTATGATGACAAGACTATGCGTTTGGCTGTGCGATTTTTCCCTGATTTCTTAAAAAATCGCGGGTTCTTGGAATCCATAAAGTTCTTATGGAGTTTTTTGCCAGAACTGAAAATGATGATTACTGGAGGATTTCCAAAATTGATTTTACTTGCAGAGTTTGCTGGTGAGAATGAAAAAGATGCAGATAAGCAATGCCAAAAGTTGAAGGAAAGATTAAAAAATTTCAAAGTAAAAGTCCATGTGACAAAAGGAGAATCTGAATCCGAGAAGTATTGGAGTGTAAGACGCGAAAGTTTTTCCCTGCTTCGCAAGCACGCAAAAGGTCTTCGCACTGCGCCCTTTATCGACGATATTATTGTCAGACCGGAATTCCTGCCGAAATTTCTTCCAGAGCTTGACCGCACCTTGAGTAAATACAAACTAGTATATACCATGGCTGGACACGCAGGCGATGGCAATTTCCATATCATTCCTCTGATAGATTCTAAAAAACAAAAAATTGCGCAAATAGTGAGCGATCTAAGTGAAGAAGTATATGATCTGGTGCATAGATATCATGGTTCTATAACAGCAGAGCATAATGACGGACTAATTCGCACGCCTTATTTAAAAAAGATGTATGATCATCAAATGCTAGGCATATTTAGACAGATAAAAAATATCTTTGATCCGCAGGGAATATTCAATCCCGGTAAAAAGGTGGAGGGCACAGACGGGTCCGGTACCAAAGAATACATGCTTTCACACATTGCTTTTTAAATTATTTTGTATATAATGCTTTTATGTTTGCAATTAAAGCTAAAAAGAGAAGCGAAGATGAATCTTTGGATTCTCTCAGAAAAGTAGGCGAAATGCCCGCTGTTTTTTATGGAGCCGGTCAGTCCAGCACTCCTGTTTCAGTATCCATGGCAGATTTCAAAAAAGTCTGGCGAGACGCGGGGGAATCTTCTGCCGTCAAGCTAAATGTGGATGGCAAAGATATAGATGTGCTTATTCACGAGGTTCAACTTCATCCTGTAACCGAAGCTCCTCTACATGTGGATTTCTTGGCTATCGATATGAATAAGAAAATAAAAGTTAAAGTCCCTGTTGAATTCGTGGGTGTTTCTCCTCTAGTCAAAGGTGGCTTGGGCAATCTCGTCAAAGTCCTTCAAGAAGTCGAAGTCGAAGCGTTGCCTAAAGATTTGCCTCACAGTTTGTCTGCTGATATTTCCAAATTAGCTACCTTACAAGACAATCTTTTGGTTTCAGATATTTCTCTACCTTCTGGTGTTTCTATGATCACAGGTCTTGGAGAAGTCGTAGCTTCTGTCGTGGCGCAAGTTGAAGAAAAAGAAGAAGTCGCAGCTCCTGTAGACCTCTCTGCTATTGAAGTAGAAAAGAAAGGCAAGAAAGAGGAAGAAGGTACTGCCACAGAACCTAGCGCAGAGTCAAAAAGCTAAACCTCACCTCTCCCATTTCCGTGAAGGACAGTCCTTCACGGAAAATACTGGTGATTGCCAAAAAAATATTATTTGCTACACTTCTACTATGTCAAACGATGCTGATTTTAAAAAACTAGCCAAGTCTGTCGAAGTAATTGCCAAAACCACGGCAAGGATTCTTGAAGTTATGGCAACCAAAATGGATATATACGAAGTAAAATCAGAAATAAATGATCTTAGAGTTGATTTAAAAAGTTTTAAAATGGAGACACGGGATAATTTTGCCGAATTGAATGAAAAGGTTGACGACCTTATTGACAATGATACAAATTTCGATAAAAGAATTGAACTTTTAGAAAACAAAGTTTTTTCTTAACAATCTCAATGCAAAACATCACCACACATAGTTTCTTTAAACTAACCCTCGGCGCTTTTCTGGCGCTTTCTTTTTTACTCGCTCCGGTGAATGCGGTGTGGGCGGAAGAACCGATATTTACTCCAGAGAATCTGACTGCGGGATTGGTTCAATCAAACAAAAATATATTTAGTGTAGATGAAAACTCAGGAGCTTTTACATATAATTACAACATAAAGACACCTCTTGGTAGGAATAGCGTTGAACCAAATCTGAATTTGAATTATAACAATCAAAATACCAGTGACACAGCAAATATTTTCGGCTATGGTTGGAGTACAGATATTCCGTATATAACTAGATTAAACAAATCTGGCACAGATAAACTGTATACTAGCAATTATTTTAATTCTTCTCTTTCAGGTGAACTTGTTAATATTTCAGGATCGTCTTATGGACCAAAAGTAGAAAACGGAGATTTTCTAAAATACTCTCTTTCCTCAAATGTTTGGACCGTTACTGCTAAAAATGGCACAGTATATAAATTTGGCGCAAGCACTAGCGAGAGACAAGATGATTCCGCAGACAACTCTAAAGTTTACAAATGGATGCTTTCTGAGGTGCGCGATACAAATGATAATTACATAAAATATGAATATTATAAAGACGCAGGACAGATATATCCATATAAAATAAAATATACCGGCAATGGTACAACAGATGGAATATTTGAAATAGAATTTTTGAGACAATCTAGAAGCGATGTGTCAAAATCTTATGCGACAGCTTTTTTAATTACAAACAATTACAGGATCAATGAGATTCAGGTGAAAGTAAATGGCTCTTGGGTTAGAAAATATGCTCTTGTTTACACTAATGGCGACAACGGATCAAGGTCACTGCTTTCCAGTATTACAGAATCTGGACAAGATGAAAGCGCTGTGGTAACGACACTGCTAGCGACGAGTTTTACATATTATACGAGTACTCCCGGATGGACTCTTGATACATCCAGCTGGGCTTCCCCAACTCATTTTGAAGAGGGCTTACAGAATATGATTGATATCAACGGAGATTCTCTGCCTGATATTGCAGAATCATACAAAAACAATGGTGATCCGATTGAACAAAAACATACATATATAAACAACAACAATGGTACATGGAGCGAGAATAGCGGCTTTCAGCTGCCCATGTTGTTTCGGCAATATGAGATCAGGGGTGGAAGTTACGGATTTCTGTGGGATCAGGGGGTGAGAATGGGAGATATAAATGGCGATTTGCTACCTGATATATTGAAGAGCGAGGAAGAGACATTAAGTCAAAATCCTGGGGGATATGATGCATATCTCAATACCCGGACATCCTGGTCGCAAAGCAGTACTTGGATACCTACTGTTACCTTCGGCAGTGATGATAATACCCATAATTGGGGTGCGAATTTCATTGATCTGAATGCGGATGGTTTGATGGATATTATAAGAAAACAAGGGCAGAACTTCGGATCCCAATTGAATACAGGATCAGTATTCGCCTCACAATCTTCTAGTTGGGATTCACCAGCCCCTGAGCTTTTGGGTCCCAAACAGTATATGATAGATCTCAATGGAGACAATCTTCCAGATGTTATACGGATGGAATGGAATCAATCAAACCAAAATTATGACAAGTGGGTATATATGAACAAGGGCAATGGATCATGGGTGGATGATAATAATTGGGATCCGCCTGTGGAATTGGTTAATAATGACAACATTATTGATTCGGGAGTCAGGTTTTTAGATATAAACAGAGATGGTTTGCCAGACCTTGTTCCAGATTACAATTTAATCTCCATCGGGCGACATGTCCATCTCAATACAGGTAATGGATGGATGTCTGCTTCTTCTTGGGATTTTTCTGCCTCTAGCGAAATATATTTAAAAAGTGGCAATACAAGCGTAGTTGACATAAATGGTGACGGCTCTTTAGATTTTTTCACTACTCAGGCTGCGAATCCTCTAGTCACAAAAGTCTGGAAGAACAATACTACCACCCCAACCGACATTTTGAAAAAAATCACATTCTCAGAAGGTGGAGACACAACAGTCACATACAAAAAGACCCCTAAGTATGTCGATGGATCAAACAATCTTTTGAATCCAAATCTTCCGATCGCTTTAGATACTGTGTATCAGACTGTAACCACTGATAGCAACGGTACTACTACCACCGATACCTTCACATACGAAGGAGGAGAATTCTACTACAACACCGCTCTCGATCGTAAATTTGCAGGGTTTAGTAAAATCACAAAGGTAGATAATGCAAACAACAAAGTGGTGACATATTACCACCAAGGCAATGGTACAAATTCATCACAAGGTGAATATGACGATCATTCTTCTAAAATAGGCAGGGTATATAGGACGGAGATTTTGGATAGCTCCGGAAATATTTATCAAAAAACAATCAACAAATGGGATAAATACAATCTCGGCACTGGCAGGGATTTTGTAAAGCTCGCTCGCTCTACTACTCTGTCTTACGATGGTGACTCTGATCATAAAGACAAATCAGAAGAATACACATATGAAAACACTTACGGCAATCTGACTCAAAAAGTGGATTGGGGTGAAGTCACAGGCAGTGACGACGGCTCTTTCACAGATACAGGAAGCGATAAATATGTCACGGACATAACATACTCCACAAACACCACAGACTATGTGATAGCTCCAAAACAAGAAAGCATCATCAACCAATCCAGCGTAAAGGTGCGCGAGAGTAGATCGTATTACGATGAACTTTCTCATGGTTCAGTAGCAGAAGGCAATATGACAAAGCATGATAGCTGGAAAGATACCAGCAATTATGTGAAAGATTTTGAAAGGACATACAATGCTTATGGTTTGGTAACCACAGAGAAAGACCCCAGAAATTACACCACTACATATTCCTATGATTCATACAATTTGTATCCTGCATCAGTGACCAACCCATTGTCCCAAGCCACTGCATACACTTATGATTATTCTTCCGGAAAAGTAAAACAGACCACAGATGTGAACAGCCGAGTATTCCAGACGATATATGATGGACTCGATAGACCCCTTGAAGAAAAACAACCCAACTTAAACTCTCCGACCACACTAGTCCTCCGCACCACCTACGCATATACTCCACAAACAGTGGGCAATCAAATATTGCGCACGGATTACTTGGACGGCACTGTAAACAGATTGACATACACATATACCGATGGATTAGACAGAGTGATTCAAACTAGAACAGAACAAGAAGACGGATCATACTCTGTGACAGATACCATATACAACAACACCGGTGAAGTATCAAAAATCTCCGCTCCATATTCTTCTTCCGGCACAGCCAAAACTTCCGCCACTACCACCACAAATCTTTTGACCACTTACACATACGATGCGATGAAGAGAGTGTTGACAGAAGAAAATGTCTTTGGAACTCTGACCAACACATATGATGATTGGAAGCAAAGTATCACAGATAGAAAAGGCAAGACAAAACATTTCTACAAAGAAGCCCACAACAATCTTTCAAAAGTGGATGAATTAAACGATAGCAACACATACACCACCCTCTACGAATACGATGGCAACAAATCATTGACCAAGATCACAGACTCACTTTCCAACATCCGAAACTTCACCTATGACAAACTCGGCCGTCGTCTGACTGCTGAAGACTCTCGCGCTACCTCAGACTCTACATATGGTACTTGGACATACACATATGACAACTCCGGCAACATCACACAGATAGTAGATCCAAAAAGCCAGACCATCAACTTTACCTATGACAATATCAACAGACTTTCTGCCAAAGACTACACCGGAGACACAGGCACCGAAGTCACCTACTCCTACGACTCCGGAACAGACGGCATAGGCAGACTCACTTCATATACATCTACACCAGTAAATGCGAGCTACGCATACAATGCTCACGGCCTAGTAGCAGAAGAAATCAAAACAGAAAATTCTGTAACCTACCCCACCGACTACACATACGACCGCCAAGGAAACATATTAACCATCATAAACCCCGACAGCTCAAAAGTTCGTTATGCTTACAACACTGCAGGACAGTTGGAAACAGTAGAAAGGAGAGAAAGCACAGACAGTGCATACCTTGACCTAGTAACAGACATTGATTACGGACCTCATGGATTGATCACTAATCTAGTAAATGTAAATGGTACTACTCTTTCCAATACTTATGATAGTACACAGATGTATAGATTAACAAGGAAACTCGTCTCTGCCACAGGTGGAGATCCAGATGCTGACCTTACCACCACTACAATATATGCCACTGTCGGTGATGGCTTTGTAGCAAAGACAAATGCAAATTGGGCTACAGCGCACGACGCTACCACAGGCAGTGAAGTGGACTATACAGCTACCACTTATGATGTAAAAGTAGGTAACACCCCTACAGCCTACAAAATCCAAAGAGCCTTCATTCCATTTGATACTTCAAGTATCCCCGACAACGCAGTCATCACCTCTGCCAAACTCAAGGTATATGTAGAAAGCAAATCAAACCTCGACAACGACGAAGAAGATTTTGTCACAGTAGTAAACGCAACACAGCCAAGCTCTACAGAACTAACAACAGCAGATTACGACGCCCTATCCACCACAGAAGCCATTGATGTAAATGAGAGGAAAGACATAACAGACGTCTCCACCTCCAGCTATTTAACATTCTATCTAAACACTAAAGGTAAAACGAGCATAGACAAGACAGGATATACAAAGCTAGCACTCCGAGAAGGACACGATATATTAAATACAGCATTTACAGGAAATGCTTCAGAATACAATTATCTACACATTAGATCTAGTGACTGGACAGGAACTTCATTTGATCCAATATTGGAGATATCATATGTGACTACTTTACCGGAACCAGCTACGATACAAGACCTACAATATGCATATGATAACAATGGGAACATTACAACAATCAATGACCTTTCTTCCACAGATACAACTAAAACAGTTAGTTATACTTATGATGATTTGAATAGATTACTAACCGCCAGCGCGTCAAACGCGCCTTCCAGCCAAGCGAATTATACACATACATTTGGTTACAATTCAGTAGGTAACATTACTTCAAGCCCTCTAGGGACATACAGTTATGCAGGTACAAGCTATGCGAATCCACATGCAGTAACAAGTGTTGGCCCTATTGCATACACTTACGACAACAATGGAAACCTCCTTACCGAAACAAATGGACTTTCCAACACTTGGAATTATGACAACAGAATCACTCAGACAGTAAATGATGGAATCACTACCACCTACACTTATGATCCCAATGGACAACGAATCAAACAAAATGATGGTACCACTACAACCATCTATCCTACGAAGTATTACAACAAGGAGGGGGGTGCAGACATCAAGCATATATACCTGCCTGCGCAGGCAGGTGCTGGTGATACTCTCATTGCTACAGTACGGGGGACAGGAACGAATGCAGTGGTTTCCTATGTTCATACGGATCATTTAAATTCCACAGACAAAGTAACAAATGCAAATGCAGAAATCTCTGAACTTTCTGATTATTATCCTTATGGAAATCCACGCATCAGTACACAATATGCGGGGACGACAGAACAGAGGAAATACACAGGTCATGAATATGACACACAAACGGGACTCACTTATGCAAACGCTCGATACTATGACGCTAATACAGGTAGATTCACTTCTCAAGATCCAATATATCTACTAGTAGGAAGTAAAAAGTTTGAAGACAAATGGAAGAAAAACTGGAGAGATGTCAAAGAAGGAAAAAATTCCGCTCTGAATGAATATCTTTCAAATCCTCAAAATCTTAATTCATATTCTTATGTCTTGAACAATCCTTTGAAATATACGGATCCGACGGGGGAAACATATCAATTTGCAATAGGAACAAGTATTGGTTTTTTTGGGGGAATTGTTAATCAATATGTAACCGATGTTGTTAATAGTTATTCTACAGGTAAAAGTGGTTTAACTGCATTCAAACCAACCAGTAGTATAAAGGAATATTCAGTAAAAGGTGTACAAGGGGCCGCTACTGGTCTTGTTGCGAGTACGGGTAACTTACCTGCGTTAGGTATCACGGCATTTTCTTCTTCTATTATTTCGGACAAAGTGTTAGGCCATCAGATCAATTTAATAGACAACTCATTTAATAGTGCTGTCATAGTTGGGACTGCTGGTCTTTTAAAATCATTTCCGAAGGTTTCAGGTAGGCTTCCATCATCTGTGACCAGCCCTTATTTTTGGACGGGTCAACATACTCAAAATGAAATTATAAGAGAAACTATCTCTCAAGGAGTAAACTTTATCAAAGAGACTGGAAAAGCAATAATTAATAGTACTAAACAACTAGGAGCTGGAATTTAATTATGAAAAAAGAGTATCAATCTAGTTTGACTGGTGAAGTTAAGTTTGCGACTGGATTTTTCGTTTTTTATTGGCTTTTCACAACCCTAATAAGTATAGAGAATAATGGCATTAGAAGTAGCCTTGGCGTGTCCATTTTTGTTTTAATTTTTGCTATCCTGTTCGTATATGCACTAATTAAATTTACATATTTGATTATCGATGATGGTAAGATTAAATATGTTCATATGTTTTTGCAAAGAAATGAGTTAGACATAAATATAATAACAAAAATACAGATGGGTACTGTTGGTGGCGTGTTCAAGTTTTTATTTTTGACCTATGAAATAAACGGTAAGACTAAACACTTAAAAATTAGCCCGATAACTTTCAAAAAAGAAACTATACAATCATTTATTTTATATTTAAAAAACTTAAATCAAAAAATGGACATAGATAAATCTGCAGAAGATTTGTTTTTATCTTAAATCAAATCAATGTCTAAAAATCTCCTCTTCATAATATTTCTTCTGGGAATAAGGGTGTCAGGAATAAGGGTGTCAGGTACTCTTAATTAATTTAAAAAATGTTTCAAACACTCCAACCAAAATTAAAACGAACATACAGCTACGGAGGCATCAGCTATGCAAATCCTCATGCTCTCACGTCAATAGCGTCTACAAACTACACTTATGACAACAATGGAAATCTAACATCTGATGGCACATGGACACATACATACAATTACGATAACAGATTGACACAATCATCTAAGACTGGAACGACTGTTACTTATGCTTATGATCCAAATGGACAGAGAATCAAACAAAACAATGGTACCACCACTACCATCTACCCTACGAAGTATTACAACAAAGAAGGCTCTACTGATATCAAGCACATCTACCTGCCTGCGCAGGCAGGCATTGGTGACACATTGATAGCAACAGTACGAGGAACAGGAACGAATGCAGTGGTATCTTACATACACACAGATCACCTAAATTCCACCGACAAAGTAACAAATACAAATGCAGAAATCTCTGAACTTTCTGATTATTATCCTTATGGGAGTCCACGCATTAGTACACAATATTCTGGAACGACAGAGCAACGCAAGTATATTGGGCAGGAGTATGATACTTCCACAAACCTTAGTTATTTGAATGCTCGGTATTATGATTCCAATCGGGGAATGTTTATTTCTCAGGATCCGGTTTTCTGGGCACTCGGCAATCCAAAGATTCTGAAATCCCTTGGAGTGGAACAGAATGCTGTATTGAGAGATCCGCAGATGATGAATTCTTATAGTTACGCAAATGGAAACCCCATAGTTAATAAAGATCCAACAGGGAAAGCATTTGTAATTGACGACGCAATAGGATTTGTCGGAGGAGGTCTTGTTGGAGCTGGTGTTTACGCTCTGAGTTCAGCCATAGGGGGTGAAAATATTAGTTGGTCAGGTGCAAGTGGTGCATTCGTGACTGGTGGAATTATAGGTTGGGGAGCAATAAATACTCCTGCTACACTTGGAGCATCAAATGCAATTTCCGCATCTGTTATTGCTGGATTAACTGGTGGATTTTATGGAAATCTAACCAAACAAGTTATCGACATAGGTACAGGTAAACAAACGGGAGGATTAAATCACAACGAATTACAAACTAGCGGTCTTGTTACCGCTGGCACAAATGTTTTACTTGGAGCTGTTTTACCTAATACGAAAATTTCTGGGATTTCCGCTGGGCGTGGAAACATGAATGCTGTTGGGCAAGCAGTGCGCACTAAAGCCGATAATGGCATGATAAATAACATGTCATTCAATACAGCCATTAAATCAACTATTGGTTCACAGGCGGCTGATTTGTATAGGACAAGTGTGGGTGGAATAGTTGACTCTATAAAAAGTTTTACTAACAATAACAAAAAAACAAAATAATATATGAAATCACATAAATATATCGGTTTAGTGGGAATAATTGTCAGCGTAATTTTTTTATTTTTAGAAATTAATTATCAAGATTATTTTTCAAGGTTTTTGCTCGTATCATTATTTATTGTAACTTTGTATCTGGGTATTTTTTCTTGGCAATATACACTTCACGGTAATTTTAAAAATTCTATTTTACCTGCCTTAAAGATTGTACTGGTAGTCGGTGGAATCAGTCTGATTATTGGACTATTGAAATAAACAATAATGAGAAGTTTATTGAGGGATAAGGGTGTCAGGTATGCTCTGTAGAAACCATCACAATCTCAAACTGGCAACACAATACTAATATTGTGGGTTAAAACCTTAAGAGCCATTTCACGACATTGATTCCAATATTTAGGTGGAGGTCCCGCTTATATTGTTGGTAATAAGGGTGTCAGGTACCCTTAATTAATTTAAAAAATGTTCAAAACACTTTCACCAAAATTAAAAAGTTCTTACACATACGCCGGTACCAATTACGCAAACCCCCACGCAGTCACTTCCATCGGCCCTATTGCATTCACTTATGACAACAATGGGAACCTAACAGGTGATGGCACATGGACTCATACATACAATTACGATAACAGATTGACACAATCATCTAAAACTGGAACGACTGTTACTTATGCTTATGATCCCAACGAACAAAGAATCAAACAAAATGATGGTACCACTATTACTATTTATCCTACGAAGTATTACAACAAGGAGGGGAGTACAGATATCAAACACATCTACCTGCCTGCGCAGGCAGGCATGGGTGATACATTGATAGCTTCAGTGAAGGGAACAGGAACATCTGCAGTGGTCTCATACATTCATACAGATCATCTCGGAAGTACCGACAAAGTAACAAATACAAATGCAGAAATCTCTGAGCTTTCTGATTATTATCCTTATGGGAGTCCGAGAATATCTACGACATACAGTGGAAGCTCTGAACAAAGAAAATACACAGGTCACGAATTTGATTCGCAAACAGAATTAACCTACGCCAATGCTAGATATTACAACGGAAATACAGCCAGATTCCTGTCACAAGACCCAATATATCTACTAGTAGGAAGTAAGAAATTTGAAGATAAATGGAAGAAAAACTGGAGAGATGTAAAAGAAGGAAAAAATTCTGCTCTGAATGAATATCTTTCAAATCCTCAAAATCTTAATTCATATTCTTATGCATTAAACAATCCTTTGAAATATACGGATCCGACGGGGGAGAGTGCATTTTGGGAAGAAGTTTTCAACTTTGCAGCTGGGCGTGGATTTAAAACAGACGCTCAAGTAACAGGATCAGATAAAAATCAATTTGGTTTACCAAATTCATATCTAACAGCTCCAAAAAATGAATCCAATAATCAAAAACAATCTGAGGATTATATAACTAGACCAGGTCACGAACCAGACAGTTATTTGAGTCGTGGAAATGAGATTGGACCAAGTCAAGAGGCGAGATACAAGGTTGCCGGCAAGATAGATAATTTTTCTACAGCGCTCGATGCTTATAGCGAGGTCGATAATATACCAGCTGCTTCTGCGACGATTGTAAGTGCTGTTGCTGCGATTCCGTATGTTGGGCAAACTACTGTGGCCATAGCAACAGTTGCAATCGGTGCAAGTTTTATAGTATCAAATTTTATTTCTTCTGGATTGAATGCAGTTGCCGAAGATATTAGAAATTAATTTACTAATATATGTTTGGATTAATTATTTTATTAGAAGCAATTATATTTATCATTATTATTGTATATCATCTCGTTGAAATGAATAAATATGCAAAAACTGGTTCTGTGCTTCAATCAGAAAATGAAAAGATTGGTAATATATTTTTTATTCTCGGTATTATCTTGGTAGTAGTAGTACCAAGAATTCTAAATGTAAGATATCAGAATGATGTTAGATCGAATTTGATATATTTTTTCGTTACAAATTTTGGCCTTATAATCTTTTTTATTGGCTTGAAACTCAGAATCTACGCATACAAAACCCCCGAAGAAACACCAAAATGGCTGACGACGCTAGTTAAAATGTTTGAGTGGTAAAATGTAAAAACCCCCAATTCCATGTTATCATACAGTTTATGACCGACGATATATTGAACAACCTCGCTTTTGTTGATGGACAAAACTTGTATATGGCTACTACCAAAAATGCCATTTCTTGGGAGGTAGATTTGAATCGCTTTCGTATTTATCTTGAAAAGAAATACAAAGTCAAAAAAGCTTTCTATTATCTAGGTTATGTGCAAGAAAAGAATCAGGAGTTATATGAAGAAATACAAAATGCTGGATTTGTCTTAGTTTTTCGTGAACATAATCCTGCGATGATAGGCAAAAAGAAAGGCAATGTAGATACTGATATTGTTTTTGGCATTATGAAAAAAATGTATAAAGAAGAAGATTTCAACAAGATTGTTCTGGTTTCAGGTGATGGAGACTATAAATTACTTGTTGATTTCTTGATTGAAGAAGGGAAGATGGAGAAGGTATTGTTTCCAGACGGCAAAAGAGCTTCCAGCTTATACAAAACACTAGGCGCTGAATATTACGACGCTCTCGATTCGACAGACATAAAAAACAAGGTAAAAAAAGAAAAGGGCTCCTTAGGTAGTTAACCGTTTGGATCCCTTTTCGTCGTTATGCTTAGATAATATCAAATTTTTAAACACAATGCAAGCACAAAAATCCACAACAAGAAACTTCTACACATTTTATTACCCCACAGCCTACAAACTCCAAAGAGCCTTCATTCCATTTGACACCTCCAGTATCCCCGACAACGCAATCATTACCAGTGCCAAACTCAAGGTATATGTTGAAAGTAAACAAAACCTCGACAACGACACGGAAGACTTTGTAACAGTAGTCAATGCCACCCAAGCAAGCACTTCTGAACTAGTAACAGGAGACTACGACGCTCTAGGAACCACAGAACTCATAGATGCAAACGAGAGGAAAGATATCACCAATGTATCCACCTCTAGCTACCTCACATTTAACTTAAATACTAAAGGTAAAACATTCATTGATAAGACAGGATATACCAAGCTCTCTCTTCGTGAAGGACACGATATATTAAACACAGCATTCACAGGAAATGCTTCTGAATACAATTATCTACACATTAGATCTAGTGAATACAGTGGAACTTCATTTGATCCAATACTAGAGATATCATATGTTACTACTTTACCAGAACCATCCAAGATTCAAGACTTCGAATATGCGTATGACAACAATGGGAACATAACTACAATCAACGACTATAGCTTACAAAGCTCATCAAACATACCATTAGCTATATCATATACATATGATGACCTAAACAGAATGCTCTCTGCTACCGCTACCAATCTAGCAGGAAGTCAGAATATATATACCAGCACATATACTTATGATTCACTTGGAAATATTACTTCAAGCCCTCTAGGGACATACAGTTACGCAGGAACTAATTACTCCAACCCCCACGCAGTCACTTCCATCGGCCCTATATCATTCACTTATGATAACAATGGAAACTTAACAAACGACGAAGTCTGGACGCATACATACAATTACGATAACAGATTGACACAATCTACAGATGGAACAAATACCACCACCTACACATATGATCCCAACGGACAACGCATCAAACAAAACAATGGTACCACCACCACTATCTATCCAACAAAGTATTACAACAAAGAAGGAAGCACAGATGTGAAGCATATATATGCAGGTGATATGTTGATAGCCACAGTACGAGGTACAGGAACATCCGCAGTTGTCTCATATATTCATACCGATCATCTCGGAAGTACCGACAAAGTAACAAATACAAATGCAGAACTGACCGAAGTCTCTGATTATTATCCTTATGGAAATCCACGCATCAGTACACAGTATGCAGGAACAAGTGAGCAACGAAAATTCATTGGGCAGGAGTATGATTCCTTGACGAGTCTTAGTTATTTGAATGCGCGGTATTATGATTCAAATCGGGGACAATTTTTGGGGCAGGATGCGGTTTTTTTAGCACTCGGAAATTCGAAGAATTTAAAATCTCTGGGAGTCGAGCAGAATGCGGTATTGAGAGATCCACAGATGATGAATTCGTATAGTTACGCAAAGGGGAATCCTATAACATTGAGTGATCCAAATGGAAATTGTCCGATGTGTGTTACTGCTTTGATTGGAGCTGGGGCTGGAATGTTGGGACAACTCGGATATGATATTTATTCAAATGTTCAAGCAGGAGGATTTAAAAATGCCTTCTCTGATTTTTCTAGCGGAAAAACATATTTAACAAGAGCAATGCAGGGAGGAATATTGGGAGCAACGGGAGGTGCAGTCGGTTCATTAACTACTTTAGGTATAGCTGGCCAATCAGCAATAGTTAGTGGTGCTTCAGCATTAGTAGGAGCAGCAGGTAATGCTTACCTTGGTGATAATGTTAGTGTTCAATCTGTTTCAACAGATGCATTTTTTGGAGCTTTAACTTTTGGCCTAGCAGGATCTATCCCAAAAGTACCAGGTCGGTTACCAGATTTTCTCACGCGGGCATTCTTTGCTGGTAAACATACTGGTCAGAGTGCGTCTCAATTAATAATAGAAACGCAAGGAGTATTTGCAAGTTCCATGATAAGTGGTGGATCTTCTTCAAGCAAGAATACTTCTCAGCCTAAAGTAGATAACTCTAGTTCAAATACTAACACAAAAAGTGGTATTTTTATAAGTCCTTTAAAACAAAATAAATAATATGAAAAATGATGTTACAATCTATAAACCAAGAAAATCAGTTATGGGGGGCGGTTTAGTTATGTTGTTGGTCTTATTTTTTGGGCTTACATTGCCAGCAATCATTGAAGGGTCACCATTACCTAAAAATGAATTATTTGGTTTATTAGGATTTTGGTTTATTGGACTTGTTGTGACTTTTTTACCTTTGGCATTCAAAATTGAAATTGGTGTTGATTATGTAAAGACATATTTTTTTAAATTTCAATTGAGAGATCTGCGTCCAGCTAACATTCAGGTATTAGAATACGGAAATATATTACGAGGAGGACTTGGAGTCGGTAAGGGTATAAAAGGTTGGGAAAAAACAAGAAATGGAAACTTGAAGTATTTTAGTATAGGAGAAACTGGATACGGCAAAGAAGCCATCGCTCACGCTAAGCGTGTTTTGGAAAATAACAAATAAATCTATGGCTTTTACAGAAAAATTAAAACTAGAAATAAAGAAGAATGCCAATTTTCGTTGTTGTAGATGCTATGAAATTGGAGTTGATATACACCACATAATTCCTCAAGCCCAAAATGGAATTAAAGGGGACAGCCACCATAAATTAAAGGGGACAGCCACCATTGTTTTAAAATAACAAATGCTCAAAACACTTTCACCAAAATTTAAATATACTTACTCTTACGCAAAACCTCATGCGATGACCTCGGTCATCGTCCCGAGAAAAGTCGAGGGGCAAAATTAAAGGGGACAGCCATGCTCCGTAGAAAACACCTTGTAATCTGATATAATAGATGGTATATGAAAACATCAAAATCTCCAAAAGCTGTAGCCATAGTTGCCTATGCGACAGCGAAGCGTTCTCTACCACCATACTTGCATCTAAAAAGTCCGAAGAAGTTTACACAACATCAACTAGTAGCGTGTTTAGTATTAAAAGAATTCTTTACCACAGACTATCGTGGTATTGAAGAGATATTGAAGGATAGCAGTGATTTACAAAAAATACTTGAACTAGAAGAAATTCCACACTATACCACACTGCAAAAAGCAGCTCATCGACTGACTAGAAAAGATACACTTGATAAACTGATTAAGGGAATATTGAAAGTAGCAGTTAAAACAAAGATTCTAAAAAAGAATGTTGCTCTTTCCGCTATTGATGGCACTGGCTTTGAGTCACACCATATCAGTGCATACTTTGTTAAAAGGAAAGCCAAAGGCCAAGAAATCTACCAAATGACCACATATACCACCTATCCAAAGGTCGGTATTGTGGTTGATAGTGATACTCATTTGGTATTGTCTGGTATACCAGAGCGAGGTCCATATCCAGACATTGTGCATTTTGAAAAAGCAATCATTGAAGCAGAAAA
>ERZ1292623.270-Hain-H51-01um-R1-270-length-57988-cov-22_pt1 | contig 57988 bp, 54 predicted proteins | sample MGYA00564398_ERZ1292623 | MGnify/ENA primary metagenome ERZ1292623 (study PRJEB36523, sample SAMEA6512633) | groundwater metagenome | collected 2019-01-07 | study: AquaDiva: Metagenomics assemblies of 32 groundwater samples
ACCAGTATTACCACTACTGGAAGTCTTACGGTTAATAGCGCTTCTGGGACAGCAGTTCGATTTCAAAACGGTTCAGGCACTAATTTATTTATTTTTGACACTTCCAATACCAGATTCGGGATAAATTCCGGTGGCGCCGTAGATACTAAACTTGATGTGGGCGGCACCGCCTCGGTTGCTTACTTTTTGAGTTCTGGCGCGGTTCAATTCGCCAGCAATGTGGCTTCGGTGGCTTATTCCAGATTCGGCGCTTCTACCACAAAAAGATCTAATTATATCACTGCTTCAAATGACCTTTTAGTTTCTGGCGACCTTGAAACTGTAGGTTCTGTCGCTTTTGGCGGAACTGCTTCGGTTTCCGGTATCTTCTTTATGACTGACGGTCAGTTCCGGCCCAGCGCCAACTCAACAACTGCTTTCCGTTTCCAGAACGCGGCTGGCTCCACCAATGTTTTGACCATTGATACGACAAATACCAGAGTAGGTGTTGGCACTACTCCAGTAACAACTTTTGAAGTCCAGGGCACTGCTTCGGCCTCATACTTTATTGCTTCCGGCTCCGTCCAGTTCGGTTCCAATGTAGCTACCGCTTCTTATTCAAGATTCGGCGGCACTGCCACCACCCATGTTGGTACTATCTCTACGGCTAAGGATCTCTTGATCTCCGGCGGCTTGGAAGTTAACGGTTCTACCGCTTTTGACGGTTTTGTTTTGTTTGGTTCCGGGGCCTCAATTTCTACTAATTTTGAGGTAACTGGAAGCAGCAACAGAGTAGGAATTAATGCCGGAGGTCTTACTGACACCAGTTTTGAAGTCGGCGGTGCGGCTTCTGTTGGAACAAACTTCAATGTTGGTGAAAACTCAGCAGCAACCACAAGCGTTACTTTTGAGACAAAAGGCGCCACCAAGGGTGTTTGCTTTGTCATAACAGATTCTGCCGGGACAGTTTGGTATGCAAGAATCGTCGCCTCTGTCGCTAGTCAGGGAAAATGGTGGATAACTTCAATTAGTTGTCTGTAGTCTGATTTAGAGAATTGTAGCTGATAAAAGGAATGCCTTGGATATTTAAAAAGAATCAATTCTCCAAAATTTTAGCGGCAGTGGCTGTTATAATAGGTTTGCTGTTAGCCATTATACTTGGATTTGCGGTTTATTCTTTGTTTTCTAAAAACGCCGAAGAAGAAGAAACAGAAAGGATTGACCGGGCAACTTATCAGGCGGTTTTTCTTGCCAATGATCAAATTTATTTCGGCAAATTAAGAGGCATTGGTTCGCATTATCCGATTTTAGACGATGTATATTATGTAAAATTGGAAGACGAGAAAGCTACATCCGGCAGATTAGTGAAATTAGGCATAATAGAACCGCATGGCCCTAGAGATCAGATGATTATTAACCAGGAGCACATTCTTTTTTGGGAAAATTTAAAACCTGATTCATCGATAGTCCAGACAATTCGTAATCTGAAACTTAATCAATGATTAAATCAATTAAAAAGTCTTACATCTTATTAGTTTTTTCTCTATTTCTGATTCCGGTTATTGTTTCAGCCGCTCCAGTTACTTTTTCGGAAACTACCACAATTAATTTAACCATAGGCGGAACTAGTACAGATTTTACGATCATTGGCGGATCAAACGCCGATGAAATAAGTACCGAGACTTCTGCTCTTACTTTTAAAATTTCAGGAGGACAGACTTTTACTTTAAGATCAGCAGACCGGAAAATTTTGACGAATGACGGAGGGCTCGACCAGAATTGTCCCAGCAGTTATTCGGAAATATCAATTACTTTGCCTTCTGGTTCCGGGCAAAGAACAATAAAAGTAACGCCTAGTTCGTCTAATTGTTCTACTCTTACCGGCGGCGGAGGAGGTGGTGGCGGCGGCGGCGGAGGGGGATCGCCAAGTTCTTCAACTTCTTCAGCAACACCAACTGCGATTCCGGCTACAAACGCACAAACAATAGCTTCCCAGATAGCCGCTTTGCAGGCAAAGATAGCTGGATTATCAGGTTCAGCGCCTTCTGTCTCTCAATTTGCTAGAAATCTAACCATTGGTTCAAGCGGTGAAGACGTTAAAAATTTACAAAAATTCCTTAATTCTGCCGGTTTCAAAATTACCAATTCCGGCCCTGGTTCTCCGGGTAATGAAACCAGTTTATTCGGTTCTTTAACTAAGGTTGCTTTAGCGAAATGGCAAGCCGCCAACGGTGTTTCACCAGCCAGCGGTTACTTTGGACCGTTAACAAGAGCGAAGATAACTTCAGTTTCTATTCTGGCTGTTTCTCCGGTTGCGAGTCCAGCCGCAAGTCCGTCTGCGACGCCGGTCCAGACGCCTCAAATTTCCGGTGCAGTTTATAATTTCACTCGCAGTTTGACTGTCGGTTCTCAAGGAGCCGATGTTAAGGTTTTGCAGGATTATTTGACTGGCACCGGTCATTTTAAGTATTCTGGCGGTTCAAGTGGAATTTTCGGTCCGGTAACTCAAGCCGCCGTAGCGGCTTGGCAAAAAGCGAATAGTGTTTCGCCGGCGACTGGCTATTTCGGGCCTGTTTCAAAAGCTAAGTATCTTGAATTAATCGGTAAATAAACAAATGAAACTAAAGTAAAAAATGGGCCAACGCCCATTTTTTACTTCGCGCCTTTTGTGCTTAAATTGAAGAATGGTTATTAAGAATCAATGGGTTTTGGTTCTGTTTTTTATCGTTGGATTTTTAATTTTTTCCAATGCTTTGAACGGCGATTTCGTCCACGATGACCTTTTGGTTTTATCGCATAGTTTTTTCGGCCAGCTAGGTAAGATATTCAGTTTTTTCGGCCAGCCCTATTTTGAAGGTTTTTATCAAGCTGGACTTTATCGGCCTTTGACTCAATTCAGTTTTGGCCTTAACTTTTTAGTTTCTTCTTCGCCGTTTGGTTTTCATCTTGTTAATATTTTTCTTCATATCATCAATTCTTTTCTGATCTACTTGTTTTTAAGGAAATTTTCTAACCGATTCACCCTTTCTTTAATTGCTGCTTTGTTATTTTTAGTTCTGCCGATTCACGTGGAAGCCGTGACTTCGATCGTGGGCCGGGCCGAACTGCTTTTCTTTCTGTTTGGCATGCTGACATTGCTTTTATGGCTCGATTCGCAATATTTTTATTCAGCTGTAACATTAGTTTTGGCTCTTTTGAGTAAAGAAACGGCTGTAGCAATTCCGGCAATTGTTTTTTTGTTCGGTTGGCACTATCGTCGCAATTGGCATTGGCTGATTTATTATTTAGGGGCGCTTGTTTTCTATTTTATTTTAAGAATTCTTGTTTTAGGCCAATATGCCTTTAAAACAAAAGTAGAATTTATTTTTAATCCTTTGGCTTATGTTTCTTTTTTCGAACGCTTTTTTACAGCATTAAAAATTATGATTTTGTACTTGGCAAAATTTTTCGTGCCCTATAAGCTTTCGGCCGATTATTCTTATGATCAGATTCCGATAGTAAAAAGTTTATTTTCTTCGCCGTTGTCTTTAATTGGTTTGGTATTTTTATGTTTGATGCTTTGGAGGGTTTACCGGATTTTGCGAAGGGAGAAAAGTGTGATTTTGGACTGGATTTTATTATTTTTCTTTCTGCCTTTTCTTATAGTTTCAAATATTATTTTTCCGACCGGAACAATAATGGCTGAACGGCTTATGTATTTTCCTTCATTCGGCGGTCTGATGATTTTAGCTGTAGCCCTTGAACAGCTATTAAAATCGTCAAAACGACTTGGTTTGTCCATTTTATTGATTTTACTGGCTATTTATGGTTTATTGACCATTAGTCAGAACCGCGTTTGGGCCAGCCGCGAGACGCTTTTGACTGATAGTTTTAAGAAATCGCCGAATAGCGTTGTGGCTAAGACTGATTATGGGATTTTGATGTTTGAACGCGATAAAGAACTGGCTAAAAAATTATCCCTTGAGGTTTACGAAAAATATCCTGACTATATTCAAAACCTCAATCTTAGAGGAGTGGTTGAAGTTCAGGAGGGCGACTTTACCAGAGCGGAAAAATTTTTGGAAAGGGCGTTGGAGCTAAGACCAAAGCACCAAAATACTTTGCAGAATTTAAGCCGGGTTTATTTCACTTTGGGCAAGTATTCGGAAACCGAAGAAATGCTTAAAGTTTTAGTCTCTGAATATGGCGGCAAAGGCAATGTGATTTTTTACGCTTTGGTTCAGGCGAAGAACAATCATTTTGATCAGTCCCGCCAGACAATCTATGACTTTTTCGGTCCTGATGTAAAAGATGAGTCAGCTTTAAAGATTTTAAGAAAAGAATTTGAAGAGGTGGAAGACCTTTTTATTTTTCACAAGCAATGAGGAATATTTTGATTATTACTCAAAGGGTCGACGAGAATGACGACTTGCTTGGTTTTTTTGTTTCTTGGATTAGAGAATTCTCAAAACACTTTGATAAAGTTTTTGTGATTACTTTAACAAAAGGCAGATATGAATTGCCGGCTAATGTTTTTGTGTATTCTTTAGGCAAAGAAAGAGGCAGTAATAGAATTTTAAGATTTTTTACTTTTTACAGGCTTTTGTTTAAGTTGGCTCCAAAATCAAAAGGAATTTTTGCCCATATGTCTCCGATTTTTGCGGTGGCTTCGTGGCCACTAGCTGCACTTTTTAGTAAAAGAATAGTTTTATGGTATCTTCACCGTTCAGTTACCTTAAAATTGAAATTAGCAGAAAAAATTTGTTATAAAATTGCAACATCCACCAAAGAAAGCTTAAACATAAAAAGCAAAAAGATAATTGAATTGGGGCATGGTATTGATATAGAAAAATTTAGAACAACCCAAAGAAATTGGAATAATTTGATTTTATCAAAAAAGCTTAATATTTTGAGCGTTGGTAGGATATCAAAAATAAAAGACTACGAAACTCTAATCAAAGCAACTAAGATTTTAAAAGACAGAGGATTGGATTTCAGATTAAAAATAGTGGGCCGACCAGTAATGTTTTATGATTTTGATTATTTTGAAAAATTAAAAAAACTTGTTGGTGATTTAAGACTAGAAAATTTTATCGAATTTAGTGGGTTTATTCCCTATAGCAAAATTAATGATTTTTACAAAAAGTCAGATATTTTAATAAATCTTTCTCCGAAGGGCGGAATTGATAAGACCGTTTTAGAAGCAATGTCTGCTGGTTGTTTGATTTTAGTAGCTAATGAAGTTTTTAAAAAGTATTTTGGCGATTTTAGTCAGTTTTTAATTTTTAGATATGATAGCCCTGAAGACTTATTTCAAAAGATAAAAAATTTACTAAAGTTGTCTGAAGATAGATTAAAAAATATCAGTAATTTTCTTCAAGAATCAGTTGAAAAAAGTCATAATGTGTCTAATGTGGTAAATAAAATTTCAGAATTATTCGGCTAAATTAAAAATGTCTAATCTTCTAAAAAAATTTATAAAACTCGCGACAAAATATGCCCAGATCGACATACATTACATTGCTAAAAGCAGTCTTTGGACAAGCATAGATTTCACGGTGGGATCTTTTCTTTCGATAATTTTAGTGGTTGTATTCGCCAATTTTCTTCCAAAAGAAACTTACGGAGTTTACAAATATATTCTTTCTCTTGTTGGAGCGCTTTCTTTCCTGACTTTAAGCGGCATAAATACCGCCGTGATTCAGGCAACCGCTAAAAGCGGCAATAACGGCATTTTGCCCTACGCGGTAAAGCTGCAATTCAGATGGAATTTTCTTTATACGTTAGCGATGGCTGGGCTGGGTATTTATTATTTTTTGAACGGTAATAATTTACTCGCTTATGCTTTGTGGCTTATGGCCGTTTTATTTCCATTGGATGTCGTTTTTAATACTTACGGTTCTTTTTTAGCCGGTAAAAAAGAATTTAAAAGAGTTTCTATTTATAGTTCAATATCAAACACGATTCAGATGTCTATCTTGATAACCGCAGCGTTTCTTTCCGATAATGTGGTTCTTCTTATAGGGGTTTACTCTCTTTTTCGAATCGTTCCGAATTTTTACTTTTATCTGAGGACCGTCAGAATTTTTAAGTCTCAGCCTTTAAGCCAGCCGGAGAAAAAAGAAATTTTCAAGTTTGCTAAGCATCTAAGTTTCGTTCATGTACTTTCTATTTTAGCCCAGCATATAGACAAAATAGTAGTTTTCCATTATTTGGGTGCGGTTGAACTCGCTGTTTATGGAATTGCTGTTTCTATTCCAGAAAGAATTCGTGGCTACTTTAAAAGTATCGAAACAATCATGCTGCCGAAAATTTCCGGAAAGACCGTTGAGGAAATAAAGGCCGTTTTTTACAAAAGAATTTGGCAGGGGGTTCTTTTGGGTTTAAGTGTCAGTTTGGTTTATATTTTGGGTGCGCCCGTCATATTCAAAATATTTTTCCCGGCTTATTTGGAGTCTGTGCCTTATTCCCAGATTTTTTCACTTGTTCTCATTTTCATCATTCCGGCAACTTATTTTAGCAACATAGTTAAGGGTCATAAAATGTTAAAAGTGATTTACGCAAGCAGTTTGGGAGCCAATATTCTAAGGATTATTTTATACGTGATTTTTGGCAGATTATGGGGAATATGGGGAGTTATTACTGCGAACCTGTCGCTTTATTTTTTCGGCACCATTTATAATTTTATTTTGTGGGAGGTCGAAATGAAAAAACGGAGAACGAGATTTCCTTAGAATATGAAAACCGTTCTCATCACTGGAAGTAGGGGTTTTGTAGGTTCGGCATTGGCAGATCATTTAAGAAGCAGGGGTTACCGCGTTAAAGATTGCTTGGTAAGATTGAATCATTTCAACTCCCTAGAACAAATATTTGATTCTGCTGGTCCAGATATTGTTGTTCATTTAGCCGCCAAGGTAGATAAAATTAGGGCCGGTCACGAACAAGACGACTTTTTCGAAGTCAACGTGATGGGGACTTTGAATGTAATAAGATTATGCTTAAAGCACAAAGCTAAACTGATCTATTTCAGTTCTGCAATGGTCAGGCATTCTCGAAATAAGTACGGTAATAAGTATGGCATCAGTAAGGCTCTGGCTGAAGATCTGGTATGGTCTTTCACTAAAAACCAGGGATTGAAAGCCATTACCATCAGGCCCTGCACCATCTACAAAAATGTTGGCGGAGCCAATATTAACCGTTTCTGGAAAGAAGAGGATATCTCAAAAGGAGAATGGTATTCTCTTGAGAGGATTTGCGTTTTAGTTGAAAAGATAATAAGAAATGAAGATTTCGAAAAGTATAAGATCTACAAGACGAGGTCGATCACCCATTATTTTAATTTCTTAAAGACGATTCCAAAGCGTATTTTGAGTTATTTAAAATAAGCAATAAATGAAATGAGAATTCTTTTTTTCGGTACTTATAAACCTGAATATTCCCGGAACCGGGTTTTAATAAAGGGACTTAAACAAAACGGAGTTGAAATTTTAGAATGCCGTTCATCCATCAAGGGTTTTTTGGCTTTTATTGATTTGTTTTTTAAATATTTTAAATTCCGGGGGAAGTACGATTTTATACTAGTTGCTTTCCCGGGGCAGGAAGTAATGTTTCTGGCAAGATTTTTAACCCTTCGATTATTCTCAGGGCAAGCCAGAAAGCCGATAATTTTTGATGCTTTCACTTCTCATTTTGGCGGTTATATTTTAGATAGACAATATTACTCGCCGGAAAGTTTAAGGGCAAAATATTACAGGTTTTTGGATAAATGGTCATGCAGATTAGCTGATTTAGTGCTTTTGGATACTAATACTCATATAGATTTTTTTGTCAGGGAGTTTGGCTTATCGAAAGAAAAATTCAAAAGAATTTTTGTCGGCACCGATTCTGATATTTTTTACCCTCGAGACGGTAAAAAAAGTAATGATAAATTTTTGGTCCATTTTCATGGCCACTATATTCCACTTCAAGGAGTTAAATACATAATTGAAGCGGCTAAAATTCTTGAAAAAGAGAATATTTTATTTAATTTAATCGGCCGAGGCCAGACATTTGAAGAGGACAAAAAACTTGCCGAGAAACTCGGATTAAAAAACATAAATTTTATTGACTCGGTTTCTTATGAAAAACTCCCAGATTATATTGCTCAAGCAGATATTTGTCTGGGTATTTTCGGCGATAGTCCTAAAATAGATCTTGTAATACCTAATAAAATATTTGAAGCATTAGCTGTCGGGAAACCTGTAATTACAAGTGACACCAATGCTATAAGAGAGCTATTAACAGATAGAGAAGATGTTATTCTTTGTAAGGTTGCTGATACAGAGGACTTGGCCGGGAAAATTATTGAGTTAAGAGATAATTTAGAGTTAAGATTGAAAATCGGCAAAAATGGGAGAAGTGTATTTATTAATAATGCTACCCCTAAAATATTAGGAAGACAATTACTGGATTATATACAGGAACGGTTCTAAATTTGCAAAAAATCATTCCTTGCGGAATTCGTGGTTTTTTGGAAGAATTAGTTCAATTATGGAAAATATAGTTAAAAGAAATAAAATCCTTGTTGTAAGCGCGGGTTACTCATTTTTTACCGAACCCCACGTAAAAGCTCTCACTGAACTGGGTTACAATTGTTTGGTATTTAATTATCGGAGCGGGATTGTATACACTAATCCTTATATGCGCAAAGCGCTTAGGGTTTTTCCTTGGATAAAAGTCGCTAAGAGATTTACTATTGCAAGAACAAATAAAAGGCTTCTAGAATTGGTAAAAGAGTTTAAGCCAGAGTATCTATTTTCACTAAAAGCTGAAAATATTACGCCAGAGACGATTAATAAAATTAGGAGCATGGGAATAATTACCATGAATTTTTATAATGATTTCATAAATCAATGGGAAGGAATAGTACGTATAGCTCCGGCTTATGACTATTTTTTTTCTCCTGATCACTATGTGCTCAAGAAATTATGGGGGATGGGATTAAAAAATTCATTTTATCTTCCGCATGCGGTAGAAACTCTTTTTGAAAGTTCCCCGTTTGATAAAAGAGAAAATAAGTACAATATTTCGTTTATCGGCTCTTATAATAAAATTCTCTATCCTAACCGTGAAAAATTTCTCCTTGCCATTAAAGATTTAGGTCTGCATGTTTGGGGAACCGATGAATGGTATGAAACGCCATTGAAAGATGTTTTTCACGGTCAATCCAAGGGTTTAGAGCGGTTCGATATTTATAGGAAAAGCAAGATTGTAGTCGATATTAATTGGAATAACCTTCCTGCCGAAGGAATAAATGTTAGGCCATTTGAGGTGGGATACTCCGGAGCTTGTCTTTTTAGCGATTTAGTGCGCGCCGATATAAAACGGGTTTTTAATGAAGGCAAGGAATTCGTTTCATTTAATAATGAAAACGAATTACGGCAGAAAATTCAATATTATTTAAGCCACGATTCTGAACGAGAAACGATTGCCCGAGCCTGTTATGAAAAGATTATTAAAAAACACACATATCAGGCACGAATGCGAGAAATGTTTAATATAGTAAATTCTGTTTTATGAAAAAGAATGTAGAAAGAATTAAACGATGTCGATTTTGCAAAAAATCAGGATTGAAAATTTTTCTGAAATTACGGCCGATGCCAAAGCCGAATGCCTTTTTAACAAGTCCTCATGAAGAAGAACCTTTATATCCTTTGCAGATTTGTCGCTGTAATCGTTGTGGGTTAGTTCAGCTTACGCATATGGTTAATCCACAGGAGATGTTTTCTCATTATCTTTATATGTCATCGATGTCTCAAATGATGTTGAAACATTTCGAAGATTCAGCAGCAAAACTTGTTAATTATAGCCCTACTAAAGACAAGCCACTTGTTATTGATATTGGAAGTAATGATGGAAGTTTTTTAAAGGCGTTCCAAAGGCAAAAGGTTAATGTATTAGGAGTTGATCCGGCAAAAAATATAGCAAGAAAGGCTCAAAATGAAGGAGTTCCGACCCATAATGATTTTTTTTCCAAAAAAACATCTGAATATATTAAGAAAAAATATGGATTTGCAGATCTTATTGTAGGGGTCAATGTATTTGCTCATATAGATGATTTAGGTGATGCACTTGAAGGAGTTGATCTTTTGTTAAAAAATAACGGTGTTTTGATAATGGAATTTCCCTATCTCGTTGATCTTATTGAAAATAATGAATTCGATACTATTTATCACGAACATCGCTATTACTTTCTTTTAAAACCTGTTGCCTGGATTTTAGAAAAAAACGGTTTTGAAGTATTTGATTGTGAACGTTTTAGTATTCATGGAGGTACTATACGATTATATGTTAAAAGAATTGGGGATACTCGATATACTGTTTCAGCTAAGGTAACTGACCTTTATAAACAAGAGGTCAAAAAGAAGATGTATATTCAAAAAACCTATGATGATTTTGCGAAAAGAATATATAAAATGAAAGATGATCTTTTGAAAGTATTACATAGACTAAAATCTCAAAATAAAAGAATCATTGGTTATGGAGCTTCGGCTAAAGGCAATGTGCTTCTTAATTTCTGTGGCATCGGACCCGAATTAATTGATTATATTGTTGATTCAACTCCGTATAAACAGGGTTTATTTACTCCGGGAACGCATATCCCGGTCCTTCCTGAAGATCAATTACTTAAAGATAAACCGGATTACGCTCTTTTACTTATCTGGAATTTTAAAGAAGAAGTTTTTAAAAAACAAAAAAAGTTCTTAGCCAACGGCTCTAAATTTATAATTCCGGTCCCGCGCGTAGAAATTATTTCTACCAAGGTATGATAAAAACTGGGTATTATAGAAAAAAGAGCGTTGCATACGGGATGAGTCATACGCGTCTAAAGAGAATTTTGGAATTAATCCCGCGTGATCGTAAATTACGAGTGTTGGAGGTTGGTTGTGCCAATGGCCGTTTAGGGCAAGAGATAAAAAGACTCGGCCATTTTGTGGCTGGAGTTGAGATATCTTTTGAAGCCGCGCAAAATGCCCGCCAGGTGCTCGATGAAGTTTATATTTTTGACGTTGAACAGGACTGGCCGGTTGAACTTTTAAACCAAAAGTTTGATTTAGTTGTTCTGTCCGAGATTCTGGAACATACTTTTGATCCGGTTTATGTTTTAAAAAAATCAGCTGCCGTTTTAAAACCGGTCGGAGAAATTATTATCACAACGCCGAATTTTATGACTTGGACAAATCGGGTTCGTTTTCTTTTTGGTTTTTTCAAATATGAAGAACAAGGGATGTTTGATTTTGGGCATATTCGATGGTTTACCTATAATTATTTGAAAGAAGTTCTGTATGAAAGCGGTTTTACAATTACGGCCGAGAAGCATATTATTTTCCCTGGCAAACTGACCTGGATCCTAAAATTTTTCCCCAGTCTTTTTACTTTCCAGTTTGTAATCAAAGCAAAAAAGACCGGATATGTTTAAAACAAACAAAAAAATTTTACTTACCGGGGGATCAGGAAGATTAGGTTTTAATATCAGGAAATTAATAAAGTGCGATGCTTCTGATGAATCAATATTTATAAATCCAAGCAATCTTACACCGGCTGAAATTGAGCTTGACATCAGGGACCATAAAAAATGCCTGCGGGTCATAAAAAAATACAAGCCCGATATTATAATCCATTGTGCGGCCTGGACCGATGTAGCTGGTGCTGAAAAAAACAAAAAAGAATGTTGGGACACAAATGTTATCGGAACTCAAAATATGGTTCGAGTAGCTCAAGGTCGGCGTTTCATCTATATTTCCACCGAATACGTATTCGACGGCGAAAAGGGAAATTATAAAGAAACCGACACGCCTAATCCGGTTAATTTTTACTCATTGACAAAACTGGTCGGCGAATTTATTGTAAGTCAGTATAAAAATACTTTAATAATCAGGACTTCTTTCAAACAGGACGGCCCTTGGCAATATCCGAAAGCGTTCGTCGATCAGTGGACCGGCGCCGATTTTGCCCGCGAGCGGGCGCCGGATATAATAAGGGCTGCTTTAATGACTGATTTGACGGGGTTGATCCATATTACCGGGAAAAGAAAAAGCATTTACGATTTGGCAAGGTGCGCTTCGCCAGATGTTGGCAGAACGTCCATAAAAGATGTTAAAGTGAAATTACCAAAAGACACTTCATTAGATATTTCACTATGGAAACGGATATTAAAATCAAGCCGTGTAAAAAAGTAGAAACCTTTGATTCAAATAAGAAACCGAACGGATGGCTGCTGGAAATAATCAGTGACCGGGATGCTTTTACCGAAAATCTAACAGGGCAAGTATATTTAACCACTATCAAGCCCGGAGAAGAGAAGGGTTTTCATGTCCATGCCGGCGCAAAATATTTTGTTACTTGTCTTAAGGGCCGGATTAAATCAGTGATTTATACTGATAGGTTTAATAAGCAGGAGATACAGTCGGGAGACGGCAATTTCAAGACCTATGAATTGCCGCTCGGCTCGGCTCATTTACTTTCCAATAAAGGAGACAAAGAAGAGGCTTATGTTTTAATTTATCGTTTTCCTTCCTGGAGTCCTGACTTTAAAGAACAGCTGGATATTTCGCCTGAAGAAATAGATACGGAAGAGACTTGGCGCAAAATAAATTCTTTTGTAAAAAAAATTCAATTGCAGGCGTTTTGACGGATTCCTCTTTAGGTATTAATTTAAACTTGCCATTTTGATGAATATATTGGTTATCGGTTTTCCTTATGTCAGAGAGAGTTATTTAGAAACTTTCAGGTGCTATCCCAAAAAGGAAAGTGTGTTTTTTTTATTGCCGGAGGCCTGGAAAGTGAAGAAAGGCAAAGTAATTTTCCGGCCGCCGAAAGAAAAGAACATATTTACCACAAAAACTTTTTTTCATCACTCCCTTTATCCGATTATTGGCGGATCACTTAAAGGTTGGATGCCGGCAGTTCCTTTGTTTTTATTGAAAAACAGAAGAAAGTTTGATTTAGTTTATAACTGCAGCGAACCGGTTCTTTTGACAACTTTATATAATTCTTTATGGATTAAGTTTTTCGGATTAAAAAATATAATTTTTTCGTGGGAGAACATTCCATATGAGCAGAAATTAAAAGGCATCAACCGCCTGATTAAAAAATCTATCTTAAAATTAAATATTTTATTTTGCGATGGCATAATTTGTGGAAACAAAAAAGGATTTGAGATTTTCAGAAAGACTGCAAAAAAACCGATGTCAATTATTCCAATGAGCGGGGTAGACACGAATTTTTTTGTACCTGCTGAAAAAAGCGGCAAAGCCCGATTTTTTAAAGATATAAATTTAAACGATAAAATCGTTTTTACTTTTGCTGGAGCAATAGATTACAGAAAGGGCGTTCATCTCATATTAAAGTCGTTAAAAGAAGTTTTAATCGAACTGTCTAATTCTTTTTTTATAATTGCCGGCAGCGGAGAATACGAAAAAGAAATTGACGGTTTGATAGAAAAACTGGGATTAAAAAATTATGTTTTGAGGGTTTCATGGCTGAACCAATCAGAGCTTAAAGAACTTTTATCGGTTTCCGACGTGTTTTTATATCCCAGCCTGCCTTTTAAAGGCTGGGAAGAACAATTCGGCTATTCAATGGCCGAGGCCTCGCTTATGGAGCTTCCTATAATATCCACCCGTTCCGGCTCAATAGAAGACGTAGTAAAAGACAATCATACGGGAATTTTAATAAAACCGGACAATGCAGAAGAACTTAAAAACGCTATGATTAAATTGGGTAATGACCGAAATCTAAGAAATTTATTAGGCAAAGAGGGTAGAGAATATATAGTTGAGAATTTCAGCCACAAAGTTATTGCCGAGAAATTTTATAAATTCTTTGAAAGTTTCAATTTTAAAACATGAAAATGATTTATATTTCCAACCAACGCCTTCCGACGGAGAAAGCATATGGAGTCCAGATTGCCAAGATGTGCGAGGTTTTTGGCAGTTTGGGATTGGATGTTTTTTTAATCGCGCCATACAGAATAAGCAGAATAAAAAATAATTTATTTGAATACTACGGCGTCAAAATCAATTTTAAGTTCAAAAAGATTTTTTCTCCTGATTTTTATTTGCTGGGCAAATTAAATTGGGTTGCTTTTCAAATTAAGAATTTTATTTCCACCGTCATTTTAGTAATTTATGTTTTAGTTCAGAAATCGGACATTATTTATTCCCGCGATGAACTGCCTTTGTATTTATTAAGTTTTTTTAAAAAAAATATATTTTTTGAGCTCCACAAATTTTCCAAAAGAAAAAAGATGTTTTACAGAAGATTTAAAAAATTAAACCTTAAAATTATAGTTATTTCCAAAGGGAATAGAGAAGAACTTTTGAAACTCGGTTTTAAAGAAAACAATATAGCAGTTGCTCCCGACGGAGTGGATCTGGAGAAATTTTCAAATTTAGCGTCGGATGACCCATTCGATAAAACTCAGGGTCATCCTGAGCGAAGTCGAACGGATGACAGATCAGCAATTCGGAAACAGCTGAATCTGCCCCAAAACAAGAAAATAATCGGATACGTAGGCCAGTTAAAGACAATGGGAATGGAGAAGGGGATAGGCACGCTTATTAAAGCTTTTAAAATAATTAATCTGCAAAATAAAGACTTAATGTTAGTGATAGTCGGGGGCAGAGAAGAAGACCTTAGGGAGTATGAACCAAGCGAAGATATTTTATTTTTAGGCCATAAACCATATAATTTAATTCCTTGCTACTTAAAAGCTTTTGATGTCTTAACAATGCCGTTTCCCTATAATCATCATTATGCTTTTTATATGTCTCCCTTAAAGCTTTTTGAATATATGGCGATGAATCGGCCGATTGTGGCCACCGATTTGCCGGCCACCAGAGAGATTCTTAATGAAAATAACGCCATTTTGGTAAAAGCTGATAGTGTTCAAAGTCTTTCCGAAGGTATAAAAAAATTATTGGAAGATGAAGATTTGGCTAAAAAATTATCAGAGCAGGCTTTTCAAGACGTTCAAAATTATACTTGGTTAAAAAGAGCTGGAATAATTTTGGAATTTATAAAATGAAAATCATTATCATTATCCCTACTTACAATGAAAAAGAAAACATTGTTTCTCTAGCCCATAGTATTTTTGAACATCATCCCGATGTTTCAATTTTAGTGGTTGATGATAATTCTCCTGATGGGACTGCTGATTTGGTTAAAGAATTACAGAAGAAACTTCCCCGGCTGGCCCTTCACCAAAGATTAAGTGATAAAGGTTTCGGCAAGTCCTATATCGATGGTTTCAAAAAGATTATCTTCGATAGTGAATATGAAACAATAGTGATGATGGATGCCGATTTTTCCCATGACCACAAAGAGATTTCGGAAATGGTTAGAAAACTTTCAGAATATGATGCAGCCATAGGTTCAAGATATGTCCGGGGTGGCAGGATTGAGAATTGGAACTGGCGGCGCCGGTTTTTAAGCAGATTCGCGAATTTTTACGCCAAGACGATTTTAGGAGTGACGATTTTTGATTTGACCACCGGTTTTATGTGTTTTCGAAAAGATATTTTAAAAAACATTGATTTGGATTCTATAAAGTCGGAAGGCTACGCTTTTTTAGTGGAGTTGAAGTATAAGATGTTTAAATCCGGCCTAAAAATTATAGAACATCCGATTATTTTTACCGAAAGAAGAGAGGGGCAATCCAAAATGTCTTTTAGGAATATTTGGGAAGCAATCTGGCTGCCATGGAAACTAAGATTTTCAAAATAATCAAAGAACATTGGTTTGCAGTGATAACAGTCGTGATTCTGGCTATTTTGATGATTCTGCCGTTTTTTTATTTTCAGATATCGCTTGGCGATGAATATAAGGGAATACTTAATCAAGTTATAGATGATGAACTATTTTACATGGCCAGAATTAAAGACGTTATGGACGGTTACCCGACTTTAGGCAACGTCTATTTATTGGAACATAAGGATCAATTACCTCAGCAGTTGTTTTTGCCGGAATTTCTTCTGGCTCAGCCGCTTAAACTTTTAAACCTTGATATTATTCAGGGCAGAGTTATTTATAATTTTGTCCTGCCAGCTATTGCTTTAATTTTAACTTATTTAGCTTTTTACCTAATTTATCCTTCGAGATTTTGGGCTAGCATTTTCACCACATTTTTATTTTTCGGTCTTTATCTTTTTAAATTTACCAGGCCGGTTATCCCGCAATTTGTCTTTATTTTCTGGCTCTCGCAATTTATTTTTCTTTGGCAGCTCCTAAAAAATCATTCGAATAAAACTTTTATATTTTTAAACATTTTAAACTTTGGTTTGCTGTTTTATTTATATCCTTTTTACTGGACTTTCTATTTTGTGTTTCTGGCGATTTTAACGGCTGTTTATTTTTTTAATGATAAATTATTATCAAAACAGTTCTTAAAGATTTTAATCGGCGGGCTGATCATTGGTTCTTTATATTTTTATTTCACTTTTTTAGCCAGTCAGCTTCCAGAGTACAAAGAAACTTTGACCCGGCTACAATTAGTTTTTTCCCGTTCGCCTTCTGAAATAAAAACAGTTCTCCCGGCATTTATTGTTTTAATTCTAGTTAGCATTCTTTACCGGTTAAAGGCGATAGAAATAAACAGAGAGGTTTTATTTTTCATTGCCGGCATTATTTCAATATTCTTGGTTACCAATCAAAATATCATAACCGGCCAGAAGTTTGAATTCGGCCATTACCGCATGCTGGCCGTATTTTTTATGGTTTTTGTGATTTATTATTTATTGAATCAAGTTAAACTTTTAAACTTTAAACTTAAATTTCTTGCCGTTTCTTTAATAATTATTTTTAGCGCCTACGGCACGTACGATTATACTCAAAGGATTTTTAAAGTTTCTGAACGGGATATTTATATCCAAAGATACGGAGCGGTCTTTGACTGGCTTAATAAAAATACTCCTCTTGATTCAGTGGTTTATGCCAACGAAGAAATTTCTGAACTAATCCCTGTATATACCTCTAATAATGTTTTTTACTCACGCTATGCTAATTTATTCATAATGCCTGATAAAGAAGCCGAAGAAAGGTTTATCCTTAATAATTTTTTTGAAGAATTTGATAAAGATTTTGTGATTAAAAACGAAAGAGCGATTTTCGGCGTCAGATACATTGATCGATACGGCGATGCGGTTCAGGCAAATAAATGGCGGAGATTGTTAAGCCTTGGATTAAAAGATGAAATTCGTCTGCCTGAAAATGAAATTGAAAAAGTTTTAACCAAAGCCGGAGAAATTCAGATAAGCCCGCTTGATAAAAGCTTAAAAAAATACCAAGTTGATTACTTTATTTGGGATAAAAATAAAAATCCGAATTGGAAGCCGGAAGAGTTTAAATTAAAACCGGCATATAATTTTGAAAATATTTATATTTTTAGAAGATGAAAATATCAATCATTATTCCTGTATTCAATGAGCGGAAGACCATTAATCAAATTATCCAGGCGGTGGAGCGGGTGGATTTAGGCCCGATTGAAAAGGAGCTCATTATCGTGGATGACGGGTCTACGGATGGGACAAAAGAAATCCTTGCCGGATTCGAGAAGCGCCACCGCGTTATCCATCAGCCCAAAAATATGGGCAAGGGAGCGGCTCTTCGCCGGGGCTTTCAAGAAGCGTCCGGAGATTATATATTAAATCAGGATGCGGACTTGGAATATGACCCGGCCGATTATGTCTTACTGGCCAAGCCAATAGTAAATGGCACTGCGGATGTCGTGTTTGGTTCCCGCCATCTTGATCCGGCAAAAAATAAGTATGTGTATAAGCGCTATCTCTGGGGGGGATTGTTTCTGAATTTCGTTGTTAACGCGTGCACCGGTATCGGGATAAACGACATTTTTTCCGGCAGTAAGCTGTTCCCGCGCTCGGCCTTAAAGCGTATTTCCTTGACCAGCAACGGGTTTGAAATTGAAACCGAACTGGCCATTAAACTAGCGCGCGCCAGATACAAAATTTTAGAGGTTCCCATTTCATATAAAGCGCGCCGGATTGAAGAGGGCAAGAAAATACGCCCCATAGATGGTATAAAAATTCTAAAGGCCGCGATTAAAAGCCGATGGTTCGATTAACAACTCACCATAAATGGTTCAAATAAAAAAACACAAACTCATTGCGATTATATTACTGCTTGGTTTTATTGCTACTGTTTCGTATGCGTTTTATTTTCATGTAAAGCCGTCGGTTGACGCCAAGGCCTATGATAGTATCGCTTGGAGCATAGTCCAGGGCACTGGCTATACTGAAACTACTAGTCTGTTGCCTGATTCGGCTATCGGTCGTCTCGGCCCGGGATATGAATTTTTCCTGGCGGCCATATATTGGGTTTTTGGCCATCAGCTTTGGATCGTCTGGATAATACAGTCAATTTTACACACTGCTTCCGCGTTCATTGTTTATTGCCTGATCCGCCGGCTCTATTTTAACGATAACGCGGAAAAATACGCGGCCATCGGAGCCGGTTTCTATATTTTTTTTATTGATCTTCTGGAGTTCCCGGCCATGCTTCTGACCGAGACCCTCTACCTATTTCTTGTGTTATCAGGGATTTATTTTGCTCTTTTAATGTGGGAAAAGCCCGCCTTGCGGAATGTTCTGACGACAAGCGCGCTTTTTACCCTTGCGCTTTTAGTGCGTCCGCCGGTTACTATTTTAATGCTGGTGGCTTTCGGGTTTTTGATGTCCAGACGCCTTTGGCGCTACGCGGCTATTTTTGCTGTTACGGCGGTGATTATACTTACGCCATGGACGGTGCGCAATTATTTAAAGTACCAGCGATTCATTGTTACCAGCGCCATTCTGGGCTATGACGTTTGGGTTGGTAACAGCCCTGATTCAAAATATATCGGGGAATTAACCGCGACAGAAGAAATTGATCGTTATACCGCGGAAGAAGGCCTTTTTGCGGCGAATAAAAGAGGAATAAGGGAAGTGTTGAATCTGGCGCTCAAACATCCCTTGGAGTTTATCAAACTTCAGCTCGTCAAGACCTCCATTTATTTCAGCGCCGCGAGGCCGGCCGCTTTCTGGTTTCATTTATCAGGAATTTCCAGATTGTTGACCATTATATTCTCCAGCATTTTTGCTTTTGTTATTTTTACGTTTGGGTTTTCCGGTTTGTGGATGTATATAAAAAAGCGTGATCTTATATCGCGGATGATGGTGCTAACCACACTGGCGGCGCCAGCCGGGATTATTTGGATCGTGGCTGAAACCCGCTATCGGTACCAGATTTACCCGATGATGATAATTCTGGGGGTGTTGTTTCTCGCAGAATTATTAAAAGATTGGCGAAAATATAAGACTACTATTATTACCGCAGCTCTTATTATCAGTGTTAATACAGCTTTTGATGTTATTTTTAATATTCCTCGGGTGCTTGAGAGATTTCATCGTCTATTCTTATGAGTAACCATTCAACCATCATAATTACAGGAAGTAGTGGGTTTATTGGATCAAGCCTAGTTTCTTATTTTCTTAAATTAGGATTTCGGGTAAGAGCTTTTCAGCGTAGTCTGCCTAAACAAAAAAGTCCCCCAGCCGCTTATTATTCTTTTGATTTGGCCGATGTTCAAGATCAAGGATTTGCCGGGGCTAATTATTTGATTCATTGCGCTTATCGGCCCATTATTAGTAGGCAAGACAAAGAATCAGATGTAAATATAGACATAGAAGGAACGAAAAAAATTATTTCTCTTTCAAGAAAACATGCCATCAAAATGGTTTTTCTATCAACTGTATCCGCTCACTCAAACGCCGAGTCCTATTATGCAAGACACAAATTATTGGCTGAAGACCTGTTTGATATTAAGAAAGATTTGATTTTGAAGCTTGGGCTAGTTCTTGGATCGGGCGGCGGACTTTTTGGGAAAATCGTATCCAGCTTGAAAAATCATAAAATAGTTCCTTTGGTTGGCGGAGGACGGCAGAGGATTCAAACCATAGCTCTTGACGACCTCTGTCGGATTATCGAAATAGGGATTAACAAAAATATTGTCGGCAATTTTACTATTGCCCACCCCTCTATTATTACTATGAATGAATTATATCGGAAGATGGCTCATTGTATTGGCGTCCAACCATTATTTATACCAGTGCCCTTAGCAGTTACCTATCGATTCTCGCAATTAATGGAAAAGATGGATTTCAAGTTGCCGTTTACTTCAGAGAATGTTTTGGGGCTCAAAGATTTAAAAACTTTTAACACAAATCCAGGCTTAGAGGTGTTCGGATTAAAAATCAAGGACTATAAAACAACATTGAATCAATTAAACCCTCACATTATCTAATGCAAACCAGTGATACTCATACGAGTCTGAAAAAGATAGAAGATAAGCCAGAATTATCCGTGGTGGTTTTATGTTATAAAAGTGGCGAGACGATAATTTCTTATGTGGAACAAATGGAAAAGGAATTCCGTGAGGGGGGAATGAATAATTACGAATTAGTATTAGTTGGGAATTATTTTCCAGGAACTAACGATAAAACTCCTTTGATAATTCGTAAGCTTGCAGAAAAGAATCCCAAGATAGTCCCGATAACATTAGAGAAAAAAGGGATGCTGGGTTGGGACGTGATAACGGGATTCAAGGCGGCTAACGGGGAAGCAATTGCGTTTATCGATGGAGACGGGCAGATGCCGTCTCGGGACATTGTCCGGCTATACCGAGTCCTTAAAAGCGGTGAATTTGATCTCGTAAAAACATTTCGGAAAACGCGGATGGACGGAGCTTATCGAAAATTTATTTCTAGCTGGTATAATATGATTTTCCATATTCTTTTTCCGGGGGCGTCCTTTAGAGATGTAAATGCAAAGCCAAAATTAATGACTAGGGAAGCCTACAATAAAATGAATCTTTCTTGTGATGGTTGGTTTATTGACGGGGAGATTATGCTCGAATCTATCCGTTTAGATATGAATGTGGCCGAAGTGCCCACTGTTTTTCAGAAAAATGAATGGCGGGGAAGTTTCGTCAAAATATGGACGATTTTCGAATTCTTGGCTTATATGATTTTTTATAGGATTAAATACTGGTTCAAATAATGGAGGCGCAATCAATAAAAGAATACGAACAATTAGAAAAATATTATTGGTGGTTTGTCGGCCGCCGCAGGATCATAGATGGGATCTTAAAAAAGTATTTTTTTGAAGCACAATTAAGAATTCTTGATTGGGGCTGCGGTCCGGGAGGCAACTTTCAGTTTTTGGAAAAGTATGGTCAGGTTTTAGGTGTTGATGCATCAGACGAAGCAATAAGAGCCTGCAGAGAAAAAGGGATTCAACAAGTAATCAAGGCAGGGGATTTGAGCGAATTCAAGTCTGATATCAAATTTGATCTGATTACTAATTTTGATGTTTTGGAACATATTCAAGAAGATGATAAGTTTCTCTTGGATTTGAGAAAATTTTTAATCCCCGGTGGTTATGTTTTGGTCACTGTGCCAGCGTATCAATTCTTGTGGACCGGACTTGATGAGGTTTTGGGGCATAAGAGAAGATATACAAAAAATGAAATTTGCCAAAAATTTAGACGCTCCGGCTATCAGGTTGTCATGGCTTCATATTTTATTTTTTTTCTTAGTCCTGCCTTTATTTTATACAGGATGATTCAGAAGATAAAAAAGAGTAACACGATTAGTTTAAATCAATCCGTCTCCAAGCTTCCTAAAATAGTTAATTGGCTATTTACTAAAGTCTTGTTCTTAGAAGCTTTAATTGTGCCTCATCTAAATTTACCATTCGGCACTTCAATAATAATTTTAGCTAAGCGAGATAGTTGAGCTATTATGGGCTCAATTTATAGATTTCCCACTTTCCGTTAAGTACGAGCGCGTAACGCCCCAATTGTTTTAATTGAGTGTCTGAAAGCAGACTGTTTTGATCGTAACCGGCTGGCATAACCAATAGGTTAGGCAGTTCTTCCTGGTCTAGATCAAGCGGGTTAAAGCCAAAAATAACCTGATCTGTCTCCCGGATATAATGGATTTTTTTCTCCGGTGGGAGGAAGGCCGCAATATGGGGGCTATTTAAAACGCCTATCACTTCGGTTTGGTATTGAGCCAGAAATTTCAGCGCCTCAAGATGGCTAGTATTTTTGTAAATTACATTGGAGAAAAATATAAATTGGACAAGGTGCAAAAGACTTAGGCCCCCGATTGCGATAGTCCACAAATAACGAAATGGAAGTTTTCTAAAGAGAATTAGACGCAGTTGCAGTTTTTGGATAAGCCAAGCGGCTGTAAATGGCAGAAAAAGCAGGATAAGAAGCTGGAGGGGAAGAAGATAGCGAATCCTGCCGGGACTTTTCAGGAAATACAATAGGTCTAAAATCCCGTACATGGATACAAATAAAACCAATAAATCCTTCTTGGCGAATTTTGTTTTTAGGGCTGATATTACTAGTATTGCGAGAAGTGAGAAGTATATAAGTGTAGTTTGTGAGATAAAACTTTTAATATTATTTAGAATACTTAGCCGGGCCGAGTATGAACTGCCAAAAGCGTTCTGATAGAAATTAATTACATTTTGCCATGTGTTTAATAGTAATGGTTGGGGGAGTTGGAAAATAATCCAAAATATAATAGGAATAGTTATGCCAAACCCGATAGGTATAAGATTACGAAAAGAACGCCGCCAATCCGCTATAAGGTATGTGAGAATAAGGGCCGGTATAATAAACAAATAGACTGATGGTTTTGCGGCAACTGCCAGACCAAAAAATATTCCGGCCAGGAATTTCCTTTCTTTTTTAAGCAATAGAAGAAGCGCTAGAAGAAGCAATGCAAATCCTGGAATATCACCCATCACTTTTCGTCCGCTGTCATGAAACGATGCAAATCCGGCAATGAGCGCTATCGCGCCCGCCGCATATGAAGCATTCCAGAAATTCTTGACGAAAAACCAGGCGGTGACAAGAAATATAACTAGCCAGATTAATGCATAGATACGTGCTTGGGTAAATCCGAAACCGAAGATTTTAAAAAATGCCGCTAGCGGCAGAGTAACTGGAAAACCGGTACTACCAGTGATGTATGGAAAGCCAGAAAATTGACCAGGCGCCGTGAGCACGTCGAGCACTCCAAAAAGCTGGAAATTTCTCGCCACTTCAATAGCAGAAGCTTCATCATAAAATATGCGTGGGAATACTGTAAGATATTGAATGGATATAATGGTAACAACAATCAAAATAATCCAAAAAATAAAAATAGAAGGCAGATTAGTTTTAAACATTGTATCATTTATCATATAGTATGAAATCTATCATTTCCAGAGTTTCTATTATTTTATTCGGATGCCTCCTTGCTTTTATTGTGGGAGAAATAACTTTGCGCCGGCTCGGTTATGCGGCTAGTGATATTTATACCCAAGGACATGCGGGACTTTTAATCTTGAATCCAAATAAGAATATTCATATCCGCGGAGGTTGTTTTCAAAATAATGTAAAAACAAATAGTTATGGATTTCATTCTCGGGAATATTCATTGGAAAAACCAGAAGGAGTGTTCCGGGTAGCTCTCATTGGAGATTCATATATAGAAGCGATGCAAATTAAGCAGGACAAAACGGTAGCGTCATTGCTTGAGCAAAAACTTAATTCTTTGAATCCTCGTTCTTATAGATATGAAGTTATTCCGTTTGGTATTTCAAGCCACGGGACTTACAAGAGCATATTATATTTTGAAAAATATGCCATTGAGTTCTCGCCGGATTTAGTAATTGCCGCTTTTTCTTTGAATGATGCTCAAGATGATGCCTTTGAACCCAGCGTTACGCCTTCTCCGGGTATCTCTAAGTCGGTTAAGAAGATTCTTCGGAAATCTGTGCTTATTACAACATTGCGGAAAAGCTATCTGACTGCTATATCAAATCCAGAGAAAAATTCCGATAAATTATCAGCAGAAGTTGAAATTTTACTGCCGGAATATAATGATTTTTGGCGAAACGCGTGGATTCGAGAAGAAAAATTACTAAAAAACTTCAAGGACGAGGTCACTAAAAATAATTCCAATTTTATGCTAGTATCTCTTACGGACGGATATAGAGTCCATAAAGAGCTATTAGAGAAATTTAAGGATACAACTCAAGGTAATTCTATTGATCTGGATAAGCCCGAAAAGATTTTAAGTCTGATTGCCCGAGAAAATTCCTTCCCTTATCTGGCTCTTACTCAATTATTCAGAGAGCGGGCGCAAAAAGAGGATGAGATGACTGTCTGGTCCTGTGATGGGCATTGGAATGAAGAGGGGCATAAGTGGGCTAGCGATGCCTTGTTTGATTATTTGGTATCGCAAAAACTTATAGGCAATTAATATGAATTTTTTTCAATCATTTAAAACAAGATTTGTCATACTGGGGTATTTATTGGAGTTTTTAGCGAAGAATAAGCTTTGGTGGATGATTCCGATGGTGCTTCTTCTATTTCTCTTCTTTATAATTATTATTCTTGGGCAAAGTACGCCTCTGGGCCCGTTTATTTATACAATTTTTTAATGCTTTCTTGTCTGTGGAAAAATTGGAAAAGATTCGGATTTTTTATCGGAAATATAATTTCCAATGTTTTTTTAACCATTTTTTATTTTACCATCTTTGCTTTATTTGCCATTCCCTATAAGATAATTACCTACTATAAAAAATCTTCAGGTTCTAATTTTAAGTTGCCTCGAAAACAAATGCGCACGCTTGAGGATTTTCAAAAAGAGTTTTGACATGAAAATCCTTGGGCTTTCTTTTTTCTATCATGATGCCGCCGCTTGTCTCCTTATTGACGGAGTTCCTGCGGCTATGGCAGAAGAGGAACGGTTTTCCAGAAAAAAACACGATTCCGGATTTCCTTCATTTGCAATTGATTTTGTTTTGAAAAAAGCAAATGTAAAAGCATGCGATGTTGATTGGGTGGTTTTCTATGAAAAACCGTTTATAAAATTTGAGCGGATTATTAAAACTGCGCTGAAAACTTTCCCTTGGGCTCCGGGAGTATTTCGCGAATCAATAAAGCATTTATTTCTTAATAAACTTTGGATCAGGCATCTTATAGCCGTCGAGCTCGGCATCAGTCCCCAGAAAGTGCTTTTTTCAAACCATCATCTTTCCCATGCTGCATCCGCGTTTTTTTGTTCGCCTTGGGACAAGGCCGCAATTTTAACAGTTGATGGAGTAGGAGAATGGGCAACAGCGGCCTTGGCGCTTGGACAAGGAAATAAAATTGAGATTTTAAAGGAAATACATTTTCCGCACTCATTAGGTTTATTATATTCGGCTTTTACTGCATTTCTTGGATTTGAGGTAAATGAAGGGGAATACAAAGTTATGGGCATGGCTCCATACGGAACTCCGCGCTATACCGATAAAATAAAACAGTTAATCACACTTGCTGACGATTCTTCTTTCAAATTAAACTTGGATTATTTTAATTTTCAGAGTTCGCTTTCGGAAACTTTTTCAAATAAAATGATTGAATTATTCGGGAAACCCCGGGATAAAAATTCTCATTTACAGGAATTTTATGCTGATATTGCCGCCTCAATTCAAGCGGTTTTAGAGGAGCATCTAGTTGCTTTAGCTAAGCACCTCTACAAATTAACCGGGCTAGATAAATTATGTCTTGCCGGAGGAGTGGCGTTGAATTCTGTCACGAATTGGAAAATTAGGGAGCAAACTCCATTTAAGCAGATTTACATCCAACCCGCAGCCGGAGATGGCGGCGGCTCTTTGGGAGCGGCTCTGGCCGTATATCGCATTGCGTTTAATAATGATAAGAGGTTTGTTATGGAGCATGCTTATTATGGGGCTTCGTATTCTTCTCAAGAGATTGAGGCTGTTTTACAAGATAAAAATTTAAGGTTTGAATATATTAATTCGGAAGATAATCTTTTGGAAAAAGTATCTAGTTTTATAGTGGAAGGAAAAGTCATCGGATGGTTTAATGGGCCTTTTGAGTGGGGACCTCGCGCTCTTGGAGCCCGATCAATTCTTGCGGATCCCCGGCGGGAAGAGATGAAAAATATTGTTAATACAAAAATAAAATTCCGAGAGCCGTATCGGCCTTTTGCTCCATCGGTATTAGTAGAATATGCTGAAGAATTTTTTGAATTGCCAAACGCCCAATCTCATTATCCTAGCCGCTTTATGCTCTATGTGGTGTCGGTTAAAAAAGATAAGCAAGAACTTGTCCCAGCCATTACTCATGTTGACGGGACTAGCCGCCCTCAATTAGTATATCGGGAATATTCGCCCCGGTATTGGAAATTAATTGACCGATTCAGGCAGAAGACTTCTATCCCGATGCTCTTGAACACTTCATTTAATCTTCGGGGAGAGCCGATTGTAAATACTCCTGAAAATGCTATAAATACGTTTTTAAGAAGCGGAATGGATATATTGGTTTTGGAGAATTTTATCGTGTACAAAACATGATTCAAAAAATTACAATCACACTTGCCGCATTGATTAGGGGGGTCATTTTCGGCCCTGCTCGTTTGATACCCCAGAATCCGCGCCGGATTGTTGTGGCCCAAATGGGACGCTTAGGTGATATGGTATGTACGACGCCGATCTTTCGGGCGCTAAAAGACCGGTATCCCGAGTGCGAAGTGTTGGTGGTGGGGATGCCCGGCAATGCCGGGGTTTTAGCCGATCACCCAGATGTTAATCAGTATTATCCGTATTCCGGCAATGCATGGCAACTTGTCAGAATTTTGCGTACTATGAATGCCGATGCAGCTATTCTTTGCGGTCCTCACGGTTTAGTATTGGCCGTGATGCTTGCTGCCGGAATCCCGGCAGTTATTACTCCGGAAGTGGTCGGCGGACATAGTCCTTATGAAACCCGAATTTATAAATTCCTGCGGCGTTTTGCTGTAACCAAGCCGCATGACATGCTTAAATACGCCCCGCGGGAGTATCTAAATCTTTTAGAACCGTTTGGCATCCAGACTGATGATACGCGCAAGGAACTGGCGTATTCATCCTCGGCGCGGCAGTATGTTCAGACAAAGGCGATTGAAGCCGGCATAACTCTTGGGACAGACATTTGTATCGGTATCACTCCAACAGCCGGCAATAAAATAAAAGAGTGGCCGGCAGAAAGGTTTGGCAAGTTGGCTAGTATGATTGCCAAAGAGTATGGGACGAAAATAGTTGTGCTTGGCTCGCAGAATGATCACGCGCGAGTTAAAGAGATGCTAACAGCGGTTGATTCGGGTGTTAAGATTTGGAATACTTGCGGCCAAATGGATTTAGATCAACTCAAGGCGCTGATTGATAATTTGGATTGTGTTATTGCCGTGGACACGGGGCCGATTTATATTGCTGAAGCATTTGGTGTCCCTACCATCGATATTGTGGGGCCGATGGATGAGAATGGCCAACCGCCGCGAGGTTCAAAACATATTATCGTGAAAGCAGATGTTCCCGGGTATCCATTTTTACGGATTATGAATGCCCGGATATATGATCCTATCGGCGCCCGGCAGGCAGTTGAGGCGATCACCCCGGAAATGGTTCTGGAAAAATCTAGAGAGCTTTTAAATGATTTAAAAAATAAATGAAAAAAACCATATTTATATCGGCTTATAATCCTTTTATTGCCAGGAATATTTTCAATACCGGTGTTTTAGGAGATTTGCGTAAACAAACTGATCTTCAGATCGTTTTATTGGTTCCAGCCGACAAAAAAGATTTTATGGAAAAATATTATGGCGGCGATAATATCTTTGTAGAGGCAAGAGATTTTGAGGAATATATAAATAAAAATAAATTTTGGTATCGGCTGGCTTTTTTGCTTCAAAATACTCGGTATGTCAAAGACCAGCGAGCCGAACGCCTTTGGAAGAATAAAAATCTCTTCAGATACTTGAATTATTGGTTAGTAAGTTTATCAGCTTTGATTTTAAGCAATCTACCTTTAGCCAGAAAAATCTATCGGAATCTGGATTATCATTTTTCATCACAAAACGCCTTTAGTGAATTTTTTGAAAAGCATCAGCCTTTGCTTGTTTTTTCGACCGACATTTTTGGAGAGACTGATATATTTTTGATAAGAGAGGCTAGAAGCCGGGCTATTCCCATAATCGGGATGGTTCGTTCCTGGGATAACCCTACTACTAAGGGTATTTTGAGAGTTATACCAGAGAAAATTATCGTAAACAGTCCGGTAATGAAAGAAGAGCTTATAAAATTTCATGATTGCAAAGAAGAAAATATTTTAGTTGCTGGCTATCCGCAATTTGACAATTGGCTAAATGACCAGACTTTATCCAGAGATGATTTTTTTAAAAAAATAGGAGCTGATCCAGTAAAGCAGCTTATTTTGTTTGCTCCAGCCGGGAAGGTTCTTTCTGATACTGACTGGCAGCTTTGTCAGATATTGAAAGAAGCGCTTGACGACGGTTCATTGTCCGTCAATATCCAATTTTTAGTCCGTAACCATCCTCATCACCCGGCTGATCTTTCTATGTTTAAAAAAGATCCCCGGTTTATTATCGAAATTCCGGGCATGAGAAATAAAGATTGGAGTGATAAAAAAGTTGAGTACGGGCCGGAAGAAAACGATCATTTGAAAAATTCTATTTACTACTCTGATATCATTATGTATGTCGCCACCACCTTGGGCTTGGATGCCACCGTTTTTAATAAGCCCCAGATCATGGTGAGCTTCGATGGCTGGGAATCAAAATCATATGTCCAAAGCGTCAGGCGCTATAACCGAGAAGACTGTTTGCAAAACTTAGTCAGGTGCGGAGGGACTCGAGTGGTTAAAAGCAAAAAAGAATGGATAAAATCAATCAACGAGTATCTTAGAGATCCGTCTCTTGATCAAGCCGGACGAGACAAAACAGTTACAGAACATTTATATAGAATAGACGGTAAGGCCGGCGAGAGAATAGCTAATTTCATATCAGAATTTATTAAATGATATTCAATGGAGTTAAGATTGAAAACATATTACAATCTTCAAGATTAAGCTTATTAGGGTTGGATGAGAAAGTGCCGTTTGAAGGTTGGGTTACTTGTCCTTGTTGTGAAAATAGCTTAAAGCCAGTTTGCCAACTAGTTAGCGGTTCCGGCAAAGAAATTAGGTTCGGCCTTTGCGAAAATTGCGGATATATGGGCTATATGGATAGACCCACCAAGGATTGGATGAACGATTTTTATAGCCGCGAGTGGGATAAGAGTTTCCCAAAAACCATAGCCGAGATTAAAAAAGGGACTATCTTGCCAGGCAAGGGTATTAAGCCATCCCGTTATTTAGCCGCTTCATTGATAGAAGAGATAAAACCAAATAAAGAAAAACCTGTCTGTGAGATAGGTAGTGGCTATGGCGAGGTTCTTAAATATTTTAGGGACTTCGGATTCAAAAATGTTATTGGTGTCGAAAACTCGAAACACCGAGCCGAACTGGTGAGGCGGGTTTTGGGCTTTAATGTTTTGTATGGAGGATTTGAAGATAAAAAGATACAAAATGAGTTATCTAAACAAAAACCAATTGGATTAATTTTTAGCCACCATGTCCTTGAACATACTTATGATCCGGCCGAGGTTCTGAAAAAAATTTCATCTTTGCAAGAGGAAGGAGATTATTTAATTCTGGCTCTGCCTAATGTCGATGGAGAACATATAGATTACTCGTTACTTTATCTAGTTCATTTGCATTCGTTTACTAAAGAATCTTTAGAACTACTTTTAAATAAAAACGGCTACGAAATTATAGCCGACAATTCTCCTGATAATTCCAATATGATAATTGCCGCTCGGAAAACTTTAGATCCCCAGCCAAAATTTAAAGTTAAGCAGAATTATTATGATTTAGTTTCAAAGCGCATAAGAAAGGGCTTAGCCATTGATGAAATGAAAAAAACGGTTTTGTATGAACTTTACTGGGAGCAAGGGATTGAAAGAGATATAGCCGAGATTACAGAAATCGGTTCAGACGGTGTTTTACAAAAAGTTAGCTGGTATTTCAAAAATAAGATTGCTTATATCCGCTCTAGATTTTTCAAACGATTCACTGCAGGATATACTATGCTTGTATTTCCTATTATCAGCAACTACAATTTTGAAATAAGATTTTCTGATAAAATTACTTTTTTGGTTAAATGATTGAATTATTCGATACTAATTCAATAGAATCCGCTAAAAAAAATATTCGAGTTGCCGCCGGTGGTTTTCGATACGGTTTTATAGTAGATATTTTTCCAGAAAATATTTATCAAGAACTCGTGGCAACCTTTCCTGATGTTCGCGAGTTTAAATTGGTGGATAAAATGTCAGGTGGAGGGCACAAGCGTTTCTATATCGCGCCTCATTACGATGTTTCTAAGAATTTCGGCTGCTGGTGTCACTTACGTTTCTTCCCGGCGATATGGAAAAAAGTTTTACAAGAGTCGGCTTCGCCGGAATTCATTTCTTTTTTATCTGATGTTATTGGTGTTAAGTTTAATTCATTAGCCACTTTTGGCCATACTTACGGCAATGAGGGTTGCGTTCAAGAACCTCATATTGACGGCGCGGTCCGGGAGGACAGGGGAGAATATCCTTCGACTCTGGCTACTTTGCTTTATTTCAACGAAAGACCGGACAACACCGGCGGGACCTGCGTTTACGCCACCGACCGGAAGACAGTTTTGTTCCAGGCGCCGAGCCTGCGAAACGGGATGTTATTCTTTGAACAGCATCCCGACGCCTGGCACGGATTTCCAGTAATGCCTCAAGGAGCTGAAAGGCGGTTGGTCAGTTTGGCTTACGGTTTGGAAGAGCTGCCGATTAATTTAAAAAGCTCTTTATTCCATCGTCTTACCTGTGTTCCAAGCTATAAAAGAGTAATCAAAAAATTAGTCAGATAACTAGAGTGGATAAGTATTTTGTTGTTTGCTTGATACTTTAATAAAATAGGAATAAAGCATGCTTAAATTCATTTTACCTCTTTTGATCCTTGGTAGTCTTTTATTTGTCTCTCTTTCCTCTGCCCAAACCGTCCCGGATCTCGGAACTCTTGTAAAACAGCTCCAAGATCAGATTAAGCTTCTTAATCAGCAGATAGCCGACCTCCAATCTCGCCTTAAACAAACCGAGGAAGAAGTTAAAGTAGTCAAAGCCGAATTAAAACTAACCAGGTCTCTAAGAAAGGGCGATTCTAACGATGAAGTAAAACAACTCCAGGAATTTCTTAAACAATTCCCAGATATATACCCAGAGGGCATAGCAAGTGGTTTTTTCGGAGAACTAACCGAGAGAGCAGTAAAGAAATTCCAGGAAAAACACGGTATTGAGTCAATCGGTATTGTCGGCCCAAAGACCATTCAGAAGTTAAGCGAGTTTTCAGTCAGCGCCCCACCGGGAATTCCGGCTATCCCCGCTATTCCAGCGATTTCGGCCTCACCTTCTTTGCCTTTTCAGCCGGCTTCAGCATCTCTGCCCACGGTTACTCCGATTACAACCCTAGCCATTCCTGCAACTACAGTAACACCAGCTATACCAGCGGTTTCTGGCGTATCTCCGGCAGTCCCAGCTCAACCGGCAATACCGGTAACTCCAGCTTCTGCATCAGTATCAAAAACCCCAACCCCAACTCCGACCCCTATCCCAAGTCCAACCCCAATTCCGACGCCCACGCCAAGTTCTGCTAAACCATCAGTTGTAACTTTTTCAGGCAATGACGGCACTTGGTGTTATAAATCTGATTATTATCCCGAAGCGCCCTGGTCCCACAGAGTAACCACAAAGGGTTATTGTCAGGATAATACTGGCGCTTACTTTAATGATTCTTGTCAGAGTGATGGGAAGACTATTGATGAATATTCCTGTTTTTATAGCTCTTATTATGATGCCGGAGTTATAAAGAGCACTACTAGATGCGAACGCGACGGCTTAGCTTGTTCAAGCGGTTTAGGCAGTAATGTCGGCAATGCCTGTTCTAACGGAGTCTGTGCAGCTGCGGCAACTCCGACCCCGACCCCAACCCCAACACCTACTCCTACTCCAACTCCGGCAGCAAGTTCTCAATATACTATGCAAGGTTCTGACGGTACCTGGTGCATTGACGGCGACTATGGCACTTCCACCCCTGATGGTTCATGGGGGCCGGTTTATATAAAGAGTGATTGTCAAGATCAATCAGGAACTCTTTATGATTATTGCGATGCCTCCGGCAATGTTCATGACTGGGGCTGCGTTGGCCTGTCGGACGGAACCGGCCGCAAAGATGTAAAATGTTCTGAATCCGGTTATCAGGTTAGCGGGACAAGTTACGGCAACCGTGGTTATACCTGTTCAGGCGGAGGATTGATAAAGACTAGCTTGTCTTCAACCCCCGCCACCGCCAATATCCTATACGCTCTGAAAGCAATTCTGCAGAATCTCAGTAACCTTCTCTTTCAGTTGAATCCCTAATCCTAAAAATCAAAGTCTTGACTTCTAAAGACTGCGGGTTTTTAATTGCCAAATATGGCAAAAATCTCTGATCAGATATTTAAGTCAATTCAGGCAAAAATTGATTTATTAAAGGATTTTGACCAAATCATGAATATTGATCTAGCCGGCCGTCAGATTATAGATGTTTTGAATAAGGGCAATAAGATTTTAATTGCCGGAAACGGCGGATCAGCCGCTGATGCCCAGCATTTTTCGGCGGAACTGGCCGGGAAATTCATATCTGTAAGAAAAGGCCTTCCGGCAGTTGCTTTGACTACTAATTCTTCAAATATAACTGCGATAGCCAATGACTTTGGCTATGATCAAGTTTTTGTCAGACAGCTTGAAGCTTTAGCAAAACCAGGCGATGTATTTTTTGGGATTTCAACCAGCGGCAATTCTGAAAATTTAATAAAAGCTTTGGAATGGGGAAGAAATAATAATTTGATTAATATAGGATTACTTGGCAAAGGCGGCGGGAAAATGAAAGACTATTGCGATGTTTCAATAATCGTGCCTTCAGACAACACTCAAAACATCCAAGAATCACATATTATGATTATTCATATCCTTTGTCAGATGATTGATGAAGCGTTTAGTGGAAAATAAAGAAGGCCTTGCAAATCGGGAGTGATTTGCAAGGCCTTGAGGATTCATCCCCACGCTGTCGGGGGCTACATGTCCAGAATTCGGAGGGTTTGGCCGGAGTCGACGTACTCGCGGGCTTGCAGGAACACGTCATTAGGCATGTCGCTGAAGTTCAGCGGTTCGCCGTCCGGGCCGTGAAGGAGCTTGGTGGCGTCGTCCAGTTCCAGGCAGTAGTTGTAGAACGCTTCGTCGCAGACAGGTTCCCACTTGCCATCGGCCAGTTGGAAGTTCAGGCCAAAGACTCGTGTGAGCTCGGCCCGCACCTTGGGGTGATTAATTAGCTCCGTCCCCGGATACCAGGTGAGAGTGAACATGTTTTTGTTCACTGCTTCCTCCGGTATGCCGAAGGTTGCGTAGTAATCAATTTGCCACTTCATGAAAGCAACCGTTTGCTTAAGCCGTTCCAACGTTTCGCTGGGGTTGCCCATAATCCAGGTGCAGTTAGAGTGGATTCCCGCTTCCATGGTGTGCTTGATGCCGTAGACCATGGCTTTGGGAAACCAGTACCTGCGGCCGTCAATCGATACCGGAATCAGGCCGGCTCTGGTGGTAAATCCTCCTTTACCGAGTTCTTCAAGGGTGTCCAGGTGGGCGCTTTCAGGCCCGAAGCCGATGTAGCGACAGCCGGCCTCGGCCATGAGATTAACCCTAAGCGGATCCTCAAAGATATAGTCAGTAAAAAAGTTTCTTTCCTTGGACGACTGGGCTGGGTTAGGTTTCAAACCAGCGGCTTCGTCGAGACGGGTGTGGGTGCCCCAAGGAATCTTAATGCCTTCCGCGACAATGATATCACGGAGCTCCTTGATCCTCTTGAATGTCACCGCAAAGTTGTCATCCGGCCAGCTTTTAAAGGCAATGCCGTACTTTGCGGTGTGTTCTTTGATCTCCTCGACCAGATGGCGGGCGGATCTTACATGCCATTTGCGTTCTCCTTGGGCCCCTCGGTAGCAGTACTTGCAGCCGTAGGGACAACCGCGGGAAGAAACGGAAGTGGTTTTCGGCGCGGTTACAAACGGAGCAGCCGAGCTGTTGTTGGCGCTCAACCCCCAGGCTTCTGTTTGGATGTACTTTTCGAGGACTTTTTCTCCGTCAACATCTTCTTTTAGAAGCTCGAGATCAGCCCAAGGGAATCTGTCGAGGTCATCAGGCCTGTCGCCTTCATACATCAGGCGGCCGGAGCCGTCTTTCAGGAGATACGGTTCTAGTTTGCCTGAATTGAGAGCGTGCCGTCTGCTGAATCGTCGTATGGTCGCCGCGTCGCAGCAGATTTTGACGATGATATCGTCGCCTTCGGAGTGGGCTACCGCATCAAGTTCGGGAATGTAGTTAAACAACCCCGTCTTCAATTCAGTGGCCAGTCCTCCGCCGGAAACGAGCATCGTATGAGGCACAAGCCGACGGACCATCTTTGCCACAGCTTTCTGCCATTTCAAGGTGGTGATCATGCCAGAGAGACAAACAAGATCCGGCTCTCCAAATCTGACGAAGTGGCGTTTGATTTTGTCAAAAGCCTCTTCTTGGGTGAGATGGCGACCATTCACTAACCCACGTTTTTGAGCGAGTTCGTCTTTTCTCCGGTAAGCATTGAGGTCGATGAGAGATGCATTGACCCCGTAGTTCCGGATTAGGTTAGTTGCCATCAACAATGGTCCCTCGGGTGTGGTGTTTGGTACCGCTGTTTCCCGAAGCGGCATATTGATAAAAACAACGTTTAGCCCCTCAACATCTCTTGTTGCAATGCCCCTTATCACCTCTGAAGGATGGATATGGGGCTGGATTACGTTTAGATTCGTCATTTCCAACCTCCTTGGTAAGGTGCGAAAAGTTCAGAATTATATTATCTATTATTTTTTCAAAAATTACAACAATTGACGCGGACTCAAATTATTGTTATTTAAATCTAATATGACTAAAAAACTTTTAGAGAAATTCAGAAAAGTAAAAATTCTTGCCCTTGATAATGACGGTGTGCTTACGCCTTTGTATCTTGATACAGGTGTGATTATGACCAAAGAAGCGGCCAGTCAGCATACTGGCCGGGATTTCGTTTATGTTTTTGAATCAGCCAGATACTCTCATAAAGACGGCCAGGGCATTGATTTAGTGCGTAAGGAAAATGTTGGAGTATCAGTTTTTATTTTAACGACCCAAAGAAGCGGTTACGTTCAAGCTCGGGCTTGGAAGCTCGGTGTGCCTTTAGTTCAGAATAAAGATAAGGTTGTTGGATTAAAAGAATACTTAAAAGAAAATTATCCTAAAGTGAGTATGAAAGAAATTTGTTTTGTTGGCGATAGTACCGGCGATATTGAGATAATGAAACTAGTTGGCGTTTCAGCCTGCGTGGCTGACGGTGCCAAAGAAGCAAAAAAAGTCGCTGATTATGTTACCAAGGCAAAAGGCGGCGATGGAGCAGTAAGAGAAGTCTGTGATTTAATTATTGAAGCTAAAACTGGCTCCAAAAGAAAATAATTAGTTAATGGAAAATATTAAACTGTTTCTGCTTTTTATGATTCCCGGCACTTTTTTCGCCGGGCTTTTAGACGTAGTAATTCGGTACGCTTTAAGAGAAGGGAAAATAAATGAGAGGCTGCTCCTTGCTTTTAATTTTTTGTTTTCCGGAATTTTGATTTCTTTTCTTTTTATTTTTTTCTTTGATTTTCCAGAAATCAAACAAGGTTTTTGGCTGGCTTTATTTATGACTTCTGTTATAGGGATGTTCGGCCACTGGACTTACTACAAGGCCTTTAGTCAGGATGATGCTTCGGTAATTTCTCCAACCAGATTATTGACTCCGCCGTTTGTTTTGATAACCGGTTTTTTTATTTTGGGTGAGAAAGCATCTTTTTGGGGTATGGTCGGTGTTTTAACTACAATAGCCGGGCTTTGGTTTTTAGTTAATCCTGAAGGTAAAAAACTTAGCTTGGCTGGAGTTTTTGAGCATAAAGGCATACTATTAGGGATACTAGGTGCTTTGTTTTTCGCATTCTCGTTTCCTTTTGATAAAAAAGCAGTAGTAACATCATCGGCTTTGTTTTTCTCGGCTGTTTATTTGGTTGTTGTTGGATTTGCTAGTCTGATCATTTACGCCGTTCAGAAAAAAGATTTTTCTATTTATAGAAATTTAAAAGCGAACTGGCGGATTATTTTTTTGATGGTTGCGGTGAATATCGCCGGTTTTTTCCTGACTGCCCAGGCTCTCAATTATACATTGGCCGCTTATGCCGCCAGCGTTAAACGGCTTTGGTCATTTTGGGCGGTTGTGTTAAGCGGCCAACTTTTGGGCGAGAAAGATATAGGCCGAAGGTTAGCTGCTACCAGTATAATGCTTAGCGGCATAGTGATAACGACTTTGTTTGGATGAATTTATTTAATTTTTCCTTCTTTGGCTAAAACAACTAAATCGCAGATTTCTCTTACTGCATGATCCCCGCCTTTTCTTTTAGTTATATAATCAGCTACTTTTTTACAATTCGGATTAGCGTCAGCAACAGTAAAAGACAGTCCAGCATATTGCATACATTCTAAATCGTTCCAGTCATCACCCATAAAAGCCGCCTCCGAGGGGTTTATCTTTTTTTCTTTAAGGATTTTTTTAAAGAGAGTTAATTTATCGTTTATCCCGTGAGCATATTCAGTTTTAAGTTTTTTACTTCGCGTGGCCACTATTTTGTTTGGTTCTTTTGAAATAACTATTAATTTAAGGCCAAGACGTTGCAATTCATTAATACCCAGTCCGTCTTTGCGACTACAAACAACATGTTCAATTCCATCTTCGCTCAATATAACCTTTCCATCAGTAAAGATGCCATCAAAATCAAAACCGATGAGTTTAAGTTTTTTAAGTTTTAGTAAAAGTTTTTTAGGAATTTTTATATAGTTGTTTGACATATTATTGATTTAATTATATAAGTTATTAGTTCGAAAAAGTCAATAGTAATTTACCAAAAAGGAGGATGAGATGGATAGTAATCAAAGAATCTTGGTTGGGGTTTTTTCCGGATTGGTCTTCAGCGGTAAGTCGTTCTTTCGGACTTGGGTGATGAGTCTGCCCGATTACAAGGACGCCGTGTTTGTAGCCATGGATGACATCCGTCAGCGCTTCTGGCCGAAGAGAAGCGACACTCACATCGTTAAGACCGAGCATGTTTTCAAGAACGAGGCGACTCGGTTTGAAGTGAAGACCAAGTTGATAATAGAGAGGCCGCTAGCTGTGTTTCTGGAAATGGTGATGCTGACTCGTGAGGCTCATCAGCGGCCATTTGTGGAGATGATTAAGAGCGTGAATGAGTACCTTCAGACCATCGGAAGAGAAGAGGCCCAGAGAGACGGCAAGCCAGCTTCCGAATCACCAGTTGAAGTGGATTTCAGGTGCATCTACTTTTACTGTGATTTAGAGACGGTAAAACGGCGAATCGGTTATCGCCAGCGGGAGTTGGAAACCGTCGGTAATATATTTAATGCCAGCGTGTTCGATTTCAGCGGTTTCCTGCGCGGAGCCCAACAGATTGAGATTCCGCCGGCTGGCTACATCCCTTTGTACCTTGATACTTCAGACGAGTCGGAAGCGGCACTGACTCGCCAGCGCGAAGAGATTCTTTCTTTTTTGAGAGGCGAGATGCCGATCAGTGAAGAAGAACTTCAGAGACGCGCTGTCGATGCAGTCAGTTTTCTTGACGAAGCTCGTCGTGCCTAAAATGGTGAATAGGTCGGTAAGAGGCCAAAGGCGGAATCTGAAATTTGATTCCGCCTTTTTAATTATGTTAGCTTATATAAATTAAGTAAATTTATGAAGAAGATTCACTTTTCTTACTTTAATATTAAACTTAAGGCTTCAAAGGTTAAATTAAGTTACTTTGATCGTCCTGGCAAAAAAGGGACGATTGTTTTCATCCACGGTTTAGGCTGTTCAAAAGAAGATTTTATCAATGCCGTAAAAGTTAAAGGACTTAAAGATTATGAAATTTTTGTTTTTGATTGGCCGGGAGCGGGCAGATCTTCTTACCCTTCTAAAAAGAGTTTAGGGATTAATGATTTAGTTGAAGTTATTGATTATGTTGTTAAGAAATTTTCATTTAAAAAGTTTATTTTGGTTGGCCATAGTCTTGGTGGAGTAGTCGGTCTTTTATACAGCGTGAAGCACCCCCGAAAAGTAGCTGGTTTCATAAATATAGAAGGTAGTTTAGTTTCTCGGAATGCCCGATGGTCTCGAAAGATTAGAAAAATGGGTTTTAGAATCTTTAAAAATGGGCCGTTTCAGGAATTGAAATCTGCTTTAAAAAAATCTAAAAATTTTGGTTTCAGAAAATACGCCAAAACTTTAGATTCGGTTTTAATAAAATCTTACTTTGATTTTAGTGTTTCTCACGCCAAAATTTGTAAAAATGAATATCTTCTCAAAAAGTTTTTGGAACTAAAATTACCCAAAATTTTTATTCATGGCGCAGAAAATAAAAACTGGGTGCCAGTTATAAAGAAATTAAAAAAGAGCGGATGTTCAGTTGCAGGCATATCTAAAAGTCATCACTTTTCATTTATTGATAATCCGTCTCTATTTTATAAAGTATTGGCTAAATTTGCTGATGAAGTTTTTGCCAACCAAAAATCTTGACAAAAACATTTTATTCTTTTATATTCTTTCAAGCTTCGAGGGATTAAAACCAGCCTCGTTTTAAAAATTAAAGATGAGTTCTAAAGGAAGGTGAAAAATGAACAGCGGTCCGATTCACGCCTATGATCCCAAAGGCGATCTTTTTGAAGGTTTGTTCCCGGTCATTTATTCTGTTGAAGGCTGGGTTCGCGGTTCGTATCTGCGTCAATCTCAGAATTCAGCACTTCTAGCCGAAATGGCAAGCGGCGGTCTGAGAGGCAAGGATATTTTAGACATCGGCTGTGGCTACGGTACCACCGCCTTTGCTATTTCTAGCTTCTTCCCGGCCTCAATAACGGCTATTGATAGCTCCAAGGCAATGATCGAAATGATGAGGTTTTTGCTTTTGGAGAATGGCGATATTGAGGTATGGTTGATTCAGAGAGGAGCTAAAGAGGTTTTGGGCCGGCGGTTTGAGCGTACGGCCGAGTACCTGAAGTTTTTCCGGCGATGCTTTCGTCAGAACAGCTTCTGGGCTGAATCCGCTAATCTCAAAGTAGTCAACTCACTCTTGATGGATTTTTCTTCAAATGTTCCTTTTGATGTGGCTATCGCCAATAATGTTCTTCATTGGCCGGTCAACCAACTCAAGAAGAAGCACGAAGAAGGGGGACGCAAGCCTGAAACCGACGACTGTATCGTGGAGGCGTTGTTGAAAGTCAAGACTCTTTTGAAGCCTGGCGGAACTCTAGTGATGATGGAGCCCCGCCAGGTTACCGCCTTAGATACAGATTCTTCTCGAGCAAAAAACTTCGACAAGTTCGGTTCCAACAGCAATCCTGTGTTCGTTAAGCTGAACCTAACTCTGAATAGGATTCTTATGGAGAGGTACTCTATCGAAAGAGGTGCTCCAAAGGACATCGAGATGTTTAGGACCAGCCGGATGCGGGATTTGGGCAATAAAGCCGGTTTTGAACTTGAGAGGATGGTTGTGATTGAAGAACCGTCCTTCATCAGGTCGGTTGATTTTTATCCGACCATCATTCCAATCAATCTGGCGACTGTGGGTCTGCCATTGACAGAAAAAGTCAAAATCATTCGTGAAGCCGAGGCTGAACTGAATGACACTTTGACTGAAGAAGAAAAGAATCTGCCAATGCAATCCCAAGCCTTCTACTTCGTTTTCCGGACGGTTTAGCCCGAAGGAGAAAAAATGAGCGAGCTAAGACCATTCAGGTATGTGTTAGCTAAAACAGTCAAAGATTTTTTTGACTGTCCTCTAGAACGGGGAAGCCGCGTTCTGGAAGGATCGAAGAAACTCTACGAAGAGGGGTTTCCGGCCAGATTCGTCCGGAACTTTCACGTGGAGCATCGGCTGGCCGAAGTTCATCTTCACGAGGATGATGTTTTTTTCTGCATGTACGGTAGTGTTCGCTTCGTTCTCGGTGGCCGGCTCGTTGATCCTTGGACAAAGAATGGCCTGACTTTCCTTGCAGACAGCATCGAGGGCGGCGAGGAAGTTGTTCTTTCCGATGGCGACTGGCTGCACATCCCGGCTGGCCAGGCCCATCAGCACTTTACTTCAAACTTTTGCCACTTGATGGTGGTGAAGACAGCTCCGCCGGAAGGCAAGGTCCGGTTGGAGTATTTAGAGGGCATCGAGATCAAAACCTGATCTTAATTGCGAACGGGTTCGCCAGATGGCGAACCCGTTTTACTTTTATATCTTTAGAATCCCTTTCTTTCTTAGTTTCTGAAATTTCATTTCTGCGTCAGCCCACTCATCAGGAGTATTGATGTCAGCCTCGTAATTTGACGGGTCGGGGATGATATAAAGTTCCACTTTATTGCCGTAAAGATTAGATTTTTTCTCAAAAAGATTTTTTGGCTTTAAGACATAGATAAGGTCATTCCGGGCATAGCACTTTTGCGGAAAGTCCTGGCTCCGGGTAATGATATTTTTCAAACTTACTCCGCCCCAGAGACTGACTTTTCCTTTTGGAGAGCGAATTAGAGTCCAATAAGGTGTATGATTGGCTGGAGTTTCATTGACTGCCACGACCGAGCTAACCTTCTTCTTTTTGAAAATTTCAATTGCTTCGTCAATGTGGCGGGTTTGTCTTAAGGGGGCAGTAGGCATTAAAAGAACCAAAGCATTGGCCTTGTAATTCTCGTTTTTCAAAAGCCATTCATAAGCGTGTTTCAAAGTCGGCTCGATACCAATAGTCGGGATAGCTAACTCGGCTGGTCTTAAAAACGGGACTTCAGCACCGTATTTTTTGGCGATTCTGGCGATTTCTTTATCGTCGGTGGAAACGATTACTCGATCTAGCTGTTTGCTTTTAAGGGCGTTTAAAATAGTCCAGGCAATCATTGGCTTGCCGCAGAAGTTCCTTATATTTTTTTTCGGTATTCTCTTTGACCCGCCCCGCGCCGGGATAACTGCTACGATTTTCATGATGCGTTAACTTTAAATCATTCTTATTTGTAAATCAATATTGGACAAAAATAACGATATATTTTATAGTGTTTCAGTGAAAAAAGTTTCTTCTGTTTTGGAGAAAAAATTAAAAAACATTAAATTCATCGGCTTTGATTTTGACGGGGTTTTTACTGATGCCAGAGTTTATCTTAACCAAGATGGTGTTGAAACTATAGTTTGCAGCCGGCGTGACAGCTTGGGCCTTAATCAGATTCGGAAACTTGGGATAAAGCTTGCCGTCATCTCTATGGAGCCGAATCCGGTCATTACCAAGCGCTGCGAAAAACTAAATATCCCTTGTCATACAGGTAAAGAAAAACTGCCGATGTTTAAGGAAGTTATAAAGTCAGAAAAATTAAAACCAAACCAAGTCGCTTATTTTGGCGATGACTTGAATGATTTGGAGTGTCTGAAATATGCTGGTTTAGCTTTTACCGTCGCCGATGGCGCGCCGGCCTGCTTAAAAGAAGCCGACTACGTGACCGAAAGGCGAAGCGGAGATCATGCTGTCAGAGAAGTTTGCGACCTTATTCTCAAAGCCCACAAAGTTAGCCGCTACTTATAATGAAAAATCCAATCGGCATAATGCAGGGGCGGTTATCGCCTTCACTTGACGGAAGATTTCAGTTTTTCCCCAGTGACTGGCAGGCCGAATTTAAAATTGCCAAAGAGTTAGGCTTTGATTTGATTGAGTGGTTTGTTGATTATAGAGACGACGAGCCAAACTCGGTCGGTTTATGGACAGACGATTCAACCAGAAAAAAGATTGAGGAAGCTTCTAAAATAGTTTCGGTTGTTTCGGCTGATTGCGGCCGACTGGGTCTTTCCGGTAAAAGTTTTTCTGAAAAGTTATTCAAAGATTTTATCTCTTCGGCTTCCGGAAAAATAAAAACATTCAATATCCCGCTTCTGGAAGAAGCTTCAATTAAGGATGAATTAGCCAGAAAAGAGGCGCTTCAAAACATTGAACAAATTTTGGAATACGCCGATAAATTTGATGTCCGGATTGGTTTGGAGGTGGATCTAAGAGCCGAAGAACTACTGGATTTTATAAATAAGATCAATTCTTCAAGAATAGGAGTTTGCTATGATATTGGGAACTGCACTTCCTACGGTTTTAATTGTCCGGAAGAAATAAGAATTTTGGGCGATAAAATATTTGAAGTTCATTTAAAAGACCGGAAAGTCGGCGGCAATCAGTCGATGACTTTAGGAGAGGCCGATGCCGACTTTGATGGTTGCTTTTTGGCTCTAAAAGAGATAGGATATAAAGGCAATTATATCTTACAGGCTTGGCGCGGTAAGGATTATCTTGACGATGCCAGAAAACAGCTTGAATTTACCAAAAATAAACTAAATAACCCTGAAAATGTCTAAATCATTGGAATCTTTTTCACTGAAAGACAAAGTTATAATTATTACCGGCGGAACCGGGAATTTGGGAGTTGATTATTGCGCCGGCCTTTTAAAAGCCGGAGCCACGGTTATATCTTGGGATTTAAATCCTAAAACAGAAGAAGTTTCAAATAAACTTAAAGAACGCGGCGCCGACACAAATAGGTTTCACAATCTTAAGGTTGACATTACCAGCGAATCAGAAGTTCAGGCGGCGGTTCAAAATTGTCTTAATTCTTTCGGAAAGATTGACGCATTGATAAATAATGCGGCCATGAATCCGGCTGTCGGCATTGACGAGTCAAAAAAATTGTTTGTTCCTTATGAAGAATACCCGATAGAGCTTTGGGAAAAGGAGCTGAAGGTCAATCTTACCGGGATGATGATTTGTACCAAATCGGTGGCGCCGACAATGATGAAACAGAAAAACGGCTCAATAGTGAATATTGCTTCTGAAGTGGCTAACATTGCCCATGATCACAGAGTTTATAACGAACCGGATAAATTTAAGTCGGTTGCCTATGTGACCACCAAGACCGGTATTTTGGGATTTACTCGGCAATGGGCCGCCCGGCTCGGTTCTTACAATATCCGAGTAAACGCTTTTTCTCCGGGTGGTGTTCAATCGCCGAATGTGCCTAAAGACTTTGCTGAAAGATTCGGCCGGATGAATATGTTCGGCCGGATGGCCCAACCAGGTGAGTATAACGGCGTGATTATTTTTCTCTGTTCTGATGCTTCTTCTTTTATGACCGGCGCCAATCTGACCGTTGACGGTGGCAAAAGTGCCTGGTAAATTTAATTTGATGCTTAATCCTCTTGCCAAGTTGGCGAACTTTCTTCGTCTGCGCCCCTCTTTAGAAACAGGAGATGTCCAAGGCGCGATGCCCCCATCGCGCCTTTCTTTTTTATATTGCATTTGGTAAGATTATTTTAATGCCTCTATTTCCTAAGAGATTTTTCCCTCGCCTGGTCCGGTTCATTACCGGCCGTTCTGCCGAAACCACTCAAGACGTATATATTAATGGTATTGCAGTCGGTCGAGCCAAGTCCTGTTTTTTTGTCGCCGAAATAGGGATTAATCATAATGGTTCGATTGAAATAGCCAAGAAGCTTATTGATGTAGCAAAAGATGCCGGCGCCCAAGCAGTTAAATTCCAAAAGCGGACTGTACCGGTTGTATATTCGGTCGAAGAGCTGGCCAAGCTCAGAGCCGTGGATAGGGGAGTTTTGGAAAATGCAATTAAGCGCGGAGTTTTGTCAAAAGAAGCAGTCGAACGTTTGAAAAAATCAGATTTTAAAGATTCGACCAATGGCGATTTGAAATGGGCTTTGGAATTCACTGAAGCCGAATATAGGGAAATTGACCGATACTCTAAAGAAAAAGGAATTTTCTGGTTTGCCTCACCTTGGGATGAAGCCAGTGTTGATTTTCTGGAAAAATTAAATCCACCCTGTCACAAAGTTGCTTCAGCTATGCTTACCCACACTGGAATTTTGAGAAAACTTAGAGAAGCTGGGAAACCGGTGATCGCATCAACTGGCATGAGTACAATGGAAGAAGTTAAAAATGCGGTCAATCTTTTATCCGGCATTCCTTTAGTTTTACTTCATACTGTTTCAACTTATCCGGCTAAAGAGGAAGAAGTGAATTTAAGGACGATTGCTAAATTTAGACAGGAGTTTCCGAAAATCCCGATAGGTTATAGCGGCCACGAACAAGGAATTGCAGCAACTTTAGCAGCTGCTACTTTAGGCGCCCATGTGATTGAAAGACATATCACTCTTGATAAAAAAATGTTCGGTACCGATCAGTCAGCTAGCTTAGAGCCTCAGGAATTTGGCCAAGTTATTAAAGAAGTCCGGGAGATTGAGAAAGCTTGGGGAGATGGCGTCAAAAGAGTCTGGCCCTCGGAGATTCCGATTAAAGAAAAACTCCGAAAAGTTTAATAAGCTTTAAAGTTTTTCAGTTATCCGCTAAGGCGGTTTTTTGTTGACAGATTTTAGTTATTCTTATACTCTATATGTGGTAATTTCACAAGGAGGTGATAATTGGGAAAGAACTTTTTGTTTGTTTGCGGCGATATCGGTGGAGCTAGTATGATGGTCTCGGTGGTTCACTCTCTTCAATCCGCCGGCCATAATATCAAGTTTGTGGTTGATGGAGAAGGTGTCGGTTATCAAGTTTTGCTTGGAGTTCGAATCAGCTTTGAAGTTCAGTTCGAACCGACTTCTTCGGGATCATTTCACATCCCCGCTGATGAAGCAGACCTTGTTTTTATTAGCACTTGCGCCAGTACCAATAAGATTGGGAAGGCCTATGCCCGAGCTTTTCGTGGCGTCAAGCCGGTAGTTTTCGGTGCTGATGGCTTTTTCAACCACGGCTACAAGTGGCGCGAAGACGAAGCCGATTTCTGGTTTGCCATCAACGAAGCACACGCCGAGGCGATTCGTTCTCTCCGGCCGCAGCTTGATTCCGGCCGGGTGAGAGTTGTCGGTCAGCCGGCGTTTGACTCATTGATGGAATTTATTCCGAGGAAGGAACAGATCAGGAATGAACAGCGTCAAGCCTTGGGAATCGGAGAAAATAAGAAGATGTTTCTTTGGTTTTCTCAAGGTATGCCCGAGGTGATCGAAGAAGACCTGGAGATGATGGCAGAAGGTATAAAATTGTTAGAACCACTGGCGCCCTACTCTGTTTTCATCCCAAGAGTTCATCCTAAATTGGATAAGCTCAAGTCCGGTTGGGTTGAGAAGATCTACGGCGACTTCGAGCATCTCTGTCAGCTCTACGGCATACAGTTTATCAGGGCTGACAAAATCAAAGGCGAAGAGCTATGTCTGGCTTCCGATGTCATTCTTTCAATCACCGCAACTGATGACATCAAAAACTGGATGATGGGCGGTCCGCCGGTGATTCACCTGATGGGTCCGCGCGTCAGGCAGTGGTTTGAAAAGGATCTCTTGCTTTCGCCGCCTTTTTACTTGCCAGATGTTAAATCTGGTGAGGCGCTGGCTGTAACGTCAAGTGAAGAATGGGAAAAAGTGTTGAGGCAAGCACTCGACCCTTCTACCTGTCAGTTGCTTAGAGAGAAATGGCAGGCACCGCGAGAAAAAGCGACTAAAAAGGTTGCTCGTACTCTAGTTGAACTTGCTTTTTGAAATTGTCTCATAAAGGCCGCTTCGGCGGCCTTTCGTCTTTTTATAAAAGTTGATATTATTGGGCAGATGGAAATAATGCATTGGTTCATATATAAGGATCTTAAAAAATCAGCCGAAGAGCATTATCGGACTCGATTTGCCGTAAGTTTGAAAGACAAAGACCCTCCTACGATTATTAGACATATTACTTTTGATGGAGTAGCCCCGGAAGTCACAATAAGGGATATAGATAATCTTTTTAATTTTGTTGAAAAAAGAATTTTAAAAAGAAAAATAAAAGGGACAGGCCTTGAAGTCGGGGCCGGGCCAGCTACTTTCAGCTCGGTTTTGGCTAAAAAAGATTCGGTTGAAAAAATGTACGCGGTCGAGGTCTGCCGGCCGATTGTTGAGTTATTAATTCCAAAAGTGGCCGAGTATGTTTTAGGCGGTAAGTCAGATAAAGTGGCTGGAGTCGTGGGTAGTTTTGACAATATGGAACTGCCGGACGGATCAGTTGATTTTGTTTTTGATTTTTTTTCCTTGCATCATTCGGATAATCTTGAAACAACCCTTAAAGAATGCCGCCGGGTTTTGAAAAAAGACGGCTTTATTTTTTGTTTTGATAAAGCCCGGCCAGATTATTTTATCAGAGAAGATTTGGATGAGCTGCTTGACGCTGAATACGACGAAAATTTCAAAAAAAAGATGGGGATGCCGTTGAATCAAAAATTCACCCGGAGAATGAACGATGAAAAAGAGTATCGGTTGAAAGATTGGTTTTCAGCGTTTCAAAATAGCGGTTTCGCCCAAAAAGATTATTTTTATTTGGCCAAGACAGAAAGCCGGAATCCGGTTTTCGGGAAAGTAAAAAGTTTTTTATCGGCTTTGCCGGCTCCGGTTCAATTATTTTTAAACAGATTTTTACCTTCGCCGAAATTCAATCACAAATTCATTTTAGCTTCTCAAAATAGGATTTTCGCCAAAGAAATAAACTCTTTTCCAAAAGAAATTTCTTTTTTAACGGCTTGCAAGTAAATTTATGTCAAAATTGAAGGAATGGTTAAAACTTATTTTCAGCTATCCTAAATTGGGTGTTCACGATTTTTCTTACGACGTTTATTGGCAGGCCCGGGGGCTTAATTCAAAAACAAGTTTGAATTCTTTTCAGAAAAAAAGAGCCAACTTAACTCTTCAGTATTTGGAAAAAAATAGTCTAGTATTAGATGTTGGCTGTGGGAACGGAGCCTTACTTTCTTATATTAATAATATTAAACCGATGAAAAAGCTCATCGGAATTGACGTTTCTGAAAAAGCTTTGGCTTTTGCAAAAGATAATAATATAGAGACGATAAACGGCGATATTTCCAAATTTGATACGCTTAAAAATTTACCCTCGGCTGATTATATTTTGATGTTTGAAGTTATTGAACATTTTCCTAATTCAGAAGATTTAATCAGATGGGCTGTTATAAATGCTAAAAAGGGGGTATTTTTTTCAGTCCCAAACACTGGTTTTTTTGTTCATCGGCTTCGTCTTTTGTTTGGAAAATTCCCTCTTCAGTGGAGAGTTAATCCATCCGAGCATTTAAGATTTTGGACAGTCAAAGATATAAGATGGTGGCTTCGCGAACTAGGTCTTAATAGTTATAATTTGAAATTATATGAAGGGATACCATTACTGAATAAAATTTGGCCTTCTTTATTCGGCCAAGGTATCTGGGTTTTTATTCCTACTGTATGAATATGGAAAATATGAATATAAAAAAAAGAGATGGGACTTGATTAGAGTCCCATATCAGTTGGAAATCGTTTATTCCTAATGTTGATAACTTATTTCACCAACCAGTTGCCGATAAAACTGTTTTTATAGTTTTTAAAATTACTGCCATGTCAATCGTAAACGATCTGTTTTTTATGTAATATAAATCATACTGAAGTTTTTCTCTAGTGTCGTTATGATTTAGATCTTTCCCGTAATTTACCTGGGCCCAGCCGGTCAGTCCTGGTCTTATTAAAAGCCGCTCTTCGTAAAAATTGATTTCTTTTTTCAGTTTTTCCACGAACTCCGGCCGTTCGGCTCTTGGCCCGACAATGGACATTTCTCCCTTGAGTATATTTATTACCTGAGGCAGTTCATCGAGCCTGGTCTTTCTTAAGAATTTTCCAAATTTTGTGACCCTGGCGTCTTCTTTTGTTGCCCAAACCGCTCCGTTTTTTTCGGCTCCTTCTATCATCGTTCTGAATTTTATCACTTCGAAAATCCGGCCGCCTTTGCCGGTCCTTTTTTGCCTATAAAATAAGGGGCCAGGCGATGTAATCTTTATTGCCGGAGCAACAAACGGAAAAATGACGATTAAAGGGGCCAAGCCGATTAAAGATAAAACTAGGTCAATCAGCCGCTTTACGAATTCATAAAATCTCTTTTCCGTCCGGGAAACTTTTTCCAAAAACCAGAGCTGGCTTATTGCTTCCAGAGGAACTTTTTTAAGAATTCTTTCATAAGCCGTGGCCAGGTTCACGAACTGAATTCCTTTTTTGCTGGCTTTGTAGAAAAAATCTATAATATTGGGAAGGCGGTAAGCCTCCGGACTCAAAATTATGGTGTTGATATGCTCGTCGTTCAAAATTCTTTCCATGTCTCTTGTCCCCCGGAGCTGCCTGAAATCAATGTCCCGAAAAGAAAAAGCGGCTTGTTCGGAAATATCAAAAGCGTATCTTAGGTTATAGCCATATTGAGGGTTGCGGTTTAAAAATTTGGCGAATTCAAATGAAATTTGATCAAAACCCACGATGATGGTATTATTTTTAAAGGTTTTCTCCAAAAGCCGGTTATAAAGATAGCGCCATAAAGAGATAAGGCCGGTAAAGACAAAAAGGTATATTAAAAGATTTCTTCTCGGAGCGATTTGGACTATTTCAAGAGTGATCAGATAGAAAAAAATTACGGATAAGGTTATAGAAATAGCGATTGATTTGAACAGGGAAGAATAGAAATCAGGCAGATTTTTTGATAAATTAAGTTCATAAAGCCCGGCAATGTAAAAAATAATAATCCAGAAGATGAAAAGCAAAGAGAAGGGAGCGAGGTGGATTGAAATTTGGGAGTTGAAGTCAGTTCCGTATCGGAAAAATAAGGTTAAATAAAGAGAAAGGTAAAGGATTAGAACGTCACCCAAGAAAAGGAAGAATCGTTTCATTCTATTAATTAAATATCACCTAACTTTATATATGTCAACCAACCAAAAAAGCAAATTCAATCTGGCAAATATCATAAAATACGGGATTTATCTCTCGGCTTTCATCCCGCTGGTTATTTTTAGCCAGTTTATTTCTCCTTTCCATTTCGGGAAAGTAATTGTTTTTCGTTCTCTAATTGAGATATTGGTGGTTTTTTATGTCATTTTATTAGTTAAACACGGCCGGCAATTTCTGCCTCCGCGAACGCCGCTATTTTGGGCAATAACAATTTTTACCGCCGCATTTGGCCTTACGACTTTTACGAGCGTTAATATTTACCAAAGTTTTTTTGGAACGCTTGAAAGAATGGGTGGTTGGTTCAGTCTCGTTCATTTTTGGGGCTTCTTCGTTATTGCCACAGGCGTTTTGAGAAAAAAGGAGGAGTGGCTGACTTTTATTAAATTGTCATTGTTTGTCAGTTTGCTTTCAGCATTTTACGGGTTTCTTCAGAAAACAGATATTCCTTGGATTATTGGTTCCGGCGGCAGAGCAAAGATTTTTGGAACAATCGGTAATCCGGCTCTTTTTGCCGGCTACATAATAATTAATGCTTTTTTGGCTTTAATGCTTTATTTTAAGCCTGGGAATTCTAAGAATGAGAAAAGATTTTATGCCGCCGCGTTTTTGATTGATGCCTTTGCCGTTTTACTCACCGGAGTGAGAGGTTCTGTTTTGGGAGTTGCAGTCGGCATAGTTTTGTTCGGTTTTCTTTATTCAATTGATTTTGGTTCTCTAAAAATTAAAAAATACACCACTTATTTTTTAATTTTGGTAGTTGTCGCTGTCGGAGTTTTGTATTCTCTTCGTAATACGGATTTTGTGAAAAACAATCAGTATCTTTCCCGTTATGCTGATATTTCTCCGAAAGCCAGAACGGTTCAAACCAGAATGTGGGCTTGGCAAGCCGGATTCGACGGCTGGAATGATTCTTTTAAATATATGGTTTTAGGTTGGGGGCCGGAAATGTTTAACGTTCCGTTTTCAAAACACTTTAATCCGAATTTTATCAGTTTAGGTTCAGAAACTTTATTTGACCGGGCCCATAACCAGTTTTTGGAAGTTCTGTTCACTATGGGTTTAATCGGTTTTACCGCCTATGTTTTAATTTATATTTACGCATTCAAAGGTTTAAATAAATTAAATTCTAATCCGGAAAACAAGGTCTTTAAGATAGGCCTTATATCCGCGCTTGTTGCCTATATGATTCATAATTTTTTTATTTTTGATACCTCGGCAAATTATATAATGTTTTTTATTGTGTTGGGATTTATTAATTTACTGACCGTTGCCAATAATCAGATATCAGCAGTCAGTTCAATAGCAGTAAAATCTAAAAATATTCTGGCGAATTTTGTAGGCACAATTTTAATGATTGCCATAATTTTTTCTATTTATTTTTTTGAAATCATACCGGCCAAAGCCAACTATACAACTACTCGGGCAATAGTTGCTTCCTGGAATGGTAATCATGATTTGGCTTTTGAGAAGTTCAAAGAAGCAATGAGCTACGATACTTTTGGGAAGTATGATATTCGCCATCGTTATGGCCAGTATATCTTGGAGCAGGGGACAAGACAGGGGCAGGTTGATCAAAAAACAAAAGAAAGGCTTCTTGTAGCCATAGAAAATATTAAAAAGAACGCTGAAGAATCTCCTGAAGATTATTTGCCTTACCTCTATATCAGCCGTTCTTATATCTTGCTTGGCAAAGAAGGACCTAATTCTCCTTATAACGATTTGGCTTTGGAAAATAGTCTTAAGGCTCTTGAGATTTCACCAACTTTTGTCAGGACTTACTACGAAGTTGCCCAGGCTTATCTGAATAAAAAAGATTTACCCAAGGCCATAGAATGGTTTGAAAGGGTAGTTGAATTAAATCCTCAAGTTCCTCTTTCTCATTGGTATTTAGGAATAACTTATGCTCAAGCCGGCCAGCTTCAGCGTGGCGCCCGGATTATAGAAAATTCCGGATACAATTATAAGTCTAGCGAAGTTGACGCATTAAGGATGAGTGAGATTTATTTTAGGATGAAGAATTTTCATAAAATCGCCGAAGTTTATGAGGCTTTGATAAAACTTAATCCTAAAGATCCCCAGTATCACGCCTCTTTGGCCGTGGCTTATCGGGAAATAGGGGAGAGAGATAAAGCCATTAAAGAAGCTCAAACTGCCGCTCAGCTTGACCCGGCTTTCGTCAAAGAAGCTCAGGATTTCATAAATAGTTTGAAATGAGATTTAAAATTGTAAATTTAAAATTTCTCTTTGTTCTACTTTCTATTTTCCACTTTCTGTCTTCTAATTCCGTTTCCGCCGATTCTCTCGGCCAGACTGTTTTATTCAACGTTAATCCGGAATATGAGTATTTTCAAAAAAGCCAGATCAGCGCTACCTTGAGGAAAATTTCCGGCAGAGCCTATTGGTATATTTCCGATGATTATTTAGCCGGTATTTCCGAGCCGGAAAAAAACTTGTTTTTGTCGAAATTAGACGAACTGGCTTTAGAATTCGACAATAAGATTTATCCAATCCAGACTCAATTCTGGGGTTCAGAGCCAAAACCCGGGATCGATGATGATTTAAGAACTACGATTTTCATCATTCGTCTGATTGATCAGGCCGGAGGCTACTTTGATACTAGTCATTTGTATTCAAAGACTTCGATTCCTGAATCCAACCAGAGAGAAATGGTTTTTATAAACGCTGGATCAATAATCAACGGAAGAGCAAAAATATTCTTGGCTCATGAGTTTCAGCATTTGATCGGATTCAACCAGAAAGAGATTTTAAGAGGAGTCTCCGAAGATATTTGGTTAAGCGAGATCCGGGCGGAATACGCGCCGCGGCTTCTGGGCTATGACGATGCTTACGAAAATTCCAATATCAGGAGAAGAGTTTTCGCCTTTGAACAAAACCCATCCGATCCTTTGGCCGAATGGCAGAATCTCGGCTCTGATTACGGCGCGGCCGCGCTTTTTATGTTTTATCTGGTTGACCATTATGGCGAAAAAATCATCAATGATTCGCAGAGAATCAATAAGATTGGAATTGAATCGTTGAATCAAACCTTGCTTTCAAGCGGTTTTGCCGAATCTTTTTCTGATATTTTTTTGAATTGGACTATCGCCAATGTTTTGAATGACGAAACAGTTAATTCCAAATTCGCCTATAAATTTACGCATCTTAAAAATTTAAGGATTCCTTCAAGTCAAAGTTATGTTGTTTCCGGGCCTGAAACGACAGTTTCCATTCTAAACACGGTCAAGGACTGGCAGCCGGTTTGGTATGAATTCAGCACGCCAATCGGCTTAGGTTCGAATTTAAATCTTAAAGTTGATTTCTCGGCTGACCCAGGGACTAAATTCAGGATTCCTTATATCTCTTTCAAGAAAAATGGCCAAAAAGAAATCGGCTTTCTCTTGTTAAACGGAACCAGCGGAAAGTTATTCATCAAGAATTTCGGCTCCGATATATATAAAGTCGTTTTAATTCCGGCTAACCATTCGAAAATATCCAATTTCACCAAGAACGATCCGTCTTCCCGATTCACCTTTAAAGTTCAGATGACTTCTGAATTTGAAGAAGCGACGCCAACTCCAACAACTGCTCTTCAGGCTTCAGTTCAAACATCAATCCAAAATCTTCTTGACCAAATTTCGGTTTTGCAAAAACAAATTACTCAATTAAGGCAAAAGACAGCTTCGCCTTCTCCGGCTTCAAAGTCACCCGGCGCGCTTAATCGGGATTTATCGCTCGGTTCGCAGGGTGAAGACGTCAGCTGGCTTCAGAGATTCTTAATTAAAGAAAGTGTTTATCCGGAGGCACGAATAACCGGATACTTTGGTGTTCTGACTAAAGCCGCAGTCATAAGATTTCAGCAAAAACATGGCATCTCGCCGCAGATCGGCTATGTCGGGATAAAAACAAAAGCGAAGATTCAGGAACTTGGAAAGTAAGTCATTTTTTGCTATGATTTTTGAGCTATGTCAGTATTTTCTAAACTCTTCGGCGATGCTAATGAGCGCTATATAAAAAAGGTTCAGCCGTTGGTGGAGGAGATAGGTAAGCTTGAAAAAGAGTTTGAGCGGTTTTCGGATGATCAATTAAAAGAAAAGACTGGCGAATTTCGCGAGAGATTTAAAAAAGGTGAAAGTTTAAGTGATTTGCTGACCGAGGCTTTTGCTTTGGTCCGCGAGGCGGCCAAGAGAACGCTTAACCAGCGGCATTTTGACGTTCAGCTAATCGGCGGAATTGCCTTGCATGAAGGAAAAATCGCTGAAATGAAAACCGGCGAAGGGAAAACCTTGACCGCGACTCTGGCAGTTTACCTTAATGCTCTTGCCTCTAATGGTGTACACGTTATCACTGTGAATGATTATCTGGCTCGCCGCGATACGGTCTGGATGGGACAGATCTATAATGCGTTAGGCATGAGCGTCGGGGGTATTAATCATGATGCGAGTTATATTTACGATCCGACACACAAAGAGAAAGATCAAGCCAGAGATGAATTGGGAGCTTTTAAAGTAGTTCATGATTTTTTAAGACCGGTCACGAGGCGTGAAGCTTATGAAACCGACATTACCTATGGCACGAACAATGAATTCGGCTTCGATTATCTTCGGGATAATATGGCCTACTCTCAAGACCTGATGAGCCAGCGCCCGGAAGCAGGCTATAACTTTGCGATAGTAGACGAAGTTGATTCAATTTTAATCGATGAAGCCAGAACGCCGTTAATCATTTCCGCGCCTGACGCCGAATCAGGAGAACTTTATAAAACTTTTGCCAAAATCGCGCCGCGGCTTCATGAAAACGAAGATTATAACATTGATGAAAAACTGAAGGCCGTGACCATTACCGATGCCGGAATCGACAAAGTCGAAAAGATGCTGGGCCTTCAGAATATTTATGATCAGGCTGGGATGCGCCACGTTCATCACCTTGAAGAGGCCCTAAAAGCCGATGTTTTGTTTAAGCGCGACCGCGACTATGTGGTGAAAAACGGCGAAGTAATAATTGTTGATGAATTCACGGGGCGCCTGATGCCGGGCCGGCGCTGGTCAGAAGGGCTTCATCAGGCCGTGGAAGCAAAAGAAGGCGTGGCAGTCCAAAAAGAATCGCGAACTCTGGCCACGATCACTTTCCAAAATTATTTCCGGATGTATAAAAAATTGGCCGGCATGACCGGAACTGCGGCCACATCTTCCGAGGAATTCCATAAAGTTTATAATCTTGATGTTATCGTGGTGCCGACTAATATGCCGATGATAAGAAAAGACTTGCCTGACCGGATTTACAAAACCGTAAGCGCCAAATGGAAAGCAGTGGTTGAAGAAATTAAAGGAAGGCATTCAAGGGGTCAGCCAATTTTAGTCGGCACGGTTTCGATTGAAAAAAACGAACTGCTTTCGGCGATGTTGAAACGGGAAGGGGTTCCCCATAGCGTTTTAAACGCCAAAAACCATGAGTCAGAAGGCCAGATTATCGCTCAGGCCGGCCGTTTGGGCCAGGTGACGGTGGCGACCAATATGGCCGGCCGGGGAGTAGATATTATTCTTGGCGGTAACCCGCCAAGCGCGGAAAATGCGGAAAATGTAAAAGAATTGGGCGGGCTTCACGTTATCGGCACGGAAAGACACGAGGCGCGGAGAATCGATAATCAGCTTCGGGGCCGTTCCGGCCGGCAGGGCGACTCGGGCTCATCGCAATTTTTCGTTTCTTTGGATGACGACGTCATCAGGATTTTCGGCGGAGAAAGAATTAAAAACATGATGGAGACGCTTGGTTTTCCCGAGGACGAAGCAATTGAGCATGGTTTAGTCAGCCGGGCTATCGAACAGGCCCAAAGCAAAATCGAAGGTCATCATTTTGACGCCCGAAAATATGTTTTAGAATTTGACAATGTGATGAATAAGCATCGGGAAGCCGTATACGGTCTAAGAAAAGAAATTCTTGATGGAAAGGCGGCCAAAGATAAAATTTTAGGATTTGTTGAAAAAGTTATTAATGAATTGATTCAGGTTCATACTATCGGACCGGAACCGAATCTCAAAGAAATCGAAGAAACCGTCAGCGCAATTACAAATTTTCAATTTTCAATTTTAAGTGAAATTAAAAACAAAGAAAATATAAAAGAAGAAATTTTAGAAGTTTTCAAAAAAGCTTACGAAGAAAAAGAGAAACAGACCGGCGAGGAAGGAATGAGAAACCTTGAAAAATTTGTTTTGCTTCGGGTGATTGACGAGCTTTGGGTTGACCATCTGGAAGCCATGGATTATTTGAGAAATTCGGTCAATCTGCGGGCATACGGCCAGCGCGACCCTCTAGTGGAATACCGCATCGAGGGACAAAAGATGTTCGACCAGTTGTTAAAAGGCATAAAGTATCAGGTGGTGAATATGATTTTTAAGGTTGGGATAGCGCCGCAGGCTACGCAGCTACAAGAAAAACCCTCCTTCGCTAAAGCTTCGGAGGGCAGGGATATTGGCCGCAATGACCCCTGTTGGTGTAAGAGCGGTAAAAAGTTTAAAAAGTGCCATGGGAAATAAAATAAAATGAAAAAAGACGAAGAATTATCGCCGGAATTATACGAAGTAGCGAGGCGCAAGGGGACAGAAGCGCCGTTTTCGGGTAAATATTGGAATAACCACGAAAAAGGGATGTACAAATGCGCTGTTTGCGGGGCGGAACTTTTTTCTTCAGAAACCAAATTTTATTCAGGAACCGGTTGGCCTAGTTTTACGGAGCCGATAAATCTGGAAAATATAGAGTTGAAGCAAAACCTAAGCGGTGGCATGATTAGGACAGAAGTTTTATGCAGAAAATGTGGGGGCCATCTGGGGCATGTATTTGATGACGGGCCAAAAGAGAGGGGCGGGAAAAGATATTGCATTAATTCGGTTTGCCTTGATTTAGATAAAAAATTCAATGCCTAAAATATATAAAATATTTTTCATAATTTCTCTTGTTTTAATGGTTGTGTCGCTTGGTTTATTTTTGATTTACGGTCTTAACTTGGGGACTGATTTTACCGGCGGTTCAATTTTGGAGATTGAATTTTTAGAGTCGAGGCCGCAGGCGGGTGAAATAAAAGAAAAGTTGGATGGCCTTAATATTAGCGAAGTTTCAATTTCTACTACAGGGGAAAGCGGATTAATTTTGAAAATGCCCGAAATAACAGAGGAAACTCACCAGAAAATTCTAACTGAATTAAAAAAATTAGGAGAGCTTGAGGAAAAACGTTTTGATTCAATCGGTTCGGTTTTGGGCAATGAGTTAAAAAGAAAAAGCATCATTGCCATAACCTCCGCTTTGATTTTTATTTCTTTATACTTGGCTGTTGTTTTTTCAAAGATCGGCGGCCAAGTTAGCCCTTTTGTTTTAGCTTTGGGGGCGATTATGGCTTTAATCCATGACTTGCTTTTGCCGATCGGTGTTTTTTCGTGGCTTGGCCAGTTTAAAGGAACGGCCATTGATGCGCCGCTTATTGCCGCGGCTTTGGCGATTTTAGGCTATTCAATAAATGATACTGTGGTTGTGTATGATCGGATTAGAGAGAATGTTTTAAAAAATAAGGGAGAGGATTTTAATCAGACCGTTCATAAAAGCATTAAGCAAACTTTGGCGCGATCAATAAACACGACTTTAACCACTCTTTTTGCCGTAATCGCCATTTATGTTTTTGGCGGGCCGACTTTAAAAAACTTCTCACTAGCATTGATTATCGGCATCGCTTCCGGGGCTTATTCATCTATTTTTGTAGCTAGTCCGATTTTGATGATGATGCATAGAAAATGAGAAGAGCCTGCGCAAGCGCAGGCTCTTTTTGGAAAAGTCTCCGGGGCCAGATCTTCATCTGGTAAATTCGGTCATGCGCAGTTCCACGGATGCGCCGACTTCCTCCATTTGGATCTTCATTTCTTCGACGTCATACAGAAATCTGGTTCTTGAGCCCTCATCGTCAGAGTCAGGCCCACAGATGTCGCCTTCGAGTTTCATCGAATTTCCGTCTTTTTCCCACCTAGTGTGGTGGAATAAGTGCTTGAATTCTTTGACTATTTCCCGTATGACCGGACCTTTTTCGATAGGGAACCTTGCAACTAAGGAATCTTTTCCCATTAACGCATCCTTTCCAGTTGTCGAACGAGTTTTTTGAATTCATCCCCCCGGTCGGTATAGTTTTGGAACATATCAAAACTTGCCGCCCCCGGAGACAAAAGGACCACTTCATTTTTAGCAGCTTTTTTATACAGTGTCAAGACCGCTTCTTTTAAATTTTTAAATTTTTTAATTTTAACTCCGGTTTTAGACTTTAAAATTTTGTATAACTTATTTTTTAGCTGTCCGATTAACGCCACTGTTTTAATATTTTCTGACTTTGAAATATGGTTAGTCAGTTCTTTATAATCCAAACCTTTATCATATCCACCTAAGATTAAATGAACTGGCTCTGTAAACGATTTCAGTGCTGCCAAAGTTGCGTCAGGATTAGTGGCGGCTGAATCGTTGTAAAATGAGACGCCGTTTATTTTGACAACGAATTCAAGCCGGTGCTCGACTCCTCTAAAATTTTTAACCGCTTTTATTATTTTTTTCATCGGTACTTTCAAGATTTTTCCGACTTGAACCGCCAAAGCGATATTTTCAAAATTGTGAGCGCCTTTTAATCCGGTTTTTAAGAGTAGGGGATTGGGGAATATTTTTTCGCCCCCGCCGATTTTTTTAGTTTTATTTTTGAGCAAAGGGTTGATTACGGCAAAATTTTTGGCAGATTGAAATTTAATTATATTTATTTTGGCTTTAAAATACTCGCCGGCATCTTGGTGAGTTGAAGGCGCGAATTTTCCGGAAGGATCAAGATGATCAATAGTAATATTGGTAATTACGGCGATATGAGGGCTTTTGTCTAAATCCTGGAGCTGGAAACTGGAAAGTTCTAAAACCGCCAGGGAATTATTTTTTAATTTTGGCAGAATATCCAGAGCCGGTTTTCCGAAATTCCCGGCGGCAAAAACCGAATTTCTATACTTGCTTTTTAATATCCGATAAATCAAAAAAGCAGTGGTGGTTTTGCCTTTGGTTCCGGT
>ERZ1292623.271-Hain-H51-01um-R1-271-length-57962-cov-10_pt1 | contig 57962 bp, 69 predicted proteins | sample MGYA00564398_ERZ1292623 | MGnify/ENA primary metagenome ERZ1292623 (study PRJEB36523, sample SAMEA6512633) | groundwater metagenome | collected 2019-01-07 | study: AquaDiva: Metagenomics assemblies of 32 groundwater samples
TCGAACCGGGGACCTTCACTTTACGAAAGTGCTGCTCTACCAGCTGAGCTAAGGTGGCGTGGTGCGGACAGGGAGAATCGAACTCCCATCTATTGCTTGGGAAGCAATCATTTTGCCACTAAACTATGTCCGCGTCGAGGCCTTTTTCTTTACTTCACTAGTCTGTCAAAAACTATCTCAGAGGGCAATACCGACCCAGCCAAGTACATTTTTCCACCATGGGCGGTCAGCGTTGTCAGATGTTACTTCTTTTTTCTTTTCGTCTTCAACAATAATCACTACTGCTTCATCGGGTTTTTGTAGATTAAGCCGACCTCGCGCCTCCATCTCCAAACCTTCACCTGACTTGAGTTTGGTAATGCGCGTCTCGAGCTCGCGGATTTCTTGTTCGCGCTTACCGATCGCGTCATCAACCGCGCCTGTCTCGCGAAATGCTGTGCGCGCCTGAAAGAAAACAAATGCTGTGCGTGTTACTGCGGTGACGGCAAAAATGAACGCCAAGACAAGACCGATTCGCCAAAACCACACGACCTGTTTTCTTTTTCCTTGCATACGGCGCATACCCTTGTATACTATCGTGTAATGCAAAGAAAGCGAAAACAAAAAATGGTAAGAGCTGTTTGGACTGCGGTAGCCGTCTTTGTGGCACTGAGCATGATCCTCTTTCTCATACCACCCAGCGTGTTCCTCTAGGTTCGCTACATTTTGAGCAGTTTGAGATAGACCTCGGGTTCAATCGATACGCGCCCCTCCGCCTGAAGGCGCTTTTTGCCTTCTTTTTGTTTTTTCCAAAGCTTCATTTTACGCGACCGATCGCCACCGTACAGATATCCGGTGACATCTTTGCGCATCGCACTAATGGATGCTGACGCCACAGTACGCCCCTCAATCTCACCTTGCACTTTGACCACAAAAAGTTCTTGCGGGAGGGCTGCCTTTACCTTATCGACAATGCGCCGCGCCTCACGCTCACCTGCATCCGTACGCACCACGCGCGAGAGTGCCTCTACCCTATCACCGGAAACTATGATATCAATACGCACCAAGTCCGCCGGCCGCCAGCCATCTTCTTCGTAATGAAATGATGCGTATCCCTTGGTAGAAGATTTGAGTGAATCAAAAAACCCATTGATCATCTGGCGCAACGGCAAACGCGCATCGAGCGTCAGGCGTCCGGTAGAACCCACCTTCATATCACCTATGGCACCTTCAAATGATTCGGTTGTGCGAACGACATCCTGCAAATATTGGGGTGGCGTAATGATCTCAAGTTTCATCCAAAGTTCTTCTACTTTTTCGCACTCGTGATGTTTTGGAAAAAGTGCGGCATTGGCAATCTGCTCCTGCATGCCTTTGCGCCAGATGCGATAGGTCACTGATGGATGGGTGACCACAAAATCAAGATCAAACTCACGGCGCAATCGCTCAGCAGTCACCTCAAGGTGCAGGGTCCCCAAAAATCCACACTCATACCCGCGGCCGAGCACCATGCTTGCCCGCTCTTCGAACGCCAACGATGAGTCATTGAGCTTAAGCTTTGAGAGTGCGTCACCGAGTGTAAAAAAATCTCCTTGATCGGTTGGGAAAAAACTTGCCCAGACTACCGGGCGCGGTTCCAAATACCCGGGTAAGGGCTCTGCGCCGTGCACTTTTTGTCTCTGTTCGATAATCGTATCACCCACGCGCACCTCGCCCGGCTCTTTGATACCGGTCACCACATACCCTACCTCACCCGCCGCCAACTTATCTTTTGCTTTCATGGTGGGCGTAAAATATCCCACCTCTTTTGCTACAAATTGTTTGCCACGCGCAAAGAGATACAGAGAATCGCCCGTCTTGAGCTCACCGTCCATCACACGAACTGACGCGATAATACCTTTGTGACTTTCAAAAAAAGAATCGAACACTAGCGCACGAAGATATGTTTTTTTGCTCTCTGGTGGCGGTACGCGCTTGATAATACCCGCGATGAGCTCGGGCACACCAACACCATCTTTGGCAGACACTTTAAAAACTTCTTCGGGCGCGAATCCACCAAGTTCGCATAGTTCCGCGATCACCGCATCAGGATTTGCATGCGGCAAATCAATCTTATTGACCACCGGTACAAAAGTGAGGCCGAGTTTTTTTGCTACAAAAAAATGCGAGAGCGTTTGCGCCTCGATACCTTGGGTGGCATCCACCAACAACAGCGCACCCTCACAACACAAAAGCGCGCGCGATACTTCATACGAGAAATCGACATGGCCGGGAGTATCGATGAGATTGACGATGTACCCGCCTGTCTCCATCCGTACCGGTTGCATTTTAATAGTAATCCCGCGCTCGCGCTCAAGATCCATCGAATCGAGCACTTGTTCTTTCATCTTGCGTTTTTCTACCGTACCCGTGTATTCCAAAAAACGATCGGCAAGGGTCGACTTGCCGTGATCAATATGAGCGATAATCGAAAAATTGCGTATATGACCGAGGTCCATAGGTACCCCGCATTATAGGTGCTCTGTCTCGGGTTGCAAGACCTCACGACGCGAGAAGCGTGTGACGAGCGCCGCTTTGATCTCTTGGTATTCGGGCATCTCCATACGCTCTGCGAGCATGATACCGACTGTGATTGATACTACGCCCGCCAAAAAGGCGTGCGCAAAAACTGCAAGCGTCGTCTCAAGTGGGAAGGTGTCGGCAAAAAATGAAAGCGTTACATAGCCCGCGAGCGCCATCGCGATACCGAGACCTGTAATGCGCTTTACCGCTACACCGAGCACGCGACGCGTCGTTTTGCCATCGAGCCGAAAGATACTACGCATCAGGAGCACCGCGTTTACCAATGATCCGAGTGTATATGCCAAGGGAAGTGCTAAAAACTCGATATCGGCAGTCGCCACATCTTCTATCCGAATATGCAAGATCCATGCAAAAAATTGTTTTGCGACCATACTTTCTTCCATCACAAACACGCCACTGAGTGCCGCTGCAACCGTCACGACAAAGGAGGCGACATTATATTTGAGTGGCTCACGAATACGCCCGAGCGCGTAGTACGCACGCACCGCAAGCGTCACGACACTCTGTGTGACAATAGCAAATGAAAACAAAAACAAACTGGCAATCGTCAGATGCGTATCGAGCCATGCGAACGCTCCCGTACCCAACACCAACCGTACAATGTGCGCGCGAAATACAATAAAAAGCATAGTGGCAGGTACTGTCCAAAATAAAATATGCCGCAATGCGTTGGTAAACTGCCGAAAGAAAAGATCTTTTTCATCTTTAAGTACGAGCTCTGCCATGGTCGGAAATGCCGCAATACTATACGAAAGCCCAATGATCGTAAGCGGTAAAGCAAAAAGATTATGCGAGAGATTGAAAATAGCGATAGCTCCTGCACCGAGAGTAGACGCGATGGCCGTTAGCACAAGCTGGGATACTTGATTAAGTGAGAGCGCACATGCACGCGGAAACGAGTAGGAGACAATATCGAACGGGCGCGCCTCAAGACTAATGCGAGGGCGGGGAAACGCGTGTATCAAAAGAAGCGCGGGGATTTGCACTACCATATGGAGCGCCGCTCCAAGCACCACGCCATAGGCAAGCCCCGCAATCCCCCATTCGGGCAAAAATACTACAACACCCATAATGATGCCTGCGTTATAAAATATGGGAGCTACTGCGTACGCAAAAAATCGTTTTGATGACTGAATAACACCCGATATCAAACTTGAGAGACCGAGAAACAATGGAGAGAATAGCATGATACGAGAAAGCATGACGGTGGTCGCCACTTCACCCGCGGAGAATCCTGGCACCATCCAAGGAATAATCCATTGCATACACAGGTAGGCAATACCGATAGCCACCAACATGGCTACCAGAAAAATAGTCACTAAAGAATCGAAAAATGCCTGTGCCTTTTTTGGAGACTCTTCCTCGCGCGCGATAAAAAGCGGGATAAACGCGGTAGATGCGATAAAAAAAAGCGAAAGTGAGAAAAGAATATCCGGTATACGAAATGCAGCGTAGTAGATATCGAGGGAACGCGAAGCGCCAAACTCGGCTGCCAAAAAACGATCGCGCAACAGCCCCAAAACACCGTTTACAATATTTGTTAAAGCAAGCAGGAGTGCTGTTTGATGCACTCCTGCTAACTCGGTTTTAAAGAAACGAGAAGGTGTCACTCCTCTATCGTATCTGTTTTTCCTCAGGAAGTGGAGTGCCCTTTCGTTTTTCTGGTGGCGGATCGCCTAAAACATCTGCGGCCTTCCGGCCCGCGCGAAGTGCTTCAACGATACGCACCACCTCCTCATTGCCAGGATTAAGCTCAGCAATAGCTTCAAATTCTTTGAGCGCACCGTCAGCGTTACCGTTACGATCATAGATAAGCCCCAAGAAATAACGAGCGTTTGAATAGTTTGGAGCAAGCTTAATCACTTCGCGAAATATCGGTTCGGCCGCGACAAAGTTTTCTTTCTGATAGTACAGGAATCCGAGCTGAAAGAGTGCGCCTACATTTTTAGGTGCAAGTGTTACTGCCGCCTCTCCACGACTGATCGCCTCATCGAGCTGACCTCGATCAAGATACAGACGCGAGAGGGTAAAGTGCGCTTGCGCGTAATCCTGCTTAAGGTTGGTCGCGTCACTCAAATATTTTATTGCTTTGTCTTGGTACTCGCCAGCGATTTTACGCGAGGTAGACCCGCCGCCACGCAAGATAGTGACATCCGAAATGGCAAGATAGGTTCGCGCGAGATCTACATAGATAGATGGATCGTTGGGACTCAAGTTGAGAGCTGTCTCGTAATTTTCTATTGCCAACTTCGAGATGCTTTCTTCGACAGGAATAGCGAGCTCGTAGATTTGCCCCAACATCCGGTAATTGAGTGCATCTTTTTTGCCATAATCGCGCGCGAGCTCAGCCATCACGCGACCTTCATTGTACGCTACACGAAATTCTTCAAACTGTTTTTCGCGCTCAGCACCCTGTTGATTGAGAACGCGCGTCATCTTTACATATTGAAGCTGTGCCGCTGTCCTGTAGTACCGATCTTGATACTGATCGAGTTCAATCGCAGCTCTTACAGAATCAAGCGCGGTATTGGCCGCGCCCTCACGGTTAAACACATCAACACCGCGCGCAAAGGCGACTGAACCTAGATACCGCACCGTTTGAAAGTACACGCCAGCGACACTTGATACCAATACAAAGATAAGAATAAGCGAGAAAATAAATCCTCGTTCTTTTGTCTCAAAAAGGTTAACAGTTCCCGTCGCGATGACTCCAGCGTCTCTGAGTGATGCGTAAAACAACCCGAGAAACACAAAAGTAAGAAGTACAAGTGCGCCAGAGAGTGGATGCAAAAACCACATAATTGCCAAGTAGAGGGACGCGGCAAAGGTCGCGCGTACATAGACGCTCTCAGGCCCCGTCATGCGTGCGAGCGCGCGTATGCCATTGGCAAAGAAAAATCCAAGTAACACCGAGAAGGTAATCGTGCCGAGGATACCGCCTTCGAGTACGAGTTGGAGAAACGAACTAAAACCTGAATTAAATCGCGTCTGCCAAAATATCGTCGTGTTAACCGCAGGATCCTTGAAACGGTCCCACAGAAAACCAAAGGTGTTTGGTCCGGTACCAAGTATGGGTGATTCGGCAAGACCCTTTTTGGTTATCTCTACCGTATTACCAAACGCTGGTATAACCTCTTGTGTTTTACCAAAGTTATCAGCGCCACTAAACGCAGTGGCAAGGGTGTTGGTTAATAGAACAAAGAGTACCGAGAAAATGAGGAGCATAAGTGCGGCACCAAAAAGTGACGAGCGTTGCTCACGGTGAGAGAGAGAAAGAGCTACAAATAAAAGTGCTACGACACCTAAGACAATCCAAGCAGTCGGGAAGTTTGCGAAAAACATCCCGAGAACCGCGAATGCAAGCGCGGCATACGATGCCCAAAAGCGAAGCCCTACGAATGGTAGAAAGAGCGCCACGCTCAAACCAAAAAATGTTGCGAGCGCATTCCATGAGCCGAACAAATTAAACGAACGAGGTTGGGCAAACTCCCACGAGAAAAAATCGACGCCACTAACGCTCTGAACAAGAAAAAAGAATGCTTGGATCACAACCGCGACAGCAAAAAGCGAGAGCGCGCGATGTACCTGACGAATATCGCGAAGTGCCAAGGGTGCTACAAAGAGTGCGATAACCGCAACAACTATTTGTGTCCACCCAAGCGGCTCGCTACCAAATCCCCAAAGAGACTGGATAGGACTTGTGGAAAACAACGCAGCCGCCGTCCATACCGCTATAAACACGATCGCCGCTGAGAAAAACCGTGCGCGCGGAAAACGGATAACCCCCTCTTGCAACATACCTCCTATAAGAAGCATAAGCGACACTGAGAGTGTTATACCTGCGAGAAATGTCTTGTTGAGCTCGACAGGATTACTTGTGCTCGGTAAAAACCAAATAGGAAATAAAAGAAGGAAGGCATAAAAAACCCACCTTCCGGCCTTCGATAGAGCTGACTCTTCCACGCTTGCGCTGTCATTACCTGCGTCAATACCACCCGATACAATATCGTCTTCGTAGATATCCATTGATTTACTGTTCATATGACCTATACTAATCATAAGATAATGCGATAGGCAAGCTGTGGATATAAATGGGGGGAAGGATCAAGCCATCTCAAACCTTCATCAAGATTATTCAAGTATGGATCAACGCTACTACACTATTAAACAAGCTGCCTCACTTTTAGGCGTGAGCGCCCTTACTCTTCGCAACTGGGACAAAAATGGTAAACTTATCGCCTACCGCCATCCTATGAACAATTATCGTGTATATAAAAAAGACGACCTTGATAGTGTTATAAAAAGCATCGAAACCAACCCACGAAAATCTCGCAAACTTCATATAAGCATTGAGGAAGAATAAAAAAACAACCCCGCAACTGCGGGATTGTTTTTAGATACGCCCGTAAGCCGGGTTCTGTTTTATGTAATCATCTATCTGGGCTCGTGGTTACCCGACGAGCTCGAGCCTCCGACAAAATGCTTTCGCATAGTACGGGAGTTGCACCGGGCAAGTGTTTTCCTCCGTGCGTGATTGCTCACGCACGCTGTGGTCTCTTACACCACTCTTTTCACCCTTACCTCCTTCAACATTTTGAGCATTACCTCAAGCTGATGACGATCGGCGGTTTGGTCTCTGTGGCACTATCTCGTATCTCGGCTCACCATTACTAGTGAGACGGAATGGATGGTCGTTAGCCATTGCCACTTTATCAAAGAAAAAATCTTTGAAATGGTGCCCGGACTTTCCTCTCATGCACTTGCGTACACAAGCGATTACTCAGCGTATCTATGTGGTATTATAGCAGATTTCCAGAAAAAATCAAGCTCAATATTCAATCCCCCTCCTCGCTTTTTTGCCATCGTGAAATGGATGCTTTACATCGTGTACTTCTGATACTAAATCCGCGCGATCGATACATATTTGTCTTGCTCCCCTACCGGTAAATATTAGATCTATTTTTTTCTCTACCACTATATCTACCAATTTCATCGCGTCATCATTTGTAATTAAATTTAAATCGAGCGCGTTATTGATCTCGTCTGCGATCACGATATGCCACGCGCCTGACTCGGTCTCGCGCACGAGTTCTGCGAGCGCGTCGCGTGCCGCCTGCTCATGTTCTTCTCTTGGTAGCTTATCATTTAAAATACCTACAAATCCTTTGCCTCGTTTTCGTAATTCAAATTCTGGTGCTAATCGTTTGAAAGACTCATCTTCACCTGATGGCCACGGCCCTTTGATAAACTGGATCATCAACACACGCTTGCCATCACCTATCGCGCGCAATGCCTGACCAAGCGCCGCCGTAGTCTTACCTTTGCCGTCACCTGTAAAGATATAAAACATACCTCATTAATTTTTTACCGCACATGCCTTACATCCTTCATTTAACCGTGATGAAGCGAAGTAAAGCGAAATAAATAACAACAAGAAAGAAGCTGCCACAATATACCAACGATAGGTGATGATCGTAAGAACTGCACTAAACCCCAGAAAACCGAAGAGCGCCACAAGACACATACCACAGGTAGCAGATGCGAAGAGAGAAGAAAAGACACCTGACAGCAAGCCTGCCCCACTCAATGCCGCGCTACCCATTGTCTGTCGAACTGTCTCAAATTTTTGAAGAAATATATTGATCTGAATAGTTAGGGTAAGAGCGCCAAAGAAACCTAATACCGCCAATAAGCCGTAATCCCCGAATCTAAAGAGCTCCGCCTGGAACCCAATATTATTTCCTGGGATAGCGACGACGGGTATGGAAAACATACCTGCAAAAAGAAGCGCCCAAAGAATGGCAAATGCAAGGGCAAGCCTCCCCGAAGAAAGGGTGGCATGAGCCGCCGAGTAAATCGTAGATATGAACCCCATACTAGTGAATTTTAACCCAGCCCTCTCCCCCATTTACACTTTTATAAATCGAGTTCTTATGTGTAATGCTGTAAACAGTATTTTGATCATGCGGGCTATACACAATATACAATACCGTCTCGCCTTCAAAATCTTCTGGAACATTTGACCATGTTTCCCCACCATCACTGCTACCAGCAAGACCTCCCTGCTTTTCAGCATACGCAAGCATTTTATTAGGCTCTCTTGGATTAATCGCCATGACAGCCACCTGTCCACCCCGCAAATCATCTGAAAGATCGCTCCATGTCACGCCCTTATCTTTACTGACTAGCACTCCGGGTCCGTTTGGTGTTGATGCGTATATGATATTTTCATCTTTTGGATGAGCGGCAAGTTGCACTGCCAGAATATCTTTATTCACAATTTTCCACGCTATCCCTCCATCATCACTTCGCTGAAGAGTACCTTGGTACCATCCATACATGATACTCGGATTTGCAGGACTAACCGCCATCGCATGAAAATCTACCGGACCATTTACCCCATCGGAAATTTTCTTCCATGTAAACCCTTTGTCCTCGGATCTTTGAAAACCAATATTGCCGCCTCCTACCGGATGACCGCTAGATAAAAAGATATTAGATTCTGTTGGATGTACGGAGAAACCCATATAGTCATCTTTACTTGAGCCAACTCGATAGAGTTCTTTTTCGTCTTTGAGTAAGAGTAAGCCGTGATGAGTAGCAATATATAACTTTGACCGGTCTTCTCTATCCAGCGCAAGACCATGACCGTGTGTGATCGAACTCACAGGAATCAACTCCGATTTTTGCTGTTCCGACTCTCTGCTACCGCCGTAATATATAATAGCTCCGCCGACTAGCAGAAGTAGAAAGATGCCGATTTTGTTATTTTTAATAATGATATTCATAGTACAATAATGACTTATTAATAAAAAGACCCACCGTGGTGGGCTTCTCCAATGTTTGTTTAATGCTTAAATATCAAGGCGTTGCCTTGATAGAACTCCTACCATCACTGATGATGGTATACGATATAACCCATTTGTATCAGTTTACAAAAGTATCGCAACTCTGCTTTACTAACCCGAGACAACTAGTGGAGGTGCACCTTGGCAATACTAAAACATGTCTATAAATCCCAGCAGTTCACGCGCGAACTTCTCGAGGAGCTCTTCTTGCAAGCAGAACTCTTTGAACGGGTCTCAGCGCTCGGCAACATCAACCACTTCCCGAACAAAACGATGGCAGCTCTCTTCTATGAGCCCTCAACCCGCACGCGCCTCTCATTTGAGGCGGCGATGATCCGCCTTGGCGGCAAGGTTATTGGCACGGAAAGCGCACGCAAGTTCTCCTCAGCCCTCAAAGGTGAGAGTTTGGAGGATACCATCCGTGTCGTTGAAAACTATGCGGATGTCATCGTGCTCCGACACGATAAAGAGGGTGGGGCTGAGCGCGCGGCAAAGGTCAGTAAAGTGCCTGTCATCAATGCAGGCGATGGCTCTGGTCAACATCCCACACAAGCACTCCTCGATCTGTACACCGTCCGGCGAGAGCTTGGCGGTATCGATGGTGTCACCGCAGCACTCGTCGGAGATCTGGCGAAGGGTCGCGCAGTACGATCACTAGCGTATCTCCTCTCAAAGTACGCGGTCGCCAAGATCTATTTCGTAGCACCACCAAGCGCGCAGATCGCTCCTGACATCCTCGCCCATCTTGGCGAGCACGGCATCGCGTACGAGCTCACCGATGACCTTGGAGCAATTGTGCCGCTGGTAGATATCATCTACCAGACACGCATCCAAAAAGAGCGCTATACTGACGCAGACGAGCTCGCGAGAGTCCAGCGAGGCTGCTACATCATCACGAGTGCAACCCTCGCTGCTATGCGACCGAATGCGATCATACTCCACCCGCTCCCGCGCAACGATGAGATCGCCACCGAGGTAGACAGTGACCCGCGTGCCGCGTACTTTCGCCAAGCACGCAACGGGCTCTTTGTCCGCATGGCGCTCTTGAGCATGGTGCTCTCGTAGTCCTCATTCCCTACCGCAATCATGCGTGTAGGGATTTTTTATTTCCCTAGAACACAAAACCCCCTCGCCGAAGCGTGGGGGTTTTGTGCCCTTATCTCAAAATTGAAAAATACTTTCACTCATCCACAGGAACCTACATTCGCTCCGCATGACCGGCAGGTATAACAAGAACCCGTTCTGACCATAATCGCGCCACAACGGCATGCAGGAGCATCAAGGTAGGAGGAAACAGTCATCTTTTCTACGCGTACGATTTCGGTATTTTGTACGGTCACTTCGGTATGTGGAGAGTCGGTGGTGGTCTCTGTGGCGGGCGCCATCGATTCGGCGTAAATGCCGAGGCCATGCTGATCGTCAGAACTCAAAAATTTAAGTGCTAAAAACTTTGCAAGATAATCAAGGATTGATTTGGCAACAGGTATATCGGGATTTTCAGTAAAGCCGGCTGGCTCAAATCGCGCGTGGACAAACTTGCGTACGATTGTTTCTACCGGCACACCATATTGGAGTGATACCGACATCAACACGCCGATCGAATCGAGGAGACCTGAGATGGTGCTGCCTTCCTTTGCCATACGGATAAATACTTCGCCGAGCGTACCGTCAGGATACATTCCATAATGTAAATATCCTTCGTGACCCATGACAGAAAACTTGTGACGAGCCGCGACAACATCGGCAGGCAGTGGCCTGCGCGTAAGGCGTTCTGTCGCTACCTGATCTTCGTTCGATCCTTTGGTGCGGCCCGTGTTGAGTGGTTGCGCGCCCTTGGATCCATCACGATACACGGCGACTGCTTTGAGTCCAAGCTTCCAGCTATCCATATAGACACTCATGATGTCCTCAACTGTCGCTGATGATGGAAGGTTTACGGTTTTTGAAATTGCCCCTGAGATAAATGGCTGCGCTGCCGCCATCATACGAATGTGACCCATATAATGAATCGAGCGGACACCACCTGGTGCATTGGTCGCGCAGTCAAATACTGCCAAATGCTCATCTTTGATATGTGGGGCGCCTTCAATACGGTCGTTTTCTTCTACGAAGTGTACGATCATCTCTACCTCCTCGGCGCTATAACCAAGGTTTGAAAGCGCGTGCGGAAGCGTACGATTTGCGATCTTGAGAAAACCGCCGCCAACCATCTTCTTATATTTAATAAGCGAGAAATCAGGTTCTACGCCCGTCGTATCGCAATCCATCATAAAGGCGATCGTACCGGTAGGAGCCAAAACAGAAGCCTGGGAGTTGCGAATACCGTGCTTCTCGGTGCGTTCTACTGCCTTGTCCCACGCCTCGTAGGCGCTTTCCAAAAGGTCTTTTTGTACATAGCTCGCGTCAATATGATCTATTTCATTGCGATGCATACGAAGTACTTTCTGCATGGGCTTTTTGTTCGTCTGGTAACCCGCAAATGCCCCTACACGCTCAGCTACATAGGTAGAAGTCAGATATGCCTCCCCCGTCATGAGCGCGGTGATGGCACCGGCCCATGCGCGCCCTTCATATGAGTCGTAAGGCAATCCTTTGTACATCAACATCGCGCCTAAGTTTGCATAACCCAAACCAAGCTCGCGAAAATCTTTTGCATTCTTGGTAATTTTTTCGGTAGGATACGCGGAACCCGCGACGACGATATCCATCGCAGTTGCCATGGTGCGTACTGCTGCGCGAAACGCGGTCACATCAAATGATCCATCGTCTTTAGTAAACTTCATCAAATTCAATGACGCAAGATTGCACGCGGAATCATCGAGGTGCATATATTCGGAGCATGGGTTTGATGCGTTAATGCGACCTGTCACCGACGCAGTGTGCCAACGGTTGATCGTCGTATCATACTGAATGCCGGGATCGGCACAATGCCACGAAGCCTCCGCTACCAATTGCATCAAGTCACGAGCACGAACCGTCTCAAGTGTATGGCCCGTCATAACTGCTTTGAGATCCCACTCGCCGTCTTCTATGACGCGTTGCATAAAGTCATCAGTCACGCGTACGGAATTATTTGCGTTTTGAAAAAAGATATTGTTGTACACATCGCCGTCGATCGCATCACTGTAGCCCATTGAGATGAGTGCTTTTGCTTTTTCTTCTTCTTTCCATTTGCAGGTGATAAACTCGCGAATATCGGGATGATCGATTTTCATTACTACCATCTTTGCCGCCCGACGCGTCTTGCCACCTGACTTAATCGTACCCGCGATCGCATCGGCTCCTTTCATAAAAGAAACGGGGCCTGATGATTTGCCACGATTACGAATATATTCACGCGATGAACGGAGAGATGAGACATCGAGACCTGCGCCTGATCCACCCGAAAAAATAAACATTTCGTTTTTATACCACTCGGCGATTGACTCCTTATTGTCTTCCACAGACAAAATAAAGCACGCGGAGCACTGTGGCTTCTCCTCTACTCCGAGATTAAACCAAACGGGCGAGTTAAACGCCGCATATTGATTAACCAAAATCGCTTTGAGCTCTTCGGAAAAGATTTGCTCTTCTTCTTTGTCTTTAAAATACGAGTACTGGACGCCCCAACGCGTCAAAGTATCTGCAACACGATTGATAAGTTGCTTGACCGACGACTCACGACCCTTTTTGCCGATGTGACCAGAGAAATATTTCTCCGCGACAATGTCAGTTGCAGTCTGTGACCAAAAAGAAGGGACTTCGACATCAGTTTGTTCAAAAATAACATTACCCTTAGAGTCACTGATGAGGGCGCGACGCTTTTCCCATGTAATTTCATCGTATGGATGAACATTTGCATGAGAAAAAAACCGCTCAATACCCAAGGTGCGACCTTTGACTGCTGATTGTTTTTTTTCTGTTGTCTTGGTAATGGCCGAAGGTGTGGTAGACATGTAAAATAATTTCTTTGGATAAGGTATATGTAGTGTATGCCTCCCCGACACCCGACTGGAAGTGGATAACTCAACTTTTTTTCGAAATAGTGCGGCCCATTTATGGTATTGTTGCGGGCACCCATTTTTGGGATATAAAAAACGCCCCGCGGATGCGGGGCGTTTGTTTTTGGAGACCTTTTGGTGACTATTTTTTGGTTCGGCGCAAAAATGCGGGGATCGCGTCCCACTCGTCTGATGGCTCCTCTTCGGTGGTCGGCTTGATAGCTCGTGGTGCAAGCATTTCTTCTTTTCGCGGAAGTGCCGAGAATAAATTTGGACTTTTTGGAATGACAGATGCATACCCATCACCAAAACCAGTAGCAACGACGGTAATTTTGAGCTCGCCTTTGCGCAAGCGATCATCTTTGACCGCGCCAAAAATAACTTTTGCGTCTTTTGCGATACTTTCGGTGATAATCTTCGCCGCTTCGTTCACTTCCCACATCGTAAGATCGTCACCACCAGCAACCGAGAACAAAACACCATGTGCTCCTTCTATAGAGAGGTCAAGGAGTGGCGAATTGATAGCTTGCTTTGCCGCTTGGATCGCTCTATCATCCCCCGTCGCCTTGCCGATACCCATAAGTGCCGACCCTGCGTTCTTCATAATCGCGCGGATATCGGAAAAATCAACATTGATGATGCCGGGAAGGGTTATCAAATCAGAAATACCCTGAACTGCTTGACGCAACACTTCATCACATTTTGAAAACGCATCGAGAAACGAAGTTTTTTTCTCGATCATGCTCAAAATACGATCGTTGGGGATGACAATCATCGCATCAACGACTTCGCGAAGTCTTTGTAATCCTTCATCAGCGATGCGATTGCGTTCTGATCCTTCAAATGCAAATGGTCGCGTGACAACCGCGACGGTGAGCGCACCCTCGGCGCGTGCGATCTCGGCTACGATAGGTGCGGCACCCGTGCCGGTACCTCCACCAAATCCGCCTGCGATAAAAACCATATCGACGCCGCGCACAAGTTCAGTGATTTCATTTTTATTTTCTTCGGCCGCGAGCCTGCCAAGTGATGGATCCATACCGGCACCCAAACCACGCGTGGCATTTTTGCCAATGTGAATTTTTCGGGGAGCGAGCGATTGATGCAAATCTTGCGCGTCAGTGTTGATAGCGACAAAATCAACGCCCGGCACTTTTGAACGAATCATGTGATCGATGGCGTTTCCGCCCGAACCGCCCATACCAAAAACTTTGATCCGTGCGAATGTTTCAGCTTCTGGATTGATGCGTGGCATGGCTTCACTCTAGCGTTGTAAAACGATAAGCGTCAAGGAAAAATGCCCCTCGAGCATTCTCTAGAACACGAGGTTTACAATATCGTCAAATGGCGTTCTTTATGGAATGAGAGATCGGAGGATTTTTTTGACGCGTTGGGAAAATGATGACGAAAAAAGTTCGGACATGCGGCCTGCGGGTGGGTGCTGTTCGGCCGCATATCGCGCGAGACCCGTGGCGGTCACCCATTCGGGACCAGAGATAAGCTCCTTGTGCTCGCCAAGCCCTAGAGCTCCCTGCGCCAACTCTACAGGCAGGCGTAGCTCATCGCGGGCGGCAGCTTGAATATCAAAAAGCTTTGAACCACCACCAGCAAGAATCACGCCTCCGGGCAAAAGCTCTGCTCGGTCAATGCGCTTTAAATGCTTTGCTACGAGCTCAAAAATATCACCGAGACGCGCCGAGACTATTTCTTTGAGTTTGCGCTGAGAAAAGCTTTCTTCAAAGTTTTTGGGAAAGTCGGAAAGACGGATTTCCTTTTTGCCCAGCTCAAGAAATGAAGAGAGGTTTCGTTTGACACGCTCGGCAGATGCCTGGTCAATCTGAAATCCGAGGCCAATATCAAAGGTAATATGACTTGATCCTACCGGGAGCATCTCGAGTGAAACCAGCATACCCTCCTCAAAAACGGCGATACCTGATGTCTGTGCGCCAATATCGATCAGTACGCACCCAGCCTCTTTTTGCTTGCGTGAGAGCGCGTGGAACGAAGCAGCGTAGGGAGAGGCAAGAATATCATCGGCGACAATGCCCGCAAGCTCAAGAGCACGGTAGAGATTTCTCATATGTAAAGAAAACGCGGCGACAAAAAAAGCTTCGACCTCGAGCTTGGCGCCGGAAAGACCTACGACTTCGCGCAAGCGTGTATCGCGATCAACATTATAAAAAAGCGGAAATTGATGCAGTACCTCACGGTTACCGAGACGCGGGAGAGCACCTTCGGCATTTTCAATGACACGCGCGATGTCTTCTTGGGTTACCTCACCGTCCGCACGCGAAATAGATACCGCACCTCTTGATGCGACACCTACGATGCGCGGCTCGCCGAGTGACACGACCGCGTGACCCACTTCGATACCATATTGTTTTTTGAGCTCGTGCGCAGCTTTGATAATACCGCGCGCCACGATATCTGAAGACGCAACAGCGCCCTTACGCATACCGTCGAGTGCTTGCTCGGAAACTCCAGCTACCGAAAAGGTGCCGGTATCATTTTTCTGAAGTGCTACAAAACGAACGCTTGCTGATCCGATGTCAAGACCGACGAAATAATGAGGTCGCGCCATGAGTGCGTACTACTGCACTGCCTGCGCACTAAGCGCATCCTTGGCAAGCTTAGTAATACGATCACCGGAAGCGCGTCCTTTGAGTGACGGCATAATGATTTTCATAAGAGCACCTGTATCTTTTGCTGTCGGAGACCCGAGCTGGCGAACACCGTCTTGAATGACACGAATTATTTCTTCATCAGAAATTTCCTGCGGTAAATATATATCGAGCATAGCAAGCTCTTCTTTTTCTGATTCGGCAAGTTCCGGTCGCCCCGCCTTTTCATATTCGGCAATCGCGTCTTTACGCTTTTTTGCCTCACGCCTGATAACTGCTATGACATCTTCGTCACCCAATCCGATATCTTTTTTGCGTTCTTCGATTTCTTTATTTTTAATTGCGGCAAAAACCATTCGCAGAGTGCTTGTGCGTTTCTGCTCACCCGCCTGCATGGCGCTCTTGAGATCTACTTGCAGTTTCTCTCTAAGATCCATCAAGCTTATACGTCTTTACCTAATTTACGAAGTCGATCGTACTCTTTGCGTTTCGTAACACGACGCAGGGCATCTTTTTTCTTTTTAGTCTTTGACTTCGGGCGCGACCTAACATTGAGTGATCGGGCTTTGAGTAAGATCTTTGACTGCTGCACCTTTTTGCTAAAACGGCGCAAGAGTGAGCCGGTAGTTTCTTTTTCGCGTTTTAATACGGTAACCATAATATGTTTCTAGTAGTAATCTTAAGAAAATTCTTTTAATCGTGCCTTTATTGTACCAATAAATTTCTCTGTGGGAAGGGTCTCCTGCACTCCTGTCTCCATATTGCGTAGTGCGACCGTTCCGTCGAGCGCCTCTTTCTGCCCCACAATCAGCGCAATCGGTATCTGGAGCTTTGATACAATCGCGAGTTGTGCGCGCAGACTGTCTTTGGCAAGTGTCTGCATCACCGGCACTCCAATCTTTCGCAATTCCTCAAGGAGCACCAGACTTTTCTTTTTTGCCGCCGGCCCCAATTGGATAAGGAATATTTTCGGATGCGTCTCGGGGCGTGCCTTGATACCTTTTTTGCGAAGCAGGTCGGCTACACGCTCGACACCCAACGCCCCACCGACCGCGGGGGTTTTTCGCGCCCCCATGAGTTCGGCGAGATCATCGTAGCGTCCGCCCCCGCCAATCGCCTGCGGCGAGATGCCTTCGCCTAAATCTGTCGGCACAATCTCAAAGACCGTACGACCATAGTAATCAAACCCGCGCACCAAGTGACTATCAAGCGCGTACGGAATACTACACTCATCAAGATACTCAAGTACTTCGGCAAAATGTTTTTTGCAAAACTCGCACACATAATCGAGCATCTGTGGTGCATGCTTTGATATCTGAGCGCAAATCTCTTCTTTGCAATCAAGAAGGCGTAGAGGATTTTCCTTGATGCGACGCTTGCAGTCTTTACATAAACGCTCTTGGTGCTTGCGGTAGTAGTTGATAAGTTCTTTGCGAAACGCGGGACGACATACTTTGTCACCAATCGTATTGATGTTGACCATGATTTCTTTGAGTCCGAGTGTTTGGAGGGCTGAGACAAGAATGCGGATGACAAGCGCGTCATTGATCGCGTCATCGTCCCCGATGACCTCAACTCCCGCCTGATGAAACTCTCGATAGCGACCCGCTTGCGGATTTTCATGACGAAAGAATGACCCACCGTAAAAAACTTTTACCGGCTGAGGCATGCTACCCATGCCGTGTTCAAAATACGCGCGCATAATAGGCGCGGTGCCTTCAGGACGAAGCGTGAGACGGTCACCGCCCTTGGTACGAAGACTGTACATTTGTTTTTCGACGACATCAGACTCGGCGCCGAGTGGGCGTTCAAAAAGCTCGGTCTTTTCGAGGTGGGGGGTCGCAATCGGTGAAAAACCATAATAGTCGCCTACGCGCTTTACTTCTTTGATAATGCGCTCGAGGTAGGCGTAGTCATCCCCCGTAAGGTCGTGCATACCTTTGACGCTTGCGATCAATTCTTTTTTTATTGGTTTTGGCATAGTATTTTCTAGAGAAAATTGAATTTATTGATTGGCCAGAGACGCAAAAATGTTCTGCCTACTATATATTGGGTTTCGAGTGGCCCCCATACGCGTGAATCAGAGCTATCGGGTCGATTGTCACCAAGGACAAAATATTCATCGGGTCCGAGTGTCACCGTCTTATCTGGTAAGGTAAAAACCGCAGAACCAATGTACGACTCATCAATCGGCGCCAGCTCACCTTCGGGACTTGCCAGATACACATACCCATCCCTGATAGTAATGGTTTCTTGTGGCAAACCTATGACGCGCTTGATGAAAAAGGTCTTTGGATCATTAGGATAGCGAAAGATAATCACCTCTCCTCTCGCAAGATCGCTGAAACGAAGCGAGATCTCATCGACAATCAGGTATTCGCCGTCATGATAGGTCGGCTCCATAGAAGCGCCTCGCACAATAAAGGGTTGAGCGACGAAAATCCGTATAGGGATGACTACCGCAAGCGATATCAAAAGAACACGGACGATTTCTCGTACCTCATGTCTTAGTGTGCGTGATGTTTCTTCAGAAGGCATAAAGGACAACAAAAGTGATGCTAGTATACATCAAAAAATCCCTTCTGGCAAATGGGGCTTTCTATGGTAGACTCTCAACATGAAAGTCATCGTAGGGCTTGGCAATCCGGGCAAAGAGTACGACGGCACGCGCCACAATGTCGGGCGTGAGTTTGCTATGACTATCGCCAAAAAATATGGCTTTGAGCCGTTTATTGAAAACGCGAAATACGCGGGGCTCACCAGCAAGGGTGAGATCGAGGGCGAGAAAACGCTCATCGTGCTACCGAACACCTTTATGAATAAATCAGGTAAGGCGCTCACTGAAGCTGGGGTAAAACCCAAAGATCTCATCGTCATCCATGACGATACCGACATCATACTGGGCTCGGTCAAAGCATCATTTGGTAAGCGCTCGGCAGGACATCGTGGCGTCGACTCAGTGATGCGTGCCGTAAAATCACGCGACTTCTGGCGTATCCGCGTGGGCGTTCAAAAGAAAAAGCGCGTAGACGCCATGCAGTTGGTACTCAAAAAATGGGCGCCCGCCGAAAAGCTCATACTCAAAAAAGTAGAAAAACGCGTAGTAGAGCTTATTGCTCAAGACCTACAGATAACGACCATCTCGGTCTTCTAATCATCCCCAACTCACAGATATGACTAGCGAGCTTTTTATCGCCTCTCGCATTCCTGAATTTGCCGAAAAAGATGAGGCATGGTTCAGGCGCAATCGCCGAACTATTGAAAAGGGTCGCCATCTCAATACCTTTTGGGAACACAATTCACTCGTCATCACAAACGCATGGCACAGGGGTCTGCGTACGCTCACCGAACGACTCATCGAGCTCGGCTATGAAATAAACTCGTGGCCCGAGCGCCGAGGCGAATTTGCTATCAGAGGCGGCGCGCTCATTGTCTCCCCTATCGGTACCGATGGCATCTGGCATATCGATTTTTTTGGCAATCAGATTGATGACATTCGTAAACTTCCACCATCAGCTCGAGGCGAATCACTCGAGCGAAAGATTAAAGATCGTAGTTTGCTCGAATATTTGCGTAGCGGTGATTTTGTCGTACACGAGCACCACGGCATTGGTCTGTGGCGCGGTATTACCACCGAAGGTGGTAAAAAATATTTTCATATCGAATACCGCGGGCCGCGGGGCGGCGATGCGGACACCTTGATGGTACCCGTCACCGAGGCCTCTCGCATATCGCCGTATATCGGCTTTCGTGCACCAAAAGTTTCGCGTCTTGGCACGCCTATCTGGAAGAAAACTCTCCGGCAAACCAAAGATGACGCGATCGCGTTCGCCAAAAAACTTTTGGCGGTACACGCCATGCGCAACACCGCCTCGCGCGCGCCCTATACTCCCTCACCTGAGATTGAAGAAAAGCTCGAGGCATCATTTCCATATGAAGAAACACAAGCACAAAAGCGCGCGCTGGCGCGCATCTGGCAAGATCTATCATCAAAAATGCCGATGGACCGTATCATCATCGGTGATGTGGGTTTTGGTAAGACCGAGTTGGCTCTCCGCGCATCTGTTCGCGTGGCGGCAAACAGTAAACAGGTAGCGATACTTGCACCCACTACTATTCTTGCCGCGCAACACTACGAGACATGGAAAAAGCGCCTTTCAGGCCTTCCCATCAAAGTAGCGCGCCTCTCGCGCCTAGAGGATGCGGGCACTATAAAAAAGGCGCTTGCGGGCATTCGTGACGGATCAGTCGATATCGCTATCGGCACACATCGGATTCTTTCAAAAGATATCGCATTTAAAAATTTGGGGCTTTTGATAGTCGATGAAGAACAACGCTTTGGAGTTGGTGCAAAAGAAAAACTCAAAGAACTTAAGGCCGAAGTTGATGTGCTCACGCTATCTGCTACACCACTACCGCGCACACTCTCGCTCTCGCTCGCGCGCGTACGCGCCATGACGGCGCTTGATGAAGGCCCTGTAGGTAAAATCGCGCCAGAAACTTTGATGCTCCCCTATCAGGCGGAACTCATGGCCAAAGCGCTTGAACTTGAACTGCAACGCAAAGGACAAGTATATGTAGTTGAATCACGCATACACCGCATACCCAAAACACTTGAGCTCATACGCAAACTCGTGCCCAAATCAAAAGTCGGATACTTGCATGGCCGGATGCGCGAAAAAGAATTGGTAGAGACGATGGAAAGTTTTCGCAAAGGAGATATCGAGATACTTGTCTCGACCACTATCATAGAAAACGGTATTGATCTGCATACGGTAAATACATTGATCGTGACTGACGCGGTTATGTATGGACTCGCTGACCTCCATCAGCTTCGCGGGCGCATCGGTAGAGGCACCCTACAGTCATATGCATACTTTTTCTATAATCCTGCGCACCTCACGCCCAAGGCTGAACGACGACTCGATGTACTCCAAGACACACAATTTTTGGGCGCGGGGTCAGTCATCGCCGAGAAAGATTTGGAAATGCGCGGCGCAGGAAATATCTTAGGACGCGAGCAATCAGGCATCGCCGCCCGCGTGGGGCTCAATCTCTACTCGCAATTTTTAGCAGAGGCGGTTGAACAACTCCGCACCAATGACAGTCACTCGTAAAAATACTATACTGACAGCATGTTAGCAAAAGCTTTCTATATAGTACTCGCGCTCGTCTGCTTTGCGGTGTTTGGCGGATCGGTGTACGCGATACAGCTCGCGCAAGATCAAGCGGTTCACCCCGTCTTTTTGTATCTGGCAATCGCCGGTATTATCGGCGGGCTCGGCGGTGGCATCGCACTGCTCACGCAAGCAACTCGCGCTGGTGGTAACCGTTGGTAAAAACAAAAAATCCCCGTATGGGGATTTTTTGTTTTTATGGTTTATTCTGCTTTTTTCTCTGCGCCGTCTTTACCGAGAAACGCGAGTGAGAGCTTGTGGCTTTCTGGTTGGTAGACCACGATTTGAAACGGGTACCCCTTACCTATCTCTACGAGATCGCGCATCTTTTGTGCTGATTCAAATTCGGATACATGTGAGAGGCCTGAGATACCGCCTTGCTTGGGAAGTTTTACAAACGCGCCGTACTTATTGAGCTTCGTGACAACGCCCTCTACAATATCGCCCTTCTCAAGTTTGAGTTCTTTCCATGGATCAGGCTTGAGCGCTTTGATTGAAAGCGAAACTTTATCAGCATCAACGCCGATTATTTTTACCTTCACTTTATCACCGACCTTATACAAATCGTTAGGATTTTCGACAAGAGACCAATCAATCTCCGAAATATGTACGAGACCTTCTAGTCCTTCTTCGAGTTTTACGAATACGCCGAATTCAACGATACCGGAAACTTCACCTTCGTATTCAGTGCCTACCTCATAATTTGCGAGGCGCTCCTTCATGCCATCGGGTTCGAGTGTTTTTTCCGAAAAAATAAGTTTTTCTTCGCGAGGATCCGCGGTAATAAGGTGAAGTTGAAACTCTTCGCCGACAAGTTTTTGGAGTTCTTCGAAAATTTTCATCTTGTCGCCACCTTCAACGCGCGGGTAATGTTTTTGGGATAGTTGTGAGAGCGGCAAAAATCCTTTGGTGCCCGCCCACTCAAATACCAAACCGCCACGGTTTGCCTCAAGCGCTTTGAGCGCCAAAAGACGCTTTTCAGACACACATGCCGCAGCTTCTTTCCAAAACTTCTCGCGACCGGCTTCCTTTATAGAAAGCTCGATGTATCCTTGCTCGTTCTCAAAATCAACGATTTTAGAGACAATGATATCGCCCTCTTTTTTGTTGCGAAGCATGTCACGACCTTCCTGAAACTCACGGCCATAGATGATGCCAGTACCAAATCCGAGGTCGATAAAGATAACCGAGCCTTGAGCGCGTAAAATAGTACCTTCAACGACATCCCCCACACGCGGGATACGCCATTCAGAACTTATGCGTGAAAACGCCCCCTTATCAGAGGCGATGCCTTCCGTACTTTCAGTGTCTTGAGTCATGAAGAGCAGTATACGGAAAACCAAAAATCTTTGCAAGAGAAGGCCTTTGGGCTATACTAGGAATACTTTTTATGGTTGTGAGCTATTATGGGCTCTCCTGCCTCAAGCTTCAGTCAGGAGATGCGGTCATCGTTGCCGATCCGTTCGGTAAAGGAGCCCAATTCCCCGCCCCTCGCTTCGAGGCACGGGTGGTCTTTTTTACTGATCCGGAGGCAAAGAAAGATATTTCTATCGCGGGTGAGCCGCGTGTCTTCGGGATCCCTGGTGAATATGAAGCGGGCGATATTTCATTTGTAGGGTTTGGATCTACGGGTGTTACTCCATTTCTCGTCGAGTGGGAAGGCATCCGGTCGCTCTTTTTGGGCACCCTGAGTGATGTCGAGACAGCTGATATGATCATTGATTTTGCTGGTACCGTTGACATCTTATACCTCGTACCATCAGGTACGCCGTCGGCTCTCCAAAAGATCGTATCAAATATCGATCCGCGCATCGTCGTACCATTGATGGGTGACGGGGTGAAAAAGAGCGCGTTTGATAATTTTGTTAAAGAACTTGGCGAGAAACCTGAGAAGATGGATAAGCTTACCATAAAGAAAAAAGGTCTCCCCGCCGAAGGTCAGCGTGTCGTTATCCTCGAGCGTGCATAATATGGCACTCATTGACCACATTGAACGCATCCAACAATCTCAACCCAGTACGCGGCGTATGATTTTGGTTATATCAGTAACTCTTATCATGGCTGCCATCATCGGTATTTGGGTAGCGCAGCTTAAATATGAACTGCGCGAAGACACACAGGCGCCTTCGCTCGCGGATAGTTTCGGATCAGTCTGGAAAAAGATTAAAGACCAAAAGCCCGATTTTTCTAAATAATATATGAAACGCAAAGAACCTACCGAAGAACCCAAAAAAATAAGCTACGCCCTCCACACTCAAGATATCACGCACGAGATGCGCAACGCGTATATCGACTATGCGATGAGTGTCATTGTCGCGCGCGCGCTACCTGATGTGCGCGACGGACTCAAACCGGTACACCGCCGTATTCTCTATACGATGAAGGAGATGGGCCTCCGTTCATCGGCAAAATATGTAAAATCGGCACGCGTGGTTGGTGATGTACTTGGTAAATATCATCCGCACGGCGACACCGCGGTCTATGACGCGATGGTACGCATGGCGCAGTACTTTAGCATGCGCTACATGTTGATTACCGGTCAGGGAAACTTTGGCTCCGTTGATGGTGACTCGCCCGCGGCTATGCGTTATACGGAGGCAAAAATGTCACGCATCGCCGATGAACTTTTAGCTGATATTGATAAGGAAACGGTTGATTTTACACCAACCTATGATGGTTCGCGCGAAGAACCTACGGTACTGCCCTCACGCGTACCCAATCTACTGCTCAATGGTTCGTTTGGTATCGCAGTTGGTATGGCGACGAGTATTCCTACGCATAACCTCACCGAGCTTATCGATGCATCACTCACCCTTATCGATAACCCAAAAGCAACTATTGAAGATCTCCTGGTTCATGTCAAAGGCCCTGACTTTCCTACGGGCGGCATGATTTTTAACAAGGCGGATATTCACCAAGCGTACGCCACCGGTAGAGGTGGCGTCGTCATGCGTGGTGAGGCAGATATCGTCGAGCGCGGCAAAGGGTATAGTATCGCTATCTCATCGCTCCCCTTTCAAGTAAACAAAGCTGAACTCGTTGAAAAAATAGCCGACCTTGTGCGCGATAAAAAAATTGAAGGCATCAGAGATATCCGTGACGAATCAGACAAAGATGGCCTCTCGGTGGTTATTGATTTAAAAAATGACGCCTACCCGCAAAAAGTACTCAATACACTCTACAAGCATACGGATCTCGAAAAGATTTTTCATTTCAATATGCTCGCACTGGTCGGTGGGATCCAACCACAAACGCTCTCACTCAAAACCTATCTCGAAGAATTTTTAAAAGCGCGCCTTGAGGTAGTCGAGCGTCGAACGCGCCATGATCTGCGCATCGCCGAAGAACGCGCGCATATTTTAGAAGGTCTCAAAATAGCACTTGATCATATCGATCAGATAATCGCTACCATCAAGCGCTCGAAAGATAAGGATGACGCGCACAAAAACTTGATGCAGAAATTTAAGCTCTCCGATCGCCAATCAACCGCAATCCTTGAAATGCGCTTGCAAGCACTCGCCGCGCTCGAACGCCAAAAGATTGAAGATGAATACGCTCAAACAAAAGCTCTTATACGCGAGCTCAAAGCAATTCTCGAAGACCCAAAGCGCATTCGCAAGGTCATCAAAGATGAATTGGTAGAGATTAAAACAAAATACGGCGACAAGCGCAAAACCAAAGTTATCGATGGTCCCGTGGGCACCCTCAATATCGAAGACTTGATACCCGAAGAAGAGCAGGTCGTTGTGATGACACAGACGGGATACCTCAAGCGTGTCCGACCACAGGAATTTCGCGCACAAAAACGCGGCGGCAAAGGTCTTGTGGGCGCCGAATGGAGAGAAGAAGATGTCGTCTCACAATTTGTCTCAGCCGGCACTCATGACTCGATCTTATTTTTCACAAGCTCGGGCAAAACCTACGAGATAAAGGCCTATGACATCCCTGAGGGTTCGCGCACCTCAAAAGGCAAGCCGGCGGTCAACTTCTTATCACTCTCGCCGGGCGAAGATATAACCTCAATTCTTGCTATCCCTAAGAAGCGGAAGGGAAACCTTACTTCTTCATTGGTGATGGCTACCAAACAAGGTATGATGAAGAAAACAAACTTCGATGATTTTGTCGATGTACGCCGTTCGGGCATCCTCGCTATGAAACTCAAAAAAGGTGATGTGCTCGGATGGGTGCGTATCGTCGAGAAGGGTGATGATATCATGCTCCTTAGTAAAAAAGGTCTTGCGATACGGTTTGCCGAAACAAAAACGCGCGTGATGGGCAGACAAGCACAAGGCATTCGCGGCATGCGGCTTAAGTCGACCGATGAACTTGTTGGCTGTGAGATCATACCGAAAGACGGCAAAAACCTAGAGGTTCTGGTCGCGAGTACCAATGGCTTTGGTAAAAAAACCAAAGTGAGTGAATTTAAAACACAGGCAAGAGGCGGATCAGGTATCAAAGCAATGAATGTTACTGACAAGACAGGTCCCTTGGTCGCCGCTCGTCTCCCCGAACCGGCAGCTGAAGAATTTATCGCAATCTCTGAGAAAGGTAAGGCTCTCCGTTCATCCTTACAACAGATGCCATCACTCAGGCGCGCCGCGCAAGGCGTGCGCATTATGAAGCTCGAGGCAGGCGACAAACTGCGCTCAGTAGCAATCCTCTAATTTGATGCAAAACTTTAGCGGCCCCAAAGAACTTATCGACCATCTTGATATCTATGGCCCTCAGACGGTCGTTGATTTTGGCGCGGGCGCGGGACTGTTAGCGCTCCCGCTTGCAAAAAAATTATCACCCGAAAACGGCAAACTCTATGCGATCGATATCCAAGAAGGACCCCTCGAAGTACTGCGTAATGCAGCGCGCAAAGCACACCTCTATCATGTTGAGACCTTACGCGGCAATCTTGAGAAAGCCGGCGGCAGTAAACTGAAAGACAGTATCGCGGACTGGGTCTTTGTGGCAAATGTTCTTTTCCAGGCGCCCGATAAAAAAACGATCCTTGAAGAAGCGTTTCGTATACTTAAAGACCACGGTACACTGGTAGTAGTTGAGTGGCATCCGGAAACAGTACATATGGTTGGGCCAAAGCGCGAAACGCGAATCCCCAAATCAACCTTGTTTGATATCGTACGCGCTAGTGGCTTTGCCTCACTGCGCGAATTTACTCTCGGTGAACATCACCATGGGCTCATCGCCAAAAAAACATGAAAAACAAAGTACAAATCATTGCCATCATCGTCTCGATTATTGTCATAATTGCTTCGCTCATTGTATTTTCTAGTACGGGAGAACCCCGACCCGTAGGTTTTGGTGATGTCAAAGAAGTTATCATTTGGGGCGTTGACGACCCAATGCTCTTTGAAGAAGCGGTAGAAGACTACACAGATCAATTTCATAAAAAAGTAACCTACATCGAAAAAGATCCGCGCACCTTTGATCGCGATCTGCTCGAGGCAATCGCCGCAGGTGAAAGTCCGCAGGCGATTATCACCTCAACCGATTGGATAGCAAAAAACCGCGACAAGATAGCCCCACCCAAACAATCAATTGTACGCGCAGAAGATGTGGAGATGGCATTTGCCGACCTTGCGACCATAGCGCTCGTTGAGCACAAAAAAGTTGAGAACAAACCTGATGAAAAAACCGTATGGGGACTCCCCTTATGGATTGACCCTTTGGTGCTTTTTTGGAATAAAGATCTTTTTAATCAATCACTTGTCGCCGTCTCACCCGCTACCTGGCATGACTTTCTAAGTACCTCAAATAAAATAAAAGAACTTGGTGCAGGAGGTACCATACTTCGCTCAGGTGCGTCATTGGGACGCGCACGCAATATACCACTCCACAAAGAGATACTCGCATTGTTACTTCTCCAACAGGGCGCTTCCCTTGAAGAAGCACTCTTTGCGGATACCACCAACCAAGGTCCGATATCATTGAGTGTACTACGCTTTTATACCGATTACGGCAAACCAGGTACGGCTGCCTACACTTGGCACGGTGTACTTGCCGAGCCTCGTGAGCTTTTTATCGAAGGCAAGCTTGGCATGATGCTTGATCACTATTCGTACAAAAAAGAACTGGAGGATAAAAATCCTCATCGTGCGTTTGATATTTCACCCGTACCACAAACGCAAGGTGGCAAACTGGCCTATGTCGCCGATGTGCGTGCAATCACCATACCCAAAGGAGCATCGGAGCAAGATGCCGCGTGGGCTTTCGCGCGCTTTCTTGTCAGTGAACCGGAACTCAAAAAAATCATTTCTCGAGGTGTCGTTGTCGCGGCGCGGCGTGACCTCATCGCCGTTGACTCACTGCCAGAGATTCTCAAAAGATCAGTTCTCAATGCAAAATCATCGTTTGAACAGTATCCAAAAGAAAACGCGCCCATCATCAAAGAGATGATCGAGAGTATTGCTAACGGGCGGCTTTTACCGTCAGAAGCAGTGAGTGAAGCGCGATTAAAACGCAAGCGTCTCATCGATGAAAAAAAGTAGCGCGATTTTCACCCTCACCCTCCTTCTCCTCGCGCTTCCCCTCCTTACCTTTGCCGCAGCACCAGAAGGTGGATTGGTACCAGTAGGATGTCAGACGGGTTGTCCGTGTTCGTTCTGTGATCTGTATGATCTTGCTGACAATATCATAGGGTTTTTGCTCTACATCATTGCCGTACCTGTTGCGGCAGGTGCTTTCTTGTATGGTGGAGTACTCATGCTGACATCGGGAGGCAATCCGAGTCAGATTACCAAAGGAAGAGGGGTGATGACCAATGCGGTTATTGGTATGGCATTGGCGTTCTTTGCATGGGCGATATTCAATACTATTCTTTCGACTATTGGGTTTGGTATTAAAAAAGCAAGTTGGTATGACATACCAAAGTGTGACCCTGGTGGTGGGACTGCGAGTTGTAATGTTGATTTGGGAAAAGAGGTGACAGTGGATCCAGTGGGGCCGGTACTTGCAGGTAGAAATTTTACCGGAAATATCGATGATGGGTGCTTTCGTGATGGCGTTAATATCTGCGGAGCCGATGGGTCCGATCTCCTCAATGGTAACGAAGGACTCCACCAAGAGGCGAAATCTGCTTCTATGGCTGATCTCGCGCGCTATGAAAGCGTCATCAATGCATTGGCCGCACAGTATGGCGTTGATCCTGATCGTATTCGTGCCATTATTGCCGCTGAATCGTCAGGCAACGAAAATGCGACACACCAAGACCGCGACGGCAAATCATCCTACGGACTCATGCAAGTCCGTATGGATACTGCGTGCCAGATAGACCCGCCACTTTGCAGTCTGTCGCCTGCCGAAGCGCGAGAGCGTTTGAGTGCGCCGTCATATAATCTTGAAATGGGTATCGCATACTATAAACAAATGCTCAATAAATATGGCGGCGATGAGACGCTTGCATCTGCCGCTTACAATGGTGGTCCAGGAGCAAATAACAATAGTACAAATTGCCCCGGGCAACTGCGCTGGCAATGCGAATGGGATGATGATCCGGCCGTCTCCGGCACCTGCAATAGTAGCGTGTCAACTGCTGGTTGCAAAAGAAACACGGGCTATCAAGTTACTCGCGATTACACGGGAAAGCTGAATGATCTTGAAAACCAATACCGTGGAAATTAATCGCATGAGATATCAATACTTCAGTATTGCCACCCTCACCCTCCTTCTCCTCGCGCTTCCCCTCCTTACCTTTGCCGCAGCACCAGAAGGTGGATTGGTACCAGTAGGATGTCAGACGGGTTGTCCGTGTTCGTTCTGTGATCTGTATGATCTTGCTGACAATATCATAGGGTTTTTGCTCTACATCATTGCCGTACCTGTTGCGGCAGGTGCTTTCTTGTATGGTGGAGTACTCATGCTGACATCGGGAGGCAATCCGAGTCAGATTACCAAAGGAAGAGGGGTGATGACCAATGCGGTTATTGGTATGGCATTGGCGTTCTTTGCATGGGCGATATTCAATACTATTCTTTCGACTATTGGGTTTGGTATTAAAAAAGCAAGTTGGTATGACATACCAAAGTGTGACCCTGGTGGTGGGACTGCGAGTTGTAATGTTGATTTGGGAAAAGAGGTGGTGCCCGAGCCGCCAGGGCCGACCGTCCCACCTCCTAGTGGAGGGCCGCCTCCACCCTTAGGCGAAGGTCTCTCGCATCAGGAAGCACGAGATATGTTACGCGCGGCAGGTATTGATATCTCCTCGTCAGGAAACTGCGAAGAAGATAGGCCCGGATGCACCTATCTGGGAGGACTATCGCAAGAAACTATCAACCGCATCATACAAGTTGATATAGGATGCAATGGCTGTGTTACAATTACGGGAGGAACCGAGCCGGGCCATGCCTCTCACGGTGCCGACCACCCAAACACCGTAGATCTCCGCTATAGTGAAGGAGCAGTCTCTTCATTGCGAGGCAATGGGCTACCTACAGATGCGAACTTTGGGCGCGGAGCTACCTGCGAACTTGGCGGCCGAAAAGTTACCTGCGGTAGCTTGCCCAGACCAGATCATATCCATGTTGAATTCTAAAACACTCACACCTCTCATAGCATTTTTGACACCGCTTTTCGCAAACGCGGAGAAGCTTACCTTGAACTACAAAGAACTCCTTGACCTCAAATGCACTACGATCCCGGCATGCCTCGAGCTTCTCTTTAAAGCAGCTGTTGATGTCGCCTTCCCTATTGCTGTCGTCTTTATCCTCTGGTCGGGGTTTCTCTTTGTCTCGGCAGGTGGTAACCCTGAGAAGATAAAAACAGCGCGTACAACGCTCCTTTGGGCGCTTATAGGTCTTACGGTCGTGATCGGTGCATGGACGCTTTCGGTCGCCTTTAAGGACTCATTCCTCGGCCTCTAATTATGATCTCTTTCCACAAGCTGTTTGGCAAAAAACCACTCTCGGCTATACTAATGGTAGCGGCTCTCTGCGTCATAGCGGGCACGGCATCTGCGGCGCTCGATAATATCTCAAAGTCCCCTACCAAATCTCAAGACTTCGCAGGAATCTTGCAAGGGATCGCCGATTTTGTAACCACATTCGGCACTCCGGTAGCAGCATTCTTTATAGTGCTCAGCGGTCTCATGTTTGTTGCCGCACGAGGCAACGCGCAGAAACTCGAGGAGGCACGCACGATGTTTCTATGGGTTTTGGTGGGTACGGCTATTATCGTGGGCGCAGGACCCATCGCCTCTATGATCATTGACTTTGCAAAAAAGCTCTAGTGAGATATTGCAAAGATCGTCGTCCGTTATTATCCATTATTCACAACAATAATTACTTTATGAGTAAAAAAATTTTCACACACGCTGCTGTCTTAGCGATCGCTCTTATGCCCTTGATTGTCGCGGCACAAGCACAAGGTGGTGACATCAAAGGATTTATCACTGGCACCCTCGGAGGTATCGTTGGCGCGCTTATCAACTTCTTGATCGCGGTCGCCACCCTCGTGTTCATCTTCGGTGTCATTAGATACATCGCGGCCGGCGGTGACGCTGAAAAGGTTAAAGAAGCCCGTAGCTATATCATCTTTGCAATCGTAGGCCTTGCGGCAATCCTTGGTATTTGGGGTATCGCGAGACTGCTCGCAACAGGTATTGGAGGTTCTGATACCAACATCCCAACGCTTACTATCTAATAACCGCATGCCGCCACTCGCAGATATCCAAGACATCGTTGGCACCGTTGTTGATAATATTATCAACCCACTATTCATACTGGCTTTCGGTCTAGCAACACTCCTCTTTATGTGGGGCGTGATCCAAGCCATGATGAGTCCTGATGATACGGAGGCACGCCAAAACGGCAAGCAGCATATTATCTGGGGAATTGTAGGGGCAGCAATCATGCTCGGAACTGGTGGGATCATCCGCCTCCTCATGAGCATTTGGAAGTAAGCTAAGGCATACAAAAACTCCGCAGCTGCGGGGTTTTTGTTTATCTATATACCGTAGGTATAGCGCGATGCCAAAAGAAATCCGGCGATCAAGAAAAGAGCAAAGAGGACACGAGCACTTTTATGTGTAGCGCGCGGCAGTATGATGCCTCGCAACTCTTCTAATGCCCACGGAGCGAGGAGCCAACCAAATGTCAGCGCCATAAAATAGTGATACATAAAAAATGGCCTACCGATAGCAAAAAACGGTACAAAACTTATCATATATCCTACAAGCGCGAAAAGTGCGGGGGCAGGCAGACGCCCCGAGACAAGCATAGTGCATGCAAAAACGACGCTGATAAACACCGTACCCCACCCGGCAAAGTTTGGACTAAGGGCTATGGCCCGCTCACCTCTACCCCACATACCCACCATCCCTTGCCCCAACGGCCACTCCCACGGCCGCGATGAGTGTGGATGCTCGTCTACCGTATAATTTGCCTGATACATAATCTCAGTGTAGCGGGGTAGAAAGGTTATCGTCTCGCCAATGCTCCATGGCGCCGGGTACGCGAGCGCGGGTACCGCGTCAAACGAAAATCGATCGGCAAGAAACCCACCTGAAAACTGCCCGAAGAATATAAAAAATACTGCGATATACACCGCCACCGCGCCAACGCCCAGCACCCCGATATCTTTGTATTTTTTGTGCCACAGAGAAGCGAGTATCACCGTACCCAAAAACGCCAGACCAATCCATTTGATAGAAAACGCGGCGCCAAAAAAAATACTAGCGAGTATGAGTTTGGCGAGGCCACCCCTACGCTCATACCAAAGATATGTCATGATACCCGCCATGCCAAAAGTCACGAGCATCATGTCAGGCAAAAGAGTGCGTGAGTACACAATGAGTGCGTTATCGAGCGCGATACCAAGCCCCGCGATAACTGCAAAAGATCTATCCGCCCATAAAAGCCGTGCTGATATAAATACCAACACAGCCAACAGCGAGCCAAAAATAATATTTACGAACCGTAGAGCGGCGAATGGAAAATCTCCAAACGGGACGCCCGTGCCACGAAATATCTTATAGTCAAAAGAAAAGTTGCGCGCGACGCTCGCCATAATAATATTTGGCAGCGGCGGGTGGAGTTCAAAGTACGGCCTATCGTAAATTATATTGGAGATATAGGTCGCGTAAATACCTTCGTCGAGCACCGTGCTGTCAGGATACCAAAAGAATGGCGCGCGCAACAAAAACGCTACGAAAAAAATAAGCGCGCCCAAAAGTACATCTCGATTTTTCATCATAATCGTTCTGACTGTGCCGCGGGTGGGATTCGAACCCACAAGCCCTTTCGGGCCAAGGATTTTAAGTCCTCTGCGTAAACCGTTCCGCCACCGCGGCAAGACACTTGTGCGGTCATGGGGAGTCGAACCCCAATCTCGTCCTTGGCAAGGACGCATAATAGCCACTATACGATGACCGCAAATATGTTTTCAATCATAGCGCGCAAACAGGTGAAACTCAAGAGTTTGTGCTGAGGGGGAGAGTTGAACTCCCACGGGATTTCTCCCACCAGCTCCTAAGGCTGGCGCGTCTGCCAATTTCGCCACCTCAGCAAGGAACGCCTGGAGGCGTGGGCGGGAATCGAACCCGCGTATAAGGGTTTTGCAGACCCTTGCCTTACCACTTGGCTACCACGCCGCTACCGCACACTAAATCGTATCGCGGGAGTATACTTGTTGTCGAGCTTTTGACGCACGAAATGTGTCGCTTCATTTTCCCGTGTTTTGAGCTCTTCGGCAACCCCATCGCGAGCCTCATCGGGAAAAACGCTAACCGAAATAGCGGCCCGCGAAGAAGTTTCATTGAGATCAACGAACTGCACTGAAACAAACACGCCGGGCGCAAACGAACATTCGCGCAAAAAGAATTCGGAAAGCGCTTCTTGCAAAAATGCGGTAAGCCTTTCTCTACGCCTCTCGTTCATAGTAAAACGCCAAGATGTCGCGTTCATCGATAGCGCGTGACGACTGCACCATCAAACCGCCCTCCTCGCCTGAACGCAGAGCTGTCGCGGCTATTTTATTTCTCTGCAGACTTATGATGCGCCCCTTCCCTACAACCTCACCCTGACGAATGATTTCGAACTGCGCGTCAGCCGGTACAATACCGTCTTTCGCGCGTCCACCAATAATACGGCCGGCGGGTAGGTTGGCAAAAACTTTGAGTACCAAAAGCTTGCCGTGATCTTCGCGCGTAATCTTTTTGGGCGCAAGTTTTTTGAGCTCTTCGCGTATCCAATCAACCGCCTCATAGATCACTTCAAATGATCTGATAGACACATGAAAGCGTTCGGCGATATCCAATATCGGCCCGCGCATACGCACATGAAAACCCACAACAAATGGGATCTTTGCCGCGGATACATTTTTGATTTCACTCTCAGTCACCTCGCCTACCCCGCCGTCAAAGAATTTTACCGGTAAATCCGCGGGCACGATCGTGCGAAGTTCTTCGGTGAGCGCCTCGTATGATCCGGCAACATCGGCTTTTACTAAAATACCAATATCGGCAGGTGCGTTATCGCGGGCGGCGGGTTTTGCAATTGCTGCGCGCGCCACCTCAAGATCATCCTTTGAAGAAAAGCTGATCGCCTCTGATCCAATCTCAGGCACCCTATCAAACCCAACAATGCGCGCGGGGCTCGACGGTCCTGCGCTCTCGATTGGTTTACCAAAACCGTCTTCCAAAATACGCACGGGAGCTGACGCACTACCTGCCAGCACAAAATCTCCTTTTCTTATCTGACCATCGCGCACGATAATCACGGCGGCGGGTCCCCGACGCGGATCGAGATGTGATTCGATCACAATACCTCGAAGCGGCAGTGATGTGTCGCCATGCAATTCTTCAAGATCGGTGAGCAAAAAAATAGTCTCAAGCAATTCATCGATGCCCTTGCCTTCTTTTGCCGATACCGGCACACAAGGCACGCTCCCTCCCCACCCTTCTACCAACACATCGATCTCTGCAAGACTTGCTTTTGCGCGATCAATATCCGCAGTTGCCTTATCAATTTTATTGAGTGCTACGATAAAAGGAATGTTGGCCTTTTTGACTGCCTCGAGCGCCTCTTTGGTTTGCGGTTTTACACCATCGTCAGCTGCCACCACCAACACCGCGACATCAGCAACACGCGCCCCGCGTACGCGCATTTTAGAAAATATTTCGTGACCTGGAGTGTCGAGAAATGTCACGCGTTTGTCATGCCATAGAATCTCTGAGGCGCCCAAATGCTGTGTGATCCCTCCTGATTCTTTACCTACGATATTTGTCTTGCGAATATAGTCGAGGAGCGTTGTCTTGCCATGATCAATGTGCCCCAAAATAACCACAATGGGGTGGCGCGATGTCGATACCTTGTTGTCGGTTATGTGTGACATAAAGTTGTCTGCGAGTGTAGTTCATATCCTCTAAGCACCCTGAATTGCGCGTGCCAGTGCGTCAGTCTCCTCCCCTGAGAGTTGGTAGTGAGATACTCCTTCCTTAATGGGTTTGGCATACACAAGTGGTTGGCCACGCGTATACAAGCTTGAGAACACCACGCCATTGTTTTTGCCGTCGAGGAGTGCGATGACAAAACTTTGATCGCCTCCCGTATCAGAAAACGGGTTAAACCTAACCATGGAAACTTTCTGTATACTGCCCAAAAAATCTTGCGCGAGTGTGCTGTGCGCGTCACCAAGCTGACGCAGTACCCCTTCTGTCTCCTCAATGCGGCCTGCATGCTCTACCACGAGCGCCTCGAGCGTTTTGGGATCGCCTTCCCCAAAGATTTTCTGAAACTTTTTTTCGAGGTAAAAAAGTCGCGCTATACACGCGACAAGCATCACACCCAAAACTGCAAGCGCTATCTGCATACTGGCTCTAAATTACCAGTTCGTCGGGCTCCTGTAAAGCGATTATAGCAAAATAAGCAAGAATCGCCGAGATAAGTGTGATCAAGCGAGATACGGTCACATACCAGTCAGTAACAACGCCCGTCTCATCAAGAAACCCCGTAATACCAAGCAAGACAAATGAGCTATTTGCTAAAAGTGCGAAGCGCCGAGCCAAAGGATCAACTTCATGCGCACGAAACGCTTTGAAAAGGCCATATATCGATGCGGCAAAGAGTGGGATAAAGAGCATAGTAAAAATAAAGGTAGTCGTATCGCTGGTGATAATCTGACTCGCGAAAAAACTATCGGGACGAATATCAATTGGAAAGAGAACGAGTGACACCAAAAACGCCGTATACCCAAGCCCGTAGAGAACATGAATGAGCGTCGCCGAAAGGTTGGGAAACAATGCTTGACGAAAGTACTGCGCGACAACTACTAGCGAAAACCCGACAAAAAACTGCATGATATAAATGATAACCGTGGCGAGATCTTTGCGTTCGATGTAGCCAAAAAAATCAGCGCCAGCGAGCAAGTACCATACGACTCCCATCATGTACCAAAAGAGTGCGTAGGAAAGAAACTCTTTTCGCTCATGGCGTGGATTGATACGATAGCGCGCAAGAAATACCATAACACTAAACGAACCGATAGCGATCGATACGAGCACACTAAACAAAATACCGACGAGCATACGATTAGTATATCACGCCTCCGGCGGTTTTTGATCTGTGGGCGACTTTGGTTTTCTTCCAAGCCATTCCATAACTCTGTCTTTTGCCGCAAGTCGAATACCCAAGAGCTCGAGTCCCACAAACGCGAGCCACGCGCCGGGAGTAAGCGGTGTCACGAGAGCTAAAAGCCCAATGATGATGAGTACAACGCCGAGCACCTTTTTGCTAGTCTGTTTGACCATAGTTTTTACTATACTACCTCTCGTACGAGAAACAATACTTTGCGGAGGAGGTGAGATTCGAACTCACGATACGGTTTCCCGTATACCGCTTTTCGAGAGCGGCGCTTTCAACCACTCAGCCACTCCTCCATACATCCTCCCTTTTCATTATCAGCGAACACGGGTATCATAGAGGGAACACTGTTATGAATCAAGTACGCTTTCTCAAAAGTTTCTTCAAAGACCGCAATATCGCCGCCGTTGCCGAAACATCCCAGCCAACTATCCGTAAAATCCTCAGTAGAATAGATTTCAGCAAAGATTTGACGGTCGTTGAATACGGGCCTGGCACTGGTGTCTGTTCTTTTGCTGTCCTCAAAAAACTCTCGCCCAATTCACGATTTATCGGCATCGAGGCAAATGCTGATTTTGCCCGCCACCTGCGCGCTCATAAAGATCCTCGCCTTACTATCGTAGAGGGCGATGCGCGCGACATAAAAACCATACTCAAGAGCCTGGGCCTTTCGGGCGCGGATATCGTCCTCTCGAGTATTCCCTTTACCTTTTTTCCCCCAGCCACACGCAGAGAGCTTGTAGCGAGCACCGCGTCGGTCATCAACCCAGGAGGTTCGTTTATCGTCTACCAGTACTCTCCCCTCATGAAAGGATACCTACAAGAAGTCTTCCCTGAGGTACACCTCGCCTTCTCACCTATCAATATCCCAAGTGTCTTTATCATGGAGGCTCGGAAGACGGCGTAGTGGGCTGATCAGACTCAACACAAAAAACCGCCTTCCGGCGGTTTTTTGATTATATGTTATCAGATGAATAATTTGAGATTGACCTTTCTCTATACTAACTAACGCGTCTGACCCCCAAAAAGTTACTACGCATCTGACGGGTAACACGCATCGCATCGCGCACTACAAGCCAACCTGCAGCTGCCGCACCTACCGCAAAGAGTTTGATCATATATTCAGTTTGTATCATCATATCAGCCCAATACCACAAGGTATTCGCCAACGGTCTGCCAGTCGAACGCTCCATGGCGTTACGGAAAAACTCGCCAAATGACATATAGCTTTGTACAGCGGTTATGACAAACACGAGGGTTGCTACCTCAAGCGCCAAAATGGGTAGGACACGGCGCGCAAACCAAATACCATACACACGACCCATAGTGCGCCGCATGATGCGGCGTGCGTGAAGATCCGTTGTCATATGATGTGAGTGGTCCATAGTAGTTATGCCGATACGGCAAATTCTTTCATCATCCGCTTTGCTCGGAACAGGCGCATCTTAAGTGTTGAGAGCGATACATTCTCTTCGCGCGCGATATCAGCGTATGATTTGTCTTCTATATAGTAAGCCTCGACGACACGGCGTAAATCTACCGGCAACTGATCAAGTATTTTTTCTGCTGTCATTTTTTGGTCAAGTACACTCGAAAGTATTTCTTCTACTCCAAGATTTTCGTAGTGCTCGGGCTCCAACAGCGTAAATCGTTCGCGTTCACGCTTGAGCTTGCGGTAGTGAGAGATTGCCTTGTTGATCACGACACGATACGCCCAACTTTTAAAGCTGGCCCCTTCCTGTTTTTTAAACTTTGTCGCGTTACGATAGATGTCGCAAAACGCCTCTTGCACGATATCTTCGGCTTCTTGCGGATTGCGTACAACACCGTATGCGACCCGCAAAAAAGGCCGCTGATATTTCTCGACAAGCAAAGAAAACTGTTCTGGATCATCGAGTGACGCGGTGAGTATGTCTTCGTCGTATTGTACTGTTTCGTTCATGAAAATATGCTTATTCCTCTATAGTATAGAACGACCTGCCCAAAAAGAAAGTCACTCAGCTTAAAACCCTTATGGTAAGTCCTTTTTTCGCTCATCGGACACGATTGTGCCATCGACCAAGGTTATAATGCGTCCAGCGAACGCCGCGTACTCGGGTTCGTGGGTCACCATGATAATCGTCTGATTACTCTTTGTATGAAGATCACGAAACGCCTCCATCACGCGTATACCGTTGGCAGAGTCGAGGTTTGCCGTCGGCTCATCAGCAAAAAGAATCTGTGGCTCGTGTGCGATAGCGCGCGCGATACTCACCCGCTGCTGTTGACCGCCTGAGAGCTGACTTGGCACATTGTGTTTTTTATCGACCATACCGATGCGTTCGAGCGCAAGCGACGCTTTTACATACGACTCTTGCATCGTGTGCCCCTGCATAATAATAGGCAACGCAACATTTTCGAGAGCAGTCAGTTCGGGCAAGAGCGCGTAGTCTTGAAATACATATCCGAGTTTGCCGAGGCGTATATCGGTTTTTTCTTGCATTGAAAGCTCGCCTGTACGAATACCATCAAGAGTGACCTCGCCTGAAGTCGGCTCATCAAGAAGTGAGAGTTGATACAAGAGCGTCGATTTACCCGAACCCGAGGGTCCGATGATCGCTACAAACTCGCCCGCCTTGACTTCAAAGGTAAGACTCTTGAGTACGACAAGCTCAAGTTCTCCCGATCCATATGTTTTTACCAGTTTTTCTATTTTGATCATGGTTACCTACCTAAAATAGAATCAAGCGTGTTTCTGCGCACAATGATTTTTGCGGGAATATAACCCGCGATCAGTGTCACCGCAAGTAAAATGGCGATGCGGATAGCGGCGCCCTCTGCTGTCGCTACTAAAATGCCGTCTGAAAAAGGAAAATCAATTGGATAAATATCAAAATAGGGTTTCAAAATACCAAAAGTGAGAATGACACCGATAGCTGATCCTACCACCCCATAAAAGAGCGCTTGGAAGATATAGGAAAACTGAATCGCCTGTGGACTAATACCGATGCCCTTCATGATGCCGATAAATTTTCGTTTGGTGACCGCATTGATAAAGATCACGATAAAAACCGTGATAGACGCTACGATAAGCGCGACTGACGAGAGCGCGTTTCCCAAGATACGAAAGGTCGTCTCGATATCGCGCAAAAACGAAGGGATCGCCTCATCGGTCGTCTGGATGCGCGCGGCATGTCCCTCCATAAATACTTTTGTCTCTGCTACCAATGTAGTGGCGTACTCATAATCGGTTTTAACGGCGATCGCCTGTACTTGCTCTTTGTTTACCGGCAAGAGTTTTTTAAGCTCGCGATCCGTGATAAAAGCGCGCGTTGAAATCTCATCTACTTTACTCTTTACAATGCCTTTGATGATAAACTCTTTGCTCACGACTCCACCGCCTTCACGCGAAAAACTCACACGCACACGATTCCCAATATCAACATCTTCAAGAAGTGACAGACCAGGGATGTTTGCGTCGGCAAATGACGAATATTTTTTGATCATATTGGCGCCGAGCAATACCTGTCCTTCATCGCCCTCTTCGAGAGGTTCGCCGTATTTCAGAAATCGCGAGAAACCCGTGATAACCTCCTCTCTGTCAGGATCGATGCCAGTGAGCGTGATACCGATGCGATTGGGCTTTTCATTTTTCCCGGGCAGGTCGGTAAGCGAACCCAGCATCTGTACGCCCACTGAATAGCGTGGGGAGATCGCGCTCACCTTCGGATGACTTTCGAGAAACGCGATAAGCGCGGGAGAGTTCTCAATATAATCACGCCCATCAGCTGATGTAATAAGCACTTCGCCCGAGTACGCTTCGCGAAATTGCTTAAATGAACCTGAAATCAGACCTACTAACAACCCTGAGACAACCACGAGGTTGAGAAAGGTTAAAACCATAATAAAAGTGATGAGTATGGTAGTCCCCTTGCCCGAGCGCTTGAGCTGTCTCGAGGCAAGAAAGAAACCCACACGCATCGAAAGAAACATATTATTGTGAGATGATCGTATCGCCTTCGGAAAGACCGCCGGCAACTTCAGAAAAACTATCAGAACCACGAAGGCCGAGGGAAACTTCTACTTCTGTAGCATTGTCGGGTTTTGAGCCAACCTTAACAAAGCGTTTTCCGTCGCGCGATGTAACAAATCTCTGTGGAATTGCTAGCACCCCGGCGTTGCGCTTGCTTTCGATCTCAATACTCGCTGTCATACCTGATCTGATGCGATCATCTTTTTGCGCAAATTGTAATTCGATTTTATAAGTAGAAACACTGTCGATGATAGTTTCGGCAGGATCGATGCGCACCACGCGCGCCTCAAACGGATTTTCACTACCGTAGGCATCGAGCACCACACGCGCAGACTGCCCGAGCGAAACCTTCGCGATATCAGCCTCGGGAATACTCGCCTCAATCTCAAAGTCAGAAGCGCTGATGAGTGAAATAAGGCTCGTGCCCGCGCTCACAAATTCGCCCGCGTCAGCATCTTGTCTTGCAACAACACCCGAGATAGGTGCGATGATAACGGTTTTAGCAAGTTGCGCGCGGATATTGTCAGCGGCCGCTTTGGCACGCTCTACCTCTGCCTCACCACTCAATAGTTCTTCAGCAGTACTGCCAGCTTTCTTTACTAAAAGTTCGCGTTCGGAAACCACTAACGCGGTTTCGGCGGATCGCAATTTTTCTTCTGCTGTCGATAGATTTGAAATCGCCGCGTTCACATTCGTACGCGCGGTAACAATATCAACCTTAAATCCGTCGAGTGTCACCTGAGAAAGACTGCTACTGGAAGATAAACTATTTATGAACCGAGCCGCATTGCTCAATACCCCACTTATCACACCGAGACTATCTTTAACAAATTGGATAAACGAAGAATCGTTCGCGTCAAGAGTTTGTGTACGCCAATCTGCTAGCACAAGACCAGCTGCGTACCGACCCAATTCAAGATCGATTTGTAATTGTAAATTTGCGTTAGTATACGCGAGTTTGGGATCGGCACTGTGTGGATTGGAAAAAAGCTGATCTATACGGCCACTCACCGCATCGTCTGCCTTGGTATACGCATCGGCAAGAACATTATGAAGATTAATACGGGCGTTTGCTACTAACGCCTTTGCGCTTGCTACTTTTGATTCATACAGTGCAATATCTTCCGTGCGCGTACCGCGTTTGAGTTCGGAAAGTTTTGCCTCACTTGATTTTACATTTGCTTCCGCTTCACGAACTTGAGCGGCAAGATCGCCTGCAGAGAGTGTGGCAAGGCGCTTACCTACTACTACTTTGTCCCCCACTGCTACATATGAGGCGGCGACGCGGCCACCCACTCCAAAGCCAAGATCAACAGTACTTGCCGGCTTTACCTGTCCTGATACATTTACTTTTTGAACAACATCTCGCTTTGTTACAACAAAAGTCTCGGCACCACCGTTGCCGTTACCTCGAAAAACAAAAAAGATGATAAGCACCAACAGTATGGCGCCGCCTATAATCCACTTGGTTCTGCGTGGGAGTTGTTTAAGGAATTGTTTAAATCGTGCAATCATTGTTCTTTATGCTAACGCATATTGTCTTTTTTCAAAAGACCTGACAAGCGAAAACTGATATACGCCAAAAGGGCAAGTTGCACAATGGGCGTGAGGCCGACATCAAGACACGGGAGTGTCGGCATCCATGATGAATAATTCCAGCGCAGGGTTGCGAGTGCAAAAAGTTCAAGTCCTATCGCAAATGAGAGAAGACCGCCGATAGTCACATCGAGGCGACCTCGAAATGGCTTGACCCAAAGATAAAGCGCTCCGGCAACCAAAGTGACGAACGCATCAAAAAAAGCTGCTTTCACTAATATAAGCTCGGTGATAGTACCGCCCTGATAGTGTATATAGAGATACGAGTGCACATTTTCCCATATAAGGTTAAGGAGAAATGCGACGATGAAGACAATGGCGAGTTGTTTTGTACGAGAATGCATTGAGTCTACTTATACCATTTTTTATATAAATAGTCAATCTGTTGTGGACCTATGGAGAATCGAACTCCAACCTCATCCATGCCATGGATGCGTTCTGCCACTGAACTATAGGCCCAATCCATTTTCCTTATATATGTAAATCACTCTACACAAAAACTGCGGATAAAAAAAGGCGGCCGAGCGTATGCTAGGCCGCGATCCGTGCGGAGATAGAAGCGATGAACTTCTGCTCGAGTATGAGAGCTGCCCGTTCGAGTTCTTCTTGTATGCGCTCGTATCCGAGCGAGGTACAAAGAAGCTTGAAATTAAACCCGAGACGAAAGTAGCGTGTCGCCGCCGGATTTGGACTCTCGACGAGCGTGTCCTTTGTCGCCAAAGACCGGTAGATGAGTGTCGCCACCTCGAGACACAAAAGTGGCAAGAGATGAGCTCTCTTGGCCTCTTGCTCGCGCGCCTCCATGAACTCGAGTGCGTCGGCGATCGCCTTATCAGCAATCTTCTGAAGATGCTCTTCAGGTACTGGGAAAAATTTCATGTACTCCTCCTCTGCGTACATTCGTAGCACGAAAAATTGCTCTTCTCAATAATAGTGTCCCCGGCAGGAATCGAACCTACATCCACTCCTTAGGACGGAGTTGTTCTGTCCATTGAACTACGGAGACTGTTTGTTGCTTCTTTATAGCACGCTCTTTTGATATAGTGAAAGCAATGACCCATGAAGATGAAGTGGTACGCGCGGTAGAAAAAATTTTACCATCCGTCGTATCGATCACTATTTCCAAGCATGTAGATTTTGTAAATCGCATGCTGCCACTCGATGGTATTGCTGCCGATCTTCCTAAAGACGCTGACGGCAATATCCGCCTTGGTGGTGGTTCGGGCTTTATTATTTCCAATGATGGCTTGGTACTCACTAACAAGCATGTAATTATGGATCCTGACGCGCAGTACGCGATCTTTGATCAAAGTGGCGCGCGCAGTGATGTGCAAATTCTTGCGCGTGATCCTATCCATGATATTGCTATCCTCAAAATGACGCCTCCGGCAAATTTTGCTACAGCATCACTCGGTAAATCGCAAAATCTTCGCTTGGGCCAGACAGTTATCGCCATCGGCAATGCACTTGGTGAGTTTCAAAGCTCGGTATCAACTGGTGTCGTATCTGGGCTCTCTCGGCTCATTACAGCCGTCAGCGATATGTCAGGGCATCATGAGCGCCTTCGTGGTCTCATCCAGACTGATGCTGCCATCAACCCTGGTAATTCGGGCGGCCCACTCATCAATCTTCATGGTGAAGTCATCGGCATCAACGCTGCCGTCATCTTTGGCGCGCAAAATATCGGCTTTGCGATTCCTATCGAAAAGGCGGCGCGTGATCTAGGTGATATACAAAAATACGGACGCATCCGTAGACCATTCTTGGGTGTGCGGTATCTGCTTGCTAATACAGCTTTGCAAAAACAATTTGGCCTTCCGGTAAACTACGGTGCTTTTGTGGTGCGTGAGATGATCCCGGGTGATCACGCTATCATCCCCGGCAGTCCTGCAGACATTGCGGGGGTTAAAGAGGGTGATATCATCCTTGCCTGCAACGGTAAATCAATCAATGAGAAAACTTCGCTCGAAGATATGCTCGAAAATACCAACCCCGGTGACACGCTCACCTTCTCGGTTTTACGCGGTACTGAAAAACTCACTATTCCGATAGAGCTCAAAGAACGCGCTCAGGTCAAACCCGAGAGTCTCGGAAAATAATCTCGCGCAACACTACACCGCGCGTTTGAGGCACGATACATATCGTGCCTTCTTTTATTTGTATATCACACTTGTCACTATCCCCCACTAGTTCGTATTTGCCGCTATCATTGAATGCCAAGTACCCTGCAACCGGCTCGCCTGCGTACTCGATCTCATCGGCGCGCACAATCCATGACCCGTGGAGATAGGGGGTATGTATTTCTTTTTTGGCGTCAGTATCGATATAAGTGGCCACGCTATCGCGCGCGAAACCCTTGGGGTTTCCTATAAACCCGTAGCGATACCCAAGATGTAATCTCTCCCCCTTTGTATCATCCATAGATCTAAAGTATACCGGCGACTCCATGCAACATCACGCCAACGCCGTACGCGATGCTAGCCGCAAATCCTCCGATGAGGAACATCTCGAGGCCCGAGAGAAAAAATGATCGTTTGGTGATGAGTGCGCGCAATGCGCCAAGTATAAATAAAACTACTCCGGTCGATATAATCGAATACAAAAAGATGTGCGTAATACTTGAAAATACCAAAAACGGCAAGACGGGTAGTAGCCCGGCGACTACAAAAGCAATAAAGGTGAGTAAAGACCTTGCAAGGATAGGCCCACGCTCATGATTTGATACTCCAAACTCCTCATGCATCAGGAGATCGACAAAAAACGCTTTATTTTTGAGCATCAAGTGAGAAAGTGACCGAGCATCGCCATCGGCATATCCTTCTTCGCGCAAAAGCTTCGTCATCTCCTCGCGTTCAGTATCAGGGTCTTGAGTAACTTCAATATTCTCATCACGATATTCCCTCTCTACTACATCGCGCTCAGATTTTGACCCGAGATAATTTGACGCTGCCATCGAAAAACCATCGGCAAGCACATTGGCAACGCCGAGTATGATAATGGTTGTACGCGGATCAGTAATGTTGGCGCCCGCTACCCCCGCGATAATAGCGAAGGTGGTGATAACGCCGTCATTGGCACCATACACAATGTCTTTGATATAGCGCCCGCCAGCTTTCATTTATTTGATACCTAATATTTCCCGAAGCCTGCGTTCGTCAAACCCGACGATGAGCGTACCATCAACCTCGATGACTGGCACCCCCATCTGCCCAGTACGCTTTATCATCTCATCGCGCTTGATTACATCAGTCATCACATTGTATTCACTATAGGGAATATTATGCTTTTGAAACATGTCTTTTGCCTTACGGCAGTAGACGCAGGAAGGCGTCGTATAGATTCCAACTTTCTTCATATGCGCCCAGTATACACGACCTGCTCGTTCTGCAAAAACGGTACGCGCATGCTACGATACCCGCATGCATCGCTTTCAAAACTACACCAAACCGTGGATAAAAAAAGAAACACCCTTTGAGAAAGAAGTACGAGTAAAGGAGATTTTCCGCCGACTCAAGAAAGAGTATCCAAGGGCCACTATCGCGCTCACCTACAAGACAAACTTTGAACTTATGGTAGCCGTCATCCTATCGGCCCAGTGCACCGACAAAAAAGTAAACGAGATCACGCCAGCACTTTTCAAAAAATATCCGTCCGTACGCGCATTTGCGCGAGCAAATATCATAGAGCTTGAAGATCTTATTCATTCGTCGGGCTTTTACCACAACAAAGCAAAAAGCATTATCGGTGCTGCCAAAAAAATCGAGAGTGATTTTGAAGGCAAGGTACCTCGCACCATGAAAGAGATTCTCACCATACCCGGCATCGCGCGTAAAAGTGCCAATGTGATTTTGGGCAACGCATACGGTGTTGTCGATGGCATCGCCGTCGATACTCATGTGGGGCGTATCTCTCAGCGTTGGGCACTCACTGAATCTGAGAACCCCGTAAAAATCGAGCAAGACCTTATGGAGCTCTTACCAAAAAAAGAATGGTTTGGGGCTACTTATCGGATCATTGATCACGGGCGCGCTATCTGTAAAGCCCAACGACCCCAATGCGCACGCTGCCCACTCAAAGATATCTGCCCATCTTCTGTTGTATAAAAAAGACCCTGCCGCATAGTGCTGCGGCAGGGTTCGAGTTAGCCCCTTTTATGGGGATGCTAGAAGTAACATTTTCTCCGCGTACCGTACTCGACAACCTCCACTCGGATCATTTCCTTGACCCCAAATTTCCGTGCAGGCGCAAGTCTCGGCATCCAAACATCAACACGGTGTTTGTACCGTTCGTTCATGCAGTCTTCGACTACGAAGATTTCGGGACCGAAAAGATCTGGTAAGCGAAGTTGTGTACCGAGCGGAAACTTGTTTGACGCGACGATACCCCATCGTACACGCTGGCCCGTTGCGGTAATAAACGGTGTACTATCGGTCTCACGCGCGCGTGATGTATACGCGCTGACCTCTAGGTTATGCACGCGCACAGGTGTACGCGCGTCAAAATCACGATCCCTTTGTCGGGAATCTGGTTCGTATGCAACTCTCCTCGAAGACGATGTGTGCCAGGAGATGTTCTCCATCGATGATGCGGGATATCCAACGAGCGATGTGATCGGCTGGATCTGATGGGGAATTTCTTCTAGCTGCGAGAGTTGGTACGCTTCTACGGTAGACGCTCCAAGAAAGAGCGTCAGCAGCAGAATTGCTACCATATATGTTTCCTCCTTTCAGGAACTCTGATGAGAGTATAGCACAGTTTTTTCTTGTGTCAAGATATCGGGCTGCCACAGATCTTGGACAAAGCAACGCACACCCTGCGTCTCAATATTTCTCACCTCTTCTATCGGTAAGTCAGGCGCAAAAAATAACGGCACAAGTCGTATAGCTTCATCATCAAAGCTCATGCCGTCAGGCAAATAAAATGAGAGAAAATATCGATCCCCCTGATCGGTAATGTTGCGCGTAAAACAAAGCTTGATACCTGACAAAAATTCCGCGCGGTGTCGAGGCGCAGGCGCGTCAGCACATGCGTCAATAGGATGTTCATCGGCACTACTACGCAAACGCTCGGCGAGCGCCAACACTTCTTCGGACTGTTCAAAGATACTAGGGGTTTTCATCAAGATATTTATTTGATTCTTGCGCTTTTTTCTCCAAATCATCGGCGACGCCCGATGCTTTCTTTTTTGCATCGATTCCTGACTCGATGAGTGCTCTGTCAGGCACACTGCTACCTGTATCACCTATTGTTTTTGGATTTTCTGCGTCATGAGGTTTCGCACTACCACCTGGCCGCATAAAATATATCATCATCACGATAGCGATGACGATAAGCAACCCAAGCAACATCGAACCTTTTTGGTTCATGTGACTATTGTAATGAAAAGCTAAAAAGAAAAAAGAGGGGTCGCTCTGCAACCTCTCTCCTCGTGAGCATTCTACTCTACTCGTGCTTCTTCATAGCGACTCAACCAATCAGCAAGACGCTGTTCGTCGGCATCATCGAGCGGACCCTTCAAGAGCCTGCGCAACACCGTGCGCATCTCTTGCGCCTGAGCATCATCAAGCCCTAACACTTCTTCGCCGTTTACCATCAAACGGCGTAAGGGATCGTCGAGCTCGAGACTTTCCTCAAACCCAAGATCATTTTCGTGTACCCCTCGCCGCTCATGCAACGCCGCGATGCGATCTTCTACCTCACGCACATCCTGGCGATGTTGCCGCATCTTCGCATCCTCCGCGCTGTGAAATTCCGGATTTGTTTCCATGGGAACTAATTTAACCTAATAGTATGCCTCATAAATAAAATATCAACTGCGTCTTCTATCGAGCGCCATGCCAAGCCCGAGTGCCATCCCCGTCTGCCAGCAGACATACAGCGTAAAAAACTGTTTTTGATACCATAGCTCTGATGCGGGATCGCCCAAAAACCAAGTAAGCCCGAGAGCTGTACCAAATACGACAAGTATTCCAAGCTCTTTTAATTCGAGTCCAAAAAGTAAAATACTAAATGACGCGAGCATGGCAAGCGCACCCGCCCCGCCGGCTATCAAAAACTCGCCATACCTCGGCGCTACATTGGTACCCTCGATCAAAAGCTGTACAGTTTTGACGGCGATAAAGTAACTCGCGGTAGACCCTACGATCCAGAGCGGCAAACGAAAGAGTAGTGTCGCCTCTCTGTCGCGACGCATCAAAATACCTATGGCAATAAAAATACCAAACATGATACCTGCCGTGTACCACGGCGCATCGCTCCATTGGTAGTAATGTTGGAGCGTATCGGTCGCAACTGCCGAGAGAAATCCTGATACCGCACCGAGCGCGCCAAACATAAGTGTGTTAGTAACCTTCATATATAGATAGTTTAATGCCCTCCTAGAGCCAAACAATGCACAAATAGAAAACCCCTCACCTTTCGGTTCGGGGTTCGCTACTATGGGTGTTCTCTGGTTTAATCTCGCCATCATCAGCATATATCTGACAAGTGGGCGGAACTCATAGGTACTTCTCTAGTGTATCAAACCGCTACCGGCGAGTCAAGGGCTCTGGGGATACCGCCCATCAGTCTTTTTTATCGAGCTTATCAAGACCAATCCACTTGACCCCAAAATACACAACAAGCGCTATGACCGTAAAGTCAATAAGCGTGCTGACAAAGTTGCCAACTCCAAATGATACAGGACCTATAGCGAGCTTCGCGTCCTTGAGATTTCCTGCCGCCCCCAATGCGAGACCGATGATGGGGTTTACGAGGTCGTTAACCACCGAGCTTACCACCCTTGATACAGCACCGCCCAAGATAAAACCGACAGCAAGTCCTACTACGCCCTGCTTGCGGACAAAATCGAGAAACCCCCGAAGATGCATGGTTAACAATTATTTAGAAAGGACTGGCGTCTCTCAAAATCTGCTGAGGTGATGGTGTGTTTTCAGCTCCGTTCTCGAGTAGAAGATTATTGATATAGTAAAGCGCGAGCATCCAGATAACAGTTGCGGTGATGACGCCTACCACAAAACCACTCAATGCGGACGCGACAACCTGTCCTAACTTGAAAGCGTATTTTTGTTTGTCATCGGAGACAAACGCCTTTCTTAAAGATGTGTACATAGAATGTATAAAAATAAATAATAAAAAGCTTTAAAAGCAACCTAAAGCCAGTATACCAAGAAATCTCCCCAGCAAAGAGTCACGACAGTGGATAGAAAAAATGAACGCAATGTTAGTATACGGCAATCTTGTACACTTAAAGACCCTATGGTATGAGTAGTTTGGGATTTGACAACAGGAGGTCACATGAAGCCGTTCGGACAATCATGATTGCCGTACTGCTTTGCCTCGCCACCTCGTGCAACGTGCCATCGCTCGACGGCACCGTATCCATCGCTCAACTTACGGGGAGTGAGGCGGATGCGCTCGAAGGCCTTCTCACCGCAATCTACAAACAAGAACTTGGCCGCGGCGTCATCGCATTCTACTCAACTACCTACTACCACATGCCGGAGGAAGATGGCTCCCCCACCATATCCGGAAACGGTGAACTCGATCCTCCCATCACAGTACTCTCTGCAGCGTGTAGTGAAATCGTCACATTTCGAGACGACACCCTCAAGCCTCGCCTCAAGGCAGCAGCTCTTTCAAAAGGGGTCCGCTGGACGCAGGACGGAAAAACGCAAGAGCTCGAGATCGTCGATGCATTCGTCGTGATCGACGAACATGGCGCGGGAGGTACGATGTATGACCGCAATATGATGATCAGCATCGTCCCCGTGCGCCTCAAGGTAACGCGCTGAACAAAACAGCAACACCACTCTTTTTCGTTAAAGGGTGGCTTTTTATTTCAAAATCTTTTTATTGGGTCGCCTATTGGACGAGTTCAGAACTTTGGATTGGGCTCAAATAGAGAATGGCCTTCGCACATTTCAACCTTATACCCTCAGCAGAACTTGAACCTACAATCAAAGTTTAAGCGACTTTAAATATTCGCTCATGGTGTTATGATACCGATCAGTATGTTTAACCTCTATATTGATGAATCCGGTAAACACGATCTTAAAACGATAGACCCACGCGCCCCCCACTTTTCTTTGGCTGGCATCCTAATCCACGATAACGGCAAATCAGATCTGAAAAACAAGGCCAACCAAATTAAATTTAAATATTGGGGAGATGTAAACATTGTTTTCCATGCTAATGACATTAGACAACAAACTGGGGATTTCGCCATATTCAAGGAAAAAAAATCGAAACTTACTATTGATGATTTTTATAGAGACCTATCAACCTTTTTGAATTACACCTTCAAAATCGGGCTGGTTTCAATAAATAAATCAACCTACTTGGCTCATAACCCAGTGGTAGCTCATGCGGTTTTACAGCTCCCGAGCGCTCATCCAGGAAGTAATTGGGAGAAACAAGTTAGGGGAACAGGAAATAATCTTTTAAAAAAAGTTTCGACTGAACTTCTCACAATGTATCTGGATTACTTAAATCGAAAAAAGGCAAATGGCGAAGTCATTATGGAGTCTTCAAATGAAGTTCAAGATACACTAATATACTCGGCCTACAACAGACTTCTAACGAGCGGCTTTCCTCCATTTGGGATGGATGCGACTACAGTGAGAAAGCACTTTACTGGTATCTCATTCGTAACAAAGCAGAACCATGACATAGAGTCACAAGTAGCAGATATAGCCGCTCATTATCTCTCTTTAGAATCCAGACTAAATGACGGGGTTATTTCCTCTTACCATCAAAAATACGACCAAGATATTATTAAAATTTTAAAATCAAAAACTTTTTCTTATAGAAAAGTAGCCAACGGAATACCCGAAAATAGCTACTTTAAAATGTACTAAAATGCAAAATCCCTCTTACGAGGGATTTTGTGAGAGAGTGAGCTCAAAGGCTCGTTCCCATACTGCCTATACTTTACACCGATCAGTGACAGGAAACAACCCCAATTCACTTTAGGGCTGTGTGTTAATCACAGCTATTGAGAATGGCTGAAATGTAAACTAAAGTAAAGAAATGGATGAGAAATTGAAGAAGGGAAAGCCAAAAATCAATGAGAAAGCGGCTAGTTTTGTGGCCGAATTACTCACTACGCGCGGGTTTAAAAAAAGGGTTAATTTAATTCGCAAAAAATTATCCATCCGTTCTCAGAGCATTGATATTACTGAGTTTGATCAACTGGTGATTCGCGATAAATCTCCCCGCATACCGGCAACTATAAAAAATCGTAAGTTATACCTTTCGGAGATCAATGAATTACTAAAAACTTACGGCCTAAGTTCTGAATGGTTTAGCTTCTTTAGCGATTATGTCCTCTTTGGATTTATTGGAGAATTACTAAGGATGAATATGACAAGAAGTTGAAAGAGTACAAAGAAAGGCAGTATGAAGTCGGACAAGAATTAGAGGAACATACGAAGGCAGACGAAAACTATCATATTACCGCTTCTACTGTGTTTTCATTGGCTAATCGGGCTCTTGAGATATTCGAGAGTTCTGAACCACAAGAAAAACGACAGTTACTGGGATTTCTACTTCAGAACTGCCAGCTATCTGGCAAAAACCTTTTGTTTGACGTACGATCCCCCTTCGACACTATCCTCAAAACCGCACATCACTCCTCAATGGGTGGCTAGAGGGAATCGAACCCTCATCTCCGCTTCCACAGAGCGGCGCTCTAACCGCTGAGCTATAGCCACCATGATTACCTCTCAAATCCTTGTGCGCGAGGGGAGACTCGAACTCCCACGGGATTGCTCCCACACGCCCCTCAAGCGTGCGTGTCTACCAGTTCCACCACCCGCGCATGTATTTATAACGTGACTCCGATTATAGCCAATGCCTTCTCGATTTTCAACCTCTTTCTTTTCAGACAAATAACTTCTTTTGAATGATACATTCTACGTAATAATACGAGCGATTCTTGCTTTGCATACTTTAACTGATAAACACCTCCACCTCCACGATTAATATGACCTTTTAACTTGAGAACATTATATAACTTGCCCTGTAACCACATAGTATGCTTTTTACTAGCCGAAGCAAAAACTGTATAAAACATAAAACTCGAACGCCATCGCGGATCATAATAGGAATAAAAAGTGCCATCTCCATCAAAACCTCCCCTCAAGAAATCAAAGAAATATTTATCGGGCATAAAAACTTCAGAGATTGTTTTTGATTTGTTTGGAGAAAGCCCGTGATCTACAAGAAACCTATAAAACTGGACATCGCCGAACTGTACAAAATAATATTTTTTTATCTTACTTGAGCCACTACCTTTCTTAGAAATTTTATTTGTAAGTCCTAAACATTTTTTAAAATTGATTACTAAAACTAGATCTTTAGAAGTAAAACTCATATGTCTTTCATCTTTTGATAAATTACCATCTGTAACAAGTAGACCAATCGCATAGGCAAACTCTGGCGACCATTTAATTTTTACTCTCCCCTTCGGTTTTACTCCTGCCATAACCTTATTGTACCTCAAGCTTATAGCGTATGCCAATCATAAAAAATAAAATCGCCAAACAAAAAGGAGGATATTACTCCTCCTTTTTGGCTTCTACCTTTTTCTCTTCTTTTGGCATCTCAAAGCGTACCTGGCGCATCTTCTTGCGCGTATCGCGCGCAGCCTTGTCGCGGATGTAGTAAAGTTTTGCACGGCGCACGCGGGTTGCGCGGCGTACGATCTCTACTTTTTCAATATTTGGAGAATGCACAGGGAAAATACGCTCAACACCCACACCGGCTGACACTTTGCGTACCGTAAAGGTACCCTCGATGCCCTTGCCGTGTTTTTGAGCGATGATAAGACCCTCGAATGTCTGGAGTCGAGACTTGTCCCCTTCTTTGATCTTCTGTACCACGCGAATAGTATCGCCTGGCTTCATGTCTACCTGTGCTGGCTTCATAGAATCCCTTTATATCACACTATTTTATGGCGCGCAACACTTTGAGCGCACCCTCAAGGTCTGTGGGCAATGACGAGATAAGCTCGAGTTTTTTACCTGATGGCGCCTCAAATGTAAGTGAATGGGCATGCAAAAACTGACGCCCGAGACCTGTAGGACACATATAGCGCTTGCCACCATAAAGCTTGTCACATGCCACCGGATACCCAATGTGTGCGAGGTGCGAGCGGATTTGGTGAGTACGCCCCGTCTTAGGGGAAGCCTCGACCAATGTATATTCGGGTAGGCGTTCGAGTACACGGTAGTGCGTGACGGCTTCGCGTGATCTCCCCTGCCCGCCGCCCACCACACGCTTTTGAAAATTTTTGGTCGAACGCGCAATCGGCTCGTCGATAATGCCATTGTCATTTTGCATCACACCGATCACAAGCGTCTGATATTTTTTCTGGATACCGCTAGTTTGGAAAAGATTTTTTATATACAAAAAAGTCTTTTGATTTTTAGCGACCAACAACACACCCGACGTATCTTTGTCGAGCCGATGCACGATGCCAGGACGCTCAGAGTCTCCTACCTCTTTTACCTCGGGTCTATTTACTAAGAGCCAATCGACGACCGTACCACTCGTATGTGTCGCATCATGATGTACGACAATACCCGCGGGTTTCGCTAGCGCGAGCATATCATCATCTTCATATATAATTTCTAAAGCTTGCATACTTATATGTTAGCTAACAATGATCGCTTCATAATTATTGACAATTGAAAAATATATGCTATTCTCTCTAAGGATTTCGGAGGGCAGTCTTCCGAAAAAGTGCATGAAGGAGAGAAGATATGCGAAGATTCTTGACATTGGTATGCGCGCTTGCGTTCATCGCAGCAGCACGCACCCCGGCCACTGCTACGGTGGTGGTGGTGGATAACCAGGTAGTCGCCACCGAGGCGACACCAGAGGCGGCCATCGATGCTGCAAACGAGGCCTCCGAGGAGAAGTTCGCGGGCTTCGGCTTCGCGCCCGCCCTCATCGGATCGTTCGACATCGGGTCGCATGAGCGCGTCGATACCGCGGAGATCGTGGGAGATCCCAAGGTCGTACGCGTCACGAAGGACAACAACGTGAACGTCGGGTTCGGCCTCGAGAGCCACTACATGTTCCTACCGCCAGCCCGCTTCCTGGGCATTCCTCAGCTCATGGAAGGCAAGTGGGGCGTTGGACCCTATGTGAGTGTGACTCTCGGGTCCAACGACATCATCGACACCGTGGGAGCGGGATTCGTACTCGGACTTCGACGGGATGCCTTCTTCGATGTCGCGACCGATGCCGCGCGTACCAACGGCGACAGCTTCAACATCGGAGTCGGTATCGCGATCGACCCCGATGCAAAAGTTCTTGGAGCCGGCTTCAACTCCAACCAGCCGCCGCCCGCAGGTGAAGATCAAGTCCGCTTCCGCACCACCAGCCAAGTAGGCTGTCAAGTATTCTTCTCTTACCAGTTCAACGTTCTCTGAACCAGCCGGGGAACCGGCAAGCTCTACACCATTAAGGTGTAGAGCATTTTATTTTGTAGACCTTATCTTCTCAGCTATTACTTTTATATCTTCCGTTGGAATATTTGAGACTACCGACTGCACCGAATGGCCGCCATCGCCCGCCCAGCGTGGCATGATATGAAAATGCATATGATCAACCTCTTGGCCTGATACACGCCCGTGATTCATGCCGAGAGTGAACGCATCGGGCCCCAGCGCGCGCTTGACCATGCCAACCACTTTTTGCACTCCTTCAAAAAAAGGGCCAACTTGTTCGCGCGGCAAATCAAGCAAAGTTTCTGCGTGTGTTTTAGGGATCACCATCGTATGCCCTGGTGTGCGCGGATGAATATCAAGAAACGCAAAGACCATATCATCTTCGTATACCTTGTCAGCAGGAATATCACCTTTGACGATTTTGCAAAAAAGACAGATATCCATATATCTATAATGCAGCAATATCCTCGCTTGTAAACCGAAATGTATCGCCGCGTTTGAGCTTGCCTTCCAAAATCTTTTTGGCGATTACTTGCTCTACCTTATCAGCGACCGCACGGCGCATGGGGCGCGCGCCAAAGGTTGGATCGTACCCAATCTCGACCACACGGGCCGCGAGTTCGAGCGTGGGTTCAAAAATAATTTCTTGTTTTTGTAACCTTTTCATTAAGTCTTGTAACAACAACATTGCCACTTCGGTAAGCTCGGATTTATCGAGTGGGCGGTAGACAATGATCGCATCGAAGCGGTTTAAAAGCTCGGGTGAAAAAATACGCTCACGGCGAATCGCATCAATCACACGCCCCTCAATATCCGCAAGCTCTTTACCTTCTTTGAGTAAATCCCAAATAATATTGGCGCCTGCGTTTGATGTGGCGATGATCATCGTCTCGCGCGCTGACACGCGCTTGCCAGCACCATCAGAGAACAACCCTTCGTCGAGAATTTGTAAAAAAAGATTGTGAACTTCTTTAGACGCTTTCTCAAACTCGTCGAAGAGCAAGAGTGAAAACGGTTTTTCGCGCAGGCGTGATGTTAAAATGCCCGGATCATGCGCGTCGCGCGAACCGATAAGTTTTTCGATGCCGTCAGTACCCTGATATTCCGACATATCAAATCGAAACATCGCATCCTCTTCTCCAAAATACGTAAATGCCAATGCTTTTGCGGTCTCAGTCTTACCCACACCTGTGGGCCCTAAAAAGAGAAATGATCCTACAGGTCGCGTACTTGCACGCAGACCCGAGCGCGCCCTGCGCAGCGCATCAGCTACCGCGCGCACTGCCCGCGACTGCCCGATCACGCGCGCGCCGATGAGCTCTTCGAGATGTAAAAGCTTTGAACGCTCTTCGGGCTCGGCAATAGTCGTCGGTATATGAGTCTTTTTCTCTACTACCGTGTCGATATCAGAAGGCATGATGACGATGCGGTCAGCTGGTACTGAAGATGCCGCTTGCTCTAAAAGATCAATAGCTTTCTCGGGCATGGCGCCCGTCGTGATAAACCTATCGGCAAGCTCATGGGCGCGTAAAAGTGCAGGATAGGTAAAAAACTTGCCTGTATGCGGTTCGATAGCGCCGAGTGCGTCTTGCAACATACCAAGTGTGCGCTCGCGCGTTGGCTCTTCGAGTGTTACTTTCTCAAAAAGTTTCATTATCTTGCCGTTAGGTTCGAGGTCGCGATGAAATGAATCCGTATCGGAGAGCGCCACTACCTGTATCGCCGAACCTGCCATATATGGCTCGAGGAGTGAGACGGCGTCCACGCCAAGCTCACTGGCTGACGCAATAAAGCTTGGAAAGTTTTCAATAACCAAAAGAATATTACCTGCCCCCGTCGCTTCGTTAAACATTTGGATCATGAGCCCTTCAAAGGCGCCCTTGACCTGTGCCGATGCCACGACCGACGAGCTGTCAAAAAATACCACTCGTTTGTGTTCGAGCGCCGGATGCGCGCGACCCGTGCGGATCCATTCGGTAAGTCCTTCGAGTACTGCGTGCTTACCTGAACCTTCTTCCCCTACCAACAGCACATTGGCCTGCGAATTGCGCGCGAGCACTTCTTCGATGCGTTCTATCTCATCTTTGCGAGCTTCTCTGGCAAAATGCGTCGTCGCATATGAAAGATCGTGCGAATACTGGTTAAGCGTCCAGGTATACCCAAAGCCCAAATCTTTTCCGATGCCGGGTATGCGCGAGAGTCGTGCTCTCATCCACCAACGCGTATGGGCGTACTCTTCTTCAAATTCTGCTTCTACCCACAATGCCGCTCCCTCCAAATCTTCACGCTTGACTTCGTGTGCGAATAAAAATTCGGCAAATGCTTTATCAGCATCAATCGCAAAAGTCAGCACGCGCGCGACAGTCAGCATTTGCTCTTTGTCCGCGATCGCCTCGATTGTCACCTGTGGCGCATCCGTGGTGGGATATGCTTTGAACCAAGCATCAAAATCGCCACGCGCGATACCAAGACGAAAGAGCAAAAGATGAAACGCGTCGGTACCCGCGAGCGCACGCCACCATTCACGAAATGAAAGTTTGTCATCGGGCCCGCGTGGCATGAGCGCCCAGAGGCGCAGTATCTCGGAGGACACCGCTATGCGCCCCGACCCTACGGTAACCATCTCGCGTACCAGCGCGCTGCGATAATAAAACTCGAGAAACCCAAAAAAGAAAAAGAATGAAAATGCGATGAGCCCCGCACCCGCCGCCTTGTCGATATGAGGGATGCTGACGGACAATAGGTTTGCTGCTACAAAAAATCCGACACCCACGATACCGACAAACAAAAATATTTTGACCAGCATCCCCCGTGCGCCTGTCGAGAGCGTCTGCTCAATACACAAAATATGTCTGCGCGGAATCATATCAGAAAACGATTATCCATATACCACTAAGGAAAAGTGCGGGGATCACTATTGGGCTCAATAGCGCGGTGCACAAAATACAGAAACCAATAGCAAACGCTACAACCTGTACTACAAGACCCGCGCTGATAAATACCAATCGTACCAACGCGCCCACAAAACGCATCAAGATATTGATCGCGAACACTTCAAAAATATCCTCGAGATCAAATCCTTGTTTTTTACGCTCGCGCATGCGGTGAAATGGTGAGAATAGACTACGAGCAAGCTCGGGTACCGAAAAAAAGTGCAATAAAAACCAATGCACATTCATCCACGCCTCAAGCATCAGTACAAGTCCTGCCTCGTACTGCCACCAAAGATATTCCCCCACGACCAGGGCGCTATTCATGCGTTTAGTATATCACGCACCAAACCTGCGTTCACGGCTCTGAAAGTCTTTTATAGCGCCCTCAAAATCATCCGGCGTAAAATCAGGCCAAAGTTTTTCGGTAAAGTGTAGCTGCGCATCCGCTGTATCCCACATCATAAAACCGGCTGACAGGTGTGGGTCGCCCCCCGTGCGAACAACGAGATCTACCGGAGGCAAGTCGCGCGTCCACAAATAATCTTTGGGAGAAGTAAATGGTTTGCCCGAACTCATCGCCGCCTCAAACGCGCGTGTCATCTCAGTCTTGCCGTCATAACACAGCATCAAATTCATAATATGCTGTTTGCGATCCTTGGTCTCTTCTATAAGTCGCTCGCCAGTTTCTACTAAACTTTTTGGAAAAAGAGTCCGCCACTCACCAACGATTGATATGCGCACATCATGTTCTTTGAGTCGTGGGTTTTTGAGCGCGTCTAATAAAGCTTTTGAGAAAGCTTTGAGTAAAAATTCCACTTCGGCTGCCGGGCGTTTTTTGATATTGTCGACACTCATTCCCCAAAAGGACACGCAAAAAATATTGAGATCAAGTGCACGATCAATAACTTTTTCGTATGCGGTGATACCTTCTTTGTGTCCAAGCCATGGGAAGAGGCCTTTCCCTTTCGCCCACCTGCGGTTGCCGTCAGGAATAATGGCCACATGCCCTACGGAGTAATCTTGCATGATGTTCTCTAGTATAGCCATAGAACGCCCTTGAGGGAAGATTTGGCTAGGGACTTTCCGCATAAGGGTAAAAATGATACGATGACCGCGTCATATGGCCCTATCGTCTAATGGTTAGGACAGCGCTCTTTCAAGGCGTAAATACGGGTTCGATTCCCGTTGGGGCC
>ERZ1292623.272-Hain-H51-01um-R1-272-length-57916-cov-8_pt1 | contig 57916 bp, 66 predicted proteins | sample MGYA00564398_ERZ1292623 | MGnify/ENA primary metagenome ERZ1292623 (study PRJEB36523, sample SAMEA6512633) | groundwater metagenome | collected 2019-01-07 | study: AquaDiva: Metagenomics assemblies of 32 groundwater samples
CATGGAGCGAATTAATCCACCTCAGATTACCATACGCTTAGTAGGTCAGTTCGATCAATCAAGACATTTTGAAGATTATCTAAGGGGAACATCTGATGCGCCTAAAATTGGAATGCGTGGGGCAGTTATTCCAACCTCCTCGTTAGAAGCAAAATTAGCATCTTCGGCCGTCAAAGTTCTAAATCCAGATAAGGCAATAGACATCACCAAAACAAATGAAGAAAGAATTAAATATTGCTTAGCCCACCATTTAGACCCCTATTTAACCGCTAACGGAAAGCATCTTTATAGGGCAATCACATACGAGGACGGCTTATTGACAGTCCGATATGGCGAAGAAATTCCACAAGAATTAGTGGCCCTTTCTCCAGAAGAAACCATAGGTCAACAAGTAGCGTCCCTTTATTTGGGAGTGTCAGTAAGTGAAATTAAGGAAGCAATCGAAAGAGGAGAAATGCCAACAAAACGAAAAGGAGCAGCGGGAAGATTGAAATTAGAAGATGTCAACAGGTACAAATCAATGAAAAATAAAGAATAATCGAAACCTATTTAAAGGAGTTTGAGTTCTTAAAGAGTAAAGTTTCTTAGATGTTATGGTGAATAAATGAATGAAGTGTTGAAGACAGGAACAACAACCCTTGGTTTAGTGTGTAAAGACCTCATTCTTTTGGCTACAGATAAGCGCGCAACAGCAGGGGATATGATCGTTCAAAAGAACGCTCAAAAACTGCACCAATTGGCAGAGAACATCGCAGTGACCATTGCAGGCTCTGTTTCAGACGTTCAAGTCTTAATCAAGTTAATCCGGGCTGAATTGAAGTTAAAGGAAGTCCGTATTGGCCGAAAAGCAACCGTAAAGGAAGCAGCAAACTTGCTCTCAAACTATGTCTATTCCAACATCCGAAGTTTTAGTATTATTCCAGGTATAACCCATTTCCTACTTGCTGGTTTTGATGAATCTGGACTTCACTTGTATGATATTTTCCCAGATGGTTCAGTGACCGAGATTGCTGATTATGTCTCAAGTGGTTCAGGAAGTGTTTTTGTATATGGTTGCTTAGAAACCAATTATAAGAAGGGTATGGATGAGAAAGAAGCCATTGAGCTCGCAACAAGGTCGGTAAATGCTTCCTTGCAAAGAGACACCAATTCAGGAAATGGCTTGGACATTTGGGCGGTGGATAAGAACGGAATTCGAATTGTCATCGAAAAACTAGTGACAGAAAAGTTAGTATAATTAAAAAGTTCTTAAAATACCCATAAATAAACGATAGGAACAATAATATGACTGAGATCATTAAAGAAATTCTAAAGAACCTGCCAGAGAATAAAATCTCCGATGCAGTTTTTGAAGGAGCAAACATTGTTTTATATACAAAGGACAAGGCCTTTTTCTTAGAGGAAAGTGGATTGATTAAGAGCATTGTAAACATCATTAAGAAGCGAATTGAGCTTCGCCCAGACCCTAAGATCTGCCTAGACCCTGAGAAGGCAGAAAGTGTGATTCGTAGTATTTTAGGAAGCGAAGTGAGCTTAGATAACATTATTTTTGATCCTCAACGTAGCATAGTGATTCTAGAAGTAGATAAACCCGGCCTTGCCATTGGCAAGCAAGGAGAAAACCTGCAAAAGATCAAGGCCGATACCTTATGGGTGCCTTTGATTCGAAGAACCCCTCCCATTCGCTCAAAAATCGTCGAAAACATCCGCTCGGTTTTGTATGAAAACTCAGATTATCGTCGAAAGTTTTTGCACAAAACAGGTCAGCGCATCTACAACGGTTGGCTCAGACAAAAAAAGGAAGAATGGGTGCGCATCACCTGTCTAGGCGCAGGAAGACAAGTAGGCAGATCCTGTTTCTTACTTCAAACACCTGAATCCAGAATCTTGCTGGATTGTGGAATTGATGTTTCAAGCAGTGAAAATCCATATCCTTATTTGGAAGCGCCTGAATTCAACATCAAGGAACTCGATGCAATCATTGTAACCCATGCACATATTGATCATTCCGCCTTAATTCCTTACATCTACAAATTCGGCTTTCGGGGCCCTACGTATTGTACCGCCCCTACTCGAGATGTTATGGCCTTACTGCAGCTGGACTGCGTAAAGATTCAGCATTCTGAAGGAAAGGAGCCGCTCTACACGAGTGAAGACATCAAAGAGATGGTAAAGCACACGATCTGTTTGGATTATGAGGAAGTAACCGACATCACTCCAGATATTCGTATCACCTTCTACAATGCAGGCCACATTTTAGGCAGCGCCATGGTTCACATTCACATCGGAAACGGTCTTCACAATTTCATTTACAGCGGGGACATCAAGTACGGCCGCACCAACCTCTTGACTCCCACAGCAACCGTGTTTCCTCGTCTAGAGACCTTGATGGTAGAAGCAACGTACGGGGCAAAGGAAGACGTAATGCCCCCCGCCATGGAACAGGACAACATGGTCATTGATCTAATCACAACCACTATCAAACGCGGAGGAAAGGTATTAATTCCTACATTAGGAAGTGGAAGAGGCCAAGAAATCGTAGTTCTCATCGAGCGCCTCATTCGGGAAGGAAAAATGGAAAAATTCCCTGTTTATATCGACGGCATGGTGTGGGACATCACAGCGATTCACACCGCATATCCAGAATTCTTAAACAGCGGCGTTCGCCAGCAGATCTTCCATTTTGATAACAATCCTTTCTTAGCCGATAACATCAAGCGAGTTGGAAGTCAAAAAGAGCGTAAGGAGATCATTGAAAATGAGGGTCCCTGCATCATCCTTGCTACTTCCGGTATGTTACATGGAGGTCCATCCGTTGAATACTTAAAGCGCCTAGCTGAAAACCCTAAAAACAGTCTTTTATTCAGCTGTTACCAAGGAGAGGGCACCTTGGGTAGAAAGATCATGGGTGGTATGCGTGAATTAAACTTCCAGGAAGGCCAGAAGGTAGAAACCATCCCTTTAAAGATGGAAGTGGGTAAGATCGCAGTAAGCGCCCATTCCGACCGCCGAGAACTCATGAATTTCATTCGCAACTGCAATCCCAAGCCCAAGAAGGTCTTAGTCGTACATGGAGAGAGCAGTAAGTGCCTGGACTTGAGTAGCAGCATCCATAAGATGTTCCACATCGAGACCGTCGCACCCAGGAACTTGGATACCATAAGATTAAAATAGGTTACCTGCTCTCTTCTTTAAATGAGAAATGCTTCAATCTTTCATGGCACAGGTTGTTCCCCAAATTCATATTGGCTTCCATGGCTGAAAAGAGAATTAGAGAAGAAATCCTATAAAGTGTGGGTTCCGGAATTGCCAAGCAAAGACAAGCCTGACATTAAGAAGTGGCTTCCATTTGTGCTGGAAAACGGCACTTTTTCCCAGGAAACTGTCCTCATTGGCCATTCAGCAGGCTGTCCTTTAATTCTAAGCGTCTTGGAAAGCATAAACGTGCAAATTAAGCAAGTAATTCTAGTCGCAGGGTTTTTTGATCCGCTAGAAAGAGAGAGAGCCAATTCTACAGGAATCTTATAATTGGGATAAGATCAGGCAGCATGTCAAAGATATTATTTTCATCAATTCTGACAACGATCCTTGGGGCTGTGACGATAAAGCTGGGCGAAAGTTACAGGAGCACCTAGGGGGCAAGTTAACCGTTTGTAAGGGGCAAGGTCACTTCGGCTCAGATACATACAAACAGCCATATAAGATGTTTCCTTTACTGCTAAAACTCATCCATTAAAGCCTAAAAACGTTATTTTTGCGAAAAATACGTAGATTTTCCGATTTTGTCGAAATTTCCGATTTTTATCATTTTTCCGAAATATTTATAAGCTCAAAAAGGTTAACATCGATATGGAACAAGTAATCATATCCAAAAATAAATCACCAGTGCTCTGGACCTATACAGTAAAAACAGGTAAAAAAGGACAGATTACGATTCCTAAGAAGATCCGAGATAAGTTCAATATAAAAAAAAGAGATCCTTTCATGATTACCCTTATGTCAGACGGGAGCATTCTGTTAAAAAGAGAAACGAAAAAAATAGACAAGTTACTAGAATGTATTAGGGCATTACCAAAAATAGATTGGGACAAAGCATGGAAAGAAATAGAAGAAGAAAGACACTTAGAGCGTAGTTAAAATGTATTACTGTGCAGATAGCTGGTTTGTAATCAAACTTTTTCAGGAAGATGAAAGAGCGTTAAATATTATCAATGATGTCCGAGAAGGCAAAGATTGGTTGTTCATTCCATTCACCGTACTCGCCGAGACATCCAAAAAATTCATGCAATTAGGGATTTCTAAGAAAAAAATCAATGAATTCTTTGACATCATAGAAGCATACGCAAAAGTAAGATTTGTAATCTTAGACAAAAATATTGCAAATGAAGCTGCCACCATTTCATTGACGCATAAACTGCCTTTATTGGATGCATTTGTAGCCGCGACGAGTAAAATATGCGAGTGCCACATCCTCCTATCAGGAGACAAGGATTACACCTTACTTGCTAAAAGCAAATACATTAAAGTCCAATCTTGGTAATAGCCGTCACTAAAGAATAACCTTTATATATCGTTCTTCTTAAAGTTAGAGTATGTTTAAGGTTAGAATATATTAATCGGGTTAAAGCATGGTATCAGAGCCTAGCGGCGAAAACGAGATGATCGTGAAGTTTCGAGGTAATTTTAACTTCAATGGATTGTACGAATTGCTCTTTTCTTGGCTAAAAGACCGCCATTACCGCCCCGTCGAAAAAAAGCACAAGGAAAAGGCAGGCGGGGATGGAAGAGAGGTCGAGATTGACATGGAAGGTGAGCTAGAGGTTACAGAATACATCAATTACAAGGTAGGCTTCTCCATTCACGCATGGGACATGAAAACCGTTGAGGTAAAAGAAGGGGATGAAGTAAAGAGTATGGATTGGGCGCGTTTAGAGGTTAAGTTAAAGGGGCAGATCATTATGGATCCTAAAAATAAGATTCCCAGTAAGACGGGCATTCTCGGAGCCATGGACACCTTCCTAAAGAAAGTGGCTTTATGGAGAGAAATCGAGTTCATGCACGATGATCACTTGATGATCACGGTAGGAAAAGTCCAAGTATTGGTGAAAAAGTTTTTAAACATGGATTCAGGAGAATCAGCATTCGGTTGAAAACATGGTACAGCGCAATATCTTAATCGATGGTCAAGTGATCAAGTATGACGGCATCATGGATGCAAAAAAGCTATGCTCTGTGGTTTATCATTGGTTTAAGGAACACCATTATAACCTGGTGGAAAAGTGGAATTTCGAGCAGACCTTTGAAGAAGGAAAACAGATGGAAGTAAAACTGATGCCGTTTAAGCGCTATGATGATTATACCAAATCCGAGATCAAGGCAACCATGGTTTTTTCTAAATTAAAAGAGGTAGAAGTAGAATTAAATGGGGTTAAGCGTAAGTTGTGGAAGGGGACTGTAACGATCAGTTTTACAGCAACGCTCATCACCGATGCCCATAACCGTTGGAATGAAAAGCCCTTCATGTTCTTTTTTAGGGTATTGATGGATAAGTTCATCTTAAAAGGTCCTGTAGGCCAAGCAGAAGATCACTGCAAAGCCGATTGCGAGCGATTGATGGATGAAGTAAAGAGTTTCTTGAATTTGTATCGATTTACATAAGCAAACTATATTTGTTTAGCATCCTAAGGTCGAAATCCAAACGATATACTCATTCAGTGCGTAGCGAGGGGACGTTCCTTACGGGAACGCAGCACTTATCTTTTTAACATCAAGGATTTCGAAGATGCTAAACAAACAAGAAAAAAAGAAAAACTTAGAGTTTCTCGTGAGGTAAGCGTCTTTTTATTTCAATGGGGATAACGCCTTGTTCAAATTCCAATTTCGCAATCTCAACAGGGTTGTACTTGATCTCTTCAAATTGCTTCTTAGTAAGCTTCACAAGAGGGGGTGCACCCATAGCAATTTGCAAAGCTCTACTACCAACCATGCGGGCTTTTTCGTACTTAGTGTACTGACCGGGCTTTAAGCTGAGTTCTAATGTCATAGTTTCACCTTAGTTTTTTTCGAAGTTCTTGGCTTGCCTTTCCTGCAAGTTCAAGGATTTTATCAAAGTCTTCAGTGGTAATGGGTTCATCCCCGCCTTTTTGCATGGAGCATACGTCTCCATTTTCAAGGAAGGTAATGGTAAGTCGTGCATCCAAAACAGATTCTTCATCTTCTGTGGGGTCAATAAGTAGGTTTTCTCCAATCTTAATAACCGTGATGGGAATGGGACACTCAACAAGGGGCAATGCCTTGCTTTCATGTTCTTTGTAGTCAACAACACCGTCCTTTACAATCGGGAACTTGGCACTTTTAAGGGCAGCTATAGCAGCAAAGCCTCCAAGGTCAATTAAATTCCCGTCATGATTTAAAGGGCAAACATCTACATTGATGGTCCATACCTTTTGGCCTTTTTCAATGCACAATGCACGCGTGTCAATGGCATGGCTTTCTCGAATGCCTCGGTCAATAACCCGTGCCGTTTCAATGCTCTCAATACTAGGAGGTCCAGATTCAAAAGCAGGATTGGATAAGGGCAAAAGTTCAGCTCCAACCATTAAGATGCCTTCATCGGGAGTATCGGGGAAGGGTTTTTCAAGTGCAAGCTTGACTCCGACAATGAGTTCTGTTTCACCGCATTGAACTCGAGCGCTTCCTTCAGCAGTTCGAATGCAATCGACTTTGAGGGTAATCGGTCTAAACTCATCCATTTTTCGGCCATCCAATCGATAGCCTTTTTTGAGTGCGTTACTAATGTGTTCTTTTAATTGTGTGTTTGCCATCATTTCACTCCATCGTATATTTATCTTTAAGGGCTTTTTGCAAAACTTGCAAAACAGCCGGTGCTTGCTCTTTAGCCATTGCTAAGCATTTACGCAAGTCAGCAGGGCTAATACGTCCGTCCATTTGAAGAAGGGTAATTTCGCCAGTGCTGGGTATAAATGCCAAGGGAATGTCAACCGAGCTATTGTGATCAAAGTGTTCTTCATCGCCATCTAAGTCAACAACAACTTGATCGCCGACTTTACCGACACTGTACGCAACAACCATGTCTTTCATGATGATGCCGGCATCAGCAAGAGCAATGCTCGCTGCACAAATGCCTGCGCATCGGCTTCCAGCATCGGTCTCAGTAAGTTCAATGAAGACGTCTACCACTGCATTGGGAAAATCCTTGAGATCCAAAACAGGCCGTAAGGCGCGCTCAGTGATCATGGAAATTTCCTTGCTTCTTCGGCTAGGACCAGGTCGAACACGTTCGCCCGCGCCTGAAAAAGGCATCATATTGTAGTTGCATCGAAGGAGCCCTTGTTTGGGGTCTTGCATAAACTTAGGGTACAACTCTCGGGGACCATATACTGCAGCATAGGCCGTTGTTTTTCCAATTCGAAAGTAGGCGCTTCCATCGGCTTTTTTGATGACGCCAGCTTTGGCTTCGATGGGTCGTAATTCATCAAACTTTCTTCCATCGAATCGTTTAGTGTAGTTCATGTTAATTCTCCTGCGAGTATTCACTTTGTTCGCTTGATTCATACTCGTCTTTTTCTTCTATGATTTCTATTTTGTTTCCTGTTTTTTCTTCAAGGAACTTTTGGATTCTTTCCGTTAAGCCTTGAATGTGGGCTTCTCGTTGGACTTTGTTGATGACTTCAACAACAAGGATTTCTTTGTCGGGTTCTCCATTGATCCAGACAAACCCATTTTGGCCAACGGTAATTTGACAGCCTGTAGCTCGTTTAATCATGCTTACCATGCTGCCCTTTTTTCCGATGATACGGGGCACTTTGCAAGAGCTAACGCGAATGACTCTTCCTCCGCGCAATCCTCGTAAACCCGGCCCTTTGCAGCTTACATCGATGATGTTTTGGCTGGTAACATTCACAATTTTTGTTACCATATAATCTTCAAGGTTAAAGTATTTAGAGAGGTCTGCTCCTCGAGCAATGTAGTCAAAACTCGCATCTTTCAAGTTAAGTACAGCTGTATAGGGGCTGTTGATCTCAAGTCGCCAACCTGTCATGAGAATGTCAACGACTTTTGCGATGATCACGTCATTTCGACGAGGTAAGTATCTTCCAGCTAAGGGAATGATTTTAAGCACTTTACCATCTATATTCAGTAGGCCTAATTGGCTTGCCATAATTTTGTCCTGCTCCCGGTAGCTTCCGTAGCTAGGTAAGTAGTCAATACCTTCAGCGATCACTTCGCCAGGGACTACAACTGTTTTGTCTTGTACTATAAGTCCTGTCATTTTTTTCACCGTATTATTTTTTTCATCGAGTTGCAATTACTTTGATTTGCACGTTTCCATGCGTTTTACTATTCAGGTCATCCATCAGTTCAGTCTGAAGGCCTGCGGGGATCTCAATAACACCCAGCCAGCTTCCATCGTTTTGCCACTCATCTTTTTTGATGGTGCCGTAATTAGCGACCGTGCCATATAACTTAGGGGCATATTGTAAGGGCAAATGAATTTCAAGGTCTTTGATTTCAAATCGAATGGGCAAAATGGGTTGTAATTTCTTAAGAACATCATGAACCTGGTCTTCAGCACGCTTGTATTCATCCAAGTGCACTTTGGCTTCTTCAAAAGCGTTTTCAATACGCTGCACAGGATGAGGAGTACTGGTTCGAGGATCAATTCCGTTTCTATGAATGATTTCAATGATCTTTCTTTTTTTAGCTTCTCGCACCTTTTCTCGATATTCCGAGGTTAACTGCAATTCACCCTCTTTTAGAATTTTTTCAGCAATTACAGCAGGATCCTTTGTTCCAAAGACCGCTTGCATTTCATCGTCGCTTGCCGCAAGGCCCTTTTTGGCATCGGAAAAGATCTTTTCAGCGTGAAGAACCTCTCGCAGTTCAACATTTTTTCCTTGTTTGTGTTCAATCGCTTTATCAGGATCTACAACGATTTCAAACGTGGTTCCATGCGTCTTGAGCTTGGCCAGGTTAAAGTGAGAGCGTTCACCATCAAAGGTCATTCGAGTTGGTCCACCCATAGTTCTCATCTTTTCACCTATTTAGCAATCTTAAGGAGTCTATCCTTGCTTATTTTTTGCATGGTGCGACTCTTCATGTCAATGTATGCCGCATCAATGCGCTCGGGGCTAAAGTTTTGTAAGACCTTTTTGAGCGCCCGAATAGCCAATTTAAGGCCATCTTCAATACTCATGTCTTCCTTGTATTCTTTGTGGAGGATTTCTTGAATTTCAATATCACTCTCTCCAATTACCGTAGCTAAGTATTGAGTGTAATTTCCAAAAGGGTCTGTTTCAAATAATTTAAGAGAACCATCTTCATCTACACCCGCAACAAGAATACTTACCCCGAAAGGTCTTAATCCACCACTTTGGGTGCAAAACTGCATAATGGTGCAAATGTCCTTAACGATGGTGAGTACATCAATGGGGCTATCAAATGTGACGCGATTTTGCTGAGCTCGAACTTGCGCACGCTCAATGAGAACGCGGGCATCGCTCATAATCCCGGCAGGTGTTGCGATGATGTGATCATCCACTTTGAATATCTTTTCAATGGCGTCAGGAATGGCGAGTTTGTCAATGATGCGTTTATCCGTTACAAGGAGAACCGCATCTTTAAGGATCATGCCAATGGCTGTATTACCAAGGCGTACAGTTTTTTTAGCGTATTCAACTTGGAGCAGTCGGCCGTCTGGGCTGAACATGGTGATCGCTCGATCGTATCCCATCATTTGGTGTTGTATTGGTTGCATGCTGCCTTCTGCCATGATTAGTTACCTCCCTTGATCTTGGTTTTTGCCTTGGATAACGAGGAAGTTCCACTTCCGAGTCCAAAAAGCCTTGCTTTTTGTAAAATGCCGCTTACGGTTAAGGTACGACACAATACATTTTGGTTTTCATAGGATTGTAAGAGCATAAGCGCCGTACGAGTTTTATCCACATAGGTGTGGCCGACACGTAAAACCCCCCGTTGTTCTTTCGCATCATAATCCACCGATTGTATGCCCGCTTGAGCACTCTCAAAGAGTCCCAAAACACGCTGGGTATGTCGTAAAACATGATTAGAGAAGTCCTTACTAAGGGGTTGTTCCGTCAAAGCCTCATAAGCGAGGTATCGTTTCTTTTCACGCAGGCTGGGCAATAGTTTGAGTTTGGGCATTGGTCTCACGTAGACACAGAAGGAAATATGCCTCCTTCGGTTTTCTTTCTCGTCGTCCTCTTGGATGCCGCTTTCCTTTATAAAGATTGTGGAAAGGCTAATAAATCGGGATAAAGACAGTAAGGGTATGGGTGACATAAGATTAGCAGTTACATTTCTGAATCAGGCCTTGCAGGAAAAAGTGCACATGAACGAAAAGAAGAAAAACATTGTTTTAGGGATGAAAGCATTAGAGGGTACGAAGTATTGGCACGAGGCAAACATAGATCGTTATCGACGCATTCTAGATCATTTAGGTAATATTCATGAAAATCCTCCAGGAGCAGGTTTTAATGAGGATGTAGAGCGCATGAATAAGAGTTGGTTGGAACTAGCTCAGGGATGTTTAAGAGATATATTAAGAGATATTCCAGAAGGGTAGCGTATGTAAGCACATAAAACATTTATAGACTAATTTTTGGTGAAAAGATGCCTTCAAAAACAAGCACCATCATTCTTCTCCTTCCATTTTAAGACCATTTATTCCTGTATAAAAATACTAGATAAAGTCAGCTTGCAGGAATCGATCGCTAATAGAGTACTTAATAGTAGTAAATATAGAAAGATTTATAAAGGAAAAGAGCTCTATATCGTCGATACCTCATATGGCTACCCTACCGTTAGCTCTAGAAAAAGTCGCCCTGCAAGGAAACCCCCTGCCTCAGTGGTCAGGTTTATCTGTAGCGGATCTTGCTCGAAACAGCGAAAGGGCTGCGCTTAGTTTGATCATGGGCCACAGTCTTGGAACAGTAGGCTCAGAAGGGTTACTCAGTATATTGGAAGGGGAAACAAGTCCTCATATCCATACAGCCGGTCGCAGTGGTGCACGTGTTGCAAACGTAGAGCCATCTGGCCATATTCTACCGACAAGTACAGGTCAAGTCATCTACATGCCCTTTGCTCCTGAAAGGGTTTTAAAGCAAAACCCTACAAGTGCAATGGAAGCATTCGAGTTCAGTTTATACAGAGCGCTTAGGGAAAGAGGGTTGCCTGTTCCACAGGTCACGTTGACAGAAAGCGGCTTGGTTGTCGAGCATCTAGGGCAAAGCCTGGATCGATGGATTTTTGAAAGAGCTAAAGAAGAGCCATATCATAGAGACATTCAAGAATTACTAACCAAAATGGCTCAGTTGATTTCTCAGTTTGATGCAACCCTTCCGAAAGTATTATCTGAAGAAGAGCGAAGAGGAGCTATGAACAGAATTGTAAGTCCTCTAGCAGCAAAATTCGGAATTTCTCAAGAAACCGCACAGGAAAGGTGGTACGCATTGCGTATGGCTGAAGCTTTACCCCCAAATTTAGGGGGGTTTATGGAATTTTTAGATCCGATTGAAAAAGCACTCACCCAAGGCCGGGAGCAATACGGCTGTTGGACAACTGAGCTCTCACCAAGAAACGCATTCCCATGTTATACAGGCGCAGATATGGAAAAACCACACCTAAAAGTGGCTGATTTTAATCGTGTAAAAAGAGCAATCATGCAAGAAGCAGATGCTTTGGCATTGGATGCTTTTCTTCCCGTGCAAGGCCTTGGAACAGATGGGCCGTTATATATAGACGGACGATGTGCAACATCTTTGGATGAATCAGATCGAACGTATTTAGTGCAAGAGCGATTGAAAGCCTGGGAACAAGAAACAGGTCAAACAATAAATCGAGGAGACTATCAAAAGCTAGAGCCTGCCGCTCGTTTCCTGGTCAATGTGCGAGAAGCACGTTGTATGTTGGAAGAAAGCGCAAGAGCTAGAAATTTTTTAGAAGTTGTTCTAAAAGGGGAAGGGTTAGGGCATCATACCCGATTGGCATGCGATGCTTTATTAGCTTTCGGAAGGCAACAAGGGCAACAAGAAGAATATCTAAGAGGAGCAAAGCGATTATACGACTGTTTTGCAGAAACGTACCAATCAATTGTTCCAGAAGAAGTTATACGCGCAGCGCGAGAATGGTCGATTTCTTAGGAACGCATTTGAATGATGCCAGTTAAGGGGCTTGTGGCTAGGTAAAAAGTTCGGATAAGGGAAACAAGATAGTACATGGTAACAGGGTTTTTAGAGCTAAGTAAGTGGGGTATTTTTTCATAGATAAGAGGTTGCGCAGTGTCTTGCAATTGGGTAAGGGAGGTTAAGTCGTTGTTCAAGTAAGCTTTTTGTAAGAGGCGAAGAAGGCCTTGCGCTTGCTCTAAGAGTTTTTTATCAATCACATCGAGTTGGATCTTGTTTTTTTGTAGGTAATAATTGAAGTGATAGCACTGTCGGGCAATGTGGGTGAGTTCGCTTAGGAACTGCCAGAGGAAGGGAAAGGCTTGCGAAGTAAGGACTTTTTTGGTGAGGCATCGTTTGAGGAAGTTGTCGTATTTCTGGACCCGGTGCACAACCTCTTTGACGGGGGTTGTATCGACGTCGTGCAGAATTTGGAGGAGAAAGAAGAACTGTTTTTGGATGAGGGTTTCAAAATTCTCGTAGCTGGGTTCAGCCACACTTTCAATAATAAATTGTTCTTCTTTTTGAGAGAACACTTCAAACCCTATGAGTTGGTCTGTGACAAGTTGGGTTAAGGTAAGAGGGTTACCAAGGTAGTACACATAAAAACGATCGTATCCGGCACGGTAGGCATTCACAAGGAATGTGCGTATGGTAATCTCGCGCGAATCCGGCAAGTCGATGGTAATTTCTTTGGGTTTAATCGTCTTGGTTTGAGAGGAGAGAATAAGGTCTTCCCCGGTACGTTCGACCTCAACTTCATCGCCGGGTTTGAGGCTGTGTTCGTCCACCCACTTTTTCGGCACATAGAGGGTTAAGCCGCTGCCTCCTTGCCGGATAAGTTTCCGCTTCATTCTTGTAAAGTAGGCTTTCAGCGCTTATAAACCTTTCTAAAAAAGATATCTTAAATATCTTAGATAGTAAAAAGATATTAATAATATACAATAAACCACTTATAAGTGATGATATAAAGGTGATCCATATGCACAAATCGATAAAACAGTTAGCAACTATAAGCGCAATAGTCCTAACCAACGTAGGTGCAGCGAACGCAGAACGTCCGGTCTTCCAACCAAAAGGAGAACTAGACATTGCAGTAGCACATGAATTGATGCAAAAAGCACCAGAGAAGTTTGCAGATCCTGATTATGTTGTTGAGTCTCTCACGCCCACTAGAAATTATGATGGTCAGTTCAGCCGAATTCCTGGCACAAACCAGCTCTGGATGACACAGTATAAAGATCATCTGGGTCCAGTCCAAGTCTACGGTTTGTGTGGGGATGCAAGCATCAATGTGGGAAAAGATTGTAGGCTAGAGGCTCACTTCATCGACAAACATTCATATGGCCAAGTCGGAAACGGTGATAAGCTGGTTGTAAACGTGAAGGGTCATGATTGTGAAGGTTTCGTGCCGAAAGCAGGTTGCGAAGAGTACGTTGATTTAGATTTAGTCATCACATATGGCTTACAAGATGGCCGCGTAGTGAATTGGACCGGCATAAACGGTACGGTATCCAAAGATGTACTCGCTCGAAATAAAAGAACAAAAAAACTCGAATCAAGATACGAACGTTCATTTTACACAGACGATGAATATTATGGTAACGATGGAAAAAATGCCCCAAATATAGCCCTAATCGTCTTAGATGAAGGTTCAAAAATGACCTTTGCAACCGATGTGCTTTCAGCGATTGGTTGCAGGCTCAATACAGATCAGTGCTATGAAAGCTCTTCGAATAAGGACGAGCAAAAATAAAATATTTCAAAAGGTAACCTCATGAAATCTACAATGAACATGCTGAAAATAGCGGCTCCAGTGCTGCTCGCTGCTTCAGCAGTGCAAGCAGGGATGGATCCTGAAGTAAGAAGCCTAGCTGAATTAGTGAAAAACAAGGCTGAAAGCAGGGCATATTCCAACGAGGCACAGGATAGCTGGCCAACTGGGTGTGGCGGGCCAGCTGCATGCAAGCAATACAGAATATACGATGTGGGAGTGAATCGACCCGCTCTTCGAGATACGTCTATTATTTATACAGATTGCACTCCTTTCGGAGTAGGGGAAGAAGATGAGTTGGACATTCAGCGAACATACTCCTTCGAAAAAGCTTACTCTTTCGGAAAAAAATACTCTTTCGGAAAAGAACGATTTTCATGTCCAGATGAAAAAGTAAGCCATGTACAATTAACCGATCAGGGGTTAGATGGCCTCAATGGTTCAGGGGATACATACCGCCGAACCCAGTGTACAACTGTCAAAGAATGGTTCGGTTCTCCTGTAGTGAAACCAGCAAATTCAGACGGTACTGACAGTGTAGAGCCATCCTCTGTTTATCGAAACTTGGTAAAAGAAAGCGTTTTGGCGCTTCAAGGAGAAAGGTGACATCATGAATCTTTTCTCTAAACATCCTACGCGCCCCGAGATGGAAGGAAGCTACAAACGCCTTGTAGAGACTGCTGTTTTAGAAGCAAGAGACTTGGTGTACATGCCCGAAGATGGGTATCAGGGGGCTTTCTTAGAAAGACTAAAAACCCACTCTGCAAGATTAAGAAGCGAAATCGAAAAAACCAGGGCTTCTGTAGAAGAAACCCTTGAAGGACTTCTCAAGCCTTCTTCAGAGGATCAAAGAATAAAAATAGAGGCAGTAAAAGAAAGATTAGCCCAAGAAATTAAAATAGCTGAAACACAAGAAATTATAGGAGTAAGATATCAAGGATTAGTAAGCTTTTTACAAACCACCCTGCCTCGAGAAGTCCATGCGTATAATACGGCAGTGAAAGAAGTAAAGAAGGTTGTATTGGGAGATCATTGGACTGAGTGGGGCCAGCGAAGGCACGTCCATCGTACGTATGGCAGCAAGCTTCAGGATCCGGAAAATAGCATCTTAGCAGCATTCAGCGGCGTTCTTGCTGCAGAACGCAGAGTAGATAAATTTTTAGAGCAACTTTGCAGGGAAATAAAAGATCCTCGGGTTCAATCTGTATTGGGAGGGTACGAAGCCGGTGCCGTTCTTGAGATGGATGGACAAAGGATCATGGCAAACAGCTACCTAACTGTAGGGGAGATGAACCGAATGAATCTGCCGATTCATGTGAACAGAATGGCAATAGAAGGTTATCGAAGGGCTGAAGAAGATAATAACCCGCCATCAAAACTCAGAGTAAAAGAGTCTAGAGGTTAAACATGAAAAAAACATTTACATTTAATCAGGCAATATCACTTAAGGCAGCGAAAGCAGAAGCAGCGTTTCGCTCAGAAGCTAGAATCCAAAAAGGAGTGAACTTCACTGAATCAGCTTGGAACGCTTATCTAAACGGTGCACTCAGTCAAGACCTGCGAGAAGAAGCTTCAGCATTTAATGTTCCGCCATATACTGTGTTTGGGCGGGGGTGTGTTGCTCTGCATAAATTGGCCGCCCCTGCACTAGAAGGATCACTGCGTTTAGAAAGGAAGCGTTTCTTTAAGCATGTAGACAATACTTATGATAAGATGTTATTCGATGATGAAATATTAAGAATATTCTTAGCCCAGTTCAGTGTTAACCAACGTGCAAGTCCGGAAGCAGCAGAGATACTCGGTCAGTTAGAAAGAAATCTTCCCACATTAAGCACGCGTGCCTACGATAAGCTATGTGTTGTTTTGAAGCCGTACGACTCAGATCTAAAACAAGCAATAGATGGTCTTGTTTCATGTGATATGCTTCACGATCTGGCTAGAGACACGGTCAAGGGATATGCCCAAGAAAGTGCGCTTGGTAGAGCGGGGGACTTTCTTGCGAGAAACACTTGGGCGCAACGTATTCAATCAACAGGATTGGAAGAGGCACTTGTCGCTTTTCATCAGGAGTTTCCAAGCAGGCTTAGCGTTGCAGATCGGGCATTAGCAGAAGTAGATCCCTCCCTGCTTGAAAGATTCTACATTGGAAGTGGAGCGGAGAGATGGGAAGGAAGAGAGGATTCAAAATGAAACCAAAAATGTTAAGGAACATAGCTCTGGCCTGTTTGGTAGTTGGTGGAGCCACCGTTGTAAGAAACTTTTTTCAGAACAGAGAGTTGAAAACGGCAGTCTCTGAGATTGTAGAAGACGTTGAACGAAAGCAAATGTCTTGGAACGTGAATGCTAACCGTCTTGAGAGGCAAAAAGGAGACTATTATCTAGAAACAGATTTCACCCTGGGAACTCATCCAGAGTATGACATAGGGAATAATCCTGAGCATTATATTCTGGGAATGAAAGATGTATACGTCCACTTCTGGGTTCATGAAAAAGACGGAAATCCAATCACGTTAACCGGCGCAATTTTAGATGTGGACGAACCCATTGTCAGGGAGGCTTCTCCTCAAGCAACCTGGGAGAGGTATTCTTTCAATGGCTTTGATTTCTTAAAAGCTGGCCTAGAAGCCTTAATGGGAAAAAAAGCTCCTGTCCGGCCAAAAGTGATCAGTCAGCTCACATTTGAATATGATTTAGCATCGAATAAGTTCGTGCAAGGGGGATGCGCTTACGACGCAACGCACGCTATGCCTGGAAGCGCCAGCTTTTGTTTGGGAAGTGTGAACGCAGAAAACATGCCCCTCTTGCATTCTAGAGAAGAGAGTCGTTTCTTTCTTGTTGGGGGAAACGACTATGTTGCTGCCGAAACGCTTAGCAACCTTCCAGAACTGACAGTATACTTGACAGGCATAGCGGAATTCATTAAGGAAGACCACGTTAAAAGAAAGGAACGCCTTGAAAGGGAATGAGCCTTATTGGAAAACAAATTTTAAATGTTTTTCCTTCTAATCCTATTTTTTTAACTTCATAATTTTTTGTCTTCCACCTATAATTATTTTCATGAGCTCATTTCAACAAGTTCTTGGAGGTCTCCTTTTATTAAGTATCCATTGATCACATTTTTTATAAGGCCTGTTTTGACTTCTTGAATCTCTTTTTTATCGCGGAAGACATGAAGTTCAATGTTCCTCTTTAGCTTGGATTCATAAAGGTTCTTGTCAAAATCCGTAAGATTTCCGAAGATGAAAAGGTCGATGTCTGAGTCTTTATACCAGTCTCCTCGAGCAAGGCTTCCAAATAGGATGATGGTTTTCACTGTTTTTAAGGATAATAGTTTAGGGATAAGTCCACTTTTGTGAAGCCGTTCTAGGGAGTAAACTCGTTTTAAGGAATAATAAACTGAGTTGTTGCTGCCAACGGTGAAATAGGGAAACTTTCCTTTTTCTTTTTTTCGCGCTAAAACCCCGTCTTGAACATACTTCTTAAGCCATTTGTTGGCGACTGCTTTGGTCACTTGAGCTTCTCGGACAACTTCTTCGAAGTGCCATTTTTTGAGCGGGCTGTTTTCTAAGAGCAGTTTAAGTACGTGTTCCTCTTTGCTTGGGCTGGGCATAATTAGTATACCTTAGATATACTATTTAAAGGTTTCGGTGCAGTTCACGGTCTCAAATAAAAAGAGGTATACAGGTCAGAAAGGGTTGTTCAAAAGCGTTCTCAAGAATGGATAACCCTTAGTATCTCTTCTTTCTTGTGTTCCAAGAACGCCCAATCTTTCGTTTCAATGGTCAGTCGTAGTATGGGCTCGGTATTGCTCGCTCGGATATTGAACCACCAATCTTTATATTCAAAGGTAAGCCCATCTAGTTTTTTCACTTTCGCGCCTTTTTTATAGGTACGTTCAACCGTACGAAGGATTCTTTTTTTATCGCTTTCCTTATGAAGAGGAATACTAACGTCCCCACTTTTAGCGTAAGTTTGGAATCGTTCCAATAAATACGTTAAGGGTTTTTTCATGTGGGCAAGCATCTCCATAATCTTAAGAGCACAAAGAATGCCGCTATCTGTTCCATACACTTCTTTGAAAAAGTAGTGTCCAGAGCTCTCTCCCCCAAGAATGGCCTTACTTTTTTTCATATGGTGCAGGATGTGGCTTCTTCCAACTTTGCTTTGGATACCTTTGATGTGTCGGAAAGCGAGAGTTTCAGGAACGATTCTACTTGTGGTGGCATCATAAACCACTGCATCTCCTGGCCGAGCATAGTAATGAGTTAAGAGGGCAAGGATCAAGTTAGGCTCAACCGCTCTACCAGTTTCATCAATAAACAAGACCCGGTCAGCATCAGCATCAAACAAGATACCTAAGTCCGCTTTTCGTCGGATGACTTCATGTTCAATTTGCCGTTGAGAACCAGGGTTTAATGGGTTGGGGCTGTGGTGGGGAAAGTCTCCTTCCGGTTTATAGTTAATGGAGTGGAAGATCAAACCCAGTTCATGGAATAAGTGCCTTGCAACCCTACCCTCTGTGCCATTGCTTTCATCCACAACAACGCGAAGGGTGTGTAAATCTTGATGGACTAGTTTTTTTAGGAAATGAACATAATCCGTTGTGTAGTCATGCATGCGGGTCTTTCCTTTGCGTGCAGGCTTGGGAAACTTTTTGCAGATGAGCTTTTCAATGACATTAAGTCCATTATCATATCCAATAGGAGTTGCATGAGGGCCGTTGATTTTAAAACCATTGTACTCTTTGGGGTTGTGGCTTGCCGTAACCATGACTCCTGCTTTGTATAAATAGTGAGCGCATACCCAATTATACTCGGGCGTCGTGCACTGGCCCATGAGGACAACGTCACCTCCTTGGTCCGTAATGCCTTTAACCAGCGCATCAGTCAAGACAGGTGAACTAAGCCGAGCATCCCTCCCTACAACGTACTCATGGTGTTTGAAGAAGACAACCAAGGCCTTCCCGATCAAGTAAGCCATCTTCTCATTCAGCTCTTTAGGATAGACGCCTCGAACATCATAGTCGTGAAAAATACTCATACAGCTTCCCTTCGAAAGAGAGTTTATATAATTTGTGCGAGTCTTACTCAATAACAATCTTTTTATAGCTTAATTCCTAGAACGAGCTTCATGCAGTTCAAACGCACCTCTCCAGTTTCTTTTACGCTACGTTTCAAGAAGGCCGGATTGAAAAGGGGGAAGTTAAACTAAGATGGATTGGGACAAGTACGCTAAATACGCCCCATTTCTCGTGCGTCTGGGCTTAGGTTTGGTCTTAGTCTGGTTTGGCATTGACGCTTTACTCAATCCAGGGGTGTGGTCTACTTTAGTGCCTAAATGGATCTTAAGCTTATCTGGCTTATCGGCAGATACGTTCATGTACTTCAATGGAGTAATTGAGATCATCCTAGGCCTCCTATTATTAGTAGGCCTCTGGGCACGCCTCATCGCAGCCTTAACCGCGTGTCTATTGCTGGGCATCATCTTCACCCTAGGCTACGGTGACTTGGCTGTAAGGGATATGGGCTTACTTTTCGGAGCAATTTCACTGGTTCTATCAGGAGCGGGACCGATAAGGACAAAAATATAAGCTACTTTAAGCTTCATATTTAAATAAACCTACGAATTACTCATACCATGACTGACCCATTTACTTTAGATCCCCCTACTTTAGATTTAGAGTTATCAGATCTGATACCTAACTCAACACCCAACCCCAATGTCAATACAGAAATAAGTTTAGCAGAGTATGGATTGGAAGGATTTATCCTTCGACAAGACAAATATACAATTGCAGACGATAAAGGGGTAAGAAAGGTACGGGTGGGTAGTGCTGTTCTGCATACCATCCCTGCTGACATGAAAGGAGAAAACATGACTACCCATATAGCGAAATGGGTAGCTAATGCATACCAACAAATGGTAAAAGCTTATTGTGAATTGCCCGCTACACCAATAGAGGATGCGCAACGAGATAGATTAGAGAAAGCTAGGAAGCTTGTCCATGTACTGCAGTGTATCGTAGATCCTCCTATTGTAAAAGAGGGCATATTAAAGGGGCCTATTTACATAGAGACAAACCAGGTTGTTTTAGTAGAAAAGACTCGAAGCGTGAGAACGGGAGGGGGGCCAGTACGTAATCTAGCAGGCTCAGGAGATTATAACCATTTAAACCCTGAAGATGTTAAGAGAGGGGGATTTGCGCTAAACGGTCCGCGAGTCATGTACGCCACATTCAGACTCACAAAAAGCGGTCCAGAGTATACTGTCATTTGGCCTGCAGAGGAAAGGCCTGCTTAAGCCACAACCTTTTAAAACCATTTTCTACTTCTAATGGTCATGACAAAGAAGTCCCCCTTACAACTGGAAAAGCCCGTCGAGGAGCACACAACCAAGAAACATTTCCAGTCTTCAACTAATTATTCAAAGGATGAAAAGTTCGAGAATTTTCTTGTCTGGGGTTTACTGGCATTGCTTATTTTAGTCATTGTTGGTCTTTCAACGCATTGGTTTGGTCTTTCAAAAGGAAGCACAGCTTTAGAGGAACAATTCCCTCCATCTCAAATTATACTTAGATCCGAAGCGAGTATGGGTAGTAAAAAGGCCCCCATCATCATCGTGGAATTAAGCGATTTTGAGTGTCCCTTTTGTGGCGATTTCGAACGTACAGTTTTCCCAGAGATCAAAAAGAAGTACATCGATACAGGAGAAGTGCTCTGGTTTTTCATGGAGCTCCCACTGGTTCAAATTCATTCGCATAGTTACAAGGCAGCGATAGCAGCCGAGTGTGCCAAGCTTCAGGACCAGTTCTGGCCGTATCACGATGTCTTGTTCGCGCATCAAAAGAATCTAACGGTTCCAGAGCTAAAGTCATACGCCACAAGCGTAGGCTTGGACATGCCGGTGTTCTCGCGTTGCCTGGATGGTAACGAAACAGAATTTCTCATCACAGAAGCGTTCAAGCATGCGCATGACGCAGGTATTTCAGCCACACCTTCTTTCATTGTGGGCAAGCCCGGAATGGGTGATAGCGTAACCGGTTTTAAAGTGGTCGGCCTCGAAACGTATGAAACCTTCCAGAAGTTAATTGAGGCAACGAAAAAGAAGAGGCTGGGGGAATAGTTTCCAAATAAGTATTTAAATTCTCTGTAGGTCTTCTTTCTATGAAGCCATTGCTCGCAGACCCAAATCGCCTTATTCCATGGCATTCCCCTCGAAACCCACTAGGTAAGCTCAAAGAGCTCGCAAAAGAAGAAAAAGCCCTTCGAGCAAAAAATCCAAACTGGCAGCAACAGGAACTGGATCGTATAACTCGATACATCCAAGGGGATTATATTTATTATCCTTCTAACACACCAGGGTGGCAAGGCGTACCCCCCATCCCATTACTTTCAGTAGCAAATCCCATTGCAAACGCAGGATACTATAACTTATACGAAGGTCATCACAGAACAACGGCAGCGCTGCAAACTGATTTGCTGCTCCCAGCCTATTTGGTTGAAAATGACGAAGACATTGCTTTTCTCATCCGCATTGGAGGTAATATTGAACATGGGCAAAACCCTAGTTTTTCCACTCATCGAGATCTTGTATATAAATTAACAGAGACGTACTATGCGTATGAAATGGGATAGAGCATTCCGAACAAAATCCTTATATACTTAAACTCGTTGTATCGTCGATATGCTCTCAGACAAGGAGGGGAGGTTAAACTAAGTTTGTCTAGAATAAAGGAGTTCGGTTAGTTCTCGTAAAGCAGTCGAAGCAGTCGATCGGCAGTCTCGATCACCTTCCTGGATCATACTGGCTAAGCAATCCTGCAATGCATGAGGTTCCGCGCTTCCAATATGATTAAGGCCATAATAAGCAACTTTGCCATCTCGCGTTATTCCTAAAATATGATAAGGGGATTCACATGTGGTCGGTCCATTTTCGCCAGGAACTGGGTTGAGAGCAGCTAATTCTGAAGAATCCATTTCACCAATTCGCGCTCGTAAGTCATCAACAGACGTACCTGGAGGTGGGCATCCCCGACGAATATCAACTGCTCTACTTAAAGCATTTTCTAACCATTCTGGAATGGGTGTATCGCTCATGAATCACGAGAAAAAGTCGCTCATTTATATAGTTAATCTGATCAAAAACAACTAGAATCCTCAATATAAGAATATTTAAAAAGCAGAACTCTAAGGTTAACAACAAAGGCATAAAATGATGAAAAAAGTTTTCATTCTTTCAGTGGCTTTTATTTTAGGTCTTTTCCTGTTACAAACCGTTGCTGCGCAGACTGCGCAGTCTAAATGGACATGGGAGAACCATAAAGGAGTCACCCATTGGGCGATAGAGGTTACGGAAGATGAGACAGCATGTGGGGGGGCATCTACATCAGCCACACGTGCAGTATCGATTCAGCACAATCAAGAAACAGCAGACGTGGGTGATTTTGCTCATGGCAAGATGCGAGGGTCTTTTGCAGGCAACACGCTTAGCATACCAGGCAGGACCATTCCGGATGAAGCAGGAACATCAAAATTAAGCGCATATGATCTAAAATTCACTCCAGATTGCCTCCGATTTATGGGACAATATCATTGGGACTATAAGGATACTCAGATGCAATGCTCAGGTTCTACCACATTAAGAGGATTAAGAACAGATGGCAAGGGCTGTCCTGGACCAGGGGATCAACGTGAAGAAATCCTCGCCGCCCGTGCAGCATCGGAGGACAAGGAGCGTCGCTACCAGGATATTCTGACAAAGGATCCAAAGAACTTCTGGGCAAACTGGGACATGGCTGAGTTAAAGAAAAAACAGAAGAATTACAACGAATTCCTCAAGTATTTTGATAAGGCGACGAGTAATGAGAACATCTTTCAGGATACACGGGAGAAATTAAAGAAGGAAGCAGCGAATCAGTTGCACCTTTCAGAGTTCCCAACACTCACTTCAAGTCCGATACTTCGATTTGAAATGGATGAGCTGAACAACTGGAATGGAGGATTCATCAACGACGTGAACGTTCCGAAAGAAGAGGCAACGGATAAGAAGTGGTGGAGTATAAAATACTGGACACTACAAGCTAAGGATTCATTTGATCAGTGGAAAAACGCCTTGCCGTCCTTAGCGAATGAGGCTGCCGGCATAAAAAAAGAATAAGGATATGAATATGGAAGCACAAAAAAAAATAAAGAAGAGAGAGACTACTTTAGCTATTTCCGGATTGCTGCTCTTACTGCTTATAGCTGGATGCGGCTCGCCATCTCAGCAAGCTCCTTCAGCACCTACGCCAGCTCCTCTACTATCCTCTCCTCCAATTGTGCCTACGGCTGCCGCCTGCACGACAAAGGAGTGCTTCATTCCCTTGGCAAATGACTGCAAGGCCCTTGACCTAACACTCACAGAAGACGCAGGGGTTTTCAAGTATTCGTCCTCAACAGATTGTGTTTTTACAAAGACCTTGGTCAGTTTGAGCACAAGTGAAACTCAAGAGATGAAAAGTCTTCTTGAGGGGAAGAGCTTAACGTGCAAATATGAAAAAGGAAAACTCGATCCAAGGTGGGCTACTTCACTGATTTTCGGAACAGAATACTGTAAAGGAGAGCTAAGAGATAGTCTCGTTGAATTAATCGTGTTCGCTTGAGCGAGTCTGAGTCTTGGAACCATATGATCATAAAGCACAATGCTTTGAACCACGAAATTTTTGTTAGTAAATTCTGGTTGCGAAAGTTTTATATTAGCACAGGATAGACAAGGAGCATGCATCCCCAGATTAAAGATCTGTTAGTGACCAATTCGTTCTTTATTTTTGGGTTAAATCTTTTTGCTCCTTTATACGCTTTATACATACAGGGTATAGATCCTTCCATTCAACACGTGGGGGGAGTTTGGGCGTTCTATGTCATCTGTATGGGGTGTATGGTGTATGTAATCAGCAAGTTTGAGAATCACGTAAGATACGCAGATTATTTCCTGATCTTGGGTTTCTTGGGGCGCACCATTGGGTGGATAGGATATATCTTTGTGACAAACATTGCTCAAGTATATCTGATCCAGGTTTTTTTGGCAGCAGGAGAAGCATTGGGTACTCCAGCTTACAACACGTTGTACTCGTTGAACTTGGATAAGGGAAAAGAAGCTTCAGAATGGGGTTTAAGCGCGAGCATCAACGCCTTTATTATGGGTCTAGCGGCCTGGTTGGGTTCTTGGATCGTCAGTTCATTTGGCTTTCCCATCCTGTGCGGCTTCATGACTGTTTTATCGCTCGTGAGTGTTGTACTGGCCTTACAGTACAGAAGGGCGTTAGGGACAAGCTCTCTTTTAAGAAGGCCTAAGAAATATTGAGCAAAATCCTTATATATCTAAGCCTGCTTTATCATTGTTATGCTCTCAGATAAGGAGATTAAGAAGAAGTTCCTACCCGTATTCTGGAAGAATCCAGAGAAGTACTACGCAACCCAAGTTCTCAAGGAAGAAGGCTTCATCAGGAACATCTGTGAGAAGTGTGCAAGGCCCTTTTGGAATACCAATCCCGATGCCAAGCGCTGCGGCGATCCATCTTGTAGCGGGGGTTTTCGTTTCATGGGCAACAGTCCTTGTAAGAAGGCCTTGTCCTACATCGATGTGTGGAAAGAGTTTTCAAAGATGTTTGAAAAGCTAGGCTACACTCCAGTTAGCCGTTATCCGGTTGTTGCAAGATGGCATCCAACCATGGAGTTCACCAATGCCAGCATTGCTGCTTTCCAGCCGTATGTCATCTCAGGGGAAATCGAGCCTCCGGCAAATCCATTAATCATCCCTCAGTTCTGTTTGCGATTCAATGACACGGACAATGTCGGAATCACAGGTAGTCACAACACAGGATTTGTCATGATCGGTCAGCACATGTTTGTTCCACCGGAAAAGTGGAATCAGAACCAAGTATTTAGAGACATCTACACATGGCTAAAAAAGGGTTTAGGCCTACCCAACGACGAACTCACCTTCCACGAAGATGCCTGGGCCGGTGGTGGCAATTTTGGTTGCTGCATGGAATTTTTCAGTCGGGGAGTTGAATTAGGAAACCAAGTGTACATGTTATACGAACAAACAACCCTGGACTCAAAGGGTTACCGTGATCTAAAGCTAAAAGTCTTGGATATGGGAATGGGTCAGGAACGCAATGCTTGGTTCAGTCAAGGAGTCAGTACACAATACGATGCAACCTTTCCAGAAGTCCTAAAGCATATATACACTCAAACAGGTGTAAAGAAAGAGCAAGAAATCGTAAAGAAGTTCGTTCCGTATGCAGGTTATCTAAACGCCGACGAAGTAGAAAACATGAGTGAGGCCTGGAATGAAGTGGCAAACAAAGTAGGCGTGGATGTGGAAACCTTGCGCAGCACCATTCTTCCTCTGCAAGGAGTGTACAGTATTGGAGAGCACACCCGCAGCCTGCTTGCTGCATTAAATGATGGCTGGCTGCCCAGCAATGTAGGGGGAGCACACAATTTACGAGTGTTATATAGACGGGCCATGGGTTTCAATGACAAGTATGGTTGGAACTTGGAGTTCAATAAGATCACGGAGTTGCACGCCAGAAGCCTAAAGGCGCAGTATCCGGAATTTCTCGAGAACATTGAAGATGTGCATAAAATGCTCGATGTGGAAAAGAAAAAGTACCATGAAGCGCAAAGGCGTACAAAGGAAGTTTTAAAACAAGTCATTGAAATGGACTTAACACCTGAAACCTTAATTGCATTGTATGACAGCCAAGGGATCAATCCAGAATCTGTGCAAGAAGAAGCAAAGAAGGTAGGGAAAAAGATCACCATTCCAGATAACTTCTATGCCCTAGTCACCGAGCGGCATGAAAAAGTAGCACAAGAAACCGAGACGCACAAAAAAGAAGTGCCGCACTTAGAAGAGCTTCCAGCAACGCAGCGGCTCTACTTTGAACATTACGATTACGTGGATTTCGAAGGCCACGTTCTCAAAGTAGTGGATAACTATGTCATCTTGGACCGTACCGCATTTTATCCAACCAGTGGAGGTCAATTGCATGACATCGGCACGTTAAACAAGCACAAAGTAATCGATGTATTCAAACAAGGTTCCATTGTTTTGCATGAAATGACAGATAAGCCCTCATTCAAGGTAGGGGATAAGGTTCTTGGAAAGATTGATTTCAACCGGCGCTTGCAGCTTGCCCAGCACCACACCTCAACGCACATCATCAATGGGGTGTGCAAAAATCTGTTAGGAAACCATATCTGGCAGGCCGGCGCTGCCAAGTTCGAGGATAAAGCACGTCTAGACATTACGCATTATGAAAATCTAACGGATGAACAAGTGAGAAAGATCGAGCAAGAGGCAAACCGAATCATTGCGGAAAACAGGCCAGTGCATAAATCATTCATGCCTCGAGCCGTAGCCGAAGCCAAGTATGGCTTTACCATTTATCAAGGTGGAGTGGCTCCCGGAAAAGAGCTAAGAATTGTAAACGTGGAAGGCCTTGATGTAGAAGCCTGTGGCGGAACGCACCTTGAGATGACAGGTGAAGCAAAAGAGATCAAAATAATCAAAACATTCAAGGTGCAAGATGGCTTGATCCGCATTGAATTCGTAGCAGGAAAAGCCGCTGTGGATATTTTCAAGAAAGAAAAGGGCTTGCTCGAAGAGCTTGCCGACCTATTAAAGTGTTCAAGTGATCAAATCCCTGCTCGGTTGGAAGAGTTATTTACCAAGTGGAAGGCCGTAACCAAGAAGGGTAAAAAGCTCTCGGTAGAAGAGCTTCAATTGACCTCCACAGAAGAATACAAAGGAGAAGTCATTCCAAGGGCCTGTGAAATCTTAAAGACCCAGCCTGAACACCTAATCAAAACCGTGAAGCGATTCATGGATGAGGGCAAGGTAAAGGGTTAGTTTTAGTAAACCTTAAATAGAGATTCTTAGCCTTAAGAGGGAATGCATCACACCCTTGAGGATCATCTAGAAAAGATCTGTCCCAATTGCAAAAGTGAGCATGATAAGCAATGGAAACCGCAGTTTCATCTGGAAATGCATTACAAGACCTTAAAGTGTGATTGTGGGTATGAAGTGTTCAAGAAGTTTTCTACGATGTCATCCGGGCATTACTAGGCAAGAAGAGTCGAATAAAGCAGATTCCAGCTAGGATAAACCCAATCAAAGAAAGCAAGGGAAATCCATTCCACAAATAGTGATCATAGTGGATGAGAAAGACACTCCCGAGCAAAAAGACTCCCATAAGTAGAGAATACAAAAGTTTGTTGCCAAAGTAATTGATTTCATGAACCATAAGGTCCAGGTCTTCTTTTACGTGGTGAATGTCTGAATCGCTATGGACCAACGTCTCAGTCAGTTGATTGCCTAATTTAGGAAGGTCTTGAGCAAAGGTGGTGATATTCTTAACAGCGTGCAGGGTTTTCTCAGCAATATATCGAGGATTAAGGCGTTTCTCAATGAGTTTTTCAACAACCGGTTTGGAAGTTTCAACAAGGTTAAACAAGGGGTCTAAGGTTCGGCAAAGCCCTTCAAGAGTAATCGCGCATTTGGCCAGCAGAACAAAGTTACCTGGAAGGCGAATGTGGTTATTTCTGGCCGCTTGTAAGGCATGAGTGATGAGTTCAGAAAAGTGAATCCGTCGTAGACCCGCATTGTAATATTTACCAAGTGTGTCACGCAAGTCTTCTTTGAGTTGGTTCATGTCCGTATTGCGATGGACAAATCCAATGCGAGCCATGGTTTCAGCAAGGCTTTCTACATCATGCTGGATGAGCGCAACAAATAAGTTAGTGACCTGTTCTTGCATCTCCCGAGTCAAGTGGCCAACAATGCCGAAGTCTAGAAAGGCAATGCGGTTTCCTTTGAGTAGGAACAGGTTGCCGGGATGCGGATCAGCATGAAAAAGGCCGTGTTCAAAGATCTGGCTGAAAACAGCTTGCGTGATGAGGCTGGCTGTTTTTTTTCTCGGGAAAACCGCACGGTGGATGAGTAATTGAGTAAGAGGTTTTCCTTCGATGTATTCCATAACAAGAATCCTTGAAGTGGTGTATTCCCAGTAAACACAAGGGATAACTGTTTTTTTATCCGCAAGTTGGTTGTTTCGGATGGCTTCAATATTTTTAGCTTCTTTCTCATAGTCCAGTTCATTCTCGGTGTAGTGCCTGAATTCTTGCACAATTTCAGGAAGGTCCACAATATCTTGAGGGTGATGTTTTTGGATGGTTTTGGCTAAGTATTCTAAAATATCTAAGTCTGCCTCAATTACTTCTTGAATGCCCGGACGTTGGATCTTAACGGCAACTTTCCGGCCATTTTTGAGTTTGGCAACGTGTACTTGTCCAATGCTTGCGGCCGCAAGGGGTTTGGTTTCAAAACTTGAAAAGGTCTTAGCAAGCGGTTTTTTGAGCTCTTGCTCGATTGCCTTTTTCACCTGTTCATATGAAAAGGGAGGTACTGCATCTTGCAATTTAGCAAATTCATCACAGTACTCCTGTGGAATAAGGTCCGCTCGTAAACTAAGGAGTTGGCCTATTTTAAGAAAAGCGCCGCCCAATTCTTCAAAGAGTTTTCGTACATCCGAAGGAGAGGGTGTTGAAGCCTTGCGAAAGCGAATCTTACCCAGGAAACAGTTCAACTCGTATTTTCCAAGTACTTCAAGAACGTGTTCAAATCGCTTCCAATCACGTATTTTATGAGAGCTTGCGAACATGTTATTCTTGGGAAGAATGAGTTTTTAAAGGTGTCGTCAAGAACCACTAATTGTAGGCTAGGAATTCTAACACGTCAAAAATATAAAATGTATAAGGATAAGGTTTATATGGAAAGAATCTTTGGTAAAAGGATGCGTTGGGGAAGAATTGCAATAGCGGCATTGACAGGCGTAGTCTGGACGACAGGTGCTGCATCTGAAAATGGGCGCGATGAAAGGCCGCAAAGAAATATTCATCTTAACCTGACATTGGAAGATTCTTTAAGGTTACCTATAACTGCACCCGATGTAGAATGGAGAATTGCTGTGCAAAGAGATGCATCCGATCATAGAGATGGTTTTCACGTGCCCCAATCGAAGGTTGTATACTTCAATGACCCAAGCGTAGCCAGAAGATTGAATGGTAAGCTAGGCGTTCCGATGGAACACCAAGCGTATTTTGTGTTTAACAGAGAGGGAAATCAGGTGGTGCCTAAGGATTTTATGTGGGCTTCGTGTATTATGCCAAGGAGGTATTGGACAGATGCTAATTTATTAGGTTATGATCTAAAAAATAGGAGGTATGCTAAGCTGGAAGCAGCACATGAACATTTAGAAACGTGTTTTTCTCGGCTGCCTGAAGATTCATTTAATGATTTGGATGATGTAATGAAAAAGTATCAGGGTGGGGGCAGAATGCCTGGCTGGCCATCTTGTATTTCCTCAGGATTCTCCATGGATGAACTATTTTGTTTGATGTCTGGGTTGTCTGGTTGTTCATTCTCAGGAGGGGATCCGAAAATGATGAAGAAACCTGTTCAGCTTCCTCACAGTCCATTCACGTTAGGAAAATTGTTTAATTACAATATAGGAGACCGACCAGTTATAGTGGATACTGCTTCAGTCTCTTTATGTCGTTAATCCTCATCTCGCTTCGTAATCACAACAGGTTTATCCTTAATAATAATAGAGTGTTCAGCCTGACTCACCATACCCCCATTTTTTTCAGGCAGAGGGGGGTATTCGCGGATGTTGCCAATCTTTTTGAGTTCTAAGAGGGCAAGTTTGACATTACCTAGACTAAACTTCTGGGTAAGCCACCGCGTAGTAAATGGAAGACCTTGATAGGCTTCAATCTCTTTTTGGATATTACGGGCAATAGGGCTGCGGATGGGTTTTTTGTTGATCTGCATGAAAACCGTAGCTTGGCCGCTTTCATGGATCATGCCACTGCCGGTACTGGCAAAGGGCTCAATAGCAATAGCTTGGCCCTCTTTGAGGGGTGTGGGATCGCCATTGTCATAGTTAGGAATGGTAGGGGAGGTATGAACACGATATTTTCCAAGACCATGTCCACATAAGTTGCGGATGGGCTCAAACCCATAACTGGTGATGGCTTCTTCAATGACTTTACCAATTTTACAAACAGGCAAACCCGGCTCTAAGATGCGAATGGCGGCATTGACAGCATCTCGGCTTGCTTTAACCAGATCATCGTACGCGCCAAGATTGATCGTACAGGCATTATCCGCTACATATCCATTGATATGAGCTCCTATGTCTAGTTTGACGACATCGCCTTCCTTATAGACAGTATCATCTTCAGGAGGGGGGCAATTATGAGCGGCTACATGATTCAGAGAGGTTTGAGCAGGAAAGGCGATTTCTCCTCCAAGAGCTTTTATTTTTTGTTCTACGGCATCACATACTTCACGTAAAGAAGCGCCAATTTTGACTTTTTTTTGGCCAAAGGCAAGGGCTTCAGCGGCAATGTGACCTGCTTTTACAAAGGAGTCATAGCTTTCCTTATCCATAGCCCAGTAGAGTTATAGCGGTTTTATAATGCTTACGAATTGATGTAAGGCATTTGTTTAGCATCCTAAGGTCGAAACTCAATTCAATGAAAACTTTGCGTTCGTAGCGGGGGATGCACAGAAATCGTATGACGATTTCTGGCACCAGAAATCCATTGGATTTCTGTGTGTCCCTTACGGGGGAGCAGAACATTCAACATAAGAATAGAGAGTTTCGAAGTGTCAGAATTCTAAAGGAATTCTGAGCACGCTCAAGAACCTTGGGTTCTTGACGATGCTAAACAAAGAAAAGAAAAAGGGAAGAAAAAAAATTAATTTACTGAGCAGCTACAGGCGTGATTTGTGCAGGTATACCAGCATTTACGTACTGGGTCTGGGATTTAATTAAATTAGGAATCCCTGCGTGGATGTACCTATCCTGACCGCCCATTCCGCCATTATTCCATCGCCATTGCTTAAGAACTTGGAGAGGAGCATTGTAGCCGAGGTAATCGGTCAAGTAGCTTCGTCCTCGCCACTTCTGGTAATGGTTGGTTTGAACAACGCCTGTTTTGAAGCCTTGTTCATTGGTAGCTGAAAAGTAAGGGCTAACTTGGCGATTTGCTTTAATGGTCCAGGAATTGTGTCCATGGTTAATAACGCCGCCAGTAGTTCCGTATGTAACAGGTTCGCCAGCTTGTGTAGTAACGACTCCTTCTGAATCAAGTTGAAGTTGTTGCTCAGAAACAGGAGGCAAGAAGCGCACATCTCGGCTTACGCCCATGGTTGCGGGCGTGTAGAGTGGTGGTGCTTGGTAGCTCATGCCTTGAGATTGCATGGCAGTGGCTGGACTTCCAGTCATTGATGGTGTATTTGCAAATCGGTAAGAACCGAGCGCAAAGGGCATTATGATCAATGCCAACACTAAAGGTAGTATCATTCTATTCATGTTTTCCCCTCCTATTTTTTGGAAAAATATAGGTATGAACTAGAAGGTACGGTTAGAGTATTTAAATCTTATGATTTGGCAAGGATTTTGTCCAAAAGGCCAGAATGAGGGTTAGGAAGAATTAAGTCGCAAAAACCTTAGATCAAATAATGATCTATATAGAAAATATATAACGAAACGCAAGTTTTAAATACTGGTACGTATTACTCAAATGTAGTGAATATCGGAGCGTTCTAGTCGGAAATAGGTACTATTTCCGTTAAGACAGAGGATGGAACATGGACCAAAAAGAAATTTTGCTAAAAATGGAACGCTTCTCAAGTAAAGTGAAGTCTATTGGTAAATGCCCTGAATGTGGCAGTATGAAGCTCAATCACAACACCGATCATGGCGAAATCATCTGCCGGGATTGCGGCTTGGTTCTTGAAGATAAGATCATGGATCATGGTAAAGATTGGCGTGAAATGGATGATGCCATGCGTGAACAACGCCGTAGAACAGGCGCCCCTCTAACGTATACTCAAGCAGATCGCGGTCTTGGAACCGAAATTGGAACCAAGTCCGATCTCTATAAATTGGCCGGACAAGATAAGAGCAAGTTTTTCCGCTTACGAAAATGGCAACGAAATACTGCAACAGCCATCGAACGCAACTTACAGCTTGCTTTAACTGAGATTCACCGAATCTCTTCTGTACTCGCTTTATCGAAGATCTTAAATGAAGAATGCAGTCGCATTTACACAACTGCAGCCCAACGAGGCTTAGTTCGAGGTAGAAGCACTGAACACATGGTAGCAGCTGTTGTATATATTGCTTGCCGTAATTATGGCGCTCCAAAGACCTTGGATGAGATCAGCCATGCTTCAGGTGTGAATAAAAAGGAAATCGGTCGCAACTATCGATACTTGATCCGAAACTTGAATTTGAAAGTCATGCCTTCCGATCCAACCATGTATGTGGGCCGTTACATTTCAGAACTTAAGCTCAGCCCCAAGACTCAAACCAAAGCCGTGGAATTAATTGAAAAGGCTCAGGCAAAGGCCATCACTTCAGGCAAGAGTCCCATTGGTATTGTCGCCGCCGCGATCTATGCCGCTTCCAAGTTAACCAAAGAAAAAACAACGCAGGAAGCCATTGCCGACACCATCGGCATTACAGAAGTCACGATCCGCAACCGATACAAAGAATTGGTGGATAATCTTGGATTGAAGAGCTTGGCGACGGCGTAGGAAGAAAAAATGAAACTCGGAAAATTAGCAGGTATAGCGGCTCTTGCAGCCTTGTTGCTAAGTGCAACAAGTAATGACGCAGAAGCTCGAAAGGCTAAACATCCTGTTAGAAAGCCTCCAGTTAAGGCACGCCACGCTCCTCGACAACCCGGCATGCGTGATCAGTTGCCCAACAAGGTAAGTGGAGATACATTAACAATCTATTTCACCACAAACAGTTGGACACTGGATCCGAAGGATTATCAATCCATTGCCGACTTCGTACACAGTCATCCTAAAGCAGGCAACTGGGTTACGACAGGGTATTGTGATGAGCGAAGTACAGATGCATGGAATCAAGAGCTCGGCCAGAATCGTGCCAAGGGTGTGGCTAAGTTTATCCGCACCTATGGTGGAAAAGGTCCTATTCAACACTTATCTCAAGGAGAGAAAGATCCAGCAGATCCCGCACACAATGCGACTGCATATAGAAAAAATCGTCGAGTAGTTGTAACGCCCGGTCAAGATATTGTTAGTATGACCCTTTCTGCATTGCCAGTCAGCCAAGTCTATTTATTAGACGCAACAGGTTCTATGAGTGATCCTGTTTATATTCCAGACGCAGGCACATCAACACCGATAAGTAAATGGGAAGCAGTCTCTCGATATTCATTTCCAAAGGACGCAACGCTTTATGCGTTTAATAGTTGCCAAGGCGTGACTCCAGTAAGTTCTCTACGTGCCATAAGGCCAGATTGCAGTACTCCTCTTTGGGGTTCACTGGAAAAAGTGTTGGAGGATCAACCTGGAAAAAGTGTGGTGGTCTTAACAGATGGTGAGCACAACCATGGTGGAGGTAATGCACAGCAAGTAATTACAATAGCTCAGAGAGGCCGTAACCAGGTTTCAGTGGGCAGTGTAGCTGTTTTAGGCTCAACCGCAGAAAGTGACTTAAAAGCCCTAGCTGATGCCACGCACGGCAAATATTCTTTCTTAAGAAAGTAATTAGAATCCGCAGCCAAATCAATCGACAAGAAAGTTTCTCGAAAAAATAAGATTTTAAAAGTTTATTTGCTCGAATACGCAGCAACCGCTCGATCAACCGCAGTCGCAAGGCGTTTCTGGGTTGTAGGATCTCTTAAGTTTTTCTCTTCAAACGGATTGACAATTACGCCACCTTCAACAAGTGCTGCAGGTAGTAGGTTTTCGCGAAGGACAAAGAGATGACTTCCTTCATAGATTCCTAAATCTGGGTTGAGTAAGGTTCTGCTTTCTCCAGGAATGGGCTTGGCGTGATATAGATTAGGTTTGAAGCCAGCAGTTTTGAGTTCTTGAGCAATAAGGGTAGCAAGGCGTCGGCTTTCATCAGAACGACCATTTTTAGTGTTATAAAATACAGAAAACCCGCTTAGTTCTCTCCAATCAGATGAGCTCTTGCCTTCACGTTTCAATCGCTCAATGTCCGTAAGTTGAGCAGAGTCATGGTGAATCTCAATATAAAGGCTTGCTCCTTCAGCAACAGCGCGTTGTGGTCTTTCAGTGAGGGGAACATTTTGGCTAGCTGGAAAAAGAACATAAGCAGCTGCAGGATTAGAGAGTTCTCCAAGTCTTGTAATAAGACCATCATTAAATTGATATTCAGGCTGGCCGCTAGCAGACCTGCTGCCTGGACCATTGGTACGATTACGAAGAGTAGATGTATGCCCTGCAAAGACCGCTACGGCAGGTTTTGATAAAACAGGGTGTGGGGGTGTTGAAATGGGACGCGGTGTTGGAAGAGGTACTGGAATGGGCATTGGGGTTGGAAAAGGTGTAGATCGCGGAATAGGAGTTTGAGTTGGTTGAGGTATTGGAGTGGTGGGGGGCCTATATGGAACCGTAGCACAGCCGGATAAAAGAGTAGCAATGACAAGGTTTTCAAGAGCTCGACGAGCTTTCATCGTTTCATTCCCCGGTAGGCAGCCAATCCATAGTTTCGTTCATTCGCACTTAAAAAAGTATCTATATAATGATTGAATGACATCGTATGCCCACTTCCATCTCTCTTTCCCCTGTTTCGTTGGCCAAAATCCAGAGCAGCAGTAGGGCGTTGTTTTTTAATCAATCCTCTCCATCTCTTTATGCGGCTAGCATAACTTCCTTGACCAGGATTGATGGTTCCTATCGCGCCATCCCAAGTGTGTTTTCGATCAAAGCCATCTTTTAAGTATCGCGCAATGGCATCAATGTTTATCACAGGATGTGCTCGGTCATCTTCTTGAAGGATGCAAGGGACATCATAATTACAGTCTCTGATAAGTTCACGAAGTTGACGTCCATGTTTATGATCGGCTCCACTGGTTCGGCTGTTGCCCGCAATATGCAATCCGTATGCTCGTGCAGTTCCAGGTTGAAAGTGAATGAGTCCTAGTCCACCATCTCCAGATGCATTGGGTTGGATGGGGTCTCCGTAGCTTTCTTGCATGATGACTGCATAAATAGTGTTTCTTGGAATGCCATATTTGTCTTCTGCGGTTTCAATGATATTACGCCATCGCTCCGTACGTTGAATTCGGCCAATTGTTGAGTTTCGATCGGCAAGCTCAACCCCTCTGAAGTTATGGTCAAGAACAACTTGTTCATAACCAACGTGGGGAGGTCCAATAGAAGCCCAGGTTGAACCGACAGGTCTTGAACGATGTGAATGATGAGTTCCTCGCGCTTCACAACCAGGGGCTATGCCAAGAGTGAGCACTGTAGCTAGAGCTACAACAGGTCTTCGCATCTTAGTTAATAGCTCATCTAAGGTCATCTTCAGTCACTAGGGCTAGAAAAGAGATTTGAGTTTATAAATCTTTCTAATTTTACCACTTTAAAGTACTAACTTTATAACAACTGTTTTACTGTCAGGCACACTCACAAACACTTCTTGTCCCGCCTTCAATCCAAGGCTTCTTACCACATCCTGGTTCAAGTACAATCCCAACCGACCCTGCGAGAGCGTCGTAATTTTCTGTTTTAATTGCAATGGACTGGTTAAAATAGGGGGGGTCGCGGTGCGACTCGCTGCAGGTTCTAGTTTAGAATATTCACAGCTCCCACATTGATATCGCACCGCTTCCTCAATGATTCGTTCAGCTATATGGACTTCCACATGACAATTCGGACATTTATTAGTCATTTTTACTATAATTATTAAGTCATAAAGACTATATAAACTTTTCGGATTAAAAAATGCAATCTCCGAACGGCTTCCAGACAGAGTCTTTCCACTACCGTTCGCCCTGAACTCATTTCGTAAAGTCAAAAGAACTCCTCCATCCTAAAAGAAGCAAAACTATATAAACAAATAGTACTTCTTAGCGTACGCTAAAGAGTACAAAATGCTAATTAAGAAAGCCCTAATCGAAAGAACAATCGCAGAGAAAATATTCATTAAACACGGAGTAAAAACAGAAGAAATTGAATGGGCATTGCTTAGAAACGAGCCCAAGTTTTTCCGCGCCAAAGAAAGTCGTTACCTATGTTTAGCTAAAACAAATCGGCACATAACCATCATATTCGTATATGAAAAAGAAAATGCAAAGATCATTACAGCATATCCTTCATCGAATTGGCAGGTAAAATTATACAAAAGGTGAGAAAATGAAAGACGAAATAAGCCCACAAGAAATCCTAGAAGAAGTATCATTTACTATCGATAAAGATGCCTTTAAAGGCCCATTTACCTGCTGCAACACAACGACAAAAAAGGTCACTAAAAAGCTATCCTACAAAGGCTTTGAGCTTGTCTATGAAATCTGGCAATGCAAAAAATGCAACAAAGAATATGTCGATAAAGATCAAGCCAAAAAACTAGAGACTTTCTGGGTACTTGAGCGTTTAATCAACGATAAGCTGGTCACTATGGCACGAACCATAAATTTTGATGGGAAAACTCATTTCATCCGTTTTCCTAAAGAGCTCAGTAAAAACTGGGGGAAGGGTCAACAAGTAGACATAAAACTTCTCACCCCGGAACGTTTTTTAGTCGAGGTAAAAGCCTAACTCATCGTCGATAAAGTTCCGGAATCTTTATAAACAAGGAAAACTCATACGGTGAAAAGACATTCTCCCCCTTCCCATGAAAGAACTCCTCTTACAGCAAAAAGCAGCAACCCAGGACCGTATTTTCAGTATTTTGTTCGATCAAGACGAGATTACTTGGCAGGACATCATTTATGAGCTCATTAATACCGAGCAAATGGATCCTTGGGACATTGATGTCTCGCTCATATCTGCTCATTTCTTGGAAACAATTAAGAAATTAGAAGAGATGGATTTTCGCTTGTCAGGTAAGATCATTCTAGCTTCGGCCATTCTCTTAAAAATAAAATCCAATCAACTATTGGATGAGGACATCGCTGCCTTAGATCAGATGATCTCAGGTGAATCCGATCCAGTTAATTTGTACGATGATGCCTTAGAAGGCTCTAGTCCTAGACCAGACATCCCTGGTTTAGTGCCAAGAACCCCTCAACCTAGAAAGAGAAAAGTCTCTGTATATGACTTAATCCAGGCCTTGGAAAAAGCCTTGCAGACAGAAGCGCGCCGAAAGCGCTTCATCACTGCAAGCCCCATGCAAATGAAGCTGCCCGAAAAAACATTCGATATCAGCGAAGTCATCGAAGAAGTCTATGACAAGGTTTTTACCCATCATCAAAACAATGGCCACACAGCCTTAACCTTCTCGCAGCTTGTCAATTCCGATGCCCGTGAAGATAAGATCTTTATGTTCCAACCCCTTCTTCACCTTGACACGCAAGGCCGTATAGACTTGCAACAAGCCGAGCATTTTGGCGAGATTCAGATTCATGTGACAGAAAATAAGGCTTCTTAATGAATTTCTATCAAGCAAGTCGTAAAAGTTTCGGATAATTAACCGTAAAATTTATATAGATAAAGTAATTACTTATAATTACAAATGATTAGAGCAGGTCCCATTGAAGCTGATCATTACAATCCATGCACGGCAGCAGATGTTCGATCGAGGAATCGACGAAGAGCAGATAAAAATAGCCTTACAGAGAGGTGCCAAGTTCAGACAAACCGATGGGTTTAAATCCATCTACCCCTATATAGGAGTTTGCTACAAAGTCCAAGGCAATGAATACATCATAAAAACCGTAACAATCGAGTAAAAATGGTCAAATGCTATATGTGCGAAAAAGGAACATTAAGCCGGAAAAAGGTAGATTACGAACTATACGGCACTTCTTTAGGTAAATTCATGGCCGAGGTTTGCAATGCCTGCGGTGAGATCTTCTTCTCAGAGAACATTTCTAAAAAAATGACCGAGCTTGCTAAGAAAAAAGGTCTTTGGGGCTTGCATGCCAAGACCAAGATCGGTCAAGCAGGATCAACATTAGATATCCGCCTACCTAAGAAAATCATTCAATTCCTCAACCTGAAGAAAGGCACGGAGATCAACCTACAGCCAGAGGGGAAGAATAGATTGGTTATAACGACGTAGAACCCTATATTACAAGATCATCATAAACTTCTTCAGGTGTTTTTTCTTTAGGCATGCACACTCACCACAAAAGGTTCTAGGCTATTTTTGATCTGGAATCCTCGGACAATATTTGGGAGCAATTTAGAGTCAAGTTCTTTGCTCATCGTATAAGAATCAGTATAGTTTAACACCTGAATCTCTCTTCCCAGTTTACGCTCAAATCCCGCTTTGTCAAAACCTGCATCATCGCCATAGATAAAAAGATCAATGTCACTGGACTTGCTCCAATCTCCGCGGGCAAAACTTCCGAAAAGGATAGCGGTTTTAATCAAGGGGATGGATCGGAGGTGCTCGAACAATCCAGTTAGCAGGCTTAGGCCGTAGAGTTGCTTTTCAGATCGGAATGCAGGAGCGTCCAGGTTTGCAGTATAGTAAGGCATTCGAGAACGCGGTTTGGCTCGTAAGATAAAGCCTTCCTTCACCAGTTCTTTCAAGTAGTGGTTGACTCGCTCCCGACTCAAACCAGAGGACTGAATGAGATCTTCAAAGTGCCATCTTCGCAGGCTTTCCTCTATAAACAAGGCTTTGACCTTATCCATTTTAGTATGATAAGTCATACTATTATTTAAAGGTTGCGAATACACCGCAGGACCATATAGAATTGCAACAAACCTGGCATTTTGGCGAGATTCAGATCCATATGACAGAGAAACCTGCTTCATAAAAATCATCTAAGTCTTTGTTTAAGAAATTCCATTCTGACCTTAGATGCAACTTGGAAAATTTTTTGTTTATCCACTGGAAAAGGAGGCAATGCTGGTCCGTAACATTCCAAAGCAGGAGTCATACCTTCACCAAGCATAACTTCAGTAACAGCTGCATACTTCTTTCCAGCCTCATCTTTAACAGAGACTGAAATCGAATGGAACCATTGACCATGCATCTCCCAATTTCCAACCAAAGCATGTTCTTCAGGAGTTAAGATCCATAAGGTTCCATTCACTTGTTTTCCTTTAGCGCTTCGAGCGCAATAGGTCTTGAATGAAGGATCCCATCCGCAACGAAAAAGAATGTCTCTAACAGCCGCAGGGATCTGAAACCATTCTTGAATGCAAAGTTCAAAGTCTTCCAGTACAGCAGGAACACCCATAGGTACACACCCGACCATGGCTTCCATCATTTCAGGGTTCTTATTGGCACCATAGCCAAAATAACGAACAGTTGAGGTCATATACTCTCAATAAAGCAAAGCGTTGTTTAAATAGATTATGAGCACAGTTTCAAGAAAATTTTTAAAGACCTCTTTCGGAAAGAGATCATGGCTGAACTGGATTTCGTGCGTATTTTTGTTGATGGTAATGTTCAGAATCGTTTTGTTCTATTAGCGGAAAGATTAGAACAGTTTATCGCTGAAACCGCTCCAATTATAGAGAAAGTTAATCTTTCCGTGGATCGATTTAAAGGCATGACTATGGAAACAGTCACTTCAGAAGAGATTGAAGTCAGTTACCGAAAAGATGCTGCAAACGCAGAAGGGGGACTGTCCGCTTATAATCGAATATTTGGTCAGATCGATCATCATTTGGCGATGGCTTCCTCGAATTTTGGCTTACCTGAGTTTTTAGAAGAAAATGACGTTCCAAAAGCACTCATAGGCGAATATCAATCATGTATTCGACAATATTGGGATGAAACATATGGATTAATTGGGAATAAATTCAGAAAGGTTTTACCTATACTAAAAGATATGCGCAGCACGTTAAGTAGAGAAGTATTCTTACTCAAAGCGCAAGAAAAAGTACTTTATTTTAAAGGGTTTAATCCGGCAAGGGAGTTACATGAATTGTTCAAGAAAGAACGAGAATTATTTTACAAGTTAGTGGGGGAATGGCGAAGCAGCGATTTCTCTGACGAGTTCACACGAGTGGAATCCATATGTAACGCACATCTAGCTAAAGCAGAAGAGTGGGCTAAAAATGTAATGCGTCAAACTCATTCATTGGTAAAAGAAGATTTTACAAATAATCGAGAAAAAGGGCAAAGGATTTTACTAGTATTGATGTATTCATTAGGAGCTGCAAATACTCTTTTAAATCTAAATCTTAAGAAAAAGGCAGCAAGCGCAGGAATCAAATACTTGATCGGAAAAATAGGAGGATTAAAAGAGCATATGGAGCAAAAAGGCGTGAAAACAAGATTCGAAGGAGCTCAAAGCGCAGCAAGCGCTCTTTTAACTGGAAAAACAGAAGAGGCTGTAGTAGCCGGAGTAACCAAAGCCGCTGAAACCGTATTAAGGATTGTGGCTGCGGCATAGTAATTTGTACACATTGACACTATAGAGGACTTTGAATAACCCCCTATATAGTGTTCAAAGTCCTAATAGCGTGCTTTGAAAAAGGATAAAAAACAAAGATATTCAAAGCCCTCTATAACCCATTCCAACGCAAGTGTCCGTACACATCACCCCGCCACTTCAATCTCCAGTCGGTTCTTCTCAACGGGATAAATCCGTATCAGAGTTTTCAGCTCAATTAGGAACCTTTATTCCAAAAAATTTATAAATAATTGGTACTTTCCTTCCTATAATAATACTTAAGTACCATGACCTCCATCCAAATACACAAAGACCAAATCAAGGAGCATCTGCAGGAGATCCAAGACGCGATCGCCATCGGTGTAGAAAAAAGGCCGGCTACACTCGCCTTACACACCTCCGCCTGCGCCATCTCACTCTTAGAAGCTTATCTACACGCCTCAGGAAAGATCAGCGCAGGTACGATCGTCAAGCATGAATGGTTTAAGCGCCCGAACCCAGGCCAGAAAATCATGCCCTTAGCCAAGAGAAAGCTTGGAGTAATCTTTCCAGATAAAGAAGAGATATTAGAACTCATGTATACGCTTGAAGAGCACCGCAACAAATTGATCTACGGCAAGCCGTCTAAAACAGCATTGGAGGCTATCCTTAAAGCCTTCGAAAAACTGCACACCATAATCCAAGAAAAGATGAAAGAACTGGGTGAAGAAATTGAATAAGCAGACTCTGCAAGCCATTGCATACTGCCAAAATGCCTTAAGCTTTCTTTTCTTAGACGCCGATATAGACGATTTAATCAAAGGCGCATACCTACATGGATCGGCTGCACGCGCAGAGCTCAGTCAAGAAAGTGACATTGACCTCCTCCTGGATTGCGAAGCCAGACATGAAAAAACAATAGAAGGAATCGCTAAAGCCGCTTTGTCTCGATTCTACGAATCCAAAGATTACGAGAAATGGAGGCGTTATCGATTCCGCTACCCCATTTCTGTGCAAGCTGGAGATCTAAACACTTGGCAGTTGAAAACCAGCATTCGAGCGGAAGGCATCCAGCTCTACTCAAAAAACCCAGGCACATTATCCATCGAAAGGCAAACCTTATTCATATACGCGTTACCTAAGAAAAAAACAGACTATCTTCGCTTCATACGTGCCTTCTTCGGAAGAAAGGAAAAAGGATATCAGGATCAGGGAATGCTCGGTCAAGCCAAAGGGAAAAAACTAGGCTCTAACGTCATCCTCATCCCAAAAGAAAACCAACAGCTCATTGAAAAATTCCTACAGAAGGAAAAAACCGACTATCGCATGATGGAAGTTGGCGTATTTTAATGAAACCTTTAGGTCTATATGTCTACACTACTTCAATGTTTTCTAGCAATGTACCCTTTACACATCACCTATCCATCTATCTCATTAGGTAAAAATAAGAATGTTTTTAAAACACTCGACGATACTCTAGAACATGCCTGCCTTAATCGCCCATCTTCATGGCAATCCAAACATTGGCTTGTATGGCTTCTGTACAGATACCTATGCCTTGGTCGGTAAGGAAGTCCCGCCCGAATTAGCTGAGGAGATAGGAAAAGCGTTGAAAGTGCCTGTCCATCGCATTACCATTGCAGGTACAAGCTTAATTGGCGTTTTCGTGGCTGGGAACAAGAATGGTATAATCATTCCTGCCATCATCTTTGATTATGAATTAGAAGCCTTAAAAAAGCTTAAGATACCCTTCCATATATTAGATACCCAACTTACCTGCTTGGGCAACAATATATTATGCAACGATCAAGGAGCCTTAATCAACCCCGATTTTTCGCAGCAAGAGATGCACTTCATCCAAAAAGCATTAAATGTCCCCGTTCAAAAGGCAACCTTGGTAGAATTGGACAACGTGGGAAGTCTAGCTGCATTGAACAAGAAGGGGGCCTTGGTGCATATGGATGCAAATGAGGAAGACTTAAAATTATTAAAAAAGGTGTTCGGAGTAGAAGCCTTTCCTGGAACTGTAAACTTAGGTAATCCCTACATCAAAGCAGGTTTGTTATGCAATGACCAGGGGTATGCCATCGGTGAGCAATCTGGTGGACCCGAAATGGTGTACATGGAACAATGCTTAGGCTTTGCAGGTAAGGTGGAATTAGAATGAAGGACAAGCAGAAATTATTTGATCTTCAAATGGCTGATAAGCAACTCGAACAGTTAAAAGAACACCTAGAGCGCTTGGATCGCCAGCTTTCAGAAGTAGCCGCCATGCGCAAGTCCTTGGAAGAGTTTAAGGAATTGGAAGGCCAGGAAGAATTGATGGTTCCGATCACAAATGGAGTCTTTGCAAAGGCTCAACTCAAGTCAAAGGATAAGGTACATGTGAATGTAGGTGAGGGCGTGATAGTGGATAAAACAATCGATCAAGCCATTACCTTGATCACCACTCAGTTGAATCAAATGGCCAATTATAGAGAGCAAGTACTCGACCAGTTCAATTCATGGATTCAAAAAGCAGAAGGATTAGCAAAGGAGTTACAAGTCCAGGAGGGATAGATGTTTAATTTCTTAAAAGACAAGCTCAAAAAAGCAATCGGTCTTTTTACAAAAGAGGTTAAGGAAAAAGCAATTGAAGAGGAAGTGGAGGTTGAAAAGCCACAAGTAAAAGAAAAGTCTAAATCCATTCCCACTCCTAAAAAACCAATTTCTAAGCCAAAGAAAGTAGAAAAGAAAAAGGCAGAAGCCGAAAAGGCAAAAACCATTAAGGTTGAAAAGCCCATTGAAGCCAAGGAAATTAAGAAAAAAGAAGTCATAAAAAAAGAAACGTTGCAAATCAAGGAAAAGTCCCTCGAAAAAGAAATCACAAAAGAAGAAAAGCCGGGCTTCTTCGGAAGATTGTTCAGTAAGAAAGAAGAAACACAAAAAGAAGAAAAGGAAGTTGAAGAGCCCAGGGAAGAAAAACAAGGATTCTTTACCAAGTTAAAAGAGAAAGTAACGAAAATTCAGCTGGGAGAAGATCGCTTTGAAGAGATCTTCGAACCGCTCGAAATCGTACTCTTGGAAAGTAACGTGGCTCTGGAAGTCGTTGAGAAAATCAAAGCTGACTTGAAGCAGGAGCTCATGTCCGATCGCATCCACCGAAAGCAAGTGGACCAAATCGTTCATGATACCCTCAAAAAGTCCATCGAAGACTTATTCAACATAGAAAGCATGGATTTATTAAAAAAAGTCAAAGAAAAAAAGCCGTACATCATTGCCTTTTTCGGAGTAAATGGCTCGGGCAAAACAACCACGATTGCCAAGTTTGCAAATCTATTCTTAAAACATAAAAAAACAGTAGTTCTCGCTGCAGCCGACACCTTCCGTGCAGCAGCCATCCAGCAACTCGAAGAACACGCAAATAAGTTAGGCGTAAAAATCATTAAGCATGACTATGAATCAGACCCTGCTGCCGTGGCGTTCGATGCCATCAAACATGCAGAGGCCAAGGGCATTGACATTGTCTTAATTGATACCGCCGGCCGCCAGCATGCCAACAAAAACTTGATGCAAGAGTTGGAAAAAATAATCCGAGTCAACAAACCTGATCTTAAGGTCTTCATCGGTGAGAGCATCACCGGAAATGACTGCATTGAACAGGCCAAGCAGTTCAATGAATCGGTGGGCATTGATGCCATCGTCTTAACCAAGGCGGACGTGGACGAAAAAGGCGGAGCTGCCATCAGCATCAGCTATGTCACAGGCAAGCCCATTATATATTTAGGGGTTGGCCAGGCGTATGATGACCTCGCCCCGTTCAACAAGGAAAAAATTATAGAGAGCGTGGGATTGTAATTTTAGACGATAAAAATCGAAACCTTTATATGCCTTAAATGGGAGGTTTGAGTCGGTACGTATGATGCACAGGCTCAGTTTATTCCTAGTTTTTTGCTTGGTTCTAGTTCCTTTTAGCTTAGGCACAGGAGAAGTGTTTACAGCCACGTTTGCTCCTCCCAGTACATCGATTAACGTTCCGTTTGCAGATCCTGAAGTGTGTATCGGCACGTTCAACCCAGGTTGTAAGGCACAGATGATCTTCCAAAATGTGCCAACAGGTAAGTACCAGTTCACGTTTACAGGAAGGTATTTCCGCAATCCCCCAGGTTCAGAAAAGGTCTTGGTGCAGTATTCAGGGGCAACGAGTCCTGCCACCATTCCTGATCAGGATGACAGCTGTGCAGACCCTTGGAATGGAGTGTGCCAGCCAGTACAGAAAACTTTCACGAGCGGTACGTTTGACATCACCACAGCAGGTCAGAGCGTGACATTTAAAGAGGTTTCTACAGCCACATTATACTCGGTACAAATCGGTACAGCTATTTTAACCAAGGTGGGTGATCTGCCCAAGCCTCCAACCATCAACGCACCAAACATCAATCTTCCCTGTACAGGTACGCAAACCCAAGTGACATGGACAGGTTTTGTTTCCGATCCTGACACTCCTATTTCTTCGTTGACGTTTACAGCTGTTCAAGAGCCTCCCATCACAACAACATTGGGAATTTCTGTAACAGGGAATACTGTAACAATTACGTACCCTGTCAATACGAACATAAACGAGCGCATCCGATACACGGTGCGTGATCCAGAGGGTAATCAGGCAACGCAGATCATCACGTTCACCGTGAGTGGCTGTGTACCTCCAAGTGGATGCGGCCTCATTGCCGGATGTCCAGTAGCCTGTCCAAGTGGTCAGACCTGTTCAGGATCAACTCAAGGGGGTTGTGGCGGAAGCTGTCAACCCATAACAACAGGATGTGGAGCCTTCACAAATTGTCTACAGCAATGTCAGAGTAGTTTTATCTGTGTCGGAGCCTTCCCAAATGCGTGCGGGGGAATTTGTCAATTTAATACGCAAGGGTGCGGTTTAGTCGCCGGATGTAACACAGCATGTCCTTTTGGTCAAACCTGTGCGGGTTCAACTCTGGGAGGCTGTGGCGGAACGTGTCAAACATCCACACAAGGATGTGGTATATTATCCAATTGTCAATCTGTTTGCCCACAGGGTTTCATCTGCACGGGAGCGTTTCCAAACGGGTGTAGTGGAACATGCCAATTTAACACGCAAGGGTGCGGTTCTGTGTTTGGCTGCTCAACACAATGTCCTTCAGGTCAAGTGTGTGTAAATGCTTCAGCAGGGGGTTGCGGCGGAAGCTGTCAAACATCCACACAAGGATGCGGCCTTGTAGCAGGTTGCTCGCAAACCTGTTTAACCGGTCAAACCTGTAGAAATTCAGTACCAGGTAGTTGTGGAGGATCATGTTGTTATCCTCCTACTTGGGATGTAAATCCGTTACCCACCTTAACGGTTACATCTGGGCAATTCTTCACGCTCTTTGATCTAGATGACTTTACAACGGATTTTGACAATTTAGATAGCTCATTAATCTACACCGTTTCAGGCCAGGTACAATTAACAGTCTTCATTGATCCCTTAAGCCATATTGTCAGCATCAGTTATCCTCCAGGAACTCAAAACCTAGATGAAACATTAACCTTCACAGTTTCAGATGGGGGCTGTGGTTCAGCAAGTGTAACACGCAGATTCATTGTTTCCAGTATTAATACGCAAGGATGCGGCTTGGTCTTTGGCTGTCAACAAACGTGTCCAACTGGATTCACGTGTTCAGATTCAACCTCAGGCGGCTGCGGCGGAAATTGCATCCCTTCCACAACAGGCTGTGGCTTGGTTTCAGGATGTTCACAACAATGTGCAAACGGGTTTAATTGTGTAGGTTCCACAGCGGGAAGCTGCGGAGGAAGTTGTCAACCCCCTCTTACCGGGTGCGGTCCAATTGTAGGTTGTTCAAATCAGTGTGCCTCTGGCTTCACTTGTACAGGCTTTGCGCCAAACAGTTGTGGAGGTACTTGCACGCCAAATAATTCAACCAATGGTTGTGGAGCCTTAACCAGTTGCCAACCTCAATGCGCACAAGGCTTTGTCTGTTCTAATTTCATGCCAGGTGGCTGCGGCGGTGTGTGCGTACTCGCAAACAGCACCGTAGGCTGTGGAGCATTAGCCAGTTGCCAAAATCCGTGTCCTTCAGGGCAAACCTGCATGGGCTTTTCACCTGGTGGCTGCGGCGGAAGCTGCATGTCAAATAATCTAGGATGCGGCTCCATCGCAGGTTGCTCACAAACCTGTCCTTCTGGATTTACCTGTTCAGGTGCTTCCATAAATGGATGTGGAGGATCTTGTGTTCCAATAAATAACACCTTTGGTTGTGGTTTAGTGAGTGGTTGTCCCATTACCTGCTCACAAGTGGGGTATGGATATATTTGTGTGGGCTCTGCAGCAAATGGTTGTGGTGGCTCATGTCAGCCACCCACCACCGGTTGTGGTCTGATAGCAGGTTGCGGAGTAACGTGTACCTCAGGACAGACCTGTGTCAATTCAGTGCCAAATAGTTGTGGAGGTATCTGTACTGGAGGTACAAATTGCACACAGCCTCCCACATTGAGTCCACTTTCCGATCAGATCATCAATTGCCAGCAACAGTTCCAAACCTTTGACTTGGATAACTTTGCGCAAGATCCCGATAATACAGACGATCAACTCACCTTTACCTTTTCAGGAAATCAAGCATTCACCGTAAGTATTGACCCCACCACGCATGTAGTGACCGTCACACAGCCCATGAATCGGGATCTTTCCGAAACATTGACGTTCACCGTTAGAGATCCCTGTGGGGGAACAGATAGTCGAACCGTCACATTTGCTGTAAGGGGTTGTAGCAATCCTCCCTTTTTCCCTCCTATTTTCCCCCCTCAGTACCCTCTCCTGCCCCCGCCTCTATTTGGTCAACCTTCGGAGTGTAAAATCAGCACGGGTCACGGCTTGTTGATGGATGCCAATTGCAATCACGTTCCCGATGTGTTTGAAGTAGCACAGTTGCAAGTAGCGCCGCAAGTAGAAACCTCTCGTGCCATAGTCCGTGAAACCGTGGTAAAGCAGGTAGTAAAGGCACCTAGAATAAGGCAGTTGAACTTTGTTTCAAGCGGAGAGCACAATTCAAAAGTATTGGTCTTAGAAAGCAGGGATGCTCGTTCGGGAGACAGTACAGTTTTCCCAGTTAAGATAACCAACAATGATCAAAGTACACATTCTTACCAAGTGTATGCAGAGGGTACAGAGCCTTGGGGAACGTACACCTCAAGTGAAGGGAGTGTGTTGTTAATTCCTCCAGGAGAAACAAGAGAAGTAGAGTTGAGAGTTTACGCATACGAAACAGCCACCGCAGGGGATAAAACATTCAGGCTTGTTGTACGCTCAGGAGCTGATGAAGAAAAAACAGATCTGATTGTGCATGTTCTGCCGGCTTTGCAAGAAAATATCAATCCTTGGTTAGTAGATTTATTAATTGCATTAGGAGTCTTGATTGTGATTACCTTTGTGATCATCCTAATACAACGCAAGTATGCTGTGCAAAGGCCGATAAAGCATGTGAGTGTAAAAAGAAAGAAAAGGTGATGGCTTGAACGGGTTGCTCTTCTTTATGTTGTTATTGGCAGGGTTTGTTCTGAGCGGAGCTTATTACTACGTAATTCGACAGGAAAAAAAGTCCAGTCTTTGGACCAAGGCCGACGGGGTTTACCATTATGTCAAAAGCCAACTAAGTAAAGGATCAGATGACGAACGAATCAAAAGAGATCTCTCAAAATTGGATTGGGATAAAGACCTTCCGCAAGAGCCGTATAAGGAAATAGAAGAAAAATCCATGGGTACGGTTCAAGACCAAGGTGCCTTGGTCTTGCGTTTCGCCTTGGGTCTGATGTTTTTCTATCAAGGGTTGTTTTTGAAAATAATTGAAAAAATACCAGCCGAAGTCGCAAATGATCGTACATTACAGAGTTCATTTGGTATAATCTGGAGCAATGAAAATGTCATTTTATTCACAGGCATATTGCAGTTGGTATTGGGATTGCTACTGCTCATCGGATTATGGACGCGAATCGTAGCAGCACTCGGTGCTATTTACTTAACGCAAATAACCATCCTAATCAGCGTCACAGGAAATTCAGCAGCCGATACCCTTCTCTTACTCAGCATTGCAATGGCTCTCATCCTCATAGGTGGAGGAGATGCGAGTGCCGATCGATACATAGGAATTCATTAAGTTTAGTTCTAAACCCTTATCCATCTAAGGCTTGGCCATCTTCCAGACAGCATCAAAGTAGCGTTGGAAGTGCTCGGCTGTTTCTTTGGATTGGATAAGAACCCCTTTAGGTTTATCGCTCCACATAAGAATGAACAGTTTATCTCGAAAAATATTCAAACTAGCTGGGAGCGGAAATGAGACATATCTATATCGGATAATGTCTTTTCCATCCTCAACCAGATAAGTATTTCTACAGGATTCCATTACAATCCCATTCCATCTTAGCCCGATCTTTCTAAAGTATCGGTTCGCTTTTACAAAAAATTCATATTTCGTTCGTGTATAATCTGGATCAATGAAATAAGCACGCTCGTTTTTAAGGGCGCCTTTAAAGAAGAGCTGATATGCAGTCATAAGCCCAGACGCTCCAACAAAAATTCTTGCTTCTTCTTGGGCTAGATTGGACTTAAATCGCTCGAGTACAGGTAATAGCGTCAAAAAAAGAGACTTGTTTTCATTTAATTTAAGTTCTTGGGCATCCAAGTAATCTTTAAGGCGGATAGGCTCGACTGCCTGGAAATACCTTGTTTTTTCTTTTATAACAAAGCTAACAACCCCTTTTTGAATAAGGCGATTGAGGATCTCGTAAATATTAGAATAAGCAACACCTGCCCTTTTGACAACCGGCCCCACTGTGGAAGGTCCGGTTCTTAGGAGTGCCTCATAAACCCGTGCTTCTCCAGAAGTAAGGCCGAGTTGCCGTAATTCTTTTTCGTACATAAAAAGAAGAAAACAACAAAAGTCTTTAAACCTTATGATTATACCCCTTGTACAGGGTTAATAACCTATTTAAAGGACAGTTCTTTACATGTTTAAATGAAGTATCCCCTGTCAATATTTTTTATAGCTATTCTCCTGATATTAGCTTGCACCCCAAAAGAAGAAACTCTAAACATAGGAGGATTATTCGCCCTTACAAATTATGGTTCTTCCTGGGGAGTTCCAACACACCAGGCAGTCCAAATGGCTATAGAAGAAGCAAATGCTCAAGGAGGTATTGAGGGTAAACAAATAAGACTCATCACAGAAGACACCCGAACAGATCCAACCACCGCTATCGCAGGTTTTCAAAAACTAACAGATATAAACCAAGTACAAGTGATTATAGGTCCGACATGGGATCAGAGTTCTTCAGCACTCGCTCCTTTAGCAGACAAACTGCAAGTACTTATGATTGCCGCAGATACCACTGGATCAGTAGAGGAGAAAAAAGACCTTCCTTACTTTTTTTCAGTGTGGTATCCAGAAAAGCCTAACGTGGAAGTTTTACAAGACTTTGCAAAAAAAAGGAGATAACCCGATTTGCGCTGGTCTATAACCTTAACATATTCCCCCAATACATCCGGAATACATTTGTTGAAGAGGCTTCTAAAAGAGGTCTAGAAATCATAGCCGAGTTTCCCATTGCCGAAGATGAAGAACGTGATTTTAGATCCATTCTTCTAAAAATAAAAGGATTAGATATAGATGCAATTTATACTGTGTTCAACGTAGACGAGAATATGATTCCCTTTTTGAATCAAGCAAATGAGTTTGGGTTGAACAAGCCAGTCTTTAGTGGAACAAACACAGAAACAGAAGAATTGGCAAAAGCCTATTCAGCATACCCTCCGAGAGTTTTTAAGGGTAAAATTGGAAGAGAAGATAGGGCGTTTACAGCAGCTTACAAATCAAGATATGGCGAAGATCCATATATCCCTGCCGCCAATGCCTACGACGCTGCGAAACTCATCATCGCCGCATTCAAGAGTGGCGCTCGTACAGGCCCTGAAATACGTAACTTCCTCACGAATGTTAAGGATTTCCCCAGTGCCGCCTTTGGCACAATGAGTTTTGATGAGAAAGGTGCGGTTCTGACCTCAGATCAAGGCGTATTCGTAGTAAAAACAGCAAAAGAAGGTAAATTCATAGAAATAAAATAAAAAATATTTTATCCCACAACATCCGATTTGCCCTCACGAATCTGTTTGATCACAACATCTTCCGAGGCAACATGACCATCTTGGAAGGTAATCAGGTTGCTATAGCCTTCGTAGCCTTTCAAGCTAAGCAAGTAGTCGCGGATCTGTTCGCTGGTGGTGGCACCGGACTGGATGGCTTTCAGTACAAGAGTGGTCATGTCGTAGGCTGTAGCTGCACTGATGGCACTGGGTTTTTTTCCAAATCGCTTCTCATATTTGTGGGTAAAAGCTTCCATATTCTTGTAAGGTTTTGGAGCGGGGAAAACAGTGCCTTCAGCATATCTTCCATAATGATCCAAGAACACCTCGCTTCCTCCTCGAGCATAGGGGATATACATGGGATAATGCACTTCCAAATCAGCAAGTTGCCGATCAAAGGTTCCTTGGCCATCATCCGTGGCAATCGCAAAGTAAATGGCGTCCGGCTGTAACGCTTTAATTCGAAGGATCTCAGTTCTAAAGTCTTTGTCCTCATCGTTAATTTTGAATTCTTCCAATACCTCAATACCTGCTTTTTGAAGTTCATCTTTCATAATTTGGATGTTGCCAAAGCTCCAGGCATTGTTGCTATACACCAATACAAGCCTTTTCACGCCTTGCGAAGTCATGTACTGAGTAAGACGATGAAGTTCAATGCGCTCGTTAGGCGTGGCACTTAGGTAGTACTTGATTTTATCTGAGCTGTATTCAAAGGTCATCCAGGGAGAGATAAAAAGCGTATGCCGATCGATTGAAATAGGAAAGATAATTTCCCCAAATTCAGCCCATTCTGGTCCAATCACGACCGAAACGCCATCTACATCAATGAGTTTCGAAGCCGCGGTTGCTGTAGTCTTAAGATCAGATTGGTCGTCTTCAATGGAATAAGGAATCTTCATGCCACTGTCTTCCATCGCCAGCAAGAATCCGTCTCGGCTCGCTTCTCCCACCCAAGAGGCATAGCCAGTTAAGGCAAAGAGTCCACCAATTTTGACGTCAGAGGGGGTTTTAGAAGCACAGCTGATGAGCAAAATCAAGGCGAATAAAGGAATGATCCCGTTTCGAGTCATATTTTTCTCCAAGCTATTACTACTTAATAGGCAATATAAATATATAAATAAGAGTGTCCTCATAGGGGACAATTATGGACATAAATGACCTTAAAAGGATAGGGTTCACAAAGGGCGAAACACAGATTTATGCTGCATTATTGGAACTAGGCGAAACCACCCGTACAGAACTCGCCAAAAAGTCAGGCATCTCCCCTTCAAAGATATACGACGTAGCAAACAGATTGATGGAAAAGGGAATTGTTTCAACCGTAAAAAAGCAAGGAGTCTTGCATTTCAGCGCCGCTGATCCAGAAAGACTAAAAGATTTTCTAGGCCAAAAAGAAACTGAATTGAATCAGGAAAAAGAACTGGTAAACCAACTCTTACCCACCTTGCTAGCCCAGTATCAAAAAACAAAAGAGCAAGTGGACATCGAGGTTTTCTATGGTTGGGAGGGCATGAAAACCGTTTATGATGGCATCGCAAAGTCACTTTCCAAGAGAGATATAAACTATATATTTGGAGCAAGTAAAGGCCAAGACCCTAAGCAAGCCAACCGTTTTTTCGCACAATACTATGAGAAAACAAAGAAAAAAGGGTACGAAATTAAGGTTATTTTCAACGAGAACATGCGTACCTATACGGATCGAGTAGCAAATTATTTTATAAAGACAGCGCCGCATGAAGTTCGGTTTTTGCACAACAATACGTTTACCGAGATGAATGTGTACAAAGACACAGTCTTGTTTGTCATGTTACTCAAAAAGCCAATTGTGATCCGAGTAAAGAGCAAGGAAGCAGCAGACTCGTTCAAAAAGTTCTTTGAAACCATGTGGGAACTAGCAAAACCCTAATCGGTCGAAACTTATTTAAAGCCATCTTCTCGAGGATAAAGCATGGGAATGCCTTGGGAAGATGCAGGAACGTTTGCTAAGCATCACATTCTATTGATGTTTGCCTTTAGTTTAATTGTGAGTGGCAGCATCTTAGTATATCTTTATTCAGACCTGAATATGTTTAAAGCAAGTACCACACAGCAGCTGGGGCACATGGAAGCATCATTCCAGGTAAAGTTTGACTTGCTGCAGAACGAGACCCGTTCCAGTCAAGAAGCCTTGGAGTACCGAGAGGAAAGTAAAGATAAAGTAGTAGAGGAAGCCCTGCGGGGGATTCGTAATGAATATCAAACACGAATGCAAACCCTGTTAAAAACCGTAACAGAGATTGAGAAAAAAAGCAATGTGCAGCTCGATGATCTAAAAAAGCAGTTGGAAAGTACAAGCGGTCTTCCAAAGGACTTCTCCGATGTGGTGGAGAAAGCCTTGAATAGCATTGTAAGTGTAACAACCAACAAAGCATTGGGTAGTGGCGCAATAATTGGAGCAAATGGATTTATAGTGACCAACAACCATGTAATTGACGGGGCAAAGAGCGTCTCCATCACACTGCGTTCAGGAAAAGTGTACCCCGCTACCATCATCTATAAAAAAGCGGAGCATGACCTGGCGTTCTTAAAGATTCAAGAAAGCAATCTTCCAGTATTGAGGTTTACAAATTCAGATCAGCTTAAGGCCGGTGAGAAGGTAGTGGCCTTGGGCAATCCGGCGGGGTTGCAGTTCTCAGCTACAGAAGGGATTATAAGCGCGATTCATCGCAATGTAGGCGTGTTCTTAGATGTAGTGCAAGTGGATGTTTCAATCGGTCAGGGAAGCTCAGGTGGTCCTTTAATCAATAAGTATGGGGAGATCATCGGCATTACTTCCTTCCGCATTAAGGGAAATGACGACTTGGGTTTTGCGATTCCAAGTAACACCGTAAAACAAGCATTTGATGGTTTGGGGAAGTAAAATGGAAGAGGAAGCCTTAAAAGAGAAATTGTTGGATGAGATTTCACATACATTTGAGGAAATATACGCCGATTGCGATGAGGAGTTAATGGATCTCGAAGAGGAAAAGCGAGACATTGAATTGTTCTTGAAAAAAACATTTCCAGAAGCCATTGATGCCTTAGCAGCCTTTCGAAAGGAGCCTACAAAAGACAACTTGCAAACCTTGGAGTCCTGCGCAGATCTGCTCAACATGCAATATATGCGAATTGACCACATCGGCTCAACCGTAGAGCACTTGGTAAGTAGTTTAGCGAAGCTAATGGATCGTTTAGAGTCCTACTTAAAGAAAGTAAGGGAAAAAGAAGAAACTCAGATTTCTTGAAAAGTTCGATAAAGGCCAAAAAGAGTGCCGGGATATCGCCTTTCCATGGCCTGAATCAAAGGATGCACGTTGTCTTGTTTGAGCTTTTTATATTTATATCCTAAGAGTTTGCAGCTTTGAATGACCTCTTCTTCAGTCACATTAAAAGGAAAGTGCAAGAGTTTATCTTGCTTAAACTTTTTACCAGTTAGAAAAGGATCAAGCCGCAGGGTTACTTCACGATCAAGGTTGCTAGGGCGTATCTTCTTACCTCCCAATTTGCCAAACGCCTGGACAGAGTAGATCTTCATGCGCTTTTCAAAGACCTCTTCCAAGAGCCACCTCGCAATAAAGTATTCTTTACTTTTATCATTCAATAAGTAAACGGTATCTCGTCCTTTGAACCATTTCTTCTGCCGAAGCTCTTTTTTGACACGGTGCAAGATCAGCTTCAAAAAGCAGTCTTTGCAGTATTGAATTTGAGTATAACTTAGCTTCACCCTTCCGGCTTTTCCGCAGATGCAATTCATGCATAGAAGAGGGGAAGTACCATTTTTAAACTCATGTACTGCGTGAGTATACCTTTCTCACTAACAAAAATTTCGTGGTTTAAAGCCTCGTGCGCTCAGAAACAGTAGTTTCTGGCGCGCTCAAGAGCTACGCTCTTGGCACGCGAAGAACGAAGTTCTTCAGCGCGCCAGAAAGACTACCCTCTTTCTGTACACTTTAGCACGAAATTTTTGGAAGTGCTCAAAATCCTGGATTTTGGCACGCCAAAATACTAGATATTTTGGAAGTTCCAAAAGTCCGCCGACTAGAGCGAGGGGCGTAAAGCTCCACCCTTTAGGGGAAAATAGCCCCGAGCAGGCGGACTTTTGTTACCCTTTTCCTCCAACCCCCATTTTTGTCACCATTCTGTAATGGTATTTGAGCGAAAAGTTTAAATAGCTTCTAGAGATACAGGTGATCGAGGACAGCAACTTTGTTTTCCGACTCACCTCTTTTTCCCGAGAAGACCTTCGGGTCTTCTTGGGTTTTTATCTTTTGATAAGAAAAAATGCTTGTTTATTCAACCATAGAAAATCATCGACGTTTAAGATCATAAAGCTTCGTTCCCAGTACACCTAGAATCATCCCCATAAAAATGAAAAAGAAGTAGTCAAACGGCAAATTGTAGGCTTTAGGTTGGGGGAAGTACATATCTAAATTGCTCAGTTCCAGAGCATATTGGGAAAAGGTAATGGCTGAAAGAGGATCATCTTGGATAAGGGTTTCAGCATACTCAACATAGCTGTATCCTAAAATGGGAAAAAGGCCTTTAGCTTGTTCCTTGGCAATGACGCGTTTTGCAGCAGATAACTGTTCTTGAGCAAGGGCCACAAGTTGGTTGCTGTCAACAGCACTTGCAGTGATGAAGACATCCGCTTCAGCTTTCACGCGAGAAGCCGTGGAAAGGCATAAAACATATCTTTTTTCAGCACGTTGGAGATAGGCAAACCCCAGTTCTTCTCGGCTTCTTCGCAAATAACCGGGTGCATAGATATCCACATAGCTTAAGCGCTCTTCCGCTTCGCTGATCTTTTTCTGACAGCCTTCTTTGAGGTGATCCTGATCAAGGGATAAGGGCTGGCCAGGTAAGCCAAAGAACCCGCTCCAAACGTTAGCACTGTGATATCGTTCCGAAGCATAAGAAAGTAAATTAGAGGAAACATTACTTGTATTGATGGCACGTAAGGATTCAAGGGCTTCAAGGACTCGTTCCTTTACGATCATATAGGTTTCAAGGTCGCTTAGGGTTTGAAGATCCTTGGCATCAATTTTTTGGTCGAGTTCAGTAACCGAAACAGTAAGGTTTAACATGCGCTCATATCGCTGCGAGTTCGTCTGGGTTTGTAAGACCCTCGCAAGAAGGCGTATATTTTGTGAAAAGCAGTAACTCGCCGTGGCATAATATCTAGCTGAGGTATAGGTCGATGTTGCCCGCTTGCTAAAGTTGCTTTCATCGGTATAATTGAGTTTTCGCTTATCCACCAAGTTTTGAAGGGATCGTGTTCGATTGCACAGTTCATCGGCAATTTTTTGCATGACTTGAGTATATTCTGAACTGGTTTCAATGTGCTCATTTTGTGTAAAGTTTTGCTTGGTAAATTCATAAAGGGCTTCATCAATATTTCCGATCTTAATGATTTGAATACTCAGGTTGGACAATAAGTTAGTTTGGTTGGTGTAATTAAGAAGGGAAAGGGTTTTGTTGATGCGTGTGGAATGGCTAGAGTTGGTTAAATTTAGCGTTGCATTAGAAGGTAGGGTAATCACAAGAACAGAAGAGGCCCATTTGGGGATGAGAATTTTCTTATAACCTGCTTGTTCGGCGGCTTTTGCTTTTTCGTAAATGCCCGAAACAGGCCCGATTAAGCCGCCCGTATCAATGGTCCCGGTCATAACTGTTTCATTGTCAAGCGATAAGTCCTTGAGAACCGCAATGGTGAGGACTGCTAGGGCCCCGCCTGCACTGGGTCCTCCAACAAGGGGACTGTTCGCTTCGATCTTATAGAAAAAATCATAGACTAAGCAGTCCGTTTCAATATAGGAACACGCCACTTGGTTCGCAAGCCGCGTGGAAATCTGGGTGTCTATCTTAGTAAGAGGAAAAGAATCAATGAAAATACGCCCACTGCCCGGTTTCACATCCAAGTATAAATCCGCTGTTCCACCACCCAGGCTTTGATCACCATGCTGCACAACCGTAAGAAGCGTGATATGCCCCGACTTGGCTAAGGCTACAGGAAGTAAAAGCAAGAACAACAACCAGTAACTCCTTCTCATGCCGCCGTGAAGCAGCAAGAGGTTTATATAGTTACGTCGTTATTAAAGTACAGTAAGCTCTCACTCCTCTCCCATCCAATCTAACTTTTCCTGCTGCTGCTAGATCTCGTAAATGTTGGTGGTGCGTTTTGTCTCGTCCAGGCATCTGAGATATCACTTCGCAGACTGTAGGAGAACTTCCTTTCTGTTGGACATAATCCCGGATAGTGGCCAGTAAAGTTTCTTCACCAGTAACACGATCAGGAGAGCGCGCACTTTCACGGAACGAATGATAAACACGAAGGGCTTCACTGCACCGCAACTTGAGGAGCTCCGGTGCAGTCGTAAACGGGGAATTGGAAAGATTGGAACGGGCATCTTGAAGGGCTCTTTGCACGAATTGGTTATAGTCAAGCAAAAACCGTTCATCTCTAGTAAATCGTGCAACTTCGCCTTCTAAGGTAACATATCCTAAAGCCGTTAATTGATGTAGGTGTGAAAGAACAGCGTCTTTGTCGATACCTAAACGTCTACCTAAAGTATCTGCACTTGTGGAGCGTTTGGCGAGAGTCTCTAAAATATAAATTCGATGTAACGCTCCTGAATCATTATCTCTGTGTGCGGCACCCAAGTGGCCCAAGGACCTTTTTTTTTCAGCAACCATATTTAAGCTCCCCATGGCAATTCGTTTACCGAGGCAATCTCCAACAGGAGTGGAGGTAACATAGAGGTCATTAAGGTCGGATCCACGACCATGTTGAAGGCCACGTCCAAGTCGAACAAGAACAGCAAATCCACTGGGGTATAACGTATCTGTGAGATAATGAGTAAACGTAGGCCCACAAGGTAAGAAATGTTCTAACTCTTGACCGACGAGTTCAGCAAGACTGGCACGAACTTGCAAAGGAGTTTTCAAGTGATGATTCAGCGCGAGCTGGGCCATTGCTTTAGGTTCTAAATTAAAGGCAGAAAAGACAGCTCGCATTTGGTTCCTAAAAGCTCTTGGGAAACGTTCTTCTCTTCTTTCTACAACAAGAGGACCTATTTCTTCATCAGTTAAAATACCACTATTTCGGGCAAGAACAAGTTGTCGGAGAAGGGCTCGAGAGGAAAGGGTATACTCTTCTCTTAGCCTATTGAGTGCTCCATCCTCAAGAGCAAAAACTTCTTTTCTGTTAACGCGCTCGAAATACAAACCTTTTTTATAGGCTCCAACTAAACGATCTAAACGAATAGGTTTTCTCATGAAGGATCTAAAGAGACAGTTCCAGGGTTATTTATAACCCTTTTCCTTATAATGTATACAGGGAGTTCAGCTTCCTTTGTTCTTGTACCGTCCTCGCTGT
>ERZ1292623.110-Hain-H51-01um-R1-110-length-90065-cov-7_pt1 | contig 57474 bp, 79 predicted proteins | sample MGYA00564398_ERZ1292623 | MGnify/ENA primary metagenome ERZ1292623 (study PRJEB36523, sample SAMEA6512633) | groundwater metagenome | collected 2019-01-07 | study: AquaDiva: Metagenomics assemblies of 32 groundwater samples
CCATCGCTGGTCAGGGTCTGAGAGACCTTTTAACGTACACGCCTGTGAGACTTTCACTTTTAAGTTTCAATTTCAAATGAAGCATCAAACCAGCCAGGTTAATAAACACGCATGAGTTATATGCAGTGCGAAGAGACGTGCCCACAGGTGTGGTTTCATAACGTGAATTACAAAATTTCCACACGCCTCTCTGTTGACTCAACTAAGTCCACCTTCAAATCCGAATATCTTATTCAACTCATTGTTCACCCGAAGATAAACACTTTGCATCATGAAAATACCAAATCCAAATGAACAGAAGCGCTGAAGCTTGTTAGACAATCACACAACTGAACTCTGCTTTTCCTTTGCATCGTTTCCGACACTCAGCCACCATATTACCCATGATGGCATGCTCCCTGAGCATGTACTCGCATATTTTATAGATGTCCAAAATCACGGTTGCCCATGACCAGGCGAGAGTGGCGCTCCCGTTTATAACTTGTTACCAAATTTTATCTTCCCCTTGCGGGGCTTGCCAAGAATTTTCATCTCAGCGAGATTCTATACAACCTCAATATTTTTAAATTCAAAGAACTTTTTCTTTTTATCAAAGACAAGACAAATGTAAAACAATTTAATTCATTTGTCAAGTATTTTTCAAAAAAAATTTTAAAAAAATTTCAAAATCTCAATCCGATTCCCGATTCTCCACGGATTCCACCTTTTTTATCAGCCCATATCATCATGATAATCTTATTGGGTAAGCTAAAAGGTTGTGCCAATTTGTGCCAGCTTTTTCTTGACCCCATTTTGTCAAGCTTTATGACCAGCATCGTTCTTAGTACACCATTTGATTTTGACTTAAAATGGGAGGTTTCCCTCCCACTTTTCAGTTTTTTGTTTTTTGTCCAGTAAGTTTGAAATATTCCTCTGCAGAAATAATTCCTCTTACAAATTTAGAGAAAGGCTTCATTTTAGCCTCTTGTCTCTTTTTGGTTCTGCCAGCTTTGCTGCAGCCTCCAATCTTAGCCATAACTTAAGTTTTAAATGTTAATACTTAAGTCATAGCAAATAAATGTAAATAATCTACGTTTGCCATGCTTAGAGGATTCGAACCTCTCTACTACCTCCCCGTTTCCCCGAAGGTACTAAGGGGTGGAGTGCCCACTACACCACGCACGAACGGACCTTTGCAAAAGTCCAGGCAAGGAAACCGTCATTTCCAAGCTTTGAGAGGATAACAGGGCTCAAACCTGCGACCATCGGGTTAGAATCCAATAGCTCTGTCAACTGAGCTTATATCCCCAGAAAAAGAGTGATATTTCTTTCGAAACACCAACTCTTAATTTTTAAATGTCAAGAAAAGGCAGAACCTGTTTCAAGACATCTTTGTAAAGCAAAATAACTTCAGCTTTCTTATCCGCCTTCAGCAGAACCTCAAGCGTTGGATAATAAGTGATGTCATTTTCCTTCATCTCTTCCCAACCGAAACATGAACAATGTCCACCTTCTACTGCAGCCCACTCACCAGAGGCGGTGAACCCGTATTGAGTAACCCATTCTTCATAATCATCAAGAGAGTAACCTTCAGGCATTACTGCCCAAAATACTTCACCTAATGCGAACTGAACTCTGTCAATGTTTTCAACTCCCGTTTCCAAAAGTTTGTTTACATCGCAATAAGTTTTTTGTCCTTTCTGCCAGTTAAGAGCTTCTTCAAATGTTTCAAATGTTTTCATGATTTTAATGTTTTTTGGTTTGTAAATAGTACTCACTCAAAACATCTTGTCAATCGACAATTGAATTCGAAGAAAATAAACTGACCCAGCCACATGAGCTTGCCGAAGCAAGAACGTGAATTAATTATCACTTTTCTCAAGGAGACTTCTGCTGTATTATTCTATCTTCAAAGCGGCTCCCCAGGCTCAGATAGATTTTATTCAGTTTAATAGCGCTTGGCAATGGAGAGCAATTCATTTCACTAACCCACACTTTTCGAAGGTGCGGAGCTACTCCACTCTGCTCTTGGTCCACTACCAAAATAACGTAAAAAAAGAGGCGCTTGGATTCAAAACCGTTAGGGTGGCCTACCCGTATTTCACTACCAAGATTCCGACCTACCTTCAAAGGGCACGGTCCCTGTTGCTTAATCAGGATTGTGTTTGCTATTTCACTGGTCAGACCAGTTTAACATACTATCCTCTTTTCCTGCATGCATATTTTTGAAACTATGTTCTGTAAAGCTTTGCTTTTGGTTCACTAATCCCTCACTTCTTTTTAACAGCTTGCGTTTGTTCCATGCCTAAGTGCATAATACACATGGTTACGCTATGCGAACTTGCATAATTTCAATATCTTATAATATTTCCCTTAATCGGGAAGTATATTTTTTCAAAGAACTTGTGTCATTATATACGTGCAAATGTATAAAATGTTACAATAAATAACAAGAATTTTTGAAATTTATTTTTAACACGTTAATCGTGGTCATATTCTTCAACTACAACTTCATTTTTTCTTACAATTACAATAGCATGGTCTCCAAACATTGTTTTATAATCATCATCATCAAGTTGACTTAAAAATCCACTTATAGCATCATGAATCTTAATTGACTTTGAGCCTGGATTTTTATAAACTTTTTTTGAATTAACCCAATCATAATCCATTTCTTCTCTATTCAATACTGCTTCTCCGTCACAATCTTCTTCATCATAACCATACATGGTATCTCCATAATTATCACGGCCATTTACATAAAAATCATCAACATTCGCAGAAAATGTACATTCTTCTCCATCGTTAAAGTATGGTGTGTATTGTCTCCAGCTTACAGATTTAACTTCTGGATACATTTCAAAAATCTTATTCATTCCTTTCAAGAAAAAATCTTTCACTTTAACTCTCGCCTCATCACGAAGTCTCTTCATCTCTTCTTTGATGGTTAAAAAATTATCATCTGTCTCTTTTATAACTTCTTTAATATCATCTATGGTTACATTTTCAGGAACAACTGGCTTTATTTTTCCAGAAACAAATTGTTCTACAGAATCAAAAATTCCTTTTTTACTTCTTTTTTCCATTTCATCTTGAATGCTCAGCATTTCTTCAGAAGGACCAATATTATCCTCTTCTTTTGATGTAGAACTATCAATATCTACCTCAACAATTTCATAAAATCTAACTCTTGAGGCTTTAATCAATCTTTTTATTTGCTCATCAGTAGCAGTTTTTGGAATATCTAAATCCCAACCGTCCTCTGGGTCCAAACCAATTGCTTTAAGAGCTTTTTCAAATTCAAGCTCATCTTCAGCAATTTCATCTAAACCATATCCATAGTTTCCAATACTTTGGCCTCTCCATTCTTTGATTTCAAGTTCCATCATTCTTTTTTTGGCCATCACTTCATCTGTGAGCACGATTTCTGGTGTTCCTCCACCATCTTGTGGCCTGTAGTACGTTTCGTCATTGTACTCATAGCCTAATTTTTGGATTACATATCCCTTTTTTTCCATGATTTTTATTTTTTAATCTAACCTTAAAACTGTTACTTTTTTATTTCTCTCAATTCTCTTATGAGAAGATGGACATCCGCTCCTTCCATTGTTCATCCAGTCCTGAAATTCCATATTCTCAATATAATCTTGAGCTGTTGGAATAAACTTCATTCCATAATCTTCAAGAATATGCTGCTCTGCAAGGTCTCTTACAGAAACTTGTCTTCCTTCTGAATTTTTGATGCAGGTTCCATGCTCTCTGCTTTCATTCATAAACTGAATCATATCTTCTTCGAATGAATCTGGAAGGTTGTATTTTTCTTTCAATTTATTGATTCCGTCAAAATGAATTCCAAATATTTTCTCAACATAAAATATTCCTGCACTTGAGTGCCAAATGGTTCGATGACGATTATCTGGGATGAATGCTTTTGAAGAGTCCATCCAATTGTGAATCTCCATATAGTCTTCATCCTTGCCGCCATATTTCTTTGCACTGCTTCGTGCATGTATAAAAGGTTTTGCCATATCTTATTCTTTTTCTCTGTTTATAACATGATAAATCCAGTCTTCTAAATCACTTGCTCCGCCACCATTAATTTCTATTTCTTCTTTCATTTCATCAGCAAATTCTAAATAAGACAAAGCTTCTTCCATATCTTCTTTGTTGGATTTTTTCATAAAATCTTTTACAACCTTTTTTGTTATTTTAATTCTATCTTCACATTTACCATAATATCCAGAAGCATAATCCATCAAAAAAACTTCAGTTTTTTCGCTTAATTTTAATAAAAATTCTATATCTTTCTTATCCATTTGAATCCAGTTTCATAAATTCCTTTACCTCTTCAATATCCATTTCATCTGGAAATGCTGCGTATTTATATTTGTCTGAATGCATGTTTGCAATGTTATTCTTATCTGCGTCATTCAAAATTAGCATGATAGGCTCTTCATTGGCATCGTAAATCTTATCTCCTATTTTTACTTTCATATTATTTTTTTTCAAGGTGTTTAATTAATTCTTCGTACTTTGAGTTAAATTCAAACCACAATTTTTCTGTTTTCTTATCTTCAAATGTTGCATACTTAGAAAAATAATCCATTCCACATCTGCCTTCATTTTTAATTTTATAAATTAGGTCTTCATTCCCAATTTCCTCTTCATTGCCATTTATAACTCTAACTATTTTAGCAATCATTCCTGGAGTTGCTGAGGAAGCATCCATATAGGGCTTTGGAAATCCATCATAAACTATTTTCTTATCTTTCCAAATTCTAATACCGCCATCATACATCCATGTATAATCAATATTGTCAACTTTTATTGACCTCAAATTTTTAATTCTATTTTTACTCATCGTTATTCTCTTTATCTTGTTCTCCTAATTTTCTAAGCACCTTATGATTGAATTCGTCATATCTATCATTTCCAAATCTGATTGAAAGGCCGTCTTCTCTTGAATTTTTAATCACAAATCCTTTTTGCCCAAGCAAATTTCCATATTCAGCATGGTCATCACTATCCATTTTCTTTTCATCAAGCATAACCCAATCTCCCCTTCTAAGCTCCGCCAGGATGTCATCATTCTTGACAGTATAGGCAAACTTCGCCTTAAAATACTCCAACATAACCACAACTCTGTCATTATGCAATCCAGCCAATTGACCAACTTCATCTTCTTTTGGCATTTCACGACCCCACGGCTCTCCTGTTAACATAACACTTGAGGTTACACTCAATGGGCGAACATAATGCCAACCATCCCTGTGTGGCATTTCATAATACATTCCACCATAAGTAAAAATTGTTGAGAAAATTTCAGGTTCTTTTAACCCTTCTCCGAAACCCATTCCCATTTCATATTGCCCCTCAATTACATGAATTACACTTGGCCAAGGATGCGGGTGAAAAAGTGCTTCTTCCCTCTTGCATGGATGAATAAAATGAAGATATAATCTATAATTTCCAAGCTGACACCAAAGTCTTTCGACATGAGGAGGATGATAATCTATATCTACTGATTTCCAAATAGATGCATCACACAACAAGTCATACAATTTGACCCTCTCAATTTGCTGTAGTTTTTCGATAAAAGTCATCTCCATAAAAGTCTTTTTCGCTCAAAAGAAATATAAACAAAGAATTTTATAATACCAAAAAACTGTACTATTTATATAAAACTTTTTCCGAATGGATGCTCAAGATATTAATAATGAAGTCAAAAATGAAATTGAGATGAGGATAAATCCAAGCGATTTATCTTTAAGCTCACAAGATTTGATGGATATTATCAATGCATATGATTTGGATGAACATGCTATAGCTATTATTTATAGCCAGGTTGTTGAAGAAAGACAACAAGAACTTCAGCAAACTGCTGATGAAGTTATGGACTACTTCAGAAATAAAGGCTCTTTTTACCCTTCTTTTCAAGAATTTAAAAAAGCTTTTGATGAATATGAAAGCAATAGCCTAAACGATAATATTTTAAGAACCATGCATAAAAAAGCGATTTCAGACGAAAACCAAATGTCTTTATTTGAATTAGTAAGAGAAGAACTTAAAAAAATTATGGAGGAAGATGAAGACGATTTGGATATGTTTTCTGGAGAATTTGACCCAGAAGAATTCGAAGGCGCTGCTATGAAAGCTGCAATGTCAGATATAGGTTCCGACTTTGTTCCTCTTGGTAAAAGTAAATTTGAAAAAAATCTGGACCCAGAAGAATTTAAGGCTGACTTAAAAAGACAGAATCTTGGCCTTCCTAAAGAAAAAGAAGAATTATCTAAAATTGCTAAAATGATGGCAGCTAAAAAAGCTCACGAAAAACAATTTGGAGTTGGTTCTCTTAATGAGAATTTATTTCAAATCAAAGACGCTGAAGGAAATGACCTCAAAAGAACTATGCTTGTTAAACCAGTATCTGGAGTTGACAAAAAAGGTAGAATTACTGGATTTGGAGATGATGGTTCAGGAAAAATGCAAATTATTGTTAACTGGGCATGGCCTATTGAAATGAAATTTACAAATCCAGATGAAATGGGAGAAGAAAGAGTATATCCAGAATCAATTGTTCTTGCAAGTTCAAAAAAAATGGAAGAATCTAATTCTACTGTAGAAATTCCAACCGACTTAAGAGGAGTTAAGGTTACGTATTCTGACGGAACTGTAATTCCAACTTCTATGGCAGCTCATTTAACAGATGAGGAAATTTTAAATTACTTCAAAAAAGGAAAAGTATTCAACATAGGAAATGGAGAGCTTGATAACATGCAGGCTGTTGAAGATGTTGAAATAATCAGAGAAAATGAAGAGGAGCTTCCACATGCTGACCATCCAAATGGATATACATTTGATACCACAAATCTTTATAAGTGGTTTAAAGATGCTTTATGGCAATTAAGATGGTATGACGAAGCTGCTTCATCAGAAATTATGGAAAAAGCTTTCAGAAGAGATTTTGCAGGAAAATTTAATATAAATGAAAATATGAAAAAAGAAAACGAAGAAGAAGTAAACGAACTTGATGAGTGCGGATACGAAATGGAAGGTCAAGAAGAAATTGAAGAGTCAAGAGGCCTTAGCAAAACAGTTAAAAATTCTGGAGATAGAAATGTAAAACTTCGTGATGACCACGAAAGTGCTCCTCTTACAAATTTGAATGAGTCTGTTGACAAAAATATCAAAAAACTATTCGAAGGAAAAGTTACAAAAAAACAACTCAGTGATTTTATATCTGAACAGGCTAAAGAAATAGCAAAAAAATTACTATAACAACTAACAATTAAATAAAATGGCAAAAAAAGCTACCGCTCCTTCTACAAGCGTTTTAAGAAGCAATAGAAGGAAAAGAAAAGGCGTACATTCTAAAAAGAAAAATTCTAAGTCAAAAAAGTCAAAGAATTATAGAAAAGTTTATAAAGGCCAAGGTAAGTAATTGCAAAAAACAATATTATGTTAATTCAAAAAGGAGCAAAAGGACCGCATGTTACAAAGATTCAAAAAGCACTTGATGCTGCTGGATTTTGGACTTATGGTAAATTCACTGAAACTTATGGAGATGTTACTGAAGATGCAGTTGAAAAATTTCAATCAGCCAAAGCTTTAACTATTGATGGTGAGGTTGGGCCAAAAACACTTGCTGCACTCGGAATTACTCTTAGTGAAAGTGATTTTCCAACAACATCAAGTGACAATAGCATTGATGACAAATATAAAGACGTAACAATTCAAGGTTCTGTATTTCCAGATAAGCCTATAAAAGATAATCTCTCTATAAAATTAACCAAAGAAATGGTAGATGAATATTTACCAGCTCTTGATAAAGCAATGGGAGACCAGCCAAGAGGTTTTAAGCTTCTATGCACAATCATGGCTCAGAAAGAAGGATTTTACAAGGGAACAAGGTCTTATAGCACAAATAATCCAGGAAACATCGGAAATACTGACAGTGGCGCAAACAAAAAGAATAAAACACTTGTTGATGGTATCCTTCTTCAAAAAAATTATATTCTAAGCATTGTAGAAGGTAAGCACACTGCTTTTCCTATGGGAAAAAAGAAGGTGATTAAGCCATACTATAGTCCAGAAATAGCGAAAAATGCAAAGACATATCAAATGAGCCCTTACGTTCCAGGATATGAATTTGTGTTCACTGGACAACTTGACCAATTTGTAAAAATTTATGCTACTGGAGCAAGAGCTGGCAACAGTTATCTTTCAATGATTATTTCTTATTTCAAAATGAATGGAGTTAATATAGGTCCAGAAAGTAAGCTCCAGGATATTATAAAAATCCAGTAGTGGAAGATATTATTCGAAATATCGTAAGAGAAATACTTTCAGAATGCTTTAATAATATCAATGAATCTGTAGATGAAGATACATTGAGTAGAATGCGAGACTTCGGAATGGATGAAGGCGATATTGATGGAAATGGATACGTCACTTTATATCATGGTGGCATTGAAATGCCTGATAGATTAAATCCAAATGAAATATTTTTCTTGACAAATGATTATTCCACTGCAGAAATGTATGCAAACATGAGGGGTGAAAAAAATGAAACTCAAGGAGAAGTGTTTATCATTAAAGTAAAGCCCGAAGATGTGAGTTGGAATACTGGAAGTGGTGAAATTGAGTTCGACAGAGGAGGATTAATAAGCAGAAGAGATGGTTATCTGACAATCATTCCAAAAACTGAAGAAAATATTGATGTTCCTATCAATGTGGGAGACGAAGTTCTTGGCGGAAGATTCAAGAATAAGAGAATCAAAGTTAAAGACATCGGAAAAAATGAAAAAGGTGATATTACAATCAATGATAAACCTCTTTTAAAAGTAAGAATTCCAAAAAAGGGTTAAATAATCTGACCAAAATCTCTCTTTCCTACCTTTATAATTTGTCCAGTTTTAATAACTGATTTTTCATCAGCTTTCTCGTCATCAATTTTAACTCCACCCTGGTCAATCAACCTTCTGGCATCTGATTTGCTGCATCCTCTTATCTTAACAACAGCATCAAGAAGGTCATCTGCCCTTATTTCCTCAATTTCATCTGGAATTTCTTTATTTTGAATTCTGTCTTCAAATTGTTTAAGACAAACTTCTGCCATCGTTTTATCAAATAACTGCTCAACGATGTCAAATGCCATTTTTTTCTTCCTCGACATCGGATTTGACTCCTTATTTTCATCAGTCAAAAGTGGAATCCACTCATTCATTACATCATCTGAAACAGACATACATTTACCAAACACATCAGTTGGGTCTTCATCAAGAAAAATACAATTTCCAAGAGACTTACTCATTTTGATTCCATTTGTACCATTAATAATTGGTGCAAGAATACAAATCTCTGGTTTTTGTCCGTTTATTTCCTGAAGTTTTCGTGTCACCTGGAAATTAAATAACTGGTCTGTACCACCAATTTCAATTTCACTCTCAAGTTTTACTGAATCTGTTCCCTGAAGAATCGGAACTATAAGTTCGTGAATAGCGATTGGAGTATTTGACTCAATTCTTTTTGAAAATGCATTTCTGTGAGTCATTTGTTGAATTGTAAAATCACTGACAATTTTCATCAACTCTGGAACTGTCATTTTATTAAAGACATCTCCGTTTTTGAAGACTTTAAAACCAGGATTTAAAATACCTCTGACTTGCATCAATATTTTTTCAGCATTTTTCTCAACTTCTTCTGCAGAAAGAATTGGCCTGGTCTGGTCTCTTCCAGATGGGTCACCCATCTGAGCAGTAAATGTTCCAAGGACAATTGTAATATCTTTTCCTTGCTCCTGCAGTTTTTTTACAACACGGAGTGGAACCAGGTGCCCAAGGTGAAGGCGTGGAAAGGTTGGGTCGATTCCAAACTTCACTTTTTTCAGACCATTAATGTCTGAACCTTCTGGAAAAATTTCTGTTATCATATTGTTTAAATTAAAAAGACAGGTTTCCCTGTCTTTTGTTTTTACGTAAAACAAAAGTTTTTGTTTCACCTTGAAGCGGAGGCAGGATTCGAACCTGCGGCTCCTTTCGAGAGCTCCAGCTTATGAGACTGGCGAGATGGACCTCTTCTCTACTCCGCAATTTGTTGCAATGTCAGGAATCGAACCTGATTTCTCTGAGTTTAGCCCCAGTGAGTTTTAGGTCGACAAATCCACAAACTTAAAATGCCTATTATATAATTCAGCATTTTTAAAAAAGATTTCATATGACCTTCCGTCTCTCTCCATTGCGAGAGTTTGTTGTGCCGAGAGTGGGACTCGAACCCACAATTCCACGAGGGAACCCGCTTATGAGGCGGGTGCAATTACCACATCTGCTCACCTCGGCATATATAAATGTTATAAGTGATTTTGCAGCCAAGCCCTGGCGGGAGTCGAACCCAACCAAGTTAGGGCATCGAACCCCGCCTCACACTTACTCCTACTACCGTTCGGAATAACATTTATAATTTTTTATCTTTCGATTGTAGGATACTTGGCATCCATCTGTTCAATCACATGATAAGGACTTCCTCTTTCAACTAATTGAATGTTGAAGAATCCATTTGCTTCTGTAATCACAGATTCTTTTTCAGTTACTGAACCAGTATACTTTCCATCTCCCTTTTTGTGTTCGATGTTTCCAGTACCTGGATTGTAGCTTCCCCAATCTCCACCTCTTCCATCTCCGATGGGTTCGATGTAATACTTTTTTCCTGTTCGAAATGAAAACACAATGTGTCTTCCTGTTTCTTCTGAATTGACCAAGAAATTCTTAATCACTTCATTTGTTGTTACCCCTTTTTCATAATCCTCAATTTTAGGTATTAATAATTTATAATTTAAAAAAATAGGGAAAGTCAAGAAGAGCTTTATAATCACTGCTCATTGAGCAACGATAGGATTTGAACCTATGTTAACCGAAGTAACTCTTCTTTCGCCACTATTATTTTTGAGCAGGTAGACGGGCTCGAACCGACACTATTTCACATTGGAAGTGTGATGCCATACCAATTAGGCGATACCTGCATGTGGCCCACTATAAACTTTAATCACTCCGAGACCACCGAGTGAACCTGTTAAGGCATTTGAGCGAGTGATGGGATTCAAACCCACGACTTTCAACTTGGAAGGCTGACGCTCTATCAACTGAGCTACACTCGCATTTGAATTAGGGAATACTCTAAAGAGTATCTTTTTTTACAGCCGTCTTTGACCACTTGACTATCTCCCGAATTTTCCATTTGTCGGGAGAGCAGGATTCGAACACTGCGTAGGATTTCTCCAGCTGTTTCACTATTTCGAAGTAGCTCTTTAATCGCCACTAATTCATTGGAGCGGGAAATGGGACTTGAACCCACGACCTTCTGATTGGCAACCAGATGCTCTAAACCAACTGAGCTATTCCCGCATGCTGTCAAGCAACCATTTATACACCCGCACTTGACAATTTTTTGAGTGTTTCCTTTTACTTATTGGAATCTTTTTCTTTTTTCTTCCTTTTAGCTTCTTGAGCCATTTTAAGTTTTGTTGCAAAATCCATGTAGGCAATTATTTTTTCTATCCTCTCATAATCTTCAACATTTTTTTCTTTTTCTCTCTCTTTCATAATATTTTTCTCCTTCACATAAAAAATAAAATAGGGAAAATCGACCTGGGTATTTTTAGGCATTCTAACCACTAAACTACAGACGCATTTTTTATTTGCTTGTGCGTCCGCCAGGATTCGAACCTGAGTCTCCCGCTTGAAATGCGAAGTAACCCTTTGTCTCACCACTATTTTATATTTTTTAAAAACAACTCTCTATACCTAACAACTTTATCATAAATCATATCTTTATATTCACTATGAATATACATATGATGAGTTGGACATATCGGTATTAGATTTTCTGGATTGTTATTTTCCTTATTCTCATCATAATGATGAACATCTAATATTTTACTTTCATCACAAACAACACATTTGTGCTCATGATTTTTAAAACAAATCTCTCTATATTTTTTAGAAAATGCATGCTTTCTAAAATCTCCTTCACCATACTTACTAATATCTTTAAAATTAGGGTGATTTTCTCCACTTCTAAAATAAGTATTAGCACATGCTCTTGAGCATGTTTCTTTCTCTTTTATATGTCCAGATTTTGTTTCAAACTCATTTTTACAAACTGGACATATTTTTGTAATTCCACTGTACTTAACATGATGATTTTTAGATATAGGAAAATTACTAATATCTAAATTATATTTCACTATAAGCTCATCCAGTTTTTTAAAAGCATGTCCATTATTATTAAATCCAATTTTTTTACAAACTTCACTTTTAGATTTAGACTCTTTAATTATTTTTTCCAATTTTATCTTTTCTATATTCATAAATCTGATTTATTATAAATATAAAAAAAATCGAAAACCAATAACTTGGATGTTTTGTCCAAATCTTGCGAATAAAAAAGTCGGGGAGACAGGCATCGAACCTGCCAACAGATGGCTCCAGACCACCCATGCCTAAACCTTGGTCACTCCCCGATTTAATTTAAACAATATGTCAATGAACTTTATGTTCTTGTCGAGATGGCAGGATTCGAACCTGCGAGTTCTCTTCGTCCCAAACGAAGCGGGGTGACCTGGCTCCCCAACATCTCGGTTTTTGATTTATTTAAGGCATAAATCACGCCCTGGTCTGATAGGCAGGGTTCGAACCTGCGGAGGACACGTCCTGTGCGCCCTCATCTGTTTCCAAGACAGATAGCTTCAACCACTCGCTCACTACCAGTTGTTGAGTTTTACGTTCTCCAACGCTGGATTTTGTTTCTCGCTGACCAGTTACAGCTTGAGTGGAGCCTAACGGATTCGAACCGTTGACCCTCTGCGTGCAAGGCAGATGCTCTCGCCATCTGAGCTAAGGCCCCATTTTGGTTGGCAGGGAGGGATTCGAACCCCCGTACTCGTTAGAGAGCAGATTTACAGTCTGCCGCCTTTAACCACTCGGCCACCTACCAATATTTTTAGAAGGAGTAGAGGGGGTCGAACCCACATGCTAAAGCCACGGTTTTACAGACCGCTGAGCCACCAATTGCTCAATACTCCCATTTTTCCGACTATTTCTTGAATTTTCAGTTTGCGGAAGTCGGAAGACAACCTATCTGCTATTCTTACTGTGGAGATGAAGAGACTCGAACTCTCATAATCTGCAGTGCAAGTGCAGTGCCCAGCCAGTTGGACCACATCCCCATGATTGAGAGTTTGCAAAAATTAATTCCCAGTCAAACTGAAAACTTGTCAAAGGAGCGACCTTAATCACTTTTGCTCTCCCAATATTTTTATACCCACATTCCTCCAGAACCTAAAAACTCTGAATTCCTTCGAATGTTTTCGTTTTTTTCTTTTTCCTCGTCTTCAATTCTTTTTTTCTCTCGCTCTTTTTCTAAAAGACTTTCGAGATATTTTTCATTTCTCACTCTTCTTTTCTTTTCAATCCTATTTTCAAAATCTTTCAAAAGAGATTCAGGAATTTTGATGTTTCTTATTTTGAATTCGTTCAAAATTTCTTCTTTTGTAAAAGTCCAGTCAACAATTCCATCACTCCACTGGTCAACCCAAAGTCCCCATCCCTTTTTTCCAATTATCACTCCTTTTAAAATGTTAGAGTGTCTTGAAATTGGGATTTCTCCTTTTTTATATTCACCATTTTCGAGTTTTCTAAAGCAGAATTTTCCTTCTTCTTCATTTACATCAAATTTAACTTCTACAATCGAACCACAGAAACTAAACAATCCACTTCTGTAGCCTTTTAAAAAGAAGTTGAAGATTTCATTGAAGTTATCAGAATATTTTCTGAGTTTTCTATGACTTTTACTTCCAATCTCTTTTTTTCTGAGTTCGATTCTCTCAAACTTGGTTAGCTTCCCGCTCCCAAGCTTTTACCTCCTTGATTTTCCATTTTTCTAATTTTATAATTCGTTAAACTGTTTTTGCAACTCCTGAATTTTTCTTTGTTGAGAAGGAATATCAATTTCTTTTGTTGAAGAGTCTTTCTTCGTCAAAGCAATTCTTAATTCATCTCTCAGTTCATCAATTCTTTCTTGCAATCTTTTTTTCTTTTTCTCAATTTTGCTCATAATTTAATTGTTGCGAAGGTGACAGGGCTCGAACCTGCATAAGGTCGGACAGGCAAGTCCGAAGCGTTTGTCCTCAACACAGTTTCCTACTCCCGTGTTGGCCCGTCTTCTGACAGGGCTTTACGCCTAACACCTTCATGTTATTTTTGCGGTCCCAGAGGGAGTCAAACCCTCGTTTTACTGACGTGACAGGCCAGTTCTCACATCATGGAGCTCATGAGACCAAAATGATTTTTTTATCGAAAATCTAAACGACCAAGCGGTCTGTACGGGGCTCGAACCCGTGAACTCTACCGTGACAGGGTAGCATGATAGCCAACTTCACCAACAGACCATAATTTAGAGGAAAATTAGAGAGAGTATTTTTTGTGTTTCCAATAAACGAAGTAACTCTTACTCTTCACCATCTAAATATTTTTATGTTTCCAACCAAGGAGATGACAGGGCTCGAACCTGCGGCCTGGGGCTTTGAATCGCATTTGCTTTTCCCCCGCTCTACCAACTGAGCTACACCCCCTTAGTTTTTCACACCTTACTAAATAATCCTACTTACTTCGCTACTCGCTTGTCATTACTCACAAAATACCCCTTTCCAGTCTGTCCATCCTTTATGATGGCTCACGTTTTCTTTGGTCAAGCCAATGCGATTGTTACCTTCAAGTTCCTTAGTGTTTTCTCAACAACTTTTCACTCCGCTTTCTGATTATTTTTCAGAAATTTTTCCAACATGTCAATTTTTTCCCTTTCGGAGGACTTTGTGACTTTTCACAAAATCCCATAAACAAAAAAAGCCTGGTTCTTTTTCGGAACCAGGCTTCAACTTCTGTTTTAATATTTTTAATTTATCAAACTTCAAGTTTACTCATACCGATTCCGTTCCCGCTGCAATCATAATCTGCCGCTGGTGCCCCCATATAGCCCATCGGGCTAACTGAAGTAGAAACCATGTATGTATTAAATTTTTCCATTTGAAATCTTTATTCTTTTTTAGTAAATAGACAAAAAAAATTATTTTCCTGTCAAAAACTTCTACGCAAAGATAAAACAAAATGTTTCAATAATCCAAGAGTTTTTTTGAGAATTTTCAAAAATAATTTTTAAAGCATTAATTACCAAGCTTTTATCTCATTAAAAAATTTCTCATAATTTTTCATTTCTTGTTCCGAAAAACCAAATCGCTCTTTATTAACTGACAAACTTTCTTGAATGTTTCCACCTTTATATCTTAAAGTAGATGCTTTCCAATCACACAACATTTCAATAACATCGAGTGGCTGCATTTCTTTAACTCCTTCTTTAAAGTGTTGCGGATGATGTGTATTATTTTTGTAATGATGCTCCAATGCTGATTTGAGCTTTACTTCAACACTCTCCTTATATTCTGGAGAATTGTATCGAATATCCTTTGTATTTCCAGCTGCAGCAAAATAAGGAGCCTCGTGTTTGCTGTATTTTGAAAAATCATGCACCCAGGCACGTCTGATAATTCTGAAACAAACTTTCAACATAAATCTCATTACTTGAAGTTTGTGTTTTGTTGTGTTCCAATTTTCTTTTATTATTGACCATTTCATACCACAAAGATACAAAAAAAGAAGGCGCAGAACAAGTCTGCGCCTTCAATATCAAGATTCGATTTTATTAAAAAGTCAAGGAAACAAAGAAGTTCATCGGAGTTTTTTGAACTCCTGGAGAAATATTCTTGTAATTAGGATTCACATGAAACTTAGCATCTATTATTGCAGATAATTTTTTGCTTATTTCAATTTTTCTGCTCCAATTTAAACCAATTGTTGTGATTCCAGCAGCCTCATAAAAATTTACAATACTTGGCCCAGTCAATCCAGCAACAATTATAGAAAAGTTATCGCTGATATTGTAAGTACCCTCAAGATAAACTCCTTTCCAATAATCTCCGTCCACCTTTAGATTGGTGTTGTAAAAATTATATCCAGATAGAATTGAAAACTTATCATTCTTATATGATGCTTGAACTTCGTAATAATGACCATTCATCGTATCAGAGCCAGTCTCAAAGAAATAATTATGGTTTCCATTTTTATTGAAGAAATAATAATCATGCAATCCAACTTTAAATCCCTTGGCCGAATAAGACAAAGAAAAGTCATGAGTGGTTCCATAATTATAAACTCCATTTGCTGAAATCGCTGCAAAAAATTCTAAAGTAAGATTTTTATAAGCAATTCCCGCAACAGGCTGAATTGATGGTCCTTCTCCAAAATTAACTCCACGAGCATAATTTCTTGAAGCCAGTGTGCATCCAGTATAAAAGTCAAAATTTGACTTTGTTGTATCTACTGAAGAAGAATCGGTTTGAGCAAATGATGCTGTGCTCAATAGTGACAATAGGATTACAAATAACTTTCTCATAACTGTCTAAATTATACAGTTTGAGGTAATTTTGCATAACGCTCAAGAAAATCTCCCTGAATGTTGCTCAATTCATGAAATCCTTCAACCATTGACCGAATAACTTCAGCCTGGAGAACTTTATCTCTGGTTCCTATATAATCAACCAACATTTGAGCCGCATCCAGAGCATAGTTTGCGTGAATGTCTTCAACTGGTCCATGAATTTCAATCCAACTGAATGCATTTATTCCTTTAACTAATTCTTGTTCTTCAAGCCACTTTACAAATTCAGGTTTTTTGACTTTTATCTTATCGGCCAAAATTCCAAACTCATATGATGCTAATTTTTCAGATGCAACGTGGAATCCAAGTTGTTTTGCAAGGTCAAGGAATTCTGAACTGCTCTGAACTCCATATCCAACTTTTGTTCTTGCAATGATTTCATCCATCCATGGCTGCAATCTTCTACTGTTTACATCCACATTATGGAATTCATACATCTTTCTTATCATGAACCAAGCAATTGACTTATGCTCAACTCTCATGTTTTCAACCTGGCAATTTCCATCAGCATACTCATCTTCTGCAGCAGCAAAAATAAGTCCAGCAACTCTGTGACCTCTTGTCTGAAAGAAATCTTCTTGCGGAGAATCCACTTCGTATTTTCCAAACTCAAGACCGAGATGGAATCGGCTTGCAAGATTGATTACACAACCAGCAAAAATTCCATTCCAAAAAGTATAGTTTGAGAAAAAGTCAAGTAATTGCTCATCTTTTCCAGCAAGTATAGAGTCAACTTGACCTTCAAGTTCAGCTTTTTTCTTACTTATGAAATTTTCATCAAGAAGAAATTTTTTAACATTTGTTTCCATTTTTATTTTTTGGTTTTTATTTTTTGTTTTTATCAGCATCAACTTGCATCATCAAATCTTCAACATGATGAACAAGTTTAGAAAATTTTTCATCTCTCTTGATTCCTTTCCTATTGTAAGGCAAAATAGATGAAACATTAACACGTTGTACAATTTTACTTGGCGCATGAGACATAATATAAATGTCATCAGCAAGATATACCGCCTCTTGAATGTCGTGCGTGATTAATATAATTGTTGGCTTTACATTTTCAAAAATATCAACAAGCATATCTTGCATCTGAAGTCTTGTTGGGACATCAAGTGCTCCAAATGGCTCATCCATCAATAAAATTTCTGGAGTTGACAAAAGACTTCTTGCTATTGCCACACGCTGCAGCTGTCCGCCAGACAAAATCGGATATTGGGCGAATTTATCTTCATGACCTTCCAGACCAACGGTTTTAATTATTTCCATTGCTCTTTTTTTCATTTCTCTTCTGCTTACAATTTTTCTCTTTTTTGCAGAAGGACGAAATTTATTTACAACCCAATCAGTCCATGTATTTTGAACCTCCAGGCCATAATAAACATTTTGAAAGGCTGTTCTCCACGGAAAGGAGGAGTACTTTTGGAAAACCATTCCAACATGGTCATCTTTTCTTTGAGGACGACCATTAATTAAAATTTCTCCAGATGTTGGCTTTTGAAGTCCAGCAATATATCTGAGTAATGTCGATTTTCCACAACCAGAAGGTCCAAGTATAACATTAAATACACCTTGACCCTCTTTCTTTTCTGCAAGAAAATTGAGGTCTTCAATAATAACTTTATCACCATAGCTTTGAGATATGTTTTTTAGCTCAATAACATCTGGAATCGTTGGGTCATTTGTAAACCCAACCGAAGGCGACATGGCATTCGGATTAAGAATTTTTGTTGGGTCTGAAGCTGTTTTTGTTGCTCCAAAGTATCTACTAAGAATTCCCATAACTGTTTTTTACTGCGTATTTGTGAGGAAAAATAATTCTGTCAAGCCACTTAAATAATTGGTCTTGGATGATTCCAATGGCAATAATCACAAGCAATATTGCAAAGACTTTATCAATTCTACTTTGTCTTGCTGCAGTGTGAATTAAAACTCCAAGGCCTCGTTGATTATTTATAAGCTCTGCAATTACAATGTATGTCCAGGATATAGCCACAATCACTCGAATATCATCAAACACTCGACTGAATACATCTGGAATGAACACTGTTCTTATTGTTTGCCATTTCGATGCACCCATTGTCTTGGCTGTTTGTACATAAACACTTTCTACTCCATCAATTCTTTGTACTACAATAGGAAGCAGATAAACAAATATACCAAAAGCAAGAAAGTTAACCTTAACCTCTTCATCAATTCCATACCAAACAATAAAAATACCAGTGGTAGCTGCAAGAGGAATAAATCGGATAGCATCAACGTACTTAGCAAAAAGCGCTCTGAATATTGGAAACAATCCAATCAAAAATCCAATAGGAATTGCATATAAAATTGCTTTGTAATACCCATCAAAATTTCTAACAATAGAAATCCATGAATTTTCAACCAAAAAATCTTTATAATGTAATTCCTCAAAAGAATCAATTACTTTTCCTGGAGGTGGCATGAGAGCTTGCATTTCTTGATTGTCCAATGTGATGTAATACCACAAGAAAATCAACATACAAAAACCAATCAGACCAATTGTAATACTTTGAATTTTGGTTAACTCTCCTCGCAACTCGAACATTTTAACGAAGAAAGATTTGATTTTATTCCACACAACCATGTAAGAATTTTTTAAGTTAATTGGATTAAAAAAGGCGGGCTATTATACCCGCCTTTTCTTAAATTTTTTTTATTCAGGAATTAACTCGAAGTCAGTTCTTCGGTAGTTTTCACTTGAACCGTTGATGCCATCTTCGACAGCATCTTTTGGCCCATTTCCAACTACAATGAATCTGTTTTTGGCAAATCCATATTCTTTTACAAGATAATCAACAACTGCCTGAGCACGTTTTTCAGACAAAGACATGTTGGTTTGATAGTTACCTGTGTTATCGGTATTTCCAATTACCCTAATTCGAGCAGAAGTGTTAATCTTAGCAATATCTACGAATTCTTTATCAACGATAAACTTCGCATCATCACTTAAAGTATAGCTTCCAGAAGCAAAGTTAATACTTGCGCTCTTTGTAGAAATAGCTGATACCTTTTTTTCATCATACATATCCTGAGTAGGAGCAGTAAATGTCATGGCAGTCTCCGATTGATTCGAAGGACCAGTTAAATTCACCATCTCAACAATATCAGTTGTATGAACAAGTCGCCAATTCATTTTTTTGCTAACATATCCGAGATTACTATACTCGTCAGTCATTTTATTGAACAAATCCTCACCAGTAACTCCAGTATAGTTTTTATTCAATCCAAAGAAGTCAAGATTATCTCCATATGTAGCAAGTCGAGTATTTGCAATCGCATTATAACAGAAGTCATATGGCTGATTCAAACCTTCAGCTAAAATCTTAGCAGCTTCTTCATGAGCAGCTTTGCTATTATTAATTTCGGCAGCACCTTTCATCCAACCTTCAAATAAGTTGGAAAGAGCTTTCTTGTTTTTCTCGATAAATTCTTTTTTAGCGATGAAAACGTCAGCAATAATATGTGTAGCAGTTTTTGTAGATGTAAGAACTTTTGAACCGTTTACAGCCTCAACGCAAGCAGCGTCATCTGGAGACCATACTACGGCAGCATCAACTTTTCCACTCTTAAAATAACCTGCAGCATCCATAGCGTTTGGAGCTTCAACAATTTCAACATCTTTATACGATATACCACCTTGTTGAAGTGTATTGATAAGGAATGTATGTGATGGAGTCATGAAGGCTACTGCAATTTTCTTTCCTTTAAGGTCAGATACAGAATTAATTCCTTTACGAACAACAATTGCATCTCCGCCTCGTGACCAGTCTGCCTGGAATACAATTTGTGGTTCACCTGGTAGGTCGGCTGCTTCACAAGGGAATGCATCGGCTGTGTTCCAAAGTAAATCAATTTCTCCAGCTTTAAATGCATCTCGTGATTGTTGATAGTCGTCAATCAATACAAACTCTACAAGCAACTTGTAGTCTTTGTAAAAGCGAGACTTCTCACGATTGGCTTTAAATCCGCCATTGTAATACTGGCCACCAGCGTACCCGCCCCATGTAACTACACCGATTCTGATGATTTGCTCGCCATCTTCGACATTTACATTAGCAGAACTTTCTTTGTCTTCTGTAGGAACAGAGCCTACAAAATACTTAATTCCAAAGAAAATACCTACTACAGCAATTAAGGCAATTGCAAATTTTGCTGCTGGCCTCATTTTTCCTCTTGGTTTCATACTTGTTTTTCTTTTTTTAGTTATTAAAAATTTAATTTATCAACTGTTATACGATGCCTACGCAAAAATGTTTCAGCATCGCATAAGAAATTGCTTAAAAATATTTACTCTTCTCGTTTTTGCCAGCAGAATTGTTAGAGCTGACATTGCTTTGTTGAGTAACCTGAACTTTCTCTCTCTCTTTGAATGTTGCATTCGAAGCTTCAAGAGCTTTAACTGGAGATTGATAATTTGACGCATCAAATTTCTCATCAACTTTATTAGCCCAATCATCAAGAGATTTAAGACCACGCTCTTCATACATAGCATTTTCAAGGTCCATATTGTTCATGAAATCGGCAGAAACATCCATGAATCTTTCCATTTCACCAATACGCATTCCAATATCATCCACAATGAACTCCATTGCCTGGTCAAAGATAACTTTTCTATCGGAATTACCATTGATGATATTCACAGCAGATTTCATTACACTATGACTGGTTCTGATGATTTCACGCTCTTCTTTCTTCATCTCAACTTCATGAGCAATATCTTCAACCATGATTCCAGAATATTTCTTCATCTTATCAAGAACCACATAAAGCTTTTCAGTCTTATCTCGAAGAACTCCAAATTTTTTCGAAGCATCTTTTTCCCTTTCAGCCTTCCTCAAATTAAGATTCATTTGAGCTTGGTCTCCTTTATTTTGGGCAGCTTTTGCCATTCCCATAAAATATTCGACCTTTTCATCTTTTTCCTGAATCTTTAACTTAATTTTTCTAATCTGACCTTTAAGACTACCAATTTGATTTTCCATGGTAATCATTTTTTCTCTAAGGTCTTCAAGAAAACCTTCGATGATTGCAATAGGGTCAAGCTGAATAAATATTCCAGTTGCTTTTCTGATTATGCTTTTATAGAAATACCAAATCAAAGTTCGGACTCTGCTATCAAGTAACATATATCCGACAACAAACAGACCAGCACACATTGCGCCAAGATACCATACGTTTTCGGCAAGTTTAATTAATGAAGGCATCCATTGCATTAGCAAATAGGCAAGTCCTCCAATAACTGCAGTGAGCACTATGGCTCCTGGAATGCCCTCAGGACGTTGCCAGAAGGTCTTTTTTCCTTTTATATCTATTTGTTGTGACATTTCGCTTGTTCTTTTGTTTATTCTTTAATCAATTGACCAATTTTTAACTTGTCAGTCTCAAGTCCAGAAACTACGTGAGCAAGAGTTGTGATGAAGTTCTTGTTGGTTTGGCCAATAACAGCTTCTGAATTTGAAGCTTCACTATTTAAAGCAAGAGCTTCTTCCTGATTTTTCGCAATCTTCTCATTTATTGATTGGATTTGCATAAGCAACTCCTGGTTTTCCGAATTTAGAGAAGCCACTCTGTTTCTTCGAGATGTAACATCTTGCTCTGTTTTTGCAAGAAGTTCATTTTTGAATTCTTGTTCTTCTTTTTTCAAAACACCAACATAGTGGTCGATTGAGGAGAGTAATTTCTCCTTTGTAAAAGAAGCGTCTCCAACTTTAAGTGTGGTGAATATGGTTTGAAATCCGATGGCTTCATTTAAACCAGCACCACTCATACTTTTCAGTGCTTGACTAAATTCAAAATAATCAATACCCTGAATATTATTTTCAGCAATTGCCTGTTGAAGAGCGTCACTGAATCTTTTATCAAAAATTCCATCTCCAGTTATAGGGATGTTAAGACTCTCTATAACTGCAGAGCCATTTTGAGCTGCTGTATTTGACACTTTAATGTCATCCTCAGGAGCGGTTTTTGTTGTCTCTTCTGATTTTTCTTCGAAAAATAGTTTTGAAAAGAATCCTCTTTTCTGTTTTACTTCTTCTGCCATGATTGTTTGTTTTTAAGTTTAAAATTTGTGAATACAAAAAAAGCTAAAATCTGCAACATATGCAAATTTTAGCCTGGAAAATCTTTTAAATTATTTGGAAGGACAATTTTGCAACTGTCATTTTCGACCACAACATTAAATCTTACAACCTTTTTGGTAGCGATGATATTGGCATCATAATTTAATGTAATTATCTCTCCTGTAACAGTTTGAGAGTGTGGTTTTCCAATCTCATATCCAAATTGAAGGTTGTTTTTATAGAAATCAAGAATGACTTCTTTTCCAAATTGGTCAATACTTTGACTGGAGGTAAAAGCCAGCATGTCTTCAAACTTACCTTGTTTGTACAAAGTTTTAAAGAAGTTGCCGAAATCGGTACCAACCAAATCTTTTGTAACCATAAAGGATGGGTTAATATCCACTTGGTTTTCTACTACAGAAACACTATCTTTAATGACAATGTTTGAATCTGCTGAATCCTTTAAATCAGAGGTGGCATTTTGACCACATGAAGCCAAGATTAAAGCTGAGAGTATGAATACGATTTTTCTCATAATACTTAGTTTTACGCAAAGTGTTGCAAAATGTTTCAAATATTTATGAAAAAAGTGTAAATGTCCAACAAACTCAACATATTAGAGTCCAAAAAGCTATTCAAAGAATTCGGCTATTTAATGTCTGATGTTGAGTTTAAAAACGAATTTATCAGAGAGTATGGTCACTTATTTGAGGGGGCTATGAAAACAGCTTTATACGAAGAACCAATCTTAAAGCAATCTTGCATAGATAGGTTCGGAGATATTCTTTCTCCAAAAAAACAGGATGAAAAACCTATTGACGAACACATAGAAATGAGTAACTCAACTGACGTTGTTGCATTCATAGGAGAAAAAATATCTGAAGAACCAGTTATAAAATTAGAGCCAGGTAATCAAAAAATGAAAGAGCTTTATAGAAAAATAGTTCAAAAGACTCATCCAGACAAAGTGAAAAGTGATGCATTAAACGAATTTTACGTAAAAGCAACTTCGGCAAATAAAAGAGGAGATATTTTTGCCATGTATGTAATCTGCAACGAACTTGGAATTAAATTTGATGTTTCTGATGAAGAAATAATTGCTTTAAAAAATCATATTCATACAATAAAAACTCGTCAATTTAACTTTGAGAGAAGTCATATTTGGGCATGGGTTTATGAAACAAACGAAGGAAGAAAAAGAGAAATAATAAGACACTTTTTAATAAATTACGCACCGCATGTCTCAAATTTATTTTAACTATTTCACAGTGGCATTTCGGTTCCAGAATTCTACAGAACGCTTATAGTCCTTTTCAAATTTTTCAACCGACTCTTTATATGCAATCAAGTTTTTTTGATATGTTTCCATAGACATATCATATTGTGCTTGGTCATTGAAGTCGAAATGATTTGGCTCTTTTGGTTTCTCCAATAATTTAACACCACTTCCGCCAAATTCAATTGGCATATAATTTCTAAGCATTGTTATTGGCTGCATTGGCTCTTCTTTTGGAGTCATCTGACCAAGAATTGCCACAACTCCCCAATCAGCATCGAATGGAGCTGGTGGTTCTGCGCCAATTACTTCAATATCTTCTTTATCTTTATTTTTTTCATACATAGCCAAAGCTTCTTTATCAATCTGCTCTTTGCTATACAATACAGAAATCGTATATTCAGCTCTTGGCTTTTCAATTCCAGGAGGAAAATCAAACCAACGTGTCAAAACAGGAAGTTCGTCACTTCTTCTTGCAGAATATGTAGAGCGTAAGTATCTGTAATTTTCAACAGAAATTTGAAGTGTTCCTGATTTTGCATCTGTGATATTTTTCATCACCAAAAGTTTACAAAAAGGAGCATACCCATCGAGAATATCAACACGAACAATTCCTTGAGCTTTGTCAATCCATCTATCTTCTTCTGGTTTATCAAAATATAGATTAGCAAAAGTATTCAACCATTGCTCAAAATCTTTTGGCTCTGTATTCAATATTTTTGTTCCACCAAATTCTGGGTCAAAATGCCTAAGACCAAAATCGGTAATCTTAATTGCTCCGAGACGCTGTGTCTGTTCCTTCATGTTGAATTTGTTTTGTTTTTTCCTGCTCTATTTTGAGTTGCATCTCAAGCTTTTCTTTTTCGCCTTCTTGATAGGCTGCAATTGACATGGTAATAGCAGCGCCAATTATGAATATAATTATACCCACGCCAAGCAAATCTATTTCAAGATTCCATCCTGTTTTCTCTTTACTCATTTTACAAATTTTTTTAAATAAAAAAGGGGAACCATTTCTGATTCCCCCCTTATACGTACTAAAACTTAAAATGTTTCAAGAGAAACAAATTTAGTGAATAAAGTAAACTGAGCCTTTTTCTTTATCACATGTTAAATACTGAGGAGCTCTAAAAAGATTCGGCCCGTGATGCTGAGTGTCTGCCGACACAAATAGCTCAACCTCTTCATTTCGGGTGTTCTGCGCTTTACAATACCATCCGTCCGATACTCTTTTAGCGTCCTCTAACGCTTTTAATTGATAATTAAAACCTTTTTCGCATTCATAAAATAATTCTCCTTTTTTAATGTTACTAATTTCCAGGTAGTAGTCTACCCAGTTTTCCCCCAAGTCGCATTCACTTGGTCTGATAAATTCTGCGTTTTTCATAATTTAAAATGTTAATGATTTTTTCAAAGAACTCGTATAACTTTTTATACAATTATAAATAGTGCAGCAAAATGAAAAACGGGGTAAAAACTCGCTAAATGTTAATAAAAAAAGACACTTTTTTCAGTGTCTTTTTTCTTGTATAATTAACTTATAATCAGATGGTTATCAAGCTGAAATTGTGGCTTGATTTTTGTTATTAAGCATTGAATTGTAAAGCGTTGTCTGATTGGTCATTACGAATTTTATGTTCTCGTAAATCGGCTCCTGAGAAACATGAGTTCTTCTTGCTATTTTAAGCATAGGAACAATATCATTCATTGTTTCTTCAAGATATTGAATTTGTTTTTCTGGTGTAAATCCACCTATCATCGTAAGAAGATTGTGAACTCTATCAAATCCTTTCGCCAAAGAAGCGATTGGACATGTTGACAAATTTTCAAAATATGTTTCTTTCGAAATTTTAATTCCTTTGATAACTTTTGACATTTTAATAACTGCATCTGCAATCTGAGTTCCAAAATTAGAAACTAATTCTTCATATGAAACATTATAGTCTTCCATAACATCATGAAGAAAAATAACTGCAAGAGTTGCTTCTGGAAAAAGCATGTATCTCTCCATTGTTCTGGCATAACAAGCTTGACTTACCTGATGAGAGAATTCTGGTTGACCGTCTTTACGAGTTCCAGTGTGATGTTGCTCAGCAAAGTTCATTGCTTTAATTGCAACGTGAAATCCTCTTCCTTCCATCCATGAGCGGATGGCAATTTTCATTTTGGCGTAATCTTGCTTAATCATAATGCTTTATATTATTATACGTGGCAAAAGTATTTTTGTTACTTAACACTTAAATATTCATACCCATACCACTTGTGCTTACTGCAATCAATAAGCGAAGCTGGTTTCCAATTTTTTGTCCAATGCTCATCAGTCTTAACATGACCAGGACGAACAAGTTTAAATAAATTGTTGAACTCGTTTTCCTGAACATCAAGTACCCCAGCATTTCTGTTTTCATAACCATCAATATTTCTGATTACAAATCCTTCAGATGCATCTGCTCCAGTTTTCGGGTCATATCCACCAAGAAGTCCAGGTGTATTTATACTTTCATTCCAAGGAATGCCAAGATTGGCTGTAATCCAATCAGCAAGAATCTTGTTTTCATCACTTCCTTCTTTTCCTTTGATGAATTCTTTGAGTTGAATTTTAATTGGAATTTCTGGCACTGTTGGAAAGTCAAACATTTCAGCATACCACTTTACTTCTTCCCAAGAAAACCAACGACCATTTTCTCTTACGGCAAATAAATAATAATATGATTCAAGTTTTTTATAGGCAACCGAATGAATGCCATACATATTTTCTCCAAAAAGTTCAATATCTCCAAGGTCATTCTTGATTAACTCCCATCGCTCACGCATTGGCTTGTCCCAAGGATGTGCTGTTATAGCAGCGTGACTCCTGGCAAATACTCCATCTTTTTTAAAACAATTATTTTGTCCATCAAGCTTTTCTGTCATAATAAGAGAGGACATATCAGCAAAGGCTTTCACATAACCATTAGGCATGAAGCGGTCATCAGAAGTCGTTCCAAGCGAAATCTGTGCATGCAAGCATCTACCATATTTATCTGACTCATTTGCCATACCATCAATTATTTCCACTATCCTTTTAGACGATTAACATGGTCAACCATTTTATCGTAAGCATCTTCAAATGAAGAATCAAATTTTATAAAATAAGAATTCATATTTCCACCACAATCATAATCTTGGTCAATCTCAATACCATCCTCGCATATGTAAATGAAAATATCCGTACCATTTCCATTCTCATATTTTTTATAACAACCATAATGATTCTTTCCTTCTCTATGTTCAGCATAAGAATCATTATCATCTCTCCACTCAAATCCTTCACCGAGAATATATTTTAATATATCTTCTGTAAAAAATAGATTATTAAATGGACAGCCTTGTGGTGTTTTTGTATTTAAACTTTTCATTTGTTTTTACAATTTTTATTACGTGAATAAACAAAAAATGTTTAATCAATCTGAAGTTTTACATCCAACCTTGATGCTGGACGTTTAATATCCCAATACTTTGGCATATATTTCGGTTTCGCATTTTGAATAAAATGCTCTCTCCACATTTCAACAAAATCTTGAATTGCCTGAGGACCCTCTTCAATCAACTTTTCAACAACAATTTGGCCATGACTTTTTATAACTATAGCATCATCATAATTTCTTGATGCAAGGGCATCAATCATATCTTCTGTGATTTCACTTACACCATAATACTCTTTAACTCTATCACGAAGCCTGTTAACTACATCTTCAGGCATTTTATCTCCATGATTTTTAATTCCAAAAGCAGATTTTATAGCGTAAAATAATTTGTGGTCAATATTCTTCTTGCCATCAATTGGAGCATCATAAATTTTTGATATTTTTTGCTTTAACTTGTCCGCCTCTCTCTCATATTCATAATGTTTTTCGTCAACTATTGGAACCACATCATGTGAATTTGCAGATTTATATTCATCTGGCAGATAAGTTCTATAGCAGTAAGGAGTAATATGATGCTTTGTTAGCCTTTCTAAATTTCTATCTCCAGTTACAACGCATCTGTTGTATTTTCTTGATAGGGAGTATTTATCACCCTTATTACCTTCGTTTTTTGGTTCAAATAATAATTGAACTCTCAGACCATTTGGTTGAACTCCAAAAATGGTCATCAAAAAATTTAAAACAGGATTAATATGCCTTATCTCTTTAGCAAGCGGCTCACCAGTCTCTTGATTTGTCCTATCAAGATACCACTTAGCTTTCTTTTCAACACAAAGAAACATCAGATTTCCACTTGGAGAGTAAACTCTGCAATTGCCATAAATCTTATTTTTTCTTAAACTGTCATCACTATTTTTAAGCCAGTGTATTCTTGTAGTTCTTTCCTTTTTATTTATGGATTTAATTTCTTTTTTGCTCATGCTAAATTTTGTGTAATGTCCGATTATACGCACAAAAGTAGTCTCACGTTTCAAATGTGAGAAACTTTTTGCAAATCTAATGATTTTGCAGGAATCCTGCAACAATATTATTTTGGAAACTGGTGAGGTCCATCGCTGACACTCAAGTTCAGAGAACTGCCGCCTTTTTTTTCTTCAGGGAAATGCCTGCCAGGACCAGGCTTTGCTCTTGGAGACATATTTACAGATAGGTCTATTTCACCTATAATATCCTCAACTTTTGAAATCATTACTGGCATTCCTCCAGAATCTCCAAAAATATTAAACCCTTTTCTTTTATACCAATTGATTAGGTCAAAACCTTTATTTTGCTCTTCAGATGTGTCTGCAATAAAAGTGATATACGAGCAATGACTGGCTTCTTCAATAAATCTATCAAATAACTCATTTCCACGCCCTTGTCCTTTATAATCATCTTCAACATTTATGTTTTTCAAAATCCCTATTGGAAACAATTCACTGTCTGGAATCGAGTTAAAGTCAGCACTTATTCTTTCGCCTTCTATCCAATTATTCAGATGCTCTCTATCGTGATGAATCACTCCGTAAACATTGCCGACATAATTATCTCCGTCCTCGATGTCAATATCAATAACTTCGGGGGGAGGGCTCATGGCCTTCCTGATTTCTTCTCTTATTATTTTTCTCAAATCAATCATAACAACCAATCGGCATTTGGATTGTAGCTAATCAAGTCTCCATTAACATATTTCTGCAGCATCTCCCTGTGGTCTACACGAGGAATTTCTGGCATACTCATTTGTTGTCCTTGATTTTCTATATATTCTTCTCTCAATTTTTCATAACCATTTTGACCTGGCTTAACCCAAGATTTTCTGTCTTTACACCAAAACAATTTATCATCAGCAATTCCAAAATGGTCTACAAAAGTTCTGTGACATTTATGAGATGTCTCTGAAAGGTCTATGTGTTCTGAAATTTTAAAATTGGTTTTAAATATTTTATTAAAACTTTTCAATAAATCATTAACTTTTCTATAAGTGCTATTCTCCATACTAAAAGTTTCTCCCTCAATAAGAATCGGCTCCTGGTCAATTTGAATTTGGTTATTATGATTTAGGTTAATATCCTTTGGATTAATTTCACAAAATAAATACATCATCAATGAAGTATAAACACTTTCATAATATTTTTCTTTATCAGAACCTTTTCCAGCCCTATCAAGCATTCTATTTTTCTTAACAGCATAATCCATTGTTTTCTTTTCAAGCTTTGTCATAGTATCTTGCAAAGGCCATGTAGTTCTGTTTGCTCTAACAGGTGCTCTATTTGAATTATGCACATTCATTCCAGCTCCAGCAACAGTTACTGGTTTATTTCCAAGAAGAAAAGGAGAATCTTGTGATAATTCCTGAACAGCTTCCGCCATGGGATTATAAGTGTTATAAGTATTGATGATTGACTTAACATTTTTTTCTGGAATTCCAAGAAATTTTGATGCTTTCTTTATATCTGATTCAACAATAGTGTCTGGATTGACATCGCAGAGCTCTGCCAGATAATATTTTTGATTATTATTCAATTTCCACTTCAAGTGGTCAAATTGTTTTGGTAATGGTTTTTGATTTTCACTTATAATAAACTTTCCAGACTTAAAATTTTCATCAATCTGTCTAAGTCTTCCAAATCCATCAGCCTTTTCTTTTTCTCTTATAAATCCAAAAGTACTAAATGGAGCTATTTCAATCCAATCAGTAATTTCATTGCTATCAGCTGGATTATCTTTAAATGCAAATGTTATATGTTGAAATTTATTTCTTGAATAAAGTCCACGAACACCAAATGCTATCGCTTTATCCGAAATTCCTATTGATGTCACTTCCAAATCAACCTTACTTCCTATTGCTCCTGCCATTAACTGACCAAGACTAAGAGGCCCTTTTGTAATTGTCATGTGATAATCATCTGGAAGGTCCCATCCTTCTGGGATTGATGTTCCGATTTTTTTTAATCTATCAATTGCTTGTGATTCAAATTTGGCAATCTCATCCCCTTCGATTACAACAGCTGTGTAATCTACAGGAGAGGATTTTTTTCCATGAATATCAGTATGAATAATGTCCTCAAGCTCTTCTCTTATGATTTGCCTTATATTCATATTTATTATTCACCTGAAGCACCAAAATCCATTATAAATAATGTTCCAGTTGGAGTATCCATTGTTTTTTTATTTACAATCTTATCTGTAACTCCAGATTCACTTACTTGGGCTCCAGAAATAGCATTGATGAATCCCGCTTTCCTATTCTCATCTTTAAAAAATCTTGTAAGGTCCATTAAATCCATTCTTAATTCTTCATCAATCATAATCAGGTCAAATCCGTTCTCATAATCTGAAAGGCCTTTTCCTATTTGAAGGCTACTTAAATTATCATTAACATAATTTTCCACCACATCATCAGTTATTTCCCATTCACCATAATCAACAATAGGGTCTCCGTCTTCATCACGGCCCATATATTCTTCTTCTCTATCAGCATATGGTTCCAAGTCACTTTTATCAACAGCGCCAAGATAAAATAAATACTTATTACCTTGAGCATCTTTAAATACAGCAAATTCAGAACTATCAGTCCAAATTAAACTGTAAATTATATTTTCAGCCACATCACCTTGTTTAATATTATCAACTTGATTCCATGGCGCACTTGGGTCTTGTGCAGCTCCGAGTGGATAATTCTCAGATAAAATCTTCCTAATTTCCTCTTGTATAATTTCTCTTACATTCATTATTCGTCTGTTTTTACTTCTCCAAGCCTATTAACAACATCTTGTTTAATTTCTGGTGTAATATTATCAAAATAAACCTCAATTGCTTTATTAATATGCTCAATCGCCTGACCAAGATGAGCATCAACTTCTGGATTTGTTCCACTTAAATTCGTTTGACCAATTAATTTGTTTGCAGAACCTTGTACATCTTGCATAAAACTCAGCGCAACCGAAATCATTGCCTCCCTCATTTGTTCGTCCTGTGTATCTTGAGCGTACTGCTCTTTATCATGAAATTCTCTTTCTGCAGAAGCATAGTTAAAGTCTTGTTCATTAAGAGTTTTTTTCAACTCCTCTCTTATAATATTTCTAATTTCATTCATACCAATTGTATTTAATTCTCCTGGAAGTCTCATATCTTCAAATGGAGTTTTTTCTCTTTCACCATTATACTTATACAAAGCATAAGAAACATCTGTTGGAAAACCTATATATCCATAAGTTCCCTTATCCTCGATATTTTTTATTGGAAACTTATTTATAAATATTTTGTTGTTAACATTAAAAGCATCAAATCTTTTTCCACCTATATTCAATACAGCCACATATTTGTCAATTACATCTGAATATTCCACCTTTTCAATTTTAAAAGGCATCCTTCCCTCAAGATGATGCTTAACTATTGAAAGATTGTTCAAAAGTATCTTTTCATCATTATTTGGTACTTGATTTTCCATGAATTGCATTTTTTAATAAATAGTTGACAAATTACCTTATTACGCAGTTCCTTTAATGAATTTGTGATACCTTCCTATAGCTCCTTTTAGAGTAGGCGCTGTGTTATAGGCTCTATGAGTATTCGTTATAAATGTAAATTTTCCAGTCTTTGGGTCTTTACTTTTCCATACAGCAGGAGATTCAGCACCGCCTGGGCCATGATGCCAAACTGCTTTTCTTTTCATTACTTCACTTCTCTCCTCATCAGTCAAAGGAACTTTATTATCTTCAAGCTTTTGAAACTTGCTCTTTTTTTTTGTCTCATTCAGATAGTTTTCATTATTTGAATGGTAAAATTCATCATAAATCTTTTCTGCAGCATATTCTGGTCTTGAGCTTTTTGATTCAAAATCACTTATTAAGTTGACCATTTTTTCATTGCTATTAAAAAAATCGGCAACTTCTTTTATAACTTCATCGTATTGTGAAAATGATTTCTCTGAAATTCCATTTTCATCAGTAATTATATGAACAAGACAATCTTTTACGTTTGTCTTATATTCCGAAACTGGAATTTTTAAACTTCCCCATCCCTCGGCTGCCTTTAGCTTATCTCCATACTTGTCTATAATAAACTCTGATGAATCTTTATCAAATGCTTTTTCGAGCTCTTCTTTTATGATTTTTCGAATGTCCATATGTCATAAATATGAACAAAAAAAGCTTAGAGAATTACCCCTAAGCTTCATAAATTTAGCACGCCTGGCAGGAATTGAACCCGCAACCTTCGGTTTTGGAGACCGCTACTCTACCAATTGAGCTACAGACGTGTATATCAGCTTTTCTGGGAGTGTGCTGAACCACTCGTTGCACGTCAGGTAGGATTCGAACCCACGAGAGACATAAGTCAGACGGTTTTGGAGACCGTTGCCGTCAACCACTTGGCTACTGACGTGTATATTTTGTGACCGAGAGAGGATTCGAACCTCCAACCTGTAGTTTAGGAAACTATCGCTCTGTCCAGTTGAGCTACAAGGCCAATTTGTACGTCTGGAGGGATTCGAACCCCCAACTCTAAGTTTAGAAAACTCAGTTTCTGTCCAGTTGAATTACAGACGCATTTGTGACTCCGACTGGACTCGAACCAGTAACCGACAGCTTAGAAGGCTGTTGCTCTATCCATTGAGCTACGAAGCCAGATTTTTAATCTTCTTCCAAATCTATAATCACATAAAATTTGACTATAGATTTTTCTTTGAGAATTTTTAATTGAGGATTTTTATATCCTCTTTCAATAGCTCTCAATTTATATTTATCATAAGAAGCATCAAAGTCTTCATTAACTTTTTTGCTTTTCATTTTTCCTAAGTATATCATTCTCTCCATACTTACTTTTTTTTGCGGAGGTGGTGAGACTCGAACTCACGCAGCTGTTACACCCTAATGCCTTTCCAAGACACCCTCTTAGACCACTTGAGTACACCTCCAAAATAAAATTGAGCAGCCTTCAGTTCAGACTTTTTAAGCTTCCACTCTTTCCCGTCTTACGACTCGGTGTACAACACTGTGCTTACTCAATTTTGCGGAGAGTAGAGGGTTCGAACCTCTGGACCCCGTTAAGGGTCACGGTTTAGCAAACCGCTGCATTACCACTCTGCCAACTCTCCAAATTATTCAACAACTAAATCATTCCATGACCTTTTTGTTGAAAAACTTTTCCGTATCCATGGTTAATCCATCTTTTATAAAGAAGGCTTCCACCATACCATACATAAAGTTCATTTCCTATTCTTTCTACATAGAACATAATTCTAATTTTTGGCGGTGGGTGTGAGGTTCGAACTCACGCACCCCTTTCGGGGCCTATCAGTTTAGCAAACTGACCTCTTAACCGCTTGAGTAACCCACCAGTTAATATTTCTGCAGAGGAAGAGGGATTCGAACCCCCGAAACCCTTGCGGGTTTGCCAGTTTTCAAGACTGGTGCCATCAACCACTCGGCCATTCCTCTATTTTTGATGACTCGGCAGGATTCAAACCTGCGCCAGGACAACTTTAGAATGAGTATTTCTAAAGCTTCTTATCGTATGCTTACTCAAGGCAAACATAAGTGGTCCTATTCACCTCCCTAAGTTGGGAGGGCTCTATCCACTGAGCTACGAGCCAATTTGCGGAAGCGGAGGGGGTCGAACCCACAAACCGTTAAGTATCCGTTTTCAAGACGGGTGCAGTCGCCAGCTGTCTGCATGCACTTCCAATTTTCAACAATAAAAAAACCCTGACTCCAAAAGGAACCAGGGTTTCAATATCTTAGATAACAATTATAGTTACACAAATAGACAAACCGAGGCCCTTTCGAGATTTCTCGAACTCCATCTACTTGACCATCTATTTACGTTAACTGTTTTCATTCTTTTATAAATACTTAGGAAAAATTATTTTTCTTCTTCTTCCTTATTTTTTTCTTGTTTTACATTCTTATTCTTTCCACCTTTTTTGCCTTTGTTTAGCTGTTCTTGCCAAGCTTTTAAGGCTTCAATATTTTGATGAACACTGTTTACTGACATAGTAATTCGTTTTTGTATACGCAAATTTATAACTTTTGTTACAAACAATCAAGAAAAAATTTACTTTTTTTCAGATTTTTTTATAACTCTCATTGTTCCAAACCATTCAGCCCTCGAAACGTTGATGAAAAAAGAAGGATTTTCATCATAAAATTTCTTTATAACCTGACTAACTTCATATTCTTCTTTGTCGGAAAAATAATTCATAGCTTCTTGAACAATAAATGTAGGAGTAAGTTCATCGGCAATTCTTTTTGAAACATCTTTTGCTACACTTGCTACGCAGTTGTAAAAAAGTATGTCTTGTGCTTCAATATCAGATTTACCTCGGATTCTCATAACTAACAAATTGCTACTGCTTGAGGAACATCAGTAGATGGACTTGTATATCCAGCCGATGGTGTACAATACCTTCCATCATTATTAGGATACTGAGGAAATGGAGGAAGTTCTATTTCTTCAGATTTAATTACCTTTATTTCACTCTCTGTTTTTTTAAATCTATCTGGAGTGACTTTTTTAAATACCAGGTTTAAATGGTCCTGAATTGTTTTCACCTGTTCTGGTGTCATTCCTTTTTCAAGCATTTCTGGATTTAATTCCAATGCTCCTTGAAGCCAATATGTAAATGTTTCTGCGTTCATGCTTTTCTTAAATAATGATTTCCATTTGAATCGACTCCGACAGCGCCTGAAGGAGTTGTACTAAATGGAAAAAGTGGAAAATGTGGATAACCGAGAGGATAATCTATTTTATTTATAGCCCAGCCCTCATATTCTTCTGGCATACTTTTTAAGGCATCATCGGCATTTGACCCAAATAAAGTAATCATTGTGTCCCATTCAATTGCTGATGATGATGTACCAGGATAACAGGTATTCCACACATTTGATGGGTCTTTCAAATATACATTAAAACAATATATAATTTTAGTATTCATGTTCTTTTTATAAATATGATAAATTTGTGTATTCAATTAAAGTTTGAATTCTTTTTCCAGGTATGCCCATTTATCTTCTGACTGAACCAATTTAGTTAAATGATATAGATGGGATTCCATAGTCTCGTGCATACCATGCATTACCACATCAATATTTTTATTTCCCCAAATTGCCTTAGCAAAATCTTCTCTGAAGATAAGGGAATAAAAATTTGTTCCATCCATTATAAAACCTATTTCACCACTATAATCTGGACCTGCATAACCATTGTCCTTGGCTTTGTCAATAAGTTTATTGAGCAATTCTATTCTTGTCATTATGCTTTTATTTCTTTTAATTTTTGTGATGCATACCTTTTTAAAAGACCTTTTCTTGGCCGAAACTCACTCTCTGATTCAGAAAGTTTTTCTGCAATTGTGGATTTAAAAGAATGATAATTGCTTTTATCTTTTAATTCCACTTCATTTCCAAATTCATCAACAAATTGTTTCAACTTTTTTGAATCCATTCTTGAATTAACTGAAAGATATTCTCCAATTTTTAAAAGAAGATACTTATTTTCCTCAAGAATTTTTTTGCATTTCTCTTCAGCATTTCTAACTATTTGTTCCGCCAGGTCATCCATCGTATTTACTTTTGATGAATTCCATTGAAAGTTTGTGTTTGCACTCTTATGTCCGTAAAACATTGGAGCACCGCCTCCAGACATACCATGAGTTTTTGCCATATCAAGAGCTATGTTTGTAGCTCTCTGAAAATCTCCGTATGTTCCATCAGACACTCTGTTCTCTCCAAAAATAATTTTTTCAGCAACATATCCTCCGAGACAAATTAAAATATCCTTTTCAAGATTCTCTCTGGTCTCAATTGAAGTTGATGGGATTTCAACTGCGCAATGACCTTCTGACATATTTGCAGTTCTGCTTACAATTTCTGTTGGAAGTACGTTCGCTCCATAAATTGCGGCCACAGCATGTCCAGCTTCATGAATAGCAACTTGTGCTTGAAGCTCGCTGCCTTCGCTTTCTCTCAAATTTTCAATTTTAAGTCTTACCGAATAAGATTTTTTGAATAACTCTTTTTTATTTTCATCCAAAAACTTAATTGTGTGTTTTTTATTAGAAAAACTCCATTTTATAAAAGCAACAGATTGACCGCTGTTTAAAATGTCTTTTATCATTTTTCCAATATATGATTCAATCAATGCTGTGATTGTTGTAAATACTGGACGAGCTCCCTGTGAAGGAAAAACACCTTCTCTATAAATAATGGTGTTGATTGATTTATCAAATTTAGCAACTATATCAAATTTTTCTTTTATTTTTGCCTCTGCTTTGCTTAACTCAAGAGCAATTAATTCTCTATACACTTTTGAACTAAAGGCAGGATATATAATATGACTATTTCCAAGTCTGGCAATTTGTTCTGCTCTAAATCTTTTTTGAAGTGCCGATTTTATTTGTGGCAATGTAATTTTTAACGAATGTCTATAGAATCTATCCGCATCACTATCTGGGTCAAAGTTTTTCGCCATCCTGTAAGCTTCATCAATGTTTCCAATCACAAAAATACAAGAAGATGAATAATCAAATTCCATTGGCTTAAATGCTCTATGTAAAGTATCATTAAGAAAAACTACAGTAGAAGTATGGTCAAGAGTTTTTAAATGTTCTCTCAACTCTCTTTCTGTTATGTATCTATTTTCCCAAATTGTTTGAATATACCACAAAAAATCTTCTGGAATCAGCATTGGGTCTTCTTTTTCTTTTGCTTTACCTTTTGTTTTACTCTTATTTTTTGGAGCTACAATATCTAATGGATTATTTTCAATCTTAAAATACTTTTCATGGTAATCTTTGTTCTTAGTAATCTTACCATTCTTAGCCTCTACTCCACCATTATCAATACAATCTTCTATTTTTAGAGTAAGTTGATAAACTTTTGTGCCATAATACGAAGATTGTAGGATGGAGATTTTTCCACTGTCAAGCAGGTCCCACATTGCTCTTAGTCCAGACTTTTCAAGTTCTGCTCCAGTTTCATCAATGGTTCTTCCAAGCTGGAATTCGTCAAATATGAGTCCAATTTGATGTTTTTCTCTATTTTTAAGAGATTCTGAAAATGAATAAGATAATTTTGTGTTATCCTGAGAAGCATAATCTCCAACATCAAATTTATATAAGCTATCTTTCATTTCAAGATGCTCAAACAACCTTTTTATGAGAGATGTTTTGCCAACTCCAGTCATTCCCCACAAATTTACTATTGTGGGTCTAATTTGACCTTTTGGAAAAAGGTACCATGGTTCGATGAGGTCAATAACTTCATCAATAATGTCATCAAGACCTACAAATTCAGTCTTAAGTCGTGTTTTGGCCTGTTCCAAAACCTGTTTTCTTCTAAAAAACTCGTCTTTTTCCTCTCCAGAAACTTTCATTTTGTCTATTTTAATTCTCTCAAAGTAAAAGTAAGTATTTTGAATCAAGAAACAAAAAATCCTGAGAATTTTTCTCAGGATTTTCAAATTATTTTAGAACCCACTCGATATATTCTTCTTTTTCAATTGGTTCAAACTTTCCGCTCTTCAAAATTACATGACACTCTCCCTGCATCATAGACTCCTTTTCTCCAGTAATCGGATTGAAATACTTGGTTACATGATAATGACCTATTGGGTCATCCTTATCTTGAATGACGATGAAACCATTGTCTATTGTTGGTTTTACGTGTTTTTCAAAAAATTCTTCCTTTGAACGTTCATCCCAATCCTTAGCCGTTTTAGCCTCTTCTTCAATATATTTCCAGAATTCATTTTCCCTATCTTTACTTATGTAAGTGTAGTCGATTCTAATTCGCTTTTTGATTTCGTCCATGTCGCCATGACAATCCCATACTATATCTTCTGGAGTTCTTGTATAAATATCAACTTTCATTCCTTCGGTTGACTTAACATAAACTCCGTTTTCATCGAGATATGCATATGGACCATCCCAATATCCTTCTTTCAACCAAGCATAGGCAGGAGCTCCACCATCAATTCTTACATAAGCTTCACCACTTGGGTCTGCTTCTTGTAGCATTTTAATAAAATCCTTAGTTTTCATCTTTCAAAATTTTTACAATATTAGATTCAATCTCAGATTTGTTTTGACCGCTTGAAATAAGGTTGACAATTTTTTTAAATTGCTCTCTCACTTTTTTGCTTTGTTTTACAGACTTGTGATTCTTGTATTGTGGGAAAACGTCATTCTTCATCATACCAAATTGATTTTTGGTTGTAACATTAATTTCTCTCACCTTCGCACTAACGTTGTCAATTTTTGAATCTTTCACGCTAAACGAAATAGCAACATAGCACTGCTTGCCATCAATTACTGCGGGAATTACCTTATAGTAATTTTCTTTAAATTCACTATCCCAAACATTCTTTGTTTGAAATGTGTGTTTTGATGAACTCTTAAGGTAATCCATTACCATCTTGTTCAACTGTTCCTGAGTAGGAATCACTTTTACTTTTTTTTCTTTTTTCATCGTTTTCATTTTTATTTTGTTTTTATTTTTACTTTTTATAACACCCGACATATCGGTAATTATTAACTATTAAAATGTAACTATTTGGTGTCATTTTTGACATTTAACTATTAAAATGTCACTATTTAGTTACATCATTGCTCGCTGCATGGTGGATGTCCAAATTTATGGAAGTATTTAAGTGGTCTCTTAAATTTTCCATTAACCCAAAATCCCCAATTTCGTTTTGACCTACCTGTTAATAATATTGTCCAACAGCCGCCTTTTGGAACATCAACATAGTGTGCATGGGTTGCTTTTCTATATCTTATCGAACCCGTTTTCATAACATCTCTTCCTTCTGCAGACACATCAGTATAACTTCCTTTAATCACCATTGTGATAAAAGACCAACCGTGGTCATGAAAATATCTCTTGTCATCACTTCTTAAAAAATGATGAACTCGAAATGCAAAGAAATAGAAATTAAACACCCACCTGTATGCATATGGACATTCTTTTACTCCAAGCGGCTCTTTCCACCTAATTTGAATTGGGCTGTATTTTTTGAATTGTTTCATTTTTCTATTGTTATTAAAATTGTTGGCACAGTTATCCCATCCTCCATATAAGAATTATCTGGCAGCATGGTAATTACATAGCTCTTATCATTGAGCCATTCACGAAATTTAATTTGCAATTTAGAATCTTGCGTCATCCAATAAGGAGACATAATAGAAATAACTTTTCCGCCAGGCTTGATACACTCATACATTTTCATTACATGAGCACAATCAATATTGTCTTTAAAGTTTGGAGCTCCGATTACACGGTCATATAGGTATTTTGGTTTGAAGTCGAGGAAGTCGCTCCATATCACATTGAATCCTTTTTTTCTAAGCTCTTTTTTGCACTCAGAATTTAATTCAATACAATCCAACACAATATTTGAATTGTGTCTTAAAATTCCTTCAGCTAATAAGCCGATTCCAGCAGATGGTTCAAGAACTTTATGACCACCTTTAATATCGGCCATCTACATAAAATGGTCAATCACTGCTTGAGTTGTTTCTCTTTTAGTTTTCATATTTCTAATTTTTGTCCTTGGGGCTGAGACTCGAACTCACGACCTTCACCACATCGGGGTGCCGCTCTAACCAACTGAGCTACCCAAGGAAATTTGTGGGAGAATCAGGCATCGAACCTGAGATTGGTGCCTGGATACACCTTTCTCCCTTTTGTGGCGACTGAAGGATTCAAACCCCCGACCTTCATTACCTTTCGATAATGATACTCTATCAACTGAGCTAAGTCGCCTGGTGCAGTGGAGAGGATTTCGCCTCCGCTTTATAACTCAACGTCACTGCTTATTTTTGTGGTTTGTGTCGGGCTCGAACCGACAACCATTGGGTTTAGAATCCAATGCTCTACCAGTTGAGCTAACAAACCAATTTGTCCTGGCGGCATAGATTCGAACTATCGACCTCTGCCAAATCAGGGCAGCGCTCTACCAACTGAGCTACGCCAGGATATGTTGCACCTTTTATCATGATGCAATATTGTTTTTAATATTAGTAATATGAAAATTGCTCACAGGGTCTTCTTGGACACCTTGAGACTCTGCCCACTGCTCATAGTATTCTTTTTGAGCAAGACGTAAATTACTTGTTAATCTACGAGCTTGCTCGCACGCTTCAATAGCAATAGATGTGGCTTTATGATTATAATCTGGTTCACGGAATACAGAAACAGCAATACCTCTTTCACGGAGTTTTTCCGCAAGGGCTAAAAGAGACTCTTCGTTCTCTATAGATAAACATGCTACGTATTGTGAATTTTCGTACCAGTCTTTAAACTGAACTGGATACTCGACAGCGAATTGAGACATCGCATGTGCCGATTGTGCGAGTTGCGCACCTGGGTGAATATCACGTACTGTGACAATTCTTAGTTTTTCGTTATTTGAAATCTATTTCATAACTTAACTTTTTCGTTTTTTCTTTTTAATTCAATTGTGTTGATACTAATATATACGCAAAGATAATACAAAATGTTACAAAAATGCAAGAACTTTTTTCACTTTAATAATTAATCTTCTGATTATCAAATAATTAATTGTGAAAAAAAATTATTTATTATCCGATTTAATGACCATTGAGACAATCAAAGCGATTAAATGAGCTATAAACCACCCTGCTCCAAGTTCAGCAAACCATATGTAATATAGAATGAGCATTCTTGGAAAAAACAATGTTCCAAAAAAATCAAAGAAAAAAGGTACATCGTTTTGCGGCACTTGATTATAAATATATGCCACAAACAGGCATAATCTCGGAAATAACAAACTTATAAGCAAAAACCAGGTCATGATAATAATCTATTTAATACAGCATCCCAGTTAGGATATTGTGCATTTCCAAATTGGATGTGCTCGCCAATAAATTCTGCAGCACCATATTTGGTTCTATCGTCAATAAGATAATTTCCGAGATAATGACCTTTATGAAACGAGAGGTCCATTCTTTTATCAAAACTTTTTCCAAAATTCTCTTCCACCCAAATTCTTTTATCTGAAAAACAACTCACATTTCCCCATGAAGGTGCGGACAAAAAATTTATAATAAATTTTTCAGATTCATCAAGTTTAATAATCGCTTCTTTTGCTCCAGGAATTAAAGGAAGGTTTCTATAAAACCCTTCAATCCCTCTGTACATTTTCTTATCCTTAAACTCTTCTATAGTTACTCCAAGTCTGTTTGCTTCTATAATAGCTTTTGGCTCCCAATCAGCAACAACTCCGTCCATATCAATCCAGACGAGCTCTTTTCCTCCATGCGCTTTAATCAGCGCATCCATGATAATGTCAATTTCGTCTTTACCTAAATACCCCTTAATCATTTTCTTTAATTTTACTCATTAAATATTCTTCAACTTCTTTCCAGTTTTTACATTTTCCGTTTGGTCCAAATTTTATAAACTCTCCCCTGAATTCGGTTTGTCCATGAATCTCCCAATCATCAACAAGATAGTCGCCTTCTTCTCCTATTCTTTGTTTTTTTGGAACCAGATTCAAATCGTCAAGAGCATCAATTCCGCCCATATAATCTCTAACCCACACAGCTTTTTCTGTATATGAATTCAAGTTGTATATTGATGGTCTTGTACAAAATGCCATATCATAATGAACACTCAATTTTTTCCAAGCATCAAGAAATCCTGGCATTGGCTCCATGGTTGAGAAAAAACCAATAATAGATTGTGGATATTGATAGCTTGGGTATCTTTCTTTGTAAATAGCAAGCTGCTTACTGTAATTAACAGCAGTATCATCCATATCCACATAAACTGTTGGTCTTTTTTTCATATTATTTTTTCTATTTGTCCTTCTTTTAATAATTTATTGAATTCTGTGTTCCACATTCTTAATCCAAATTCAGATTCACCTATTTTTGTAAATAATTCGTCAGAAACTTTCACAACCTGCAAATTATTATCAGGTCTATCATATTCGTGTGGAGTTGATTCTCCGTAATATTCTTTTAATTTTTTCCAGTGGTCTTCTACAAACTCCTTGTAAGATTCTTTATCAACGTGAATCGAACACCCATCTGGTCTTTGGCCCCATCCAGCTTCTGATTCTGTCCAGGTTTCTAAAATCGCTATCTTATCCATATCATTATACGTTATTTTATTCCAATAGTTTCAATTGCCATGATTCTTTTGAATTTTCCCAAATCATCACAGTTAAATCTTCTCCGTTTAATTCTTCTTCAATGATTGAGCTAATAATTCCCCAATCTCCTTTTGCAAGGCCAGCACCAATAAGTGGAAGTCCAATTTTCTTTCCAGAAAAATTTTGTTTTATCAATTTCATGCAGGAACGAATCGCATCATAATCAGCTTTAACATCACTTCCATAATAATGCCATTGCGTATATAAATTTAGAATAATAACATTCTCATTTTGCCACATCGTATAGGTTCCGAGCTTAGCTTTATCTCCAAGACCAGTTGCTCTATCAGCATCATATACTCTTGGATATTTCTTCTTGACATCAAGAGCAATACCTTTGCCCATGGTACACCAGCAATTACAACCATGCCCAATTACATCAAAATTATTCTCCGCATCTCTAACAAGGTCGCCTTTGGTATATTTTATTTTCCAATCTTCCATTTTCTTTTCTCTTGTGTTATAAACCCACTTAATATTCGGATGTTTCTTAATATGTGGCTCGGTAAATACGCAATATCCATCATTCCATTTTGCCACATAATAAACAAGATTACTAAAAGCTGCATTACCAACCGTTAGCCCCTTATTTTTAGGGGCCAACTTTTCAGCATGCGTTATTGCCTCAATTAAATCCACTAAAGTACAAATCTACAAAAAAAAAGGAAGCAATCAGCTGCTTCCTTAAACATTTTTTAATCTCCCTCTCTTGTTGAAATTCCTGGGGATACAAACATTGGTCCACAGATGGTAAGAACCATCATATGCCCAATTTTGTATGGGTCGGCATTTGAAGATGGTCTTCTATCTTCGAGATAACCCCTTTGCTTTTCATGGACACCCTGAGGAATTCTGATGCTGGCCCCTCTGTCTGAAACTCCATAACTAAATTTGGTTATCGAAGCTGTTTCATGCTTGCCAGTAAGTCTCTTATCATTTCCAGTACCATAATTTTGTATATGCTCCTCATGTTTCTTGCTCAATTTTTCGCAAGCTTCTTTAATATGGCTATAGCCACCTTTTTCTCTCATTTCAAGAGTTGAGAAATTAACATGCATTCCACTACCATTCCAATCACCAATTTTTGGCTTTGGTTCAAAATCAATTACATATCCATATTTTTCAGAAACCCTATGCAAAATCCATCTGGATACCCATAATTGGTCACAAATCTCAAGTCCATCAACATCTGGGCCTCCGATTTGATATTCCCATTGGCCAAGTAAGACTTCTGCATTAATTCCAGTGATGTCAAGTCCTGCAGAAATACACAATTCCATATGTTCTTCTACCATCTCCCTTCCAGCGACATTACTGCTACCTACACCACAATAATATCTTCCTTGAGGCTCAGGATTTCCTATTCCAGGCCATCCTAAAATATTTATTTTTTTATCATCCCACAGAACATATTCCTGCTCAAATCCAAATCTAACTTCACGATTTTTATGGTGTCTGAACAAGTGCTTAAATTTATCTCTTGTATTTGATGGGTGTGGTTTTCCGTCTTTATCATAGACTTCACACAAAACAAGAAATGCGTCTTTTTTTCTAAAAGGGTCCTTGCAAACATATACAGGCTTTAAAACTATATCGCTTGACTTACCTTCTGCTTGTTTTGTAGAACTGCCGTCAGAATTCCATAATGGAAGTTTTTTGTAATCTGGCATATCATCATCACCATCTTCATCCCAATCCAAAGACTTAAATTCTACAATTTTTGTCTTGCTTCTAACATTTGCATTACTTGACTCTTCAATACCTCCAGTTATAACTGGCGAAGTATATCCGTCAATAAAAATATACTCCAATCTAATCTTCCTGCTATGCATTATAAAAGTTTACGTTGTTTGTGCTTCACCACTATTTCTCCAAATAAAATATCATCACCTTTATCTTTGAACTTCCCATATTCAAGTTCTCTGAAGGCTTTAATTTCTGCCACTTCACAATCTGGAATCAGAATGGTTTTTAAGATTTCTCCATCTGGAGCCAGCATATGAACCTTGACATTTCCAATTTGTGGATTCTCCTCAAGTTCTTTAAGCTTTTCACAAATGTCTATTTCTCCACCAACAAAAAGAACTACCTTAAACACCGAATAATCTTCACTAATTACTTTTGATGATGTAAGCAGCTTCTTTTGAGAATATACATCAGTTCCAATATAGCTATATGAACTAAAGAAACTGGATGGTATTCCAGGAAATTCTACTGCAAATCTATTCTTTCTAAATACATCTGAAACAGTAGCTGGAACTACAAGCTGTATTGTTCTTGTTCCAGTTTTTTCATCATCATATAAATGAAAGGTGTCAATTTTTATATCTTCAACTTTTTCTTCGCTAAAAGACGACTCTCCCTCGCTCCAAGTTAGTTTTCCTGTTTCTGGGTCTTTTTGTAAATGCCTTTTTCCTGAATTATCTTCGTTTTTTTTGAAGAGTTTATCATAAAGATTTTTAAAGAATTTTTTCGGTTGCTTTTTCATAATATATTGTTTTAAATAATAAGCATTTTTAAGTTCATAATCAAGCTTACAATTGGTTTTTCATAACTATTTATAAAAAATAAAGTACCATGGAAGGCAAAAAAGATTACTTAGACGGAGACCACTCATTCAAAAATTGGTTCAAAATAATGTGGAAAAATGGCTATATTTTCATTTTTCTCGTTGCACTTGCAGGAATTATAACACAATTTGTTAAATGGGATGATATGATGGAAATGGTTTATGACAATTTCTATTATAGCAATTTTGGCGGAATTATGTGCATTATTGCAATGTTAATACCCTGGGCAATAATTGGAATTGTCTCTTATAAAGGATTTTACCAATTCTGGAATGATTTAAAGAATGGTAGAAGTAGATAATGGATAAACTCAAAGAAATTCTTAAATCTGCACTTACATCCCATGTATTTTGGGCTGTAATTTCGTTTATTCTCGTTTTAATATTCAATTATTATCATGAGAACAATTTATATTCTACAGGAGCCACAGCAGGACTTGTCATAAGTGCTATTTCATTTGTATTATTCGGCCTTGGAGCCGTTGGGTTGTCGATATTTAATTTATTCATCTATTTATTCAAAAAAATATTTAAAAATGGAAAATAAGCAAAGCTTTATTAAGAAAGTTTTAGGCATGATGAAAGAATCTTCCTATGACAAAAAAGGTGGTAAGATTTCATCTGGCAGACTGTCTTCCTACTTTATTCTTGCTGTTATAGTAGGAGCTGCAACCACTTTCATCGGAATTGATATAGTTAATGCAATCATGGCCATTATTAACAAAGGATTTTATGAAGTGCCTGCAAATCACATCGTACTATACGGTATGACACTTGCGCACCATCTAACGCTTCTTGGAATTAACAAAAACTCTGAGACAAAAATAGAACAGGCTGTACAAGATAAGTTAAAGTCTCTAAAAAAAGAAGAACCAAAAAAATCTGCAGAAGAAGAAATTAAAGAAGAAGATGTGTAAATCACATCTTTTTTTTGTCTTGTAAATAAGAGTTGTTTTCTAAAATTATAAAAACATCCTCAGCCTTCTGACAATGTTCTAAAAACATTTTCCTATCATCAAACGAAAGGGTAAAGAACTCTCCCTGGAGCTCCCTCCCATCTTCATCAGTTTTTTGCAATCCAAATCTCCTATGAAGTGCGGTTTCAACTTGAGTTGGATATTCACTTTTAAATCTGGCCACTTCAATGACCTTGAATGGGCATCCAGTCTGAACCTCAGCAATTCTTTTCTCTGGGTGCTTAGAATTTCCAATCTTATAAACACTGGTGCCTTCTACATTGAATAGGTAAACGAATTTCATGTAGAAATATAATAAATTGAAGGTTAAAAACCAATTTATCAAAAATATCTAAATCCTTGAAAGCCTTTCATTGGAATTGGCTCTATTTTGTGAAATGGACCTGACCTTTGGATAAATTTCCCCTTCCAAGATTTTCCTGTTGTTGTGCAAACAAAATCTTCTTCAGATAATCCAACAATTTCCATCCAACCCTGTATTGTTCCATTGTGTAAAACATAACATTTGTTTCCTTTTTTAGTTTTTGGAAAATGATTTACCTTAAAATTCATAACTTGACTTCCGTCAGCTACAGCATTCAGCTCTTTTTTATATTCTTCCCAACTAATTGACTTTGGAATCGTAATAATGATGTCCATTCCAAGATTAGAAACTTCTTCTCTTATTATTTTTCTTATTTCTTCCATATTTTGTAAATATAAATAAAAACCCTTATCAAATAATATGATAAGGGTTTAAAAAATTGGTCTTATGGGTGTGACCCCATTTCTCTGTCGTCCGACCAAGACTATCCAGTCACTACCTGGAGCGTATTTTAGTCTTCAAACTGAGTATAGTTCTCAATTGTCTTAACAAGAGCTTTTTTATCTTGTTCAAGCATCTTCATGATGTCGAATACACTTTCTGAAAAACCTGCAATAGCAAATACGTTGTTCTCTGGGAACTGCATTGTACCATAGTTTTGCAAATCGAAAGAATAAATCCTTGGATTTGAGCTGGTCTTCTTCTTGTATTCATTGAAGGTTGAGGCTGGAGAATTATACCCCATCCATCCTTGCATATCTGAAAGAATGATGATTCTATCATAGGCTTTGTTAGCTGTTTGGAAGATAGAATGGAAATTTGTTCCTCCAGACTTAGCCTTAGACATAATCTGCTTGGTTAAAGTTCCCAAAGAATCTCCAAGGTTCATTGTAACATAACGTGCGTTATCAGCAAACATTATGAAATCACACTTATTGACTTTCATCAATACAGATGCAAACAAAGAACCAATTTGCATTGGAGATTTGTAGTCACCAGTAGACCTGTGAGTCATAGACCCTGAGTCATCAAGAACAACAAGGGTTTTACCTTCAAATTTTGGAACACTTGACAAAGAATTATCAAGAGCTACATTAAGAGCCATAATTACTTCATTTGTTCTATCATAGCTAACTTTTTCAAGTTCGTTGATGGCAGCAATGAATCTAAATGGCAATAACATTGAGTTCTTGATATAATTTTCATTTTCAAGAGCCTTAATCACAAGGTCAATTGATTCTGGTGATTGCTCAAGAATATTTCTCAAGTTTCTAACCAAAGCCATGGCTCCCAATTTCTTTTCAGAAAGAAGTTCATACCAACCTTGAGCTTTCATTTCAGCTTTTTCTTTTTCAGAAGAAGATTCCTGACCAGCTTTGGTCATTTTGCTTTCCCAAGTATCTGTTGACTTAAGAACACCGTCAATAAGTTCCTTAAGAGCTTTTTCGTTCTTATCAGTTGGAACTGGGTGAACCAAGTTTACAAGGTCAACAAGAGTTACATCTTTATTTTCTCCCCTGTACTTAGCAAGTTGATATGCATCAAACTTATCAAAAGCTTTCGCAAAACCTTTCTTCAAAGAGTTTGGCAATTTCTTATTTCCTTTAGAGAAATAATAAGAAATAATCTCAGTCATATCATCTGGTCTTTTTGCAATTTCATTATAGAAATTCTTTGCCCATGGTTGTCCAGAAACATGTTTTGCAAGTTCTCCAGCAAGAACATGAGTAATAGACCTCATCTTAAATTCGTTTCTTGCATAGACAGCAGCCTTTGCAGCAAATTTAGGATTAACCTTGCTCAATAATTGAGAAATCTTGGTCATAGTATCATTTGCAGACCTATAAAATTGGTCTTGCACAAATGATGTCAAAAGAATTGATACCAATTCAAGTTCTGGAGTCTGAGCATATGCTTCTCCGCCAGCTAAATTTGTGGTTTTTGTACCACTTGATGTTGTGTTAAATCTTGCCATAATGGTAAATTTAAAAGTTAAACAATAAAAAAGGGACATCACTTTTGGTGACATCCCTCTGAATAAACACTTAGAAAAATTATCAAGGTTAAATTCCAATACTTCTATTGGACCTCTATCTAACTAAGTTAGTTTTTTCAGCAGGGAATAATGGAGGGAGCGTCTTTTTTTTTACGATTTCGAAGTAACTCACCTTCTCGCCACTACTAAAATTATTTTTAAATTCAAATGAAATATTTTAGTAAATTTCATTTGAAGTTTTTTTCAAAAAATGGAAAAGCTTGTTATGCCTATCAGATTCTGTTCTTTCGAACAAGCCAGACAAGTTATTAAAGTTGTCCTCTGTGTATTGTGCTTTAACTCACGCAAGGTTACTGTTGCATAACGGTACTTCAAACCCTTATTCCCCTTTTCCAAATTATCTTTTTTCTATTTTGGTCGAACTGCATCTGAGAAAATCAGACAGAGTGACATGCTTTAATGATTCAATTCGCACTGAATCGCACCGAGTTAAAACCTAACTCACAAGCTTAGAAGCTTTAGGAAATCTTCCAATTCCACTCTCCCTCTTCTTATTTCTAAGTTAGCTGGGCTTTCGAGTCCTACCCTCTTTTTTTGAAGCCTACAGGGCTCCACTGTTTTGTGAGAGAAGTATCGTAGGCATAATTTAACCTCCTCAACTCCCACTTCTCTGTTTACATTGTATGTATCGAAGTATCTCTAATCTTCACTACAGATTTAAGCTGTTTTTCCAAAATAGTAAGTAAAAGAACTTAAACATCGAACCAGAACATTCTGGTACGATATTGTAAATATTACACAAAATTATAAAATTGTATTAAATAAATCAAGTTTTTTCAAAAAAAAATTCACTTTTTTTATATTATACTGATTATCAATCTAATATAAAACATGAAAAATGTCAAAAAAAAACCATTGAATTTGAAACCTTCATCAAAATTGCTTACTATTTATATTAGAACAGCTAAACTTTAGTGGTATGTCTAAGAAATCAGGAAAAGGAAAAAAATCTCAGAAACATGAGATAGAGGAAGAGGATAACGTGGTTGAGGAATCATCTCCTGAATCCATCAGCGCAGCTGTAGAAATTGGTTATCTCACTACTGCAATAATTGAATACTATGAATCAACGGGCCCAGAGGCTCTTGAGGATGGAGATGAATGGAAGGCTGGGACTAAATATGCCCCTAAATCAAAATCTCATATTCCAAGTGAATTAGATGTTGAAATAAGGAAAGCATTTTTAATTCAAATTAAAAAATTCCAAAAATAAAACATGTTCGAAGACAATAATATATGGCTCCTCTTATTTGCAGTGTTGCCAGCAATACTTTATTCACTCCTTATATACCATAAGGCACCTAAAGGTATTGTCAAAAGCAGACCAATGTGGAGTTATATACTCATTGGATTATTGTCCATTCAGATTCTGAATATAATTCACTTTTCATTTCCACACATCCATAAACACGTAGAAACGCAAACTGTAATCCATGACATGGGTGATGGATTTTTTATTCATACCCAAGAACCAACTTTATGGGCAATATTTGTATTCGCCTTTTTTCAAGTTGCATTTTTCGAGGAATTATCAAAATGGTTTGCTTTTAGGGTCGGTAACGCTATAAGAGGAGATACCAGGTCTGGAATTGATTCGCCTTTTGCTGTTATGTTTTACTCAGTTATGATTGCAGTAGGATTTGCAGTTTTTGAAAACATCCATTATGCTGGCAGAGCATTGTGGGGCGACCTTTCTGGAGTCAATCCAAATGAAATGCTTTTGGTCAGGTCACTTAATTCAGTTGTGGTTCACATGTTGAGTGGATTGTTTATGGGATACTTCATTGCTATTGGTAGAGGCTGCAGAAGTGTTTTTAAACATGCTGGATATACTTTCCTTGGATTAATTACTGCAGCAACATTTCATGGATTATATGATTTCAATTTAATGAAAGGACTTACTTCTGATGACTTTATAAATATATTCGGAATTAATCTTCATATAACCAATAATCTATTAATTATTGGTGGATTGATTGTCTCTTATTTTATGGCAAACAATCTTACAAAGAAAAGCTATACAAACAGCGGACTACTTAGATAATATAAGCCCCTCTTTTATTAGAGAAGGTAATTCATCAAAAACACATTTCATAAGGTCAAATAAATTTATTTTAGTTTTAGACTTTATAGTTATTTTACTGTTATTTTCTAAATTTTCGTGAGTTAACTTAATATTTTCATCAATAAAAACAGGAAGACCACCGATATTTCTAATTCCATCCTCTCCTGAATCAGAAGGCACAAGTTCAATTTCTGGAATCAGGTATATGAATTCTTCATTATCTTCAAATTCTATTCTGAATGATTTATAAATTCTCAAAGATTTATAATTTCTTGGTAAATTACACGATGTTACTATTGCCCTTACAGCTTCGTATTCATCAGATAAAACGCTTTTTATAAGACCTCTCGTTTCATAAAAAAAATGAATAACATCTGACACATTCATATCTTCAGATAATTCAACATCCAAAGTTAAAAGACTTGCTATGAACTCTTCCTTATTATCAATAGTATTTATATCAACAGGAGAATTGTCAATAATAATTTTACCACCCCTATCTATTCTTAAAGTTCTCATATTTTAGCAATAACTTTTTGAAGTTTTTTATCGTAAGAAAGTTTAATTTTATCTCCCTCTTTTGCTCCGTCTTTAAGGATGCATTGAGATATTACATTTTCTACATGAGTTGTAATCGCTCTTTTTAAAGGCCTTGCTCCATACTCTTTATCATATCCAATTTCAGTAAGATAATCTTTAACACTTTTTGCAACAGAAACATCATATCCTTTTTCAGCAATTCTACTTAGAGTTCTCTCAAGTTCTAACTCCACAATTAAGGCTATATCTTTTTCCTTAAGTGGATTGAATACGATTTTTTCATCAATTCTATTAATAAGTTCTGGTCTCAAATGTTTTTTAAGTTCATCTCCAACAATTGCAGAAATATCAGCATGCTCATCTGAACTAACTCCAAATCCAAGAGTTTTTTTAGAAAAAATTCTATCTGTTCCTATATTGGATGTCATGATAATTATTGTATTCTTAAAATTAATCTCTCTTCCAGTAGAATCAGTTAAAACTCCATCATCAAGAACCTGAAGAAATATATTAAAAATATCTGGGTGGGCCTTTTCAATTTCATCAAAAAGAATTATCGAATATGGTTTATTTTTTACAGCCTCCGTAAGCAATCCTCTATCATCATATCCAACATATCCTGGAGGTGAACCAATTAATTTTGAAACGGTGAATTTTTCCATGTACTCAGACATGTCAAATCGGATAAATGCATCTTCTTTATGAAACATAAATTTTGCCAACTGTTTTGCTAAGTGAGTTTTACCTACACCAGTGGAGCCGAGAAGTAAAAATGATGCAATTGGCTTATTTGGGTCTTGAATTCCGAGTCTTGAGCGCTGAATCGCCTCGCACACTTTTGTCACAGCCTCTTCTTGACCAATAACTCGTTTAGATAGATATTCTTCCATGCTAACAAGTTTTTGATTTTCATCATCTGTCAATTTATTAAGAGGAATTCCAGTGTGATTAGAAATTATTTCAGCAACATTGTAAACTGTCACAGTAGTTTTATTTTCTTTTAATTTTTCTTCCCACTTAATTGTTTCTTCCTCAATCTTGGCAATCATCTCCCTTTCTTTGTCTCTAAATTTTGCAGCATCTTCATATCTTTGATTTTTTGCAGCATCCTTTTTATCAACAACAATAGCATCAAGTTCTTTTTCAAGTTTCTTTATACTTTCTGGAACAGATGTATTATTTAACTTCACTCTTGAGCCTACTTCATCAAGTGCGTCAATTGCTTTATCTGGGAAATTTCTGTAATTAATATACCTATCGGTTAATTCTACGCACTTTTCAAGAACCTCATCACTGTAAATAACATTATGATAATTTTCATACTTTTCCCTAAGCTGCTTTAGTATCTGAAGTGTTTCTTCCTTGCCTGGAATATTTACATAAATTTTTTGAAATCTTCTTTCAAGAGCACTGTCGCTTTCTATTATTTTTTTATACTCATCAACAGTGGTAGCACCAATCATTTTAACTTCTCCTCTTGCAAGGGCTGGTTTAATTATATTTGACGCATCCATTGAACCAGATGCTCCGCCAGCTCCAACAACATTATGAAGTTCATCAATGAAAATTATAACATCAGGACTTTTTTTAAGCTCTTTAAGAATGTCTTCCATTCTCTGTTCAAACTCTCCTCTATATTTTGTTCCAGATACAATAGAAGTAAAGTTAAGTTCAATAATTCTCTTATTGAAAAGCCATCTATCTACTTGTTTATTTGCTATTCTAAGAGCCAGACCTTCAGCAATAGCTGTTTTTCCTACACCAGCCTCTCCGACAAGTACTGGGTTGTTTTTCTTTCTCTTATTAAGAATTTGAATTAACTTATCTACTTCCAGCTCTCTTCCAACAACTGGGTCGAGAAGACCCTTTTTTGCAAGGTCTGTCAAATCTTTACCATAATGGTCAAGAATTGGAGTATCACTCTTACTATTTTTTTTGATTTTGTCGATGTTTGAATCATCTTCATCTTCTGGGCCGAAAGCTCTTCTGTCCATATTTTCTCTTTTAAATTAAAACTACTGAAAATCTACAAATTTTATTTTAAAAATCAAAGAGAAAGAATTAATATCTACTAAATTATTCGTCCTCGTAGAATCTTTTGGATTTTAGCTCAATGAAAATGATTTTTTCATTGTCCCTGGAAGCGCCAATAGAATCAACATCGTATTCGGCTGCTTTATAAGTTCTTCTAATCTTATCCCAAAAAAACTCAAAGCCCTTTTTTTCAATCTCATTTGTAGTAATCTCAATTACCACCTTTTCCATTGATTTAGCTACTAATCTCATAACCCCAATTTTCCTATAAATAATCTAAAGAAAATTAGAAATCATACTTGTCGATTTACTTTTTTTATTTAACTCCTAAATTTGAGTAAAAACGAGGATTTTCCTTTAGATTGTTAATAACTATTTCTGCAATGTCGAGTATGTTTACCCTTCTCTTGGATTGTTCTACAGAAATCCCCTTCTTAAATTCCTCATATGGGAAACTTTGTATGTCCTTATTTGTTGACGCTTCGTCCCATCCTACCAAATACTCCTGCTGGGTATCTATATCCTCTGGTAAGCTTACAATATCATCTTCAGATTTATACGGGAATTTATTTGAGCTTACGTTCATAAATTCACGCAATACTAATCTCACCTCTTTTCTTAATTGGATTGGTTCCATATTCATAAATATGGAATAATTACTGAAATTGAACTGTCTTAGACTGCTTGTTTTTAGACTTATTCTTTAGTTTTGATAATACCCTTTTTTTGACCTCAATCTCCTTATCTATTTTATCAAAAAAATTTCTATCCATATCCTCAAGATTATTTATTTTACCAGCAATCTTTGAATGATTGATGCAAATGTATGTCAGGGCATCAGCTCTTTTTTTTCTTAAAAAATGCAACTTAGCCTTTAAACACAGTATTTGTAATCTCAATCTCATATATGTATATATCCTTTATTTTTTAATTCATCGCAAAAATAACATATTTAATCGTTTAAATCAAGAATATTATTGCATTTCATTTTTTAAACAAAAAGGGCGAACTATGATGTTCGCCCTCTTCAAAAATTTAGTCTCAAAAATTACTTAGACACTAACGATATAATCTGTTTAGATGATTCATAATCTTTTATTAAAGTAACTTTTTTGTTATCAAGCATGTTGACTATCCCAAGCAAATTTGCTATAGTCAAAAAGTTTTTTACAACCCTTTCTTCACACTCTATTCCTTTATCTTTAATCTCATTTAAGAAAATTTCATACTTTGGAATTGTGTCCCCAGACTTTCTTTTCCCATACATAAAAAATACGTCTAATAATTGTAGATAAACTGGATTTGAATCTATACCTTGTATTATAGAGGCCAGACTTTTCTTTGAGTCATCACTTTTTTTAAAGCTTCCGTCTTTCCCTTCTATATACTCGACAACATCATCTAATTTTTTTTCATCTCCAGGAGAAAATTCATAAGAATAACTAAGTATATCTTGATTCGTATTATTAACAGCTTCAATTATATTTTTATATTCCTCATCCTTATCAATACTTTCTTCTTTTATTTCTTCAACTTCACTTTCCACTATTGGTTCCTCTAAGTTTATAGAAGGTTCGGTTTTTTTCTTAAATTTTTCCTTAATTTTACTAAATAGACCTTTTTTTCCTTCTAATGGTGGCGCATTTCCCCTATAATTCTCATTTGTTCTGTCATACACTACATTGGCCAATATAACCAATAACACAGCAAGTGGGTCAAATGCAAGCATAATTGCCATAATAAACCAGTTGATTACATTTTCCATTGGTGTTTTCAAAACAGTTGACATATATTTTAAAGGACCTATTTCAGTTGCAACATCCGTATTTTGAAGCTCAAGAATTTTAATGTCCAACTCTCCTATTTCATTATTTACTCTTTGAATTCTCGTCACCAATGTATCAATTTCAACCTGTAAAGACTGAATCTCAACAGTCGATTGGTCTATTAATTTTTGAGTATTTTTAGCACTACTGCTCCACCCTCTGTTATAAAGAGAATCAAGTCTTGATTCTTGTTGACCTCTTAATTCAATAAGACTGTTCATACGATTTGACTTGCTTGTTTTTAGCTCTTCTATCCCTAAAATTTTTTCTTTTTTCTGTTCCTGCTGTTTCTCAATTAACGTTATTTCTCCTTGCATCTTTTCAAGCCTATTAGATGTTGATGAATATGCATTGGCCAAAAATCCATAAATACCAGAACTCGTAATTATCATAATAATTATGACCATTAGTGTCAATGGAATTTTCAATCCCCAACTTATACCTTTCCAAAATCTATGAAGAGCTGCTGTTGTGGCTATTTTTGCAAATTCAAGAAACGCAGCCATAATTATAACCTGACTTGATGAGCCTGCAAATAATTTAGATAAACCAGATATTGAGAAATATGCAGCAGAGCCTGCAAGACCAACTGCTGAAAAAATTATTAATATAGTCCAAAAGTATTTTTTGAAGAATTTTATCATAACTAAATTTAGTGTTTTAGAGATTAAAAATCAAATAAGAAAATGACTTACTTTTCTCCTGGAGCAAGGTCAGTATGTGAATTATCTCCAATACCATGTTTTCTCTTAAAATTTTTAATCAACTTAATAAGAAATGACGTTGGCCTTCCTTGTGTCTCATTATTTGGCCTAAGGTCTTCTAAGTGTTTTTTTGTCCACTTATTAGGTCTACCATCTGGAAGGATATAATCCTCATTGTTATGATACCACCTTTGACCATCCCAAACATAAAGTGGATGCTGCTCTCCATAAGAATAAGCCGCATACATTACTCCAAGGTCGCCAAGGTCTTCTCCATAAGTATGCGAAGCTACGAAATTTTTTCTATTTCTAACCTCTTCTGCTGCATCTTTGTTTGTAATTCTTTCTTCTTGAAAGACAGATTCCTTAAAAACTTCTAAAATACCTTCCCTTATTATATTTCTAAGTTCATCCATGGGTAAAATCATTTTACATAAATAGTTCAAAAAAAGGACATAGTTCACTTTTGTATTCTAAAATTTCATACATTTGGAGCAACTTTTCTAAGATTTTTACGTATTAACTATAGCGTATTTGTACAATGGGACTTTTATATAAGCTAAAAAAGCTAAAGGTTAAATGGAGGCGCTCAAAAGAGAAAGATTTGGGCCTTGATGATGTTCAGCAAAAAGCTTATAATATCACCATTCGACTTATTAATGACAAAACCAGTGAATTAATGACAGAGCCATATACTGGCAGAAGATGTATTCGAAATCGTGATATTTTCATTAGTATAAAAAAAAACAATGTCTGCATAATCAATGGAATATACTATTATGATATTTATATTGATGATAGGATTTATGAAAATATTACTCACAAATTTGACCACAAACTCAGCAGAAAAATCAATGCTATAGAAGGGCAGGTAAAGTCCAAAGTAAAAAACAGTCTCGATATTATAATGAACAACATATCAAGAGATTAACAATTATTCTGTAACAATTTTATTTTTGTCACGTATAATATGATAGAACCAATAACTATTGTATTATGTTTTATTATTACGACAAAAATGAGCTTAAATTCAAGCCATCCAAAAAAGCCTATACCACCTTTATATCAGCTTGCGTAATTAGCTTGGTTTCAATTATTTTTGCGATTATCACACTACTATCTTCTGGTGAAAAAGACCCTAATTTAGTGGATTTAAGAAACTTAGAACCAGAAGAAAGAATCATTATACTCAATGACGCTGATGAATTTTCTGAAGAAAAGCTAAAGGATTATCTGCTTGAGCTAAATGTTAAATTTCCAGATATTGTAATGGCCCAAGCGAGATACGAAAGCGGAAATTGGGGAACCAATCCTGGAGCCAGAATATTTGAATCTAATGATAACCTATTTGGCATGAAAGAAGCCACTTCACGAGCAACTACATGCCGTGGTCTTCAATTCGAACACGCTTTTTATGACCACTGGAGGATGAGTGTGGTTGACTACGCTCTTTGGCAAAATGCATATGCCAGGAAAATCAAGACAAGAGAAGAGTATTTTGCATATTTGAGAAACGTTTATGCTCAGGGAAGCTATGAAGCGATTGAACAAATAACAAAAGAAGTTCGCACAAAATATCCTGAACTTTGTGTTGTAAACTTTCCAAGATTAGAGAAATAAAAAAAGCTCCTTTAGAGGGAGCTTTTACTTTTATAAATAAGTGTCTATTAAAATGGCAAATCATCTTCAGGAGCACCAGTAACAAACTGTTCATTTGTAACATAGTTATTAGTTTGCTGAACCGCTGCTTGTTGACTCATAACTGGAGTAACATTTTGTGCTGGAACTGAGTTTTTAGCTGGAGCAGAACTTCCGTTTCCACTTCCATTTCCATTTGTCTTCATTGGTTGAGTGAACATAATTTGCTCAGCTACTACCTTTGTAGAATATTTG
>ERZ1292623.276-Hain-H51-01um-R1-276-length-57403-cov-8_pt1 | contig 57403 bp, 68 predicted proteins | sample MGYA00564398_ERZ1292623 | MGnify/ENA primary metagenome ERZ1292623 (study PRJEB36523, sample SAMEA6512633) | groundwater metagenome | collected 2019-01-07 | study: AquaDiva: Metagenomics assemblies of 32 groundwater samples
CAGCCTAAACATCCCCCCAACCCAAAGGGTTGCCCGAATTATGCAACACAGCAGAATGTATAGGATATAGGAAGATATTAACAAACGACTGCTCAAACATTCTCGACAAAAACCTTATAAACACAGCGACTCTGGAAGATCATATGACCTGGATAGGAGATTTGTTAAGCAACATCTTCCCTAGGAAACAGCTTACCAAGAAAGAATATGATGACTGGATTACTGACCTACAAAGAAGAATTGCTGACGTTATTGCTGGAGTAACTTTAGTCTCTGGAAGCACAAGAGATGTTGGAAACCCTAATTTTGCCAGCAGCACACAGCTTGTGCTCAATGTCATGACACCACTTAACCAAGCTAGTGCCTTTCTTGAAAAAATTATTGGTATTGACCTCAAACAAGAACAAGGTCCGACAGACGTGCCAACATCCCTCTTACTGCCTGAACTAAAAAAGGCACTGCAAGAGGTAATTGCCAAATACAAGCGGTACGAACCTGGGAGAAGCACCCCTCAAACAAGAGTCCTGGAAGAAGCCATCCAGGCGCTGAGGGGACATATGAAAAAAGCACCGTGAACCCCCCTCACGCAGCCGCTGCTTTTTCTTTACGGCGAATTTCAAGGCGTGCAGCTAATTCGTTCAGTCTCTCAAGCAAGGTGCTATAACAAAATATGCCCTCCCTAGCTGTATAAGAAACAATGGGACGCAAGCCATTTAACTCGTTAAAATCTCTCTGAAGCCTACGGAAGCTTTGCTCGTACAACTGAACAAAAGCCCTACTATCCAGATCAATGAACCGCTGAACAGTCAAGTCAGGATTCGCTAGGAAAATCGTGTGAACCATAAAGCTACCTAAAACATACGAATCATGAATCGCGCTAGCGCACAAGGCAAGTATCTCCTCTTTAAAATCAGACTTGTACTCATCATGGATAGCCGTTAAGAAACTAACATTGGCAGGTTTAACATCCAAACCCACAAGACGCGATAAAAAATCAGTCTTCCCTTCCTCTACTGCCAAAGGATCCAGCAAGTCACATATCTGAGAAAATTCCTCCACTAACTTGCCAATCCATCCAAAACATTTTTTATATCTCTCAACATAAAAAGGCATATCTGCTCTATACTCCTCCCGTTCAGACCAATAATCTGCAAACCCTTCTGATAAGAGCTTATCAAAAAAAAGTGCAGGAAGAATCCGCAGATCAGCTAAGGCTCTAGCTGCATCGTAGGATTTAGACTGGAGATTTAATGAGCCTTCCACAGCACCCCTAAGTTTATTTCGTAATGTTATTGAAGCAGCTACTCCCTTGCCTTTTATGCATTGCAACGCATGCGCGGCTTCATGCTTCAAAGTAGACAAGAACTGGTCATAGAATGCCTTAGGAGTGCCTAAACTTCTCATAGAAAGCGCCTTCCAATCAACAGGATCTTGCGAAACCTCTAAACCATGTTCGACAATGCTCCTGCAAAACATAATCTCCAGCTGAATGATCACTACAACGCGAGAAGGCGTACTTTGTTCCTCATCAAATCGCCCCGCATAACTACACGAAGCGATTTCTTGCACTGCATCCTGCCAAGTCTTAGGAGGGTCTTTTTTCTCGCCAATAAGAATAACCACCTCCTTAAAGGATTTAAAACCCTCCACGGAAGCGACAATATCCAGCAAGCGATTTCTAATTTCTTTGGACCAAAGCAAGTCTATGAACAAAGGCGCTTGTTGCCGCAGAATAAAAACGCGGCCGTTAACAACCTTGTGAACTTCTGGAAGCCTAACCAAAAAATCAAACATACGGAAATATAAGAAATTCAGTATTTAAATATTGTTGCTCTATTTGTTGCATAACCCTACATTCAATCTCTCTGCTTAAAGGGGTCTATTTAAAGCTTTTGTAACGATCGTTAACTTTATAAAGCTCTTAAGTTACCTTTAAGCGATGCTACAGACACCCCAAGAGATTGAAGTCTGGTATGTACTCCCTGCACTACGAAGGGAGTTTGCTCTTGAATTCCAACGATGCGGATTCAACCAAACCCGAATCGCTGAGATCCTACAAATTACGAAACCAGCTGTTAGCCAGTACTTGAGCAACAAACGCGCAACTGATCTTGAGTTTGATGCACAAGTTAAACAGATGATTCAAGAAGCTTCCAAGGAAATCCTCAAAACCAAGAACTGGATGGGCGCCATTCAAAAAATACTACGCCACTTAGAAAAAGAAAAAATAATTTGTGACGTTCATCGGGTCAAGTGTAAAGATCTTAATGATTGTCAAGTCTGTTATACTTAAGAAGAAGGAAAACATAGGAGGAAAAAAATGAACCAAAACACTGTAAACGAAAACCAAACCGTAACTCAAAGTCCTATTGTCATCACTGAAGCTGCCCTTGCCAAAGTCAAAGAATTTCTTGCCAAAGAAAACAATCCTAAACTGGTTTTACGGTTTCAAGTCCAACCTGGTGGATGCAGCGGATATCAATACGGCCTTGGCTTTGATGACGCTATTACTGCGGAAGATGAAAGCTTTACCATTAACGGCGTTCCAATGGTCGTCGACAAGCAAAGCATGCCTCATTTAAAGGGAACTCAAGTGGATTACCTAGACGGATTTCAAGGAAGCGGATTCAAATTCACCAACCCCAACGCCAAAAGTACGTGTGGCTGTGGAAAAAGCTTTTGCTAAATAATATAAGAAAAGAGATTGAACGAGGCGAAACTATGGGCATCATGAACTGGTTCAAAAAGAAAGAAAAAGACAATGTAAAGGCTGCTTTTGAAGAAGCTGAGCATGAACTCGAATCCTACAGTGGGCAAGAAACGGTGTCTCAAATGGGCCCTTTCCAAGTCATCAAAGAAGAAAGTGGTTGCGGCAGTGGAGACTGTGGAAGCGAAACGAAGAGCAGCCATGGACACGAAACATCCGGTGGTTGTGGAAGTGGAGGATGTGGCAGCAGTGAAACTAAAACAGAAAATAGCGGTGGATGCTGTGGTGGAGAAAGCACGAGCGCTCCCGTGCTCAGTAAAGTTACTGCGCAAACAACACTACGAGAAGCTGGACAGAATCCTCTTGCCTTAGAGATCATGCTCAAAAGTGGACTACCCTTTGGATGTGGGATGAAACATTTAAGCATCCAAGAAGCAGGAAAATCTTCTGGATTGGGTGCTCCTAAAATAAAAAAAATTGTGGATGAGATTAATCAGAAAATAGGAAATAAAACTACTAAAAATGAAAATAAGTTCAGAGCGCCTGCGGGCGGAAAAACGACTGGGAAAAAGGCTGGAACGAAAAAAGGTAAAAAATGAAACAAAAAAGCGTATTCCTAGACATTGACCGAGACCGATTCGATCACGCAGACCCTGAAAATAACATCCTCGATGCAGGAGTTGGCCTTACTGAAGAGATTGTTCGCATGATCTCTAAAGAGAAGAAAGAGCCTGAATGGATGCTTCAAAAACGACTCCAAGGCTATGCGCTATGGAAAAGTAGACCCATGCCCACTTGGGGACCCAATTTAGATAAACTGGATGTGGACAAGATACGATACTACGTCAAACCCGACGCTAAACCCAGCCAAAAATGGGAAGATGTCCCCGCTGACATGAAGAAAACGTTTGAACGCATCGGCATCCCTGAAGCTGAACAAAAGTTTCTAGCAGGAGTTGGAGCACAATATGATTCTGAAGTTGTTTATCACAAATTAAAAAAAGAATGGGAAGACAAAGGCGTCTTGTTTGAAGACATGGATGTTGCCCTCCAAAAATACCCTGACCTGGTCAAAAAGTACTTCATGACTCAATGTGTACCCATCACAACCCATAAGTTTATTCATTTACACGCAGCTGTTTGGAGTGGTGGAACGTTTATTTACATTCCTGCGGGTGTGAAGTTGAGCATGCCCTTACAAGCCTATTTTAGAATGAACGCCAAAAAGGGCGGACAATTTGAACACACCTTAATTATTGTTGATAAAGATGCTGAACTGCACTACATCGAGGGATGCTCAGCCCCCCAATACAGCGACATGAGCTTACACGCCGGTTGCGTGGAAATCTTTGTTATGGATGGCGCGCGCTGCCGATACAGCTCTGTAGAAAACTGGAGCCGAAATACCTACAATCTGAATACGAAACGAGCGATTGTTGCTCAAGATGGCATCATTGAATGGGTCGGCGGAAACTTAGGAAGTGGCATTACCATGCTCTATCCCTGCAGTATCCTTAAAGGAGATAATTCTAAGAGCGATCATTTAGGTATTGCCTTTGCCAACACCGGACAAGACCAAGACGTTGGAAGCAAAGTCATCCACATCGGGCGCAATACCAGCAGCACGATCCGAAGCAAAAGCATCAGCAAAGGTGGAGGCATCAACACCTTTAGAGGATTAGTCACCATCAAAAAGGGAGCGAGCGGATCTAAATCCCATATGCAATGTGATGGCCTCATCTTTGGATCCGGCAGTGTCAACAATACCATCCCTAGCCTGAATATTGATGAGGAAGACTGCAACTGCGGACATGAAGCCACTGTTGGACGGATCAGTGAAGAACACATCTTCTACTTGATGAGCCGCGGCTTGAATGAAGAAGAAGCTAAGCAGTTGATTGTCGGCGGGTTTATTGAACCCATTGTCAAAGAACTACCCCTGGAATATGCTGTTGAACTCAACAAACTCATCGCCATGGAAATGGAAGACGGCAACGGGTGAAGCTTCATGACCCTTGACTCAAAAAAGATTTCTAAAGATTTCCCTATTCTTAAAATCAAAGTACATGGCAAACCCTTTGTCTACCTTGACAGTGCAGCTACCAGCCAAAAACCAAAAGTAGTCATTGAAGCCATCAGCCGATACTATAAAGAGTATAATGCCAATGTCCATCGAGGTTTGTATAAAATTAGCGAACAAGCCACACACGAATATGAAAAAGCCCATGAAACCGTTGCTCGGTTTATTAATGCACACATGGAAGAAGTGGTCTTTACTCGAAATACAACTGAAAGCATCAACCTTCTTGCCCACCAGTTACTCCCTAACTTTCCGCCGGGAAGTGAAATCATCCTTACCCCGATGGAGCACCACAGCAATTTAGTGCCCTGGATTACGCTTGCCAAAAGGTACCACCAGGTTGTTCGATACATTCCTTTACACCCTGATGGAACCCTTGACTTGACCACGTATCAACACATGCTTGGACCCAAAACCAAGATTGTTGCCCTCACTCATGCCAGCAATGTACTGGGTACGGTTAATCCTGTTGAAGAGATCACTCAATGGGCTCACCAACACGGCGCTCTTGTTATTGTTGATGCCGCCCAAAGTGTACCCCACATGCCTGTTGATGTTCAAAAGATGGATTGTGACTTTATGGCCTTTAGCAGCCACAAGATGCTTGGACCTACAGGTATCGGCGTTTTATACGGCAAGAAAGAACTCCTTGAGAAGATGGAACCGTTTCTTTATGGAGGGGGCATGATCCGTGAAGTTACTTATGAAAATGCAACGTGGAATGAGCTACCCTGGAAGTTTGAAGCTGGAACCCCCAACATTGCAGATGGAATCGCCTTTGGAGAAGCCATTCGGTATTTACAAAAAATCGGCATGAGCAAAATTCAAAAACACGAACAAGAACTTACTAAATATGCCATGCAAAAACTCGGCAAGATAGCTGGAATCACTGTTTATGGCCCCGATGCATCCAAACGAATTGGGGTCATTAGCTTTAATTTATCCGGGACACACCCTCATGATATTGCCACGTTAATGGATAAACAAGGCATTGCCATTCGAGCAGGCCATCATTGTACCATGCCTTTGCATAAAAGCTTAGGCATGCAAAGCACCTGCCGGGTTAGCTTTTACTTATATAATACAACCAAAGAGGTTGATGCTTTATGTGAAGCACTCGAAAAAGTACGAAAGGTATTTGCTCGAGAAGAAAGCTGGTAAAAGGCGAATGAATATGAGATACCCCACTGGAGAAGATCCCCTTGCTGATGCGGATGAGATGTACCGGGAACACATCTTGGACCATTATCAAAGCCCACGGCATGCCGGACGGATTGCGAAACCTGATTTGTATCATAAGGAGTTGAACCCTAGCTGTGGGGATGAGATTGAATTGAGCGTACGACTTGACAAAGATAAAATCGCTGAAGCGAAGTTCGCTGGACACGGATGTGCTATTAGCCAAGCAGCGGCTAGCTTACTTATGGAAAAGGTACAAGGCATGAAATTAAAAGAAGCTGCAAAGATTACTAAAGAAGACATGCTTGAGTTACTTGCTATTCCTATTGGCATTGTGCGCATGAAATGTGCATTGTTGACTTTGCGGACGTTGGAGAGAGCTATTTTGCAGCATGCTCAGCGACATAAGTCGCTGGCATCATCAGAAACGCACGTTTCTGAGATGAAGTTAAAGGAGGCCACTTATGAAAGGACTTGAAGTGAAAGGATTGAAAGTAAGCGTCGACGGTAAAATGATCCTGAATGGAATTGACTTAACTGTGAAACAAGGTGAAGTTATCGCACTCATGGGACGGAATGGTTCGGGGAAGAGCACCCTTGCTAATACCCTCATGGGACACCCCAAATATAAAGTAGAAGAAGGAAGTGTTAAACTAAACGGCGAAGATATTTTGATCTTACCAGCCTATGAACGAAGCAAAAAAGGACTGTTTTTATCCTTTCAATACCCCGCTGAGATCCAAGGCGTTACCTTGAGTAACTTTTTACGTGCTACGATGAACGCTCGACGCAAAGAAAAGATACCTGTCCTAGAATTTGTTAAATTATTGAAAAAGAAAATGGCTGAACTCAGCATTGATCCTAAATTTGCTTCTCGGTACCTGAACCATGGGTTTTCAGGTGGAGAGAAGAAGAGAAGCGAGATCTTGCAACTTGCGCTCTTGCAACCGAAGATTGCTGTGCTGGATGAGACGGATTCAGGGCTGGATATTGATGCGTTAAAGACGGTTGCGATGGGTGTGAAGAAGTTGGTTTCTCCAAAGATGGGCGTTCTGATTATTACGCACTATCAACGAATCTTGAATTACTTGAAGCCTGATAAGGTCCATGTCATGATGGATGGCAAGATTGTGAAGTCCGGCGGGAAAGAATTGGTGAAGTTACTTGAGAAGAAGGGGTATGAAGGGATTGGGAAGTGAAAGTTTAGTTTCGTGACTTGATTGTACGAGTTTTTTCTAATTTTTCTCTGTATTTTATTTTAGAATATCGTATATATAAATAAGATTCCCACAGCAAATTCAATATTTTTTCTATTTTAATCTTCTCATCCTTGTGCATCTTATTTTTATAGTCTACTATTTGAAATTTCCACGGCAGATATTTGCAATCTTTATTCAATATAGGGTTACCATTTATTGTCGCACGACAGAAATCCTTCTTAACATCAGAAAAGTGAGTGCCTGATCCGACGCCAGGTATATACTTATGAGCGAAACTTATATTCTCACCTTTTTGAAGCGCCAAAACGTCCAGACGCGGCGTGGGTATTGGCTTCAGCCTTTTTCTCTTCTGATCAGAATCTTTAATTGGCCATTGAATATCATTAGCTTCTATTACTCTCTCATCGTTAATCAATTCTACCAATCTGTATGGCATTTCTGATGATAGATACCTGTCAAAGACAAGACTTAGTAAAGGAGATACTACTATGAAGGCTCCCACCAATATCATAAGAACTATGACTGTAAAACCCATCCACTCACCCTTAAGTCCAACCCAATGCAGTAGATAAACTAAGCAGATCAGGATCAGGAATCCAATAATCAAAGAACCGTAAAACATAACCAGCACAGGATCAATTTTTTTTGATTTTAGGTAAATTGATATTTTATTGATGAACAGAAAAAGATCAATGTTCATATTATATTCAAAGAAATACTCCCTATATTCTATCAGAGGTATTTTGTAAGTAAGGTAAGTACCCATATAGTTAAGAGAATTAATCTAGCTTTAAAATCTTCTCTTCGGACCCTTCCGAAACTCGGTTCGGAAGTTACGTTAATATTACTACTTGCTTTTTGTGCCTTTCGACGGAGGTGTTCATAATGAACCCAAAAAATCAAATAAACCAAAAGAATCAACTGGAATGCCCCTTTTGCGGGAACAAATCGGTAAATGGTGAAGAGTTTGAGAAGAGAACAGGTATGGAAATAGAGAAGGTAATTCACTGGAATGGTGAGGCCAAGATTGTTCTCCAACTTGGAGCGAAGATATATGCGGCTCAAGAGCGTAATGGAGAAGACACCCTCGATAAGGAACGTCTTTTCCAGTTGTTTGAAGAAGAACAAAAGGAGCTTGAAGAGGCAAAAAAGAACATAGCCAAAGAGCAGAAGGAGCGATTTGAAGAACTAAGCAAAAAAGAACTAGACTTAGAGCAAAAACGTAAAGAACTAGAAAAAAGCCGAGAGGAACTTCAAACCCATAAACAGGAACAAATCGAGAGCTTTATGGAAGAAAAAGAAAAGCTCCACCAGGAAAAAGAAGAGCTTCTCAAATCCAAAGCTGAGCTCATTCCTAAGGAAGTAAAAGAACTCCTTGAAAAACAGTTCGCACGACAGGATGGTCTTTTTAACAAGCTAATCCATAACCCTAAAGCAGCTGGTAATTGGGAGGAAACTCAGGTTCTTAGACGGCTAAAAGCACAAGGTAAGCCAGACGAGTTTGAGCACCTTGGAGGCCCTAACCAGGAAGACTTACTTGTTAAAGTTGTAGAAGACGGGAAACAGGTCGGCAAGATACGCATTGATTGTAAACGAGTAGAAGAATGGAAGAAAGAATATATCCCCCAAATGCAGAGATACATCCGGAAAGAGGGGGTTGAATTTGCCATAATCTCTACCAAAACAATGCCCAAAGAAGCCGCCGGTTCCGATTTCCACACCACCCAAGACATCTTAATTGTAAACGAAAACTTTGTGGAAGTCGCCTACTTAGCATTTAGATATCTTTTGATAAAGAACCATGCTTGTAAGGCAGATTATCAGACGCAAGTCAACTTGTTTAAGCAGAAAAAAACGATGCTTGACAAAGTTAAAGACGTATTAGATAACACCGACTTTAAGAAGCATCTGAGTCAAATAAACAAAGAAATCGAAAAAAGCAACGCAACTGTTGACAAGCTAGAAAAAAATGTCAAGAGTAACTGCGCTAATCTCAAAAAGAGTAACGGCCTCATTAGTCAAGATGTCGATTTGGCATTGGAAAAGGACCAAAAACTACAAAAGGTGCTTTCAAGCACCTAATTTTTTCTTTTTTATCTCAACTTCTTTCGTAAACTATACAGGCGTTTCAAATACTCTTCATAGACGCCTTTGTGCTTGCCGATGGTTAAAAGCCAGATGATGTTGCCTTCGATGTAATAGATTAAGCGAATGTTCTCGGTGATGGGCTCTCGATAGCAGTTCGCCCCGCCTGCCAGATGCTTCTGCCGCAATGGATTTTCTTTAATCTTTACCTTCTTTTTATAGAAAATTTCTAGTTCTTTTCTTTCAAGTTTATCTAAATCCTTCCAGAAAATGGGATGCTCTTTAATGATCCAATCTGTCAATTTTTACCCCCCTTTTTCTAAGGTAGTCATCCAATTCTTTTTCCGACCTACCTATAGAGGGGTCTGCTTTGATCTCTGCTAATCTCTTTTTAGCTACTTTGTCTTGATCTATAAGAGAAGCCACATCTTCTATCAACACTTCTACATCGGTTAATACCTTACGCAACTTCTCCTCTGGCAAAACAACGTCAGTCATAACCCCTCTTAAGCTAAGATTCTTAATAAAACTTGTTCTTTTCAGCATTTAGGATATTCAAAACAGGTTCTTAAAAAAGCTATCCATCAAAAAACCGAAAGATTTTCGGTCGATCCGAAAATGCAAATTCGTCCTTTTTCCTACACCTAAACTTTATATAGTTGAAGCTCTTAACCTACCTCATGAAGAAGAAAAGACTCACAACCGAAGAAGTATTGATCGAACTCTGGGATAATAAATATGATGAAGTTTGGAATAAACTATAAGCAGAGAGACATTGTTCTTATCCCTTTTCCCTATTCTGATCTGTCCACGTCAAAACAAAGACCTGCTGTTGTTCTCTCTGGAAAGTCGATCGGACAAGATCTTGTCTGCTGTGCTATTACCACAAACCCTCAAGATCGTTCTTATTCCTTATCGATTGACACAGCTGACCTGGAAGAAGGTTTTCTATATTATCCAAGCAAAATAAAGCCAATGAAGCTATTTGCTATCCATAAAAATAAGATTTTGAAGAAGTTAGGACGCCTTAACCTTGAAAAAAGCCAAGAAATTGTAAGTCAGATCACAGAAGTTATTCGTATAAATTAAGCAGCCTTATCGTCGAGAAAATCAAAAGACTTAAAAAGCCTAAACTCTTAATACCTATTCATGACTGAAGAAAAACCGCAAGAAAACGCCCCTGTACTCGAACCCGTACCGGGCTATGATGAAGATGAATTTGGTGAGAAGAAAAACCAGAAAGCCAAGGGAAGCTATTCCGTTTACAAACGAGGAGGCGGACGCAGGAGCGCGAAATAACATGGTAAAAACTGCCTTAATGCTCCTTGCTCCCACGAACTTTCGAGATGAAGAGTATTATGAAACGAGAGAAGTGCTTGAAAAGAAAAAAATCAAAGTCACCACAACCAGCATTAGCCAAATTGCTGAGAGCAAACAAGGCAGGCATGAAGAAGTGGACCTTATTATCCATGAACTTGAAGATCTGTATGATGTTTTGGTCTTAGTTGGAGGTGGCGGAAGCCGAGAGTACTATGAAGATCAAGACGTTCTTGAACTCGCTAAGAGGTATGTGGCTGAGAAAAAGATTGTGGCAGCCATCTGTGCTGCACCGGGAATCCTTGCCCATGCCGGCCTACTGGAAGGGAAAAAGGCCACTTCTACTGAGGATGACCAACCCTTACTTGAGAGCAAGGGCGCAAAGTTGGTGCAGGAAGATGTTGTAATTGATGGGAATATTATTACTGCTAATGGACCCCCTGCTTCTAAGGCATTTGCGGAAGCGATTGCGAAAAAGCTCAAAGCCTGATTGCCTTTTTTAATGTTAAAATAATTCCTTATTAAAGATGGCTAATTCTTTTTCTAACTGTTCAGGATAATATATCCTAAACTCCCCTTCCTTAAATGAAAACTTACAGTTTAATTCTTTAACATTAACCATATAATGGAGAGTGTCCTCATCAAAGAAAGTTACTAACTTATCCTTTAATTTTTTTACTGGGACCTCACTTAACACTTCATCTACTTCTGAATTACAATACTCTAATGTTGTCGATTTAACATTATTTCTCCCCAAAAAAGAGACTATTTTATCTGCTACTAGGCCCATATCAAATGTATCAAATTTTAGCTCTTTCATGATTATGTTTAGAAAGAGTTCCTTTTATACATTACGATCGGAACCTTTAAATATTTAAACGTATTTACGTTTTTTTATGGTAAGTGTCACGTTGTCGGTACCGCCTGAAGTCAAGAAGAAGATGGAGAAGTATGACGAGATCAACTGGTCGGGCTATGTACGAAAGGCTATCCTTGAAAAGACCCAACAACTGGACTGGAAAGAAAAAATACGACAACAACTCAAAGAAGAAGAACCCTTTGTGAATTGGGCTGTACAAACCCTTGGAGAATCCAGGAAAAAGAGGCTTAAAGAGCTAAGAAAAAAAGGCCTACTTCCATGAGACTTGTCATTGATGCCAATGTCTTATTTACTTATTTCTGGCCTGGCTCCGCTTTACAGCAACTGCTTTCCCGAGAAATTCATTTATATTCCCCAGATTTTTCCCTTCTAGAAATAAAGGAGCACAAAAAAGATATTATACAAAGAACCAGAAATACAGCCAAAACTTTTCAGAAACTCATAGAAGAAATGAAGCTAGAAATCAAATTTATCCCTTCTTCCTCTTATGAGCCTTATATGACTCAAGTTTATACTTTGATTCGGAATTTTCCTCTCCCAGAACAAGACAAATTTCTGAAAGACGCTGACTACTTAGCCCTTGCCTTGCAGCAGAAATGCCCCCTCTGGACAAATGATCTTTTCCTCAAAAAACAAAAAGGAGTTGAGATAAAAACAACACAAGATATCTTGGAGGTATTATGAAATTCACCCAACTCCTCTTCGGCCCGGCTGGCATCCCTCACTCTACACTGAAACCTGTAAATAGTGAGAATGGTGTTAAGACAGTGCGAAAACTTGGGTTGGATGCTATGGAGTTTAGCTTTGGATCAGGCGTTTATTTGAAAGAAGAAACGTGTGCAAACATAAAAGATACTGCTAAGAAAAATGAGGTTGTGTTAAGTGCACATGGCCCCTATTACATCAATTTCAATGCCGTGGAAGATAAGAAGCTGTATGCCAGCCACGGCTACATTCACAAGGCTGCCAAGATTTTGAATCTTTGTGGGGGGCATTCCGTCGCATTTCACGCTGCCTACTACATGAAGATGCCTTCGGCTACTGTTTATAACAACGTGAAGAAACAGTTGAAAGAACTGGTGAAGAAACTGAAGGATGATGACAATAAGGTACTGTTAAGGCCTGAACTGACTGGGAAACCCACACAATGGGGGGATTTGAATGAGATCATTCAGATTAGCCAAGACCTAGATCAAGTATTGCCTTGTATTGACTTTGGACATTTACATGCACGAGAAGGGAAATATAATACGTACGAAGAGATACGAAGCGCCCTTGCGGCGCTGGAAAAAGGACTTGGACGGGAGATTCTTGATAATATGCATATTCAGATTGCTGGGATTGAATACACGGAGAAAGGAGAGCGCAGACACTTGAATCTAGATGATTCTGGATCTGACTTAAACTATCAGGACATTGTCAAGGTATGGAAGGAGTTCAAGATTAAAGGGGTTGTCATTACGGAGACGCCTAACCAGGAAGACGATGCGCTGAAATTGAAGAAGATGTGGGAGAAAAGGTAATTAAGTCGTAGTCGTTTTCTCCAAGAATGGCATCAACTTACGCTGGGCGTATCTTAGATGCTGCTCGAATGTCTGGCGCGAAATCTTCATTTGCTTACCTAATGTTTCTAAATCTGTCTTTCTAGGAATCTCATAATAACCTTCTCTCACCGCTAATTGGAGAGCTTCCTTCTGTCTAAGACTTAATTTTGGTAAAGGTCTTGATAGGAAAAAGTCTGCATGATACTTCCTATCTATGCTAATCAACTTAAATTCAAAATGAGCTTTGACCGCCTTAAGACACCTTACCAAAGGCTCTTTTTTCCAGGAACCCAGCTCAAATTGCTCCCAACCCGTTTCAAAAATCATGATAGGCTTTATATAGAATATTTCCGGATTGACCAAGTGACGATACCAGCTTCTTCTCAAACTATCTTTATAGGTTATAAATAAAAGATCCCCATTGATTTCCATCCGGTGCAATCGTTTCTCTTTCTTTAGATCTTTTATAAGCCTCTTTTTGTTCTCTTCTAAACCTATTATGATATTGAGCAGCGTGAAAACGATTTTATTCCCTTCTTTATGCAGGTTTATTGGATAAACATATACCAGGCACTTGAATTTTTTTGTTCTAACGCCCATGATGCAATCGGCATGACGCATCTGGAACTTGGCGACCCACATACTTGTCTAGAGTGAGAACTGCTTTTTAAATTATGTGGGTGATACCAGCATATGCTGGCATAAAGTAAAAGAAGAGAGATCTTATCCTCTAGTACATGAATAGGCACTTCCTCTCTCTTGTCCTTGTATTTCTGCTCATTGCCTGTACATCCACTCAAAATGCCCAACCCATCAAAATCGGTGTGTTGGGGGATCTTACTGGAGACTATGTTTCTTTTATGCGAGGCGTTCCAAGAGGAGCTGAACTTGCCGTAGAAGACGCTAAAAACCTTGTGAACAGACCTATTCAGCTTGTCATTGAAGACCAAAGATCCTGCCAACTTAAAGAAACCGTAACGATCATGAACAAGCTCACCAGCATTGACCATGTTGACTTCGTCCTTGGAGGAAGCTGTAGCAGCAGTACTCTTGCTGCGGCACCCATTGCGGAAAGCACTCACACACCGATTATTTCTCCTGTATCTTCTGCTCCGAGTGTCTCTAAATCAGGAGACTACATCTTTCGAACCTATATCAGTGATGGAAGTCGAGCCCTTGCTGCTTCGGAATTAACCTACAAACTCGGCAAAAGAAAAATGGCGACACTCGTTGACATTAGTAATGATGCCTTTATTGAAATCGTCAAAGGCGCTAAATTTAGGTTTCAAGAATTAGGAGGAGTCGTTGTGGCTGAAGAAGAAAGTGATAATGTAGCAGGCGATTTCAGAACCCAACTCACCAAGATCAAAGTAGCAGACCCTGATGTATTGTTCCTGACTACTGGACCCCAACAGATAGGGCATGTAGCTAAAGAAGCCAAGGAACTGGGACTCCATGTCCAATTCATCGTCCCCCTTGAAACGGCTGAAGATCAACAAGTTATTGATATGGCTGGAAGCGCTGTTGAAGGACTCCTCTATGTCATGCCTGGAAACCCACCTGACAGTCCCAAATACCAGGAATTACAGCGAAGATACAAAGAAAGGTACAAAGAAGAGGCCATGCCCAGCTATGTAACTGAGGCATACGATGCCGTCATGCTCGGCATCTTAGCCTTGAAAGAAAGTGATGGCAGCCGTGAATCCATCAAAGACAAACTCTACGAAGTCAGCAAGACCTATGAAGGAGTGTCTGGAAATGTTGCTTTTGATGCCAATGGCGATGTGAGTAAACCTGTCATGTACAAACAAATCAAGAACGGAAAGTTTGTGGTTTATACTCCTTAAATGCTCTTTTTAAGCTTGGATGTTTATAAATAAACAACTCCTCCTTGAAGCTATGGTGTCTCCTCAACCAGCTGTTTCGGTCTCCTTACATGATCTTATCGGCCTTAATGCTTACACGAAACTTGTTATCCCCCTTGTTGTAGACAGATTAGGTGCCTGGGAGCAAAACAAATCCATTACACCTCAAGAAAAAAAAGTCCTTGAAGAACTGCTTGCTAGCCGAGGAAGCCGTGCCTTGCATGAACAAACTTTCAAAGTTTACCCTTATGGGCGTACTTCTCGTGAAGGTGGGCATGTTCTTCTTACCCACTTCCGACTAACCCCCAAACATACCCCAAGGTATCATCTGAAAATTCATGCCACTCGAAGAGACTTTAATGAAACCTTACAACTCACCAGCTTTCTTGCAAGAGCCTCTGATTTTATACACCCAGTACATGTTCATCGCAGGGCAAAACTCATGGCGTATGACCTTAGCCCTGGAAAGACCTTGGATGAAATTCTAGAACAAGAAAAAGATCCTGATCAAAAAGAAAAACTCCTCACTGAAGTGATGGGACTTTATTTCAATGTTGCTCGATATGATACTCGACAAATCCGATTCTCTTCACCCGACTTTATTCCCAGACCTCTTGAACCCCACCCTAAGTTCTTAACCGACCATTTCTTACAGAGACACGATCGATCCCTGCGAGCAACCTCCACCCAAGACCTTTTAACAGGATTCCGAGAACTAGGGGATTATCTAGACTCCCTCCCACGCGTATTCTGCCTCAATGACTTACACGGAGGGAATGTTCTTGTAGAAAGGTTTCTAAAATATATTGATCTTTCCGCCCGATGTGCCCACCTCGGCCATGGACTTGTTAAGGTACTCAGTCATCCTTCCATCACCCCTGATTTAGAAATGAAGCTTTTACAAAAGGCCAAAGAACTTGCTCAAGACTTACCCAGCCATGAAGAACTTGAAAAGTCTTATTACTTAAGCCAGATTGTCGATGATGTTTTAGCCATGCAACGGTATTTAGAACGAGCCAAAACAGACAAAGAAGAAAGAGAAAGCTGGAAACAACAAGCCCTGGTGGCTTACAACCTAGCCTTACGACGAATTGAAACGGCACAACAAAAAGGATACTTAAACGGAAAATTGAATGAAAAACTAAATGAGTTTGTAGTTGAACACAAAATGGACGTTCATAACGTGGAGGATGAAGAACTTGCTCAAATCAGAGAACACCATCACCACCCCTACGGAAGCGTTGCTATGGCCATGCAAGAAACCAAAGGAAATAACGAACCTTCTGCTAAATCCATTCGCTGGGGCATACGAAAACCTGTCTGGATGCGACGAGTGATGTGGGGGGCTATTACTGCGCTTGGTCTTGGACTTACCGGATTCGGAGGATACCAAGTTTATCAACGCCAAAAAGACCGAGAGCAAATTACCCAGCAAGTTAAAGTAGAGCTCGAGCGAGGGAACACACAGAAACTTGTTGAAGAACTCTTTCAAAGCGACTTTTGCTCTGGGTTTAATACTCTGGTAGAAGCTAAACTCAACGGAGGCATTCTGCAAAGCGATTTTATAACCCGAGACCCCCTGCACCCATTAGACCCCCACAATAAAGATCGTACGCTTGTTGAAACTGTAGCGGAAAAAAACAACTTACCTCTAAAATTCATCCAAGTTATGTACGATACAAATAACGCTTTTTGCAATAACGACAATAAAGGATTTTCTAACTCCGGCCTTAATTTACTTGATCCCTCTTTTCTTTATACCCAAACAGCTAAAGACCCACCTGCAAACTTGGAAGCAGGGACTAAGCGCCTTTCCCAATTATTTGATAAATACCATGTAGACCGAGCGGCCCTGTACCGACTCATTCAATCTGGCTTTAGTAGGTTTGACCCTGAAAAATACCCTCTTGGAGTCAAATCTGCGCTTGTTGAGTTTTATGGCTACCGAAAGGGAGTCATTTCCACCAATACCCCCGATCAACTCTGGGAAGAAGAGAAAAGAGAATGGTACAGACCTGAACTTAAAGGACCGCCTAAACCTCTTCGAGAGATTGTTTACGGCGTTCTAAGAGGTGGACCGGAAGGGGATGACATGGGCGCTGGAGTCACCTATTTACTTTCTCCACCAAAAGAATTCAGCATCGAAGACTAATTCAATGTCAATGTATGACCCATCATTCGGACGAGGTCTTCCAGGATGATTTCTAGACGGAGAAGAACTTCCACCTCTAAGGTATTTTTTGATCTGCTTTTTAGACTATGGAGCTGAACGGCTATCTTATCTCGCTCTTTTGCTAAGGCGACTGCTTTATCCTTGGAATAACAAAAGAAAAAGGATTGGAAGGACTTAAACCAACTCAGCAGAGAGCGATAAACCTTAAGGAGATCGTTGGAGAACTTGAACTTGCTTTCGGAAACCAACTTTAGAAAAGCTTTATCATCATCCCCTAACTTCTCTGCCAAGTCTACGATGCAATACAAGGCTGGAGCGCTGAGTTTTTTGTTTAATAGACGAAAGGCATAGTCTGTGAATTTGTTGATGTTTGATTCGATGTCAGCAATGATTTCCAATTGGGTTTCACCTTTTTCCAACGCCGAAAGGCTTTCCTCGATCATGTTGGTGATGAGTAGAAAAATGCGCTTGAGAACTTCATTGATATCTTGCTCGGAACTACCCAGATCTTTGATGAGACAGAAATCACTTCCTTGATGCATGATCGTGACGCCCAAAAGCTCGTTGACTCTTGTTTGGATGGTTTTGGCTTTTTCTCTTGAATTGAACTTGACTTCGATCTCATCACATCCTTTATAATATTGGGCGACTAGGAGGCGCTTCATTAATAGATCAATGTTTCTTACGTCCAAGGTAACCTTCTCTACTTGGTGCGAGAATTCGGGGGCAAGGATTAAGTGAAGACCTTGTTCTTGGACTTCGATCTCATCTCCTGCTTGTAGATGGAGTTTTTTTGCCCAATTTGAAGGCAGACTGGTGACCAAGGTAGATGTGCCCAACTTGATGATCTTACGCTTCATAGGAATTAAGAGGATGGTTTTATATATAAAACTTTCTATAATATATATTTATATATCTATATATAAGTAAGAAGCGTTAAGTATATATATCTGTGCTGGGTTCGAAGCGGAATGAACAAAACCCTCCTTTTACTGCTAACCCTTAGTTTCCTCATCACAGCATGTGGACCGAACGCCCAAACGCAGGATACGATCAAGTTCGGAGCCGTACTGCCCCTAACTGGGAGCAATGCTTTCTATGGCAACTATGCTAAAGCAGGCATCACCCTTGCTACAGAAGACATCAACCAAGCAGGAGGCATTAATGGGAAAAGACTTGAAATCGTCATTGAAGACAGCGGAGGAGATAAAGCTCGCGCCAATCTTGCTGTACAGAAACTCATTGACACCGATCAGGTACAAGGGCTCTTTACTGTAACGACTCCCATGAGCGGAGTTCTAGCCCCTGTTGCGGAAAGCAGCCATATCCCTCTTGTATACAATAGCGCGACCATCAGCTTTGCAGAAGGTAAACGGTATGTGTTCAAAGACTATTCTGATGCCGCTGCACTGTGTGAAATGCTGATGAAACAAGCCTTGAAAGACGGACACACAAAAATAGCCTTACTTGGAATGAACGGTGAATTCAGCTTGCTTTGCAAACAAGGAGCAGAAAGAATTGCACCACTTCTATTATCTGAACTTTACGATCCTGGCGAAACCGACTTTAGAACCCCCTTTGTTAAGATCACCGCTTCTGGCGCTACAGCCCTTGTTATCAGTACCTTTCCTAGTGACTGCCCCAATATAATCGGGCAAATGCAAGAAATCAACTTCAAACCCCAACTCTACCTACCGTTTCTGCAACTTGCCTGTGGCAGCAAAGACAACACAAAAAAATATCCCTCTGCCCTTACCAATGCCTATGGTGCAGACATCGCCCTTATGGAAGACAGCCAAGATCCTGACTTTGTGACTCTCAAGAAACGGCTTGAAGAAAGAAGCTGGACCACTCAAATGGTTGGAAGCGCCATGCATTATGATGACACCATGCTACTTGCTAACGCCTGGCAAGGATGCAACGGTGCCGACTGTGTTGCAGACAACCTTCGCAAAGTTATTAATTATAAAGGCCCCAGTGGAACCCTTAGTTATAACGGGGGACAGATCATCCAACGCAAATATGCCCTGACCCATTTTGAAGACGGAAAATGGACGGTTGTATCATGAACAAAAGTTGGATGGCTTTCTTTTTCATTGTTTTACTAACTGCCTGTGGACAGACGGGCAGTAAGGATGTGATCAAATTAGGCATTGTAGCTCCCTTAACTGGAGGCAATGCTTGGATCGGACAAGACAATTCTCTTGCTGTGCAAATGGCTGTGCAACATATTAATGATGCGGGAGGAATTAACGGCAAGAAAATTGAAGTTATTATTGAAGACGCCGATACCTCTCAGAAAAGCAGCACGGCTACCAATAAATTAGTTGCTTTAGATGAAGTGGATGTCTTATATGCCATTACCACACCTGTTGTGGCAGCGGCTGCCCCCATTGCGGATCAGAACAAGATTGTTTTGTTTGGATTCACTGCGGTAAATACCTATGCTAAGAAAGGTAACTATGTGTTCACTGATTTGAGAGATATTCAAAAAGAATGCGGATTGCTTAGCAAAGCAGCTGAGGCTCAAGGCGACACTCAACTTGCTTTCCTGGGAAATGATGCGGACTTTAGCGACGAATGTCTGGGAGTACTTCAACAAAATCCTGCCTTAACGATTGTTGCCAATGAGCGGCACCTCAGCAATGATCCTGATGTGCGAACGACTATTATTAAAATCAAAGAGGCTAACCCCCAAGCTCTTGTTCTTATCTGTTGGACCCCTGACTGTAACCTTATCTACAAACAGATGATTGAACTTGGCATACATTACAAACTGTACTTACCCATTGCCTTGCCTCTTCCCGCCAGCAAGAAATCCCTTGAAGGATTGGACAGAGAGGTTATTTTGAGAGATGCTGTTGGAGCCGATACGGCTCTTGATCCAGCGAATCCAACCGAAGGACTTAAACGATTCTTGGACGATTACAATGCTTTCACGAATGGCAAAGAACTGGTTTCTCCCCCTGACGCAGCCTTTGCAGCAGATAACATCATGATGCTGGCAAATGCCATGAAACGGTGCCCCGATTTGAATAGTGATTGTGTGCGAGACCAATTGGCACAAACCGATTATACAGGCTATGGTGGGCGTGTGGCTTATAACGGAAAGCACTGGGCGAGCCGCGATGTACGTGCGATCCAGTATAAAGAGGGGAAATGGACGGAATTGAAATGAATGATAGAAAGGTTTATATATCAAATGATATCTTCTATGTATCAATTGCTCTAAAAAAACATGCAAAAACTCCAACAAAAAAGATACCCCAACCTCCTCACCATTCTCATGGTAGAAGAATACCTACAAAAATATCGAGACCTTCCCCTTCCGTTATCCGAACTACGACAACAACTCCCCAAACAAGTCATGCACAACACCCTCAAAATTATTCTGGAATACTTGTGGAAGAGCGGAAAAATCCTCTATGGCCCGAAGGGCATCCAATGGATTTACGCCGAACCCGAACATATTCGGCAAATGATGAAAAATACACTGGAAGTTACGTAAGATTTCCGGATTTTGATCCGAAAGCCATTTATAACTTAGCTCGCTCAACCCTTGATGTATTTTGGAAAAAAAGTTCGAATCCTACTCAAAGGACAAGCCAAAGAACGATACCTCACGTTGAAGGAGAGAAACGACAAAGAATCCCAAAGCATCCTCAACTCCTTCTACCACACCAAAAACATCCTCCTAGAACACCCACAACACGGAGACCCCATCCGCAAAGAGTTGATCCCTGTTTCCCTCAAAAGAGCAGACATCTGCAATTTGTATCGGATCGAGCTACCCGGCTACTGGCGGATGCTTTATACGATCGAAAGCGATGCAACCACTCTTTACATTTTTATCCTCAACCTTATGAATCACAAAGAATACAACCAGCTGTTCGGATACAAATAAGAGGAACCCATGAACCCTTATAGTTATAAATACCCTGCTGCTCTGCGGCTTATGAGCGAACCCTTAGAGGGGATTGTGAAACACTCCCCCTTACAAAATGAGCTTAGAAGGATTGCTGCCGATGGCTTAGCCTCTGCCCTTTACGCAGAAACCCTCGCCTTTGGCCGAGAATGCCTTTACTCCTCCTTGCGAGAAGGCTTCAACTGGGAACAGGTCATGCACTCCCGACAATGGGGAGTACCCACTAGCTTAATATTTGGAGGACTATTTTTTGGCCACTATCGCAACTTGATCTGGAAAAAGGCCAAAACCCATGAGAACAGCAGCCACTTGCGAAAAGGCCTTACTGACTTTACCGCTAACACCACCTTCTGGGCACCTGTTTATTCTTTCATCTTGCACAAGGCAGGTACTGAAAACACCGATATTGCCCTACTAGCCACCCTAACCCCCATCTTAGAACCCCTCTTATTCGCCCGCCCTTACGGATGGGTCATGGACCAATTCCGCAAACGGTTTGGATACACTCGCTCGTACCCGATTAGTCCTCCTGCAGAAAAAACATAAATACTACCTCAAAGGTATTATATATAGGTGTAAGGTCTATCAAAATAATCCAAAGCGAAGAAGTGGAGAAACGAAGGAATAATATGAACAAGGCACTTATTGGATTGATTGGTGTATTACTCTTATTAGTTGCCTGCGGACAACAACCTGGCAGCAGTGCCAAAGAACCCATTAAGATTGGGAGCATACTGCCCTTAACTGGCGATGGGGCTGCGATGGGATTATCACTACAGCGAGCCATCCAATTGGCAGAGGACGAGATCAATGTGGCTGGAGGCATTCATGGCAGGCCACTCAATGTCATCTTTGAAGATGGGCAATGTACTGGAAAGCAAGGTAGCAACGCAGCTAACAAGCTTGTCAACATTGACCAAGTGCCTGCTATTATTGGAGGAATGTGCAGCCCAGAAACCCTTGCGGCAGCACCCATTGCGGAAGGAAAAACAGTCTTGCTAAGCCCAGGTTCTTCCAATCCAACCATCACCCAAGCCGGAGATTATACGTTTCGAGATTATCCTTCGGATGCCTTTGCTGGGAAATTTGCTGCGGAATACATGTACAATCAACTCGAAAAAAGAAAAGTAGCTATCCTGAGCTGCCTAAATGACTACTGCAAAGCCCTTGGCGAAGTCTTCAAAAAACGCTTTACCGAACTTGGCGGAGAAGTACCTATTCGCCAAGAATATGAGATGGATGCCCGAGATCTCAGAAGCCAACTCAGTCAGATCAAAGAAACCAATCCTGAAGCCATCTATTTCCTTGGTTTCACTGAAGGAAGCATTTCTGGCCTTATCCAAGCTAAAGAATTAGGCATCAACATCCCCCTCCTAGGAGGAGACTCTTGGGATGATCCTGACATTCATAAAAAGGCGGGAAAAGCAGCTGAAGGCATCCAATGGACTGTAACCAATACCCCTGCAAATGAAGTGTTTAAGAATAAAATCAATGCAAAATTTGGGGATGTAGACATAACGGTAGCTACTGCGCAAGCCTATGACGCCGCCCACATCTTGGCGGATATTTTACGCAAAGTAGGCCCCGATGCAGCAAAGATCAAGGACGAGCTGTACAAGGTAAAAGACTACCAGGGTGTTAGTGGCACCATTGGCTTTGATGAAAATGGAGACCTTCTTGGAGCCAAATATGTCGTCAAAACCATTAAAAAAGGTAAACCAGAGGAGGTTTACAAATAAGACAGATTCTTTTTTACTTTTTTCCTTATATTTATAAAGACAACAATAGAAGAGAAGAACTATGGAAATCGTATCCCAGCTCATCATGAACGGCATCATTGCTGGAGGCATCTATAGCTTGATTGCTCTTGGATTGACAATGGTGTATGGCATCTTGAAGTTCATCAACTTTGCCCATGGAGAAACGTTCATGATCGGAGCGTATCTTGCCTGGACATTCAACATTGGGTTAGGTTTACCGTTCTGGCTGAGCTTTATTTTAGCGATGGTGGGAACTGGACTTTTGGGATTCATTATTGAAAAAATAGGGTATAAACCCTTACGAAATGCCCCCAGCTGGGCCCCACTTATCATTAGCATTGCGATTAGCATCTTTTTACAAGCCTTTGCCATTATGGTGTGGGGTGCCCAGATCAAGACTTTTAGAACTGGGGAAATCAGCCAAGGCATTCCTGTTCTTGGTGCAATCATTACCCCTATTCAGATTACGATCTTAATTACCAGTTTGGCATTAATGTTGGGATTGTACTTCTTCATCATGAAAACAAAGATTGGAAAAGCCATGCGCGCTGTTGCGGACAACAAAGATGTAGCGGCCAGCATTGGGATTAATGTGAACCAGACGATTAGCATCATCTTTGTCATTGGAAGTGCCCTCGCTGGAGCGGGAGGCGTACTCGTCGGAATTGAACAGAACTTGACGCCCATGATGGGCGTACCCATGACTGTCAAAGGATTTACGGCAGCCATCGTTGGAGGAATTGGAAACATCTGGGGAGCTGTGCTGGGTGGATTTGCGATTGGATTTATTGAAAATATTGGCATTTTCTTTATTCCTTCAGGATATAAAGATGCGATTAGTTTTGCCGTGTTGCTTTTAATGCTCATCTTTAGACCTCGAGGGATTGTTGGCGTGAAAAAAGAAGAAGAGGTACGCGGCTAAATGGCGTACTTCGAACACATTGCCATATTGATCGGTATTTATACTATTTTAACCATTTCTTTAAACTTGAATATTGGGTTTACTGGACTGATTAATTTAGGACATGCCGCATTCTATGGCATTGGAGCGTATACCTCTGCACTACTTACCATGGCAGGAGTTCCTTGGTTTATTAGTTTCCTCTGCGCAGGGGTTGTTGCTAGCATCTTTGGATTCTTAATCAGCGTACCCTGCCTGCGCCTTCGTGGGGATTACTTAGCTATTGCTACATTAGGGTTTGGCGAGATTATTCGTGCCGTTATGAAAAACTGGGTTGGCTTAACACGAGGACCATTAGGAATTCCAGGCATTCCAAAAGCAAACATTCTGGGTATGAGCTTTAGCGACCCCATCCATTTCCTGATCTTGGTTGCCATCATTGCGGCCATCACCTTATTCATCATTAATCGCATCACCAAAAGTCCTTTTGGACGTGTATTGAGGGCGATTCGTGAAGATGATGTTGCAGCTCAGGCGTTGGGCAAGAATTTGACTTATTATAAAGTCTGCACAGTATGTGTCGGGGCCTTCTTTGCTGGACTTGCCGGCAGCCTATACGCCCATTATATCACCTTCATCGATCCCACCACATTTACTTTGCAAGAAACCATTTTGATGGTCAGCATGGTTGTGCTTGGTGGGATGGGGTCTGTGAGCGGCAGTGTCTTAGGCGCGGCCATCATTGTGATTTTACCTGAACCCTTACGATTCTTGAACATGCCCAGCAGCATTGCTGCCGCCATGCGACAAATGATTTATGCCTTGATTCTGATTTTATTGATGCTCTACAAGCCTGAAGGCATCCTTGGAGAAAAGACCTTCAAAATTAGAAGAAAAAGCCTGTGGAACCCCTTCAAATTCCTAAAAGGTAAATTATCCGGGGGAACATAATGTTACGCGTCCACAACCTCCACAAACAATTCGGCGGCATCCATGCCGTCAAAGGCTGCGATTTTCACGTCGAACGGGGCAAGATTACAGCCCTTATAGGACCAAATGGAGCTGGAAAAACTACTGTATTCAATATCATCAGCGGATTTATCAAACCGGATGCGGGTACCATCTTCTTTGATGGCAGCGATGTGACTGATTTTGAGCCTTACCAAATTGCGCAAGCAGGAATTGGAAGGACGTTTCAGATCATACGCTTATTACCCAAGATGAGTGTTTTGGAGAATATCTTAATTGCCATGCCCGACCAAAACGAAAACCTAAGCCATGCCATTTTACGTAGCAAAACCTGGAAAGCGGCTGAACGACGCAATGTAGAGAAAGCACTCGAGTTATTGAAATTTGTCAACCTGGATGTCAAAGCCGAAGAACAAGCACGGCATTTAAGTTATGGACAGCAGAAATTATTGGAAATTGCAAAGGCTCTTGCATCTGATCCTCCACTGATTATGCTGGATGAACCTGCTGCTGGCGTGAACTTGACCATGCTCAAGAAGATTGGAGAACTTATGGTGCAACTCAAAAAAGAAGGAAAAACCATTTTGTTCGTTGAACACAACATGGACTTTGTCATGAAAATCGCGGATAAAGTTGTGGTCATGGACCACGGCGATGAGATTTGTATTGGAACGCCGAAAGAAGTTCGGCACAACAAAAAGGTCATAGATGCTTATCTAGGCACCACTGACCTTAAGGAGTGAAGATAAATATGACCTTTTTGAGCTCGGCAAGCAAGTTGCCTCACAACAAAAAAGTTATAGATGCATATTTAGGCACTACGGACTTGAAGGACTAACATGAACAAAAAAGAAGGTAAAAAAAACCCTGGAAAACTGATCCTCCATATTGATCATCTCGACTCTTGGTACGGACAAGTACAAATCTTACATGACATTAGCATCCATGTATATTCAGGAGAAATTGTCAGCATCATTGGACCGAATGGGGCTGGAAAAAGTACGGTATTGAAGAATGTCTTTGGCCTGATTAAGAAGCGAAAAGGGGAAATTATGTTTAATGGAAGTCACATTCACATGATGCCCCCCAACCAAATTGTGAAGCAGGGCATTAGCATTGTACCTCAAGGAAGAAGCGTCTTTCCTAGTTTAAGCGTTCTTGAAAACTTGGAACTTGGGGCCTATATCATGAAACAAGTCAACAAAGACGACCTGGAACGGGTTTTGAAACTATTCCCCATCTTACGCGAGCGACTTGGACAGAAAGCAGGGATGCTCTCTGGAGGAGAACAACAAATGGTAGCCATGGGAAGAAGCATGATGCTGAATCCGAAACTATTGTTACTGGACGAGCCCACGCTAGGCTTAAGCCCGAGCTTTAAAAAGCTGATCTTTGACAAGATCATCGAGATCAACCAGAAAGAAGGCGTAACGATTTTGATGGTTGAACAGAACGCACGGAAATCCCTGGAATTAAGCCATCGAGCCTATGTATTAGAGCTTGGAAGGAATAAACTCATGGGAAAAGGCAAGGACTTACTGCATGATAAACGGGTGCAGAAATTGTATTTAGGCGGGGGATAAGTTTAAAAAGATTGAATCTCTAAAATCACGATGCGCATCACTTTATCCTTCGTCATTCTTCTTTTACTCTCTTTTCTTGTATTCGCCCAGACGTATCCCAATATCCATGATGAAGCAGGGGTTTTACAGCCTCCTTACCGAGCTCTGATTGAACAAGGCGCTTGGACCATTCAAAATACCAACCAAGTACCTATATATATCTACACTACCAAAAGTCGAAGCGACCTTCCCCAATACGCCCAAGAACTACGTGGGCAAACCCCCCAACCCAGCCATGCCATTCAACTGGTCATTAACCCTGACCAAAAGAAAGGATATGGTTATGTAGGAGGAGAACTTGAACAGGATCTACCTAGAAGTGTACTGGACCAGATGATCAATGTCCTGCTCCAACCCCACCTTGAAGATCAAACCTATGCCGCAGGAGTCAATGAAGTGCTCATTCAAATCAAAGGTTACCTTGCCAAGAAACCTGAAGTTCTCAACCAATACCAACCCTCTCTTAAACAAGAAGCCCACACCCTTTACTGGACTGGGTTATTCATCTTACTGCTGATCATCGGCAATACCTTGCTGACTTTAATTCACACTCCTAAAAATAGGTGGACGGCCAAAAGCATTTTTTCCATCCTCTTAATTGTTGCGAGTGTTTTTGTGAGCCCTTATCTTGCAGGTGGCCTGCTTCTACTGGGTGCTGCCTTGCTTGTATTGGATGCTCATAAAGCCCAACAACCTCAAGCTACATCTAGTTTTAGTGGCGGCACCGGGGGATTTGGAACGACTGGATTTGGGGGATATTCGATGCACACCACTGGCTTTGGCAACACCAGCTTTCAAACCAGCATTCATCCTGCATCTCAACGACACTTGACGGTTAGCCAAAAAGCACACCACTTGATCAGTGAAAGCTTTGGACAATAATGACTCCTCTTAATCAAGTCAAAAAAGAAATTGACTCCTTAAAAGAAAGAAACCGTCGCGTCGAACAAGACAAAGCCTGGGAAACCAGTTACACCCGAAGAAGTTTACTTATGCTTTTTACCTATTTAGCCATTGGATTTTACTTACAAGCTATTGATATCCCAAAACCTTGGCTGAATGCCATTGTACCTGCTGTGGGTTTTATGCTATCCACACTGACTCTTCCTTTTTTCAAAAAGATGTGGATTCGGTTTAACTAAAAAATACTCACCAACCAACCCCATGCTTTTTGGAAGAATGACTTTTGAGGAGGGGTTTCTTGGACTGGGTTTACACAAACTCCGCCTTGACATTGGTTTGAAAGACACTCATACCCATTCTGGCAGGGCTCTTTATCCTGATTTTGAGCAAGCATCTTTAAACGGGGATCACAAAATGAATCACCATCACGGGCTCCAATGGCAATACAACCCCCATCGTCTGTTAAGCAACCTGCACAAGACTCTTCTTCCATTGGTGCTTCTGGCTCTTCCTTATGCACTTCTTTTACAACGGGCTTTTCTACCACCTGAAGTTTAGGAGGTGTTGCCTTTGGAGGCACTTTTACCACAACCTCTTCTTTTACTTCAGACTTTGGAAACTGCGGCGTACATAAACCTAGCCCTGGATAATCTAAGGTGATTTCTTCTGGAACAGTACTTGACCTTATGTACTGAATTAAAACCCCGTAATCTGTAGCCCCATACCAATGATTGGTGTGACTGTCTTTATACAGGTCAAATGAAGGGATGCTTTTTGAAGTACGCAAAATGCCATTCCTATAATATTGAACGCCACCTATACTTACCTGTCCATTTCTTGAAGAGACTGTAAACCCCAATGACTCATCCCCTTTCGAATCCCTGAAATTCCTACCTGGAGTTGTAAGGCTTACCAAGATGCTGCCTGCTGCACTGCCATCGCTCGATCCGATGTCGAGCACTCCACCACCGCGTACAATGACTGGAGCGGTGTCTCCATTCAAAGCTCCGTTTCCATCCAGATCAATGGACAGCGAATTCGAAGGTGTTGAAGAAATAAAACCTGTAAACGTGGATCCACCCACCACTAAGTTAAACTGCCCCAAAACGAGACTCGGATCCTTATCCGGTGCTGGCATAAAATTGACCATCTTGGGCCCGGAAGCTAAGTCCTCAAAAACAATCACTTTATTTGCGACATCAATGCTTTCATACTCCAACACATGAGAAGAACCCACTAAACCATCTCCTGTGACTAAGAACGTATTTTTTCGGTTGATATTAAAGGCATCTTCTGGATTTGGACCTGCTAACAAGGCATCAAACCCTGAAACTTCCTGCGTGATGAAGTCCCTTGTACCCTCACGACCATAATGCAAGGAACCTTGTGTTGCCTGGGCAAAGGGAACATTATATTGCATGTTGTCTCTGTTTACAAAACTCAGCCAATACTCGTCATCTGCCCGAGCAGTAACCTTAATGGGAGAAGAACCTGGACAACCTGTATAAGCGAAAACAGAAGATACTAAAATCAAAACCAATAAGACATAAACCCATTTCATATCCCCAAACGAATCATTACTTCTATATATAGCTATAGCATTGACTTTGCCTGAATCATGTCTTAAAAGCGTGACTTTCCAGTTAGATTTAGAATTTATTTTTTTGAGTTTATCTCTAGAATTAATGCTCACATCAAACACATACCTATTTATATCTTGAACCATTCCGCAGTAGTATGGCATTTTTAGACCAGTATGATCATTTAATGACAATTGAAAAGCACATTTTACCACAAGCTACGTGTTTTGCGGGGGATATATTGGAAGCAAATTTTAGTCGGCTAAATAATAGTCAAAAGAGGAACTTGGTTCATAAAGCGGTTGTAAGTAAAATTGACCCGGCTATAATCGGAATTGGAGAGCATCAAGTTGCTCTAAGAGCCGGACAATATGATCATGGTGGGAATCGTTATTATATGTGTGTGAAGTTCCAGCGTGGAGATATTAGTCTTGATGAAAGACTAATAAGGGATGTTTGGTTGCTAGGTGGGGATGTTGTCCCTGTGAAGGGTGGAGCAAGAGTCGAGTGTAGTTATTTCCCTCTTCAAAGCCTTAATAATGATTCTAAAGATTCGGCTGAAAGTTTAAGGTCGCTTGGATTGACTGTCCCTTTTACTCAATCAGCAAAAATTAGATTTAGCAACAGGGATATATATGCCACAATAACCGAGGATTTAAGTGAAGGGGGAAAAAGTCAAGTTTATCCTGCATCAGAATATCTGGGAAAAACCAAGAGTCCAAAGCTAGCAGGCAAAATGAAAGATGTACTGGGTTATGTTAGAAAAAGATGCGAGGCTAAGGTATTATTTGGTCACGTCCATGGAATAGATTTTTCATCAAGGGTTGCATTGAGAAATATGTTTTTTGTAAGAACTAGCAAAGGCATTGAAGAACTTGTTGCGAACGATTTTGATCATGTTCGTCTTGAAACAAAAAGGTAGTTTCATGTACATGGTAAGGCGACAAAGCCTATAGCATTCTAAAAATTTAAAAACAACCAAAGAAAAGAACCTTTATGCGCTACGTTCTATTCACCCTTTTGTGTCTAACCCTTACTGCTTATGCCTATGCCCTCCCCACCTATCAAGGCTATGTTACGGACCAAGCCAAGCTTTTTTCACCGGCTGAACAGATGCAATTGGAGCAGGTGCTTACGCAGATCGAACAAAACACGACGGCTGAAGTTGCTGTTGTGACTGTGGACAGCCTGGAAGGCCTTGCGATCGAAGACTACTCCATCAAGCTTGCTGAAGAGTGGAAAGTCGGCAAGAAAGACCTGGACAATGGATTGATTATTCTGATTGCTCCGAACGAACGGAAATATCGAGTTGAAGTGGGATATGGACTTGAAGGAACTCTACCTGACAGCCTTACTGGAAGACTTGGACGAGAGATCTTGGTACCTGCCTTTCGCAGCAATCAATACGGCCAGGGGGTTCTTGAATTAGTAAAAACTTTGCAAGGCTATTTAGAGAACAACCCCGAGATTATTTCTCGACATGAAGTGAGCACTTTCAACCAAATTGTCATGTGGTTCATTGTGATGGTGTTTATCCTTAATTTTGGACTCATCTTCTACCATGGCATAAAGAACAGTGCCCATAAAGGAAAAGGTCCTGGAGGGCTTGGCGGGATCTTCTGGGGGGGCGGGGGATCAAGTGGTGGATCAGGAGGCTTTGGTGGTTTTGGCGGCGGGGGATTTGGAGGCGGGGGCGGTGGAGGAAGCTGGTAACGCAATATTTATAAACTATACCTGCAAAGATATTAAGGATGGAAGAACGCTCAAACGCCGCTTTGTTATCCATCGTGGCTATTGTTTCTATTGTTGCAGTTGTCATCCTGCTAAAAAGCACGACTAACTCGCCTGCTGCAGCGCCGAGTTACCTGCCTGTTTTACAAGAAAACACAGTTTCTGATCTTCAAGACGCTCCTGAAGCTGAAAACAAAAATGTTGGAGGCCAAGCAGTTAAAATTCCTCCTACTTGTTCTAATGGAAAGAAAAACGGGCAAGAAACAGACATTGACTGTGGCGGGAAAAAATGTCCCGGGTGTGCTATTGGAAAGAAATGCAAGAAACCAACGGATTGCCTCAGCAATGTTTGCAATATGGGCATTTGCGCAGAACCTTCCCCCACCTGCATAGATGGAAAGAAAAATGGCAATGAGGTAGATTTAGACTGTGGAGGATACTGTAGCCCTTGCGCAGCTGGAAAGGCTTGTAATCAAACTCAACCTTATTATTGCACCAGCAATAACTGCTTAAATAATATTTGTCAAGTAGCTACTTGTACTGATAAAATTAAGAACCAAGACGAAAGCGATATCGACTGCGGCGGGCTTATCTGCCCCAAATGCCCCCATGCCTATGATTGTAAGTTCCATGAAGACTGCCAAGAAGGAAAATGCTACCTAGGATTTTGTACTGCCTGTACGGATAACACAAATATCTGCGATGACTGCTTGAATCTTGCCAATGGAAACCGCTGTGAGTGCAACTATGAATGCGCAAGCGAAAATTGTGATAGCTCCAAAAACTTCACCTGCTCCCCAGATCCCTGCTTTAATGGTATCAAAGATGGCCAAGAAAGTGACATAGACTGCGGAGGCGACTGCCCAACCTCCTGTGAAATCGGACAAAGCTGCATCAGCCGAAGTGACTGTGCAACCGGCGTTTGCATCGACGGAACATGCAAAACACCCACTTGCATCAACGGAAAGATTGATGGCACTGAATCAGACATTGACTGCGGCGGGGCTAGTTGTGGTACACGGTGCGTCATCGGAAAAGTCTGCAAAAGCGCTTCTGATTGCCTAAGTGGTGTTTGTGCTGGAAAATGCAAAGCCGCCACCTGCACCGATGGTCTTTGGAATCAAGGAGAAAGCGATGTAGACTGTGGAGGTCCCACGGCCTGCTCCCGATGCAGCAATGGAAGACTATGCCGAACCAGCAGCGACTGCTCTAATGGACGATGTGTTGTGGAACCTGGCAAAGCCATGCGTTGCGGATAACGATTGAACCTATTTTTCTTATAATGAATTATATATTTTTCACCATTCTGAAATAGAAAAGAATATAAATCCTGCCCCATTCTCGTTTTAATAGGGGATGCAATTCTGGAGGTATAGATATGAAAAAACAATTTATTCTAAGCCTGGCTCTATTTGTTCTGGCTGCAGGCCTTGCATCAGCTTTGAACTGTACTGATACTGATGGTGGTATTGTCTTAAAAGTACAAGGGGCTATAGGTGCACAACCAGACTTCTGTATAGGAGGCACCATATTATGGGAAGCTGCTTGCGACCCTTGCAATAACACCAATCAAACTAAGTTTTATGCATATAACTGTCTTACTTATGGCTTCACCGGCTGCAGTGCTGGAGCTTGCGTTCCTAACACTGTACCTGAACCCGCCTTACCTAACGTCTGTACCTGTGGAAACGGCGTAGTAGATCCTGGAGAAACATGCGATGATGGAAGCCCAAGCCCAACATCCCCCTCTGATGGCTGTGCAAACTGCATCCTCACTTACTGCGGAGATGGTTGGATACAATCCCCCAATGGCCAAGGAACTGGCGGACCTGCCAATAACGGTTATGAACAATGTGATGATGGAAATACTGTCCCAGGCGATGGCTGTACCAACTGCAAGAATGATACTAGTCTTAGTGTGAACTGGGCGTACTACAAAGCCACCTGCCAAACAAAAAACAGCATACTCACCGAATGGAGCACTACTATGGAACAAGACACCATCGGTTTCAATGTTTTATGGAGCGACAACAAAAACGGACAATACATCACCGTAAGCCCCTTCATCTACGCCACCGGAAGCGGAAGCAACTACCAATGGACAGACACCAACACCGATGCAAGCCCCATCACACCCAAAAAAGGGATCTACAACTGGTACAAAGTGCGGGAGCTTTCTACAAATGGACCCGGCGATGAAACAGCACCCTTCACCACCGAACGCATATGCGACCAACCCATTTACTGCGGAGGCATCGCAAACATCTCCTGCCCAACAGGATACAGGTGCATATGCCCCCGACCCACACCCGGAACCAGCGACCCACAATGCATATGCCAAGAAGGAATCGGCACAACCACTAAAGGCTTGCCGGCTGTAAATTACTAGATAATTCCTTTTTTCTTTTTTTCTTCTTAAAAGCAACTTACAAAACTAATGCTTTGTGGTTTGCCTACTTCGTAGCCAAACCTACGAAATCACTGATCTTGAAATTTGATTATTCTAACGGCTCTGTAGAAAGTCTTCTCGCTTCGCTCGAGTAGCAGCTGTTCGCAGCTTAATGTTATAGTTCAAGGTCGACATTCCCCGGATGGACACCCCCTTGTCGACAACTTGTACTCCAAAAAGACTGCTCACCTGAAGCTGCTACTGCGACTTTCTACAGAGCCTATTCTAACCAAATCTTTATAAAACCCAGATTCCTAAGAAAGGTTATGACGGTTTCCTTTGAAAGACTCCAACAAGCCTTAGGTAGCGAGTTAATCTGCATCTCGGAATACGAAGGTAAATACGTCGTTGTTGTAAAAAGACTGGGCTTTGATGTACTTGAGAAAGCTTATGAAGAAGCCCAGAAGATCAACCCCTTACCCTTATTCTTAACGGAGGAAGAGATCCTGGACGGCCTGGATGTGTTCCCCCTTGAGTACTTTACCATGCAACAAACCCACACCTTACTATATGGGAAAGACATGTTTTCTGAGCTGGAATTTAGCAAAGAAGACATCCGACGCCAGCTGGAATTCGAATTTAGAAGCAAGCTCATCCAGCTCCGTGAAAGCTACCTTCAAATCGCCCACAACCAGAAACTCATCCAAGAACTCATCCAGAAAGCAACCCCTACCTTGCTTCCTCTTTGCCGCGGACTGCTGTTTCTTAAAACAAAAGACCTGCCTGAACGGGTACCTGATATTTACGACGAACTAGCGAACAGCTACCGCATCAATGTAGTGATCCTCCACAAACTATATAACCTACGACCTTATACCCTGGATGAACAAAAAGAGATCATCCAAAAATTGATTAGCTTACTCGAAGAAATGAGCCAAAAACTCGACAAACTCGTGATCCGATGAAACAAACACCATCTACTGGAAGGTACTGGCTAATTGGCATCGTTGCTGTTGTAGTCCTTGTTCTTTTATGGATGTTTGGCACCTATAACAGCCTGGTTACCCTACAAGAAAACACGAAAAGTTCCTGGGCGGATGTTGAAACCCAGTACCAACGACGAGCTGACTTGATTCCGAACCTTATTGAGACCGTAAAAGGCTATGCTTCTCATGAAAAAACCTTATTTGAGGAAGTGGCCAAGATGAGAAGTGCTTGGGCTGGTGCCAAACAAAGCGGCATAGATGCTCAAATTGCAGCTGCTAAAGGCCTTGACGGCGCACTTGGAAGGCTTATTGCCGTTGCCGAGAACTACCCTGTCTTAAAAGCCAGCGAAAACTTTAAAACACTCCAAGACCAATTAGAGGGCACAGAGAATCGAGTGGCTGTAGCTCGAACACGATATAATGATATGGTGCGTGAATTCAATACGAAGATCCAACGTGTACCAGGTAATATCGTTGCAGGCTGGTTTGGATTTAGCGCTAAAACATACTTTGAAGCTGAAGCTGGAAGTGAAAAAGTTCCTCAAGTGAAGTTTACATGATTGAGACTTTGATTGCTTCTTTTTTGCCCCTTTTTATTATTCTACTTATTTGGAGCGGTGTTTGGAAGGGAATTGCGCTCTGGAAGGCGGCACGGAATAACCAACTTGCTTGGTTTGTTGTTATTTGTGTTGTGAATACAGCCGGGATCCTTGAGATCTTGTATATCCTGTTCTGGCAGAAGAAGAGAAAGTGATCACTAAATTAATAAACTTATAACGCTCTAATATTAATATGCTCAACCGGAAAAAGTATTCTTTCTACCGACACTCCCCCCAATATCCTAACTTATTCCGAAAAGAAGCTGCACGGTTGCGTAAGCTCTTACCCGAGGCTGTGATTGAACACGTTGGCAGCACATCTGTTCCTAAACTTAGTGGAAAAGGCATCATCGATATATCTATTGGTGTTCTGAGAAAGGATATCCCTAAGACCCATCGAAAACTCCAACAGAAAGGATATATCTACACTGGATTGGGAGGCAGCCACGACCGAATCTTCCTGTACCGCATCATCCGCTACGCTGGAAAAGAAAGGCGCGTCCATGTGCACCTGGTTACCCATAATAGCACAACGTGGAAAAAGAGCATGGCTGTGCGAGACTACCTCAGAAACTACCCCCTAGCTGCTCAAGCATACGCAGCTGTTAAGAAAAAGGCTGTTCAACATGCAAAAGGTGAAGGGGAAAGGTATCGCGCTTACAAAAAATGTTTCTTAGATCAATTGGAAAAGAAAGCATTGAAGGAATATACTATTCAGATAAAGAAAAAATAAGTCATCCCTTTTTTAACTCATTTACTCTTTCATCCATGAACTTGGCATCGTAGCACTGCTCTTGGAAGGCACAGGACTTGCATTTGTTCTTGTTGTCTACAAATTCTGGCAGTTCTTGGGAAGATCTTAATTGGATGACTTTATCACGAATCTTAAAAACTTCCTGATCTAGGAAGGGTGTCCAGATGACAGGGCGAAGGGCGCTGGCATCTAAGTATTTTACAAAGCCTTCCTTTACATTTTTGTTTTGGGAACGAAGCAAGGCTAGGTAGACACCGACTTGCAAACGGTGACCTTCCCAAACTCCCTCTGCAGGGGCCTTACCTGTCTTTAACTCGATGGGAATTAATGCATCTGGGAACTTTTTTACTTGATCTACAACACCTCTTAACTGCAAGGATTCAGACTGCACGCGAACTTCGGCTTGTATTTTGGGAGTTAATGCTTGCCATAACTCGCTGCCTAGAAGTTGGTGTTTTGTATGAAATTGAAAGACATTCATCGAGCGCTCCTCGGCCTCCCAAACTACCCTGGGCCAAATCCGCTCGAAGGCAGCCGGAAGGTCCAAGTCAAAATCCCTTAGCTTTGAACGGTGTTGGGGGAGGATTTCCTCTAAAATCTTTGCCTGGATCTTACGGTACTCGGTGAGTAATCCACTGTACGACTCGATCCGCTGCAGGCTCTTAATTAATTTTTCTTCCCCTTCATTCATGAGTTCATGCGTTGAGTGAGTCAACTTGCCAAGCAACATCACTTCAGACTCCGGCGTCTTAAAACCTAGAACGTATTCTAGAAATAACTTTCTTGGACAATACAGATACGCTGCAATTTGAGTGGCAGTAACAAACATCCCATTAAGGCTGAGTTCTATTTATATATAGTTTGGGGTGAAGAGTCCAGTGGAAAGTATATAAACAAGAACCCTTAAAAAAACCATTGTGAAGCGCATTATCCTCTTCCGATTTCACAAAAATATGAAGGTATGTAATAACCATATCTCTCTCTTAAAGCGATACAATCCAAATGTACCCATCTATGGCCTTTATGGGGGAAAAGAAGAAGACTTTCCAAAAATTAAAAAAATACTCCGAGGTGCCTTAAAAAATATTTATTGCATCCGCGGCAAAAGCCGAAACTGGAAATGGAAACATGGAGATCTCGCTATACAGAAATGGTACCGGGCGTATGGCCGAAAGCTTGACTTTGATGTCCTCCACCTTGTTGAATGGGACCTCCTTTTCTTTTCTCCTTTGGATCGGCTCTATAAACATGTCCCTAAGAATGCACTCGGCCTCACTCTTCTCACCCCTCTTAAAAAAGTTGAACACACCTGGTATTGGACGACGCATGAACCCCACAAGACCGAATGGAAACAACTTCTCAACCACGCTCGAGAAAAATACGGCTATCAAAAAAAACCTTATGCCTGCATCTGCGGTGGAGCCTACTTTCCTCGACGCTTCCTAGAAAAATACAGTCAACTATCGATTCCAGAACTCTGCCACGACGAATTACGAATGCCCCTTTACGCGCAAATCTTAGGATTCAAACTTTGTAATACTGGATTTCGACGATGGAACAGCCAGGAAGACAACCAATACTTCAATGCTAAAAATATACCATTAAAATTGGCGGCTATAAAGAAGGAATTAAAAAAATCAAATGGACGACGAGCCTTCCATCCATGGCGAATCGTGTGGAATGACTAATGCAACTCAAAGAAAACCTTTAATCCTTATCTCAATCTAACCTCTGAATCACTTCCCCCTGGGATGCATTTGAAGGACCTTTATTCTCTATCGTAATCGTTGCCGTCATTGCAGCAAACTCCCCTTGTTTAATGGGGTCTTTGAACAAACTCAATGCTTGTATAAACCCAGCCATGTATGAATCCCCTGCCCCGGTTGGATCCACCAACTCTTTTGAGGGGAATGCCTTGATCTTATACTCTTTGTGACCTAAAAAAAGCCATGAACCCCTCTGACCTAAGGTTGCTATGACATTCTTTGCCCCCTTCTTTTGCAAAAAGGCTGCTCCTTCTTGAACCCCCTCTTGATCGCTTATAAACCTCAACTCCTCTTCATTTAGAAAAAGATATTCTATATACGGTAACAAGCGCAAAACATTTTCTCTATTCTTCCAAACAATCTTCTCCCCGTCTAGGTAACGGATTAATCCCTGAGGAGCTAAGACCAGTGGAGCGTATTTGGATAATTTTTCAACCAGTGCCTGATCCAGGTTATCATGAAATAGGGGCCCTAATATAATGAAATTGGCATCATTAACTGTTTCTTCTTGAATGTCTTGGATTCTTATTTGATTCGGGGCAATGTGCGCTTTCTGAATGCGAATGTCTGGATTCTTTTCAGGATAGACATTGATGAATTTAATCGTGTCCTCTTTTTTGATATGAACTATTTTTTTGCACTTCCAGTTGCTTAACCAATCCTTTTTTTCATCTCCAAACGATCCTAGAATGGTTACATCCACCCCTAATGAAGCAAGCGCTTCTCCAGTATAATACGTAACCCCCCCTGACTGAAAGTGAGACTTTCCTTTCATTATAATCTCATCTTTGCAAATGGGACCGATAACGGTGACTTTCATGTTAATATACCCTTGCCTGTACCACATTGCGGATAGCATGGATCTCGTCCAGTAACTGATCTGCCTTTGCTGGATCCTTTAAATCAGGGACCAAGACGATTAGTACTTGATCCTTTGCCGGCTTGGTGTAAACGGATTTCAAGTTCACGTGCTCCTTGGAAAAGATGTTTAAGATGTCTGCGAGCACCCCAACTCGATCGGTCACCCACACCCTGAATTCTATCATCCCGATTACTGCTTTTTTCTCATCATGATGCTCCAAGGCATGCTTTAACTTGATTCCTAAAGCTACGCGGATCTTACTCTTGGCCTCACTTGTTTTTACAAACTGCAACCAATGCCGAGAAGGATGACCCTCTTTTTTAGTTAGAATCTCCACCACATCGCCGCTTTTCAACTCAAAATCAAGCGGGGCAATCTTTCCGTTCACCTTCGCCTGCCCACAGTGATTTCCAATATCCGTATGCACCCCATAAGCAAAATCCAAGGGAGTTGCGTGCTCAGGAAGGATGATCGAATCCCCTTTAGGGGTGAAAACAAAGATTTCGTCCTTGAATATATCCACTTTTAATGATTCGATGAGGTCTTTTGCATCGGGCGAGGATCGCTTCCACTCTAAAATCTGCTTGGTCCATGCCAAGTGACGCTCGAATTTCTTATCACGCTCCACCCCTTTATACATCCAATGCGCGGCAATACCGAATTCCGCGTGGGTATGCATCTCTGCTGTACGGATTTGAACTTCTACAAAACGACCGAATGGAGCCATGATAGTTGTGTGCAAGGATTGATAGCCATTGGACTTGGGAACAGCAATGTAATCCTTAAATCGCTTGGGTACAGGCTTGAACAGGTGATGAATAAGCCCCAATGATTTATAACAATCATCCAATGTATCTACCATGATGCGAATCGCATTTAGATCATAAATTTCGTTAAAGGGAACGCCCCGTTCCTTTATTTTTTTATAGATATTATAGAAATTCTTCACCCGACCAAACACCTGTGCATGAATCTTTGCTGTTTCCAGGTGTGTACGAATCTCGGCCATAAACTGTGCCAGCTCATCTTCTCTTGTTTTTTTTGTGTTAACAAGCTTATTCTCAAATTCATGATATAGCTCCGGTTCAAGATACTTCAAACATAAGTCTTCTAGCTCAGACTTGATCAAGTTCATTCCCAACTTTTGAGCGATCGGAGCGTAGACTTCCAAGGTTTCCTTGGCCATCATCAACTGACGATCTTTGGATAAGAATGAAAGCGTGCGCATGTTGTGCAAGCGATCGGCTAATTTGATTAAAATTACTCGAATGTCCTTTGCCATAGCAATTAAGATCTTACGCATGTTCTCAGCGGCAATGGTTTCCTTATCCATCTGCAAACTCTGAATCTTTGTAACCCCATCTACTAGGTTTGCAATTTCCTCTCCAAACTCTTTTTTTAAAGAGGCTTCCTTCACCTTGGTATCTTCCAAGACATCGTGCAAGAGGGCTGCGGCAATCGTACTGGAATCGGCTTTTAGATCAACTAAAATATGCGCCACCGCTAGGCAATGAATCATATACGGCTCGCCTGTTGCCCGCTTTTGCCCTTCATGAGCCTTATCGGCAAACTTCAGTGCCTTTTCAATTAACTCCAAATTGGCATGAGGATTGTAACGCTTAACCTCCTCTAGAAGATCCATGATCAAGGAATAACCTTGTGAGATAAAAAGATTGCTATCTAAGCGAGCCGTGACCTCTTAAATACAGATCGACTACATCTTCTAATCCCCAGATAAAAGGCACTTCGACTAATTTATCTCGAGCAACCACAACTCCTTTCCCTTCCTCAATCTTGTGAGCTTCTATCCCATCAAACATCCTTACTGGAAGAACGGATTCAAATAAAGAATAATCATATGTATCCCCTTTCGTGATAGACACATCAAAAAGATGTCTTGCCACCTTAGACACCTCATCTGCCATTTTTGGAGTCATTTCTTCTCCCAACTCCCTAAAAAGTGTTCCTTCTACTGTTTCACCCGCCTCACATCCACCCCCAATAAAAGAATACGCTCCTCGATACTGCTTATACGGGTAACGGTCACATTTTCTTTCTACTAAAAATAAAGAACGATTTGGATCTGTGATTACTATTCCGACACCCCAAGGTCTTTCCATAGGAAAAAGAAAAATAAAAAGTTTAAAAACCTACTTCTTTGTGACTTTCTCTTCCCTTAAGATCAACTTGGCTATGAGGAAGACGACATAGGCTAAGATCAAGAAGTTGATCAAGTTGGCCAGAAAAGAGCCCCAACGAATGACAATCGGACCTAAGGAAAAGGTTGCTTCCTGCCAAGCTCCGCCCGGAATGAACGGAGTGATGATGGGCATGACAACGTCCTTAACCAAGGACTGGACGAGCGTTGTGGCCGCTCCACCGATGATGAAACCAATTGCCAACCCTAAGACTTTATACTCCTTTACGAACTCTTTGAATTCTTTGATGTATACCATACTTAGCACCCCATTTTTGCAATTTTTATTTGATTTAAAAGCCTATGGGTGGCTTTCTAGGCATTGAGTACCACTCTTAAGGGATAAATACCCGAAAGGTTTAAAAAGACCTTGTGGTTTACCCCCCTCATGAATACCCACAATTGGACCAAAAAAATCGCGATTGCATTTATCGTAACACTACTTACCTTTGTGGCCGCCTGGAGTATCCAAGCCGCCCAAAACCCCCTCACCTATACTTATGATGGAAAGCAATACATGGTTGGTGTTTCTACAAATGTACCTGATCAAGCTGCTCAAGCTTATCGAGTCATTCCCAGCTCCAACTACAAAAACTATCGCATGGGCGACCGAAGCACCCCTTACACATATACCGGTGTTGATGTTGCTCCTCATGTCACTTCCGTTGTTACACAAGTGCCTGTCCCTAAAACGACTTATGTACAAAAAACAGAAGCTGTTGTCCAAGGAACTGTTAAGGCTGATGAACCCATTGTTCTTCAAGCCGGGCAAAATATGGCCTATGACACCAAGGAATATCAACCTACTTTTAGCGATGTAAAGGTTCAAGAACGAGCCATTGTGAATACCGCTCCTGCTGTTCAAGACTTAAGCTTTCCCTCTGTTCAAGTTCAGGGACAAGACACTACTAAAAGTCAAGATGAACACTACGAAGACACCCAAGAACTTAATTATGAACAGGATGTCAACCACTACAATGAAGTCAATCGGTATTATACCCACAACTACTTGCACAACCTAAAACAAGTCCACAACCACTACTACAAAGTCATCGACCATCACCAAAATGTCCATTACACCGATGAACATGTAGAACAAGTCTACCATGACCCAGTTTATGAAACGGACCTGCAAGAACCCCTCATCCAAGAACCTCAATACGATGAAAATGTCCAATATGAAGTTGTTGGCGAGCGAACCTACACGGTTCCTGTAACCACGGTTTCATACCAACCTGTTGTTAGCACAGTTGTTAGCCCAGGCATGCCTCAAGTAACGCCTCTAGCCTACCAAAACTACGGATATCAGAACTATGGCTACCAAAACTACGGCTATGGTGGATACGGAAACTATGGCTATGGCGGAAATAACAGATACAACCCTGTTTATCCAGGCGGATGGTACGGAAACTGGCGATACGCGAGCAACTGGAACTAAGAATTTTTTATTTTTTCTTACTTTATTTTTTTACTAAATCTTTTTAATAAACCCTCTTTTATTTTATGATCTAAAACCTTTACATCTATCTCTGCAAATTTACTTTTCTCAACTCAACTTCCCATACGTTCCAACTTTATTTTCTTTATCATTTTAAAAGAGCCAATCCCTCTTGATATTCTTCGACTGTTAAATCGTGCTTTATTCCTGCTTTGGCTGCTTCATCCATTACTTCACTTAGAGTTAAGCCTGTAGCTTCTGCGACTTTATCTAGTGAACATTTTCCTTCTCGATAAAGGTTTAAGTATTTTGTGAGTAAGAGTTGTTTTCTTCCTATTACAATGAGCTCCTTCAGTGCTTCTGTTTTGTTTATCATTTCTTCCTTAGCTGTTTGTTCTACCATTGCCACAATGTTTTCTGATAAGCGTACTCCTAAAAACTTAGCTTGCGTCATTTTATGCCCTCCAATGCTTTTTCAATTATATTTTTTTCGAATCGTCCTTTTTCTTCTAATATTTTTATGGCTTGTATCACTTTCTCACGGCTTATCCTTTTTTTCTTATATAAACTTATTGTAACTTGTATTGAGCTTAAGAGGGCGAGGTTGTTTATCTTGGCTGCTTTTCTTCCTTGCTTGTCATCCGTGGCAACCATCGATTTTTCTTTTATTGCCACAGCAATCGTTGAAGCCTCTCCTTTACCCATATTGAAATCTTGTACCAATTTTTCCACCATCTTCCTATCCGAATCTACTTGTTTCAACTTATTTTCTTTCTGTAATTTATCCACCAAAAAGGCGTCTTGAAACATCTTACTCTTGCCTTCCATGACCTCATCGTAAACGTACTTTGTGACTGCGATGTTATAATTTTCTAACGCTGTTTCTAGTACCGAAGCCTTTGCTAGCAATATAAGCGTACAAGCGTCCATGAATATCTCCATATTTAACACTATTAAATATTGTTAAATTTATAAAGGTTTCGGATTCTATGGGTAACTATTTAAAAACAACTGCCTAGAAAAAATAATGCCTGAGAACAAGTGGGCAGAACTACGAAGAGCCCTTATCCAAAAACTGCGCAAAGAAGGCGTTCGTGAAGGAATGCCCTTCAACGCTGAGATCGCCCTTGCTAAATACCTTGAAAGCAAGCTGATGCATGCTGCAAAAATTTATCAACCCAGCTTAACTCAAGGAAAAAAATGCCGATTTCTAGATTGCCTACGAATTGTATGGAACTCATATACTGCTAACACTTTCTTTGTTGACGACCCCCTCATACAAAAAGTCTACCCAGAAGTATGCAAACCGATTACTTTCCATATGGAAGCAGAAATAGACCGCGTTCAGGCATGGGTAGAATCTCATGATGCCTATTTAGGTATGCATATCTGCATTGGGATTTTAGAACAGGCCACCACTGATGAAGATTTTAGAAAAAACCTAGTGGCTATCATTAGCAGAGTCTATCATGAATGCGACCATATCTATTTTCCAAGCCATACTGCTGAAATCGATACGATCAAAAAACGGATGTTATACCAGATGGACGAAGCTGAAATCAGAGCCTTTAGCAAGCAAATTGCCTACCTCTATTTTTCTATACTTCCTGGAAAACCTTTTAGCTATGATACCTTTAAAGATTATATAATAAAACACTGCTCAGCAGATAAAGAATACTATCTCATCCAATTTCTAGAATTCTTCAAGAACCCTTCAGAAACTCCTTTCAAAAAAAGAGAAGCCATCGAGTTTGCAGAAGAAGTGACAATGGGGCAGCATCCTGAATTTACTAAAGACACTCTCAGCCGCACATTTAGACTTTACATGCAATACATCACCCTTTTTGTGGCTTATCTCAACCAAACTAAAGAAATCGAAGATGCTGGAGAGGTACCTGATTATATGAAAGAAGTTTTATGACTTTTTTATTTTCAACCTCGATTTATAAACCATCAACGCAAATTATATAAACCATCGACGGAAACCTGATGAAGATGGATGAAGATCTCGTACACTTTGCGATTCAATTCTTAGAAAAGAAGGGGTGCAGCTATGTGGAAGCAAGGTTGGAAGAGAGCGAGGGACATGACTTTATCCTGAAAAATGGAACGATTGACCTTGCAGGGTATGGCCAAGTTCAAGGCCTGGGTGTGCGGTTCTTACTTAAAAATAAACTCAACTTTGTGAGCACGAATGAACTGCAACGAAGCGCGATTCAACAAAAACTGCAGACGGCCCTGCATCACGCCCAAAAAGCCCAACGATATTCGGAAGAAGTTACTTTAAGCATGGAAGAGCCCTATCAAGACAGGTATGTTGTAAAGGCCCAGGTTGACCCCCAGAAGTTAGATCCTGAAACTAAAATTCGTTTTTTGAAAGAACTCGATCAAGACTTGCTTGCAACGGGCGTTCAAATGCCCAGCCGCTACTTGCATTACACTGATAGTCAGACAACTGAATATCTAGCAACGAGCGAAGGCATCCGCCTGACTCAAACAATTCCCAAAGTACACTTCTTTTACAATTACATCATTCAAGTAGGAAAAGAGACCAGCCAAAAATTCTGCGAGTACGGAGCAACACAAGGCTGGGAAGGACTCCTTGGCTGGAAATTAAACCAAGTTTTACCTGAACAAGCCAACGCCTTGTATAAAAATGTCACCGAAGGAAAAGCGGCTCCTAAAGAGAATTTGGATGTTGTTGTAAGCCCTGAAATGACTGGCATTATGGTCCATGAAAGCGTAGGACACCCCTATGAAGCAGACCGCATTCTTGGTCGCGAGGCTGCCCAAGCCGGGGAGAGTTTTATTACGCCTGAGATGATTGGCAGCCGCATTGGAAATGACTGTGTTACGGTTTGTGATGATCCCACCCTACTGGGGGGATATGGACACTATAAATACGACAATGAAGGCGTACGCGCTCGGCGTAAATACTTGATTAAGAAAGGAATGATCCATGAATTTTTACATAACCGAGAAACCTCTGCGGCCATGAATCACGGCAAAAGCAATGGCAGCAGCCGGGCAACGGACTATGACAAAGAAAGCATCATCCGCATGAGCAATACGATCTTGCTTCCTGGAGAGTATAAGGATGAAGAAGAACTCTTTGAAGGCATCAAACTCGGTGTTTGGATCAAGAATTACATGGAATGGAACATTGATGATAAACGATTGAATGCACGCTATACTGGAGCTGAAGCCTACCTGATTAAAAATGGGAAGATTGCCGAACCGGTACGAAACCCTACTCTTGAGATTACAACTCCCAAACTATGGAGCAGTGTGGATGCGGTTGCACAAAATAGTGCGTACTATGCTGGGAACTGCGGCAAGGGAGAGCCCATGCAAGGCATCCCTGTCTGGTTCGGCGGACCGAGTATGCGCCTACGCAATTTGAAGTTACGAACGTGATAACTATGAACTCGATTATATTTAGCATCTGCAAAATTCTTGCTTCACTTCCTGTAAGAGCTGCGTTCCCGTATGGAGTGCTCAGAAATGTTTGCATTTCTGGCACGCCAAGAGCTTCGCTCTTGAGCGCAACCCCTCGCAACGCTCCCACTGTGTTTACTCAACGAATTTTGCCCGGAGGATGCTAAATAAATACCATGGAAATCCTACCTTATTTACTAAAAAAACTACAGCAACTTGGAGCAGAAGATGTTGTCTTACAGTACAATGAAGAAGAAAGCACCCTGCTTAAGTTTGCGAATGATAAACTGGTGAATCATAAAAGCTGGACAGCAACGGGGACGGGCATTTTTGTTGCTTACAAAAAAAGAATTGTTTCGACTTCACTCCATGAGAATACAACTCAAGCAGCGGATGCCATTGCCAAAAAAACCATTGAACTTGCTAAATTATCTGAGCCAAATCCGAATTACCACGGAATTGCGCAAGGCTTTAAGACGCGCCCTCCTGTCGAAGAATTGTATGACCCTAAAGTCAAAGACGCAGAACTGGTAGATATCTATCAAGAAAGCCTACAAAAAGCTCAACAATATGGTGCTACGCGAAATAGCGGCATCTTACAAAGCCGCATTGTCAAAACCAATCTCCTTACGAGTGGTGGAATTGAAGCTAAGGAAGAAAAAACAGGATTGTATTATAGCATTCGAAGCTTTACCGACAAAGACGCTTCAGGCCATGGGGTTGCTACGAGCAATATGCTAGCTAAGTTTAAACCACAAAAAGCGGCACAGGAAGCAGCTGAGACTGCTGTAGATGGAAAGAACCCTAAATCAGGAATAGCTGGGAAATATGACATCTTGTTTCATCCTCACCCCATCTCCCATGTCTGGGAAAATATTGGACAAAGTGTTAGCCCCTACAATGTCGATGCAGGCTTCTCCTGCCTGAAAAATAAAGTCGGGGAAAAGATTGGCAGTGACTTGGTTACCTTACATGATGATGCCCGTCTTAAGAATGGATTTCATAGCACGGCGTTTGACGCAGAAGGAGTCCCCAGCCAAGATACTTGCTTGATCAAAAAAGGCGTGTTTCAAACTTACTTGCACAATACGAGTACCGCTCACAAGTATGGTGTGAGCACTACCGGAAATGCCGGACTGCTTTCTCCTGAGCCTTCTAATTTAGTTGTTTCACCCGGCGATCAGACGACCGAAGAAATGATTCAAGGCATGAAAAAGGGACTGTATGTGACGAATGTATGGTATACTCGTTTTCAAAATTATGAGAAAGGAGACTTTTCGACGATTCCTCGCGATGGGCTCTTCTACATTGAGAATGGCAAGATTCAATATCCTGTCAAGGAGTTACGTATCAGTGAAAACCTTCTTCGGATCCTAAAGAATGTGATCGCCCTTGGACGAAAAAGCGAACAAGTCTACAGCTGGGAAGTGAATACGCCTACCCTTACCCCGCATGTGCTAGTGAAGGATTGCAATGTGACCAAGCCGACGGCCTAGCTATTCAGAAAACCTTGTTTTTAAAGAATAAAGCCGCTTCCTAAAATTTCTATAGGCCTTATCATGTTTATCAATGACTAACATCCAAATCTCATTTCCTAAAATATAATAAATCAAACGGGTATTTGAAGTGATCTCTTCTCGATAACAATTTGAACCACCTGAGAGATGCTTTAACCTAAGTGGATTTGCCTTAATCTTTTCTTTCTTAGCCTCAAAAATTTCGATATCATTCTTGGAAAGCTTACCTAAATCCTTAAAGAACTCTGAATGAAACCTAACTACGAACTTTCCCAACCTTAACCCCTCTCTTTTCAAGATAGGCATAATACTCTTTCTCCGACTTTCCTTTCTCTCTACCCGTGTCTATATCTAGAATTCTTTGCCTTACCTTAACATCTAGGGCCATCTCTACATCATCAATTAACATTTCTACATCAGACAGGATCTTCGTAAAAACTTGCTTAGGAATAACAATCGACTCCATAACCTACAAGAAGCGATGATCCCTTAAATAGTTATCGGGATTTTAATTGACCTAGTTACTGTCATGTGACCAAGCCTACGGCGTAGGCAGACAAAATTTATAAGGAAGACACCCGTTCATGAATTGTATAGATTATAAGGATAATAAGAATGATCTTATGTGTCTCAAAAAATAAAATCATCATCACCCTTGTACTCTTACTCTGCTTATCCCTCTTTGTCAATTTCTTCCACCCCAAAAATAAGGGGAAAGCTTTAAAAATACTCCCCACAAAGTTTATATATAAAGGGATCTATACCTAATCTTACATGAGTGACCCTTCTGATGCCGTTGTTAATGCCGACCTAAAGGCAACCTCTGAAGGTCCGGTCTTCTCGTTTACCACGACTTCCGGGCTTAACCTTGAAGAAGAAAATAAGCTATTGCGCGAGACGGTTCACCAGCTCAAAGAAGAAGTGAACAAGTATCGAACGCCTGCCCTGATGCTGGCGGACGTTGTAGACTTAATGGATGGCAAGGCCGTCATCAAAATCCCCAATGGAAACAAATTCCTTGTTGAAATTGCCGGACACGTCCAAAATGTGGCCCCCGGCCATTCTGTTCTCATCGAACAAAAAAACCTCACCGTTGTGGATAAGATTGAAACCAACACCAAATTCCATGCTGAAAAGTTTGTCATCATCGAAAAACCCAATGTACCCTGGAGCCAAGTGGGTGGCTTAAAAAGCCAAATCGTTGACATCAAAGAAGTCATTGAACTCCCCCTCACCCACCCTGAACTATTCAAGAAAGTAGGCATCACACCCCCTAAAGGTATCTTGCTCTATGGACCACCTGGAACGGGGAAGACCTTACTTGCCAAGGCTGTTGCTTCTAGCGCTCACTGTACCTTCATTGAAATTGTGGCTTCTGAATTGGTTCAGAAGTTCATTGGAGAAGGCGCCAAACTTGTAAAAGAGATCTTTGAACTTGCACGCGCCAAAGCCCCAAGCATTGTCTTCATTGATGAGCTCGATGCCCTTGCTGCACGAAGAGTTGAACTCGGAACCTCGGGCGAACGCGAGGTTCAACGCACCTTCATGCAACTCCTTGCTGAATTGGACGGATTTAAACCCCTAGATAATGTTAAGATCATTGGCTGCACCAACCGCAAAGACATTTTAGACCCAGCTATATTAAGACCTGGACGGCTTGATCGACTCATTGAAGTGCCCCACCCCAGCAAAGAAGGCATTTGCGATATCTTCAAGATCCACAGCCAAAACATGCGCTTCCAGGCCAACCTCGTTCCTAGCAAATTTTTGGATCACCTTGAAGAATTCTCCGGCGCTGAAATCAAATCCGTATGCACGGAAGCTGGCTACTTTGCCATCCGAGCAAGCCGCACGGTCATCAATGAACAAGACCTCAAATCCGCCATTCAAAAAGTACGAAAAGAAGAAAATACGAGTAATGATTATTTAGGGATGTTTGGCTGATTTCTAAAATAATTTCTTAGTGCCTCTTCCAACGCTGATTTTTCTGTTTGACTATTGCAAAAACCGTTTGAATTGCTAAGATCTGGTGCGTCAAAGTGTTCCTGCCTCATCAACCCCGATTCTGGATGGATTGTTTTCCAAATCCCCTTTTCAGATAAGTCTAGCCTTTCTACTAAAGCCCCACTTCCACCTCTTCTCAATCGAAAGTTTGCGTCCTCCACCCAAAGTGAACAAGCAACTTGATGGTCTAAGTCATACAATTGAGAAGCCGCACACGCAAAAACCGCATTATGACCATAAGGGATTGAATGCCACGAAGCTGGATGTGGAGGTTCCTGAATTTTTTTTGCATCTTTTTCATTGAGTAATATTTTTGTCACTAAACCTGTATCTGCTAAACGAGACAGGTAATTTCCCTCCCGAGATTCCCTTGTTTTAATCGATAAAGCCTGCTTTAAGGCCTCACTTAATGGATCTTTTCCTTTTACTCCACTATGTCGAGTATACGCCTCTTCTTGAGATAAATGTGCAGCACCTAAGACTTCTCTGAACCAATCTGCACACCCATTGCTCAATCGCTTTACTAGAGGATCCAAAAGACCTGCCTCTAAAACAGCTTTATATGCTTCTGCAGAAGGTTCAATACGCATTCTAAAAAAGACTAATAAATCCAGGTCATTATAAAGATTATTATGCCAAAACCTAATCATTCCAGGATGCTATGAAGTTATCCTACTTTTGCATCGACGCAGAGCCTAAAGAGGCGCTGGCCGACTTGGCCGCACTTGACCAGGCGAAGAACACGACAGGATCTGTTGAGCGCTTTACAGGCTGCCCTTACCTTCTCTTTTGCTTGGTCCAACTCGCCCTCTTTTTCGATGTCGTAGAAATGGATGATGGCGTCTGGATTTGCAACAGACAATGCAAGGGTTAAGAAGGCCTCTGCGGAATGTGGAAGAGGCATGAGGATGCGATCAAACTTTTCGTCTAATTTAGGAAGGACTTTTCTTACATCCCCTTCATAGAAACGCACGTTTTTTACCTTGTTCAACCGGATGTTTTCCTGCGCATATCGATGACCTTGGGGGTTGAGTTCAATGCCAACGATTTCCTTTGCTCTTGATTTTTTTGCAAAAACAACCGGGTAAACCCCGCAACCGGAGAACATAACCAAGACCTTTTCATTGGGTTTAATTTGCTCGGCGATGCGCTTGCGATCCTCACTTAACCTGGGTGAGAAATAAACGGTTTCTACATTTACGTGGATACGGACGCCATTTTCTTTATGGGTGGTTTCACGTGTGTCTTCTCCAGCTAAAAAGGCGAGTTTCTGAACACGAAGCTCCCCCTCATGCTTACCTTTTTGAAGCACTGTTTTGATGCTTGGACGCGATTGCAGCAGGTGCTTAGCAATCAATTGAGCGCGCTGTTGCAGCTCATTTGCAACCTCAATGATCCCGATGTCCCCGACAACATCCAAAGAAGACTTGACCTTTGCTAATTCCTTCTCTGAAAGCTCTTTTTCTAATGAAGACTTCAGGTCTTGCGCTTTTAACCGGCGCGCTTTTAACTGAACCTCCACAAAAGGATACTTAGAAGTAAAACGTTTTAATACTGGAAACAGAATACAGGCCGGTTGCTTTGCAACAGCACTATCGTGCTGAGCTCGGCAAGGAACTTGCCTCGCAACCGAGTACCGCTTATCTAATAAGCCTTTTTTCATCAAGAACTGCTTGGCCTTTTCTGCTTCTTTTAGGGGGACCTTTATCGCTAACATGTTATACTGGGAAGAAAAGAAGTTTAAAAAGTTGCGTGTAAACACTACTTCTTCCTATATCCCAAAATCTTATTATACTGAGCATGATCACAGATTTCAAAGACCACACTGATTACTCTAACTTCATCTCCGATTACATAATACAAAAGTCTCCAAAATTGAGACAATTCCATTCGAAATAAATTTGGTAGGTTTTCGAATTCCTTTGGCCAAAGACGATGCGGCACCGGATCACCGGTAAATGGATTTATTTTAAGGATGTCCAATGAACGATGGATGCTCTTTAACAACTGTACATCTAATTTAGGGGGTGTCTTGCCCTGTGCTTCAACAGAATTAATAGAAGCTTCTAACTTTGCTAATGCTTCATCTGCTATCCCTATAACCTGCACTGACTTAGCCTTATCTCTTAATTCCATGAACGGCCCTTACGCAAGATTGCCGCTATATCTTCTTTAGGTGTAGCAATCCATACGACACCCTCTGGTGTAAATTCGATTTTTCCGCTTTTCTGCAAATAAGTTAGAATGACTTTGAGGGTATTGTGGTTGACTTTACGAGGCAAGCGACGCTTTAATTCAGCTATTTTTATGACTTCTTTTTCTTTTTGAATGGTGTCCTCTACCATTTGGACCGTGTCTAGAGTGGGACTGTGTAGCTTAAGGAGCTGTTTCATCGTTATTTACTTGTAACTAATAGATACATACTTATAAACTTTTTGATTGTATTTATATTATAATCAAAATCACTCCTGCGAGCAAAATGCAACATGCCAAGACCCGATGTGAAAGACCCTTTTCGTGATATAATTTACCCCCCAAAAATGTTGCGAACAATGTTGAAAGCCGACGCGTCGGAAGAGCCAGGCTTACTGGAGCCAATGAAACCCCGACCAAGTGCAAGGTGATGGAAGACAGATGCAAGAACGATACCAGGAAAGTCAACCAACCATACTTTTTTAGATCTGATCTTACCCATTTCAAGCGATACAAAAAGGCATCCAAGATGATTAAATCCAGACAGATAAATACCCAAACAAAATATACATACGTCAAGGCGGCCACTGCATGCCCGAACAAGTACTTTTCAAACGTCGATACAGCACTGAACAACACCAACGCCGACAAAAGACAGATCATCGGAGAAGAAGAAAACAACTTCTGCAAAGGAGCCAAGAGATTTTTATGAGAGATACCTTCCAAGATGTATGCGCCAATGATCAGGCACACCACCCCAACTCCCTGCAACCATGAAAGTCGTTCACCTAAGAAAAAATAAGCGAACACCACCAAGAACAAAGGACTCAGGTTAAATAAAGGCTCCATCACCGATATTTCCAGATGCTTCAAGGCCTTAATCTCCAACCACAAACTAATACTTATGGTTAATGAAACAAAAAAGATCAACAACAAAACCGGCCAGGAAGGGAGCTTAGGAGCAAACGGAGCGACGATCAACAACAAGACTAACGTCGTAACTGCCCTCGTCGACAAAAACTCCAAAGAATGCTCCTTAAACAACAACTTTTTCGTCCAAACATCTGCGAGTGCCAATAGAAAGGCACCGGACAAGACGTAAACATACCATTCCATCATCCCACCACCAAATACACTCCCAACAACATCAAACCACAGGACAAGAATCTATGTACAAGCCTATGATCATGAAAGAAACGCCCCCCTATTAACACATCAAAAATCGTATATAAACGAGTTATTGGCACCAGTAAAGAAACATACGCCAAAGGAAGTGCAGAAAAATAAAAATAATTCGCCAACATATCAAACGCCGCTGATAGTAAAACCCAATGTCCCCCTAAACTCCAACTCATCTTTACATCCTTAAACCCTCCGTACCATAAAAAAGTGAGACCTATAAAGTTTAGAACGACCAGCAAACGCTCCAAGAAAAACAATGAAAAGGCATCAACGGGAGAAAAGGAAAGCCCGACTGTCTGAGGACTTACAAATATCTTATCAAAAACTTCGGACAACCCATACAATATGCTCGCTGCCAAACCGAACAATAAAAACTTTTTATCCTTCCATAACACATGGAGATTATCTGAGCAGAGCCATATCCCCCCACCTACCAGGCAAAAAATGCCAAGGTAATGAATTGCTTTTAATTCTTCGCCCAAGAGAAAAACTCCGAAGAACAAAACAACCAACACACTTAAATTCTCCAAAGGAATGTACTGGGAAACCTCCATATGCCGCAAAGCCTTGAACGCCAAGACCAAAGCCGAAACCCACAACAAAGAATCTACAAATAACAGCACATACACCAAAGGTTCTAAATCCCAAACCACCCTACCTGAAAATGGAAGAATTAAAATCAAGCCAATGAGAGAAAATAAAGTGATGTATTGAATTGCATGCTGCTTAAACAATACTTTTTTACCCAAAACCACATGCACCGACCAGCACGCAGCTGCCAACAAACCCAATACATACCAAGGAAGCATCTAGGAACCCCCAAAAAAATCACTCAATCCCTTCTGCTGCTTTGCCGGACTCTTGCTTAGCTTATCCAAAGATGACTTCACCCTTTCCCGGCTAAAGCCATGCTCCTCCACCAAGACCTTCAACACCGCTTCCTCATTTACCGGCCTCCACTCCAATTTATACTCTTTTGACGTTGGGATGTTCTTGAACGTATCAAAGACTTCCTTCCAAGAAAAGGAGAAGAAATCATCCCACTTGGCTTCCTTGAACAAGGCTTCAAAATCCATCTTATACTGCTTCACCATCTTTAATGCATTTTTTGGACCGATTCCTTTGATACCGCCAGGATTGTAATCAGTACCTACCAACATGGACAAGACGATTAACTGGTCCTGAACGACTCCTAGATGATTGAGATTGTCTGACAAGGAAAGAATTTCTGGGACGACCTTTTCAAAGGCAAGCTTTCCCACCTTTTTTCTCTTCTCACTCAAGGTTAAGTTTTTTATGAAACGCGAAGCACCGAACAAAAAACAATCTGCGTCTTGACTTACAATGGCATAGGCGTCGCCTTGTTTTACCATAAATGCGGCCTGAGCTTCTCCCTCTGAAGGTGCTTGGAGCCAAGGAATGCCCATGGCCGAGAGGAGCTCTTGCGCCTCGTGCACCATTTCTGTTGTCAGGCGCGAGGTGCGCGAGGCAAACTTGCGCATGGACTCTGTATCCTCCGCTTCCTTTGCTACGTCGTACTGCTTTTGCGCCTCCACCTTCAACCCATGACGACGCTCCTGCTCCTTCTTCTTTAAATCAGGCACTTTTCCGTCAAAGACAAAAATAAGCTTGATGTTGTACTCTAGGAGACGCGAAAAACGCATGAATAAACCCATCAAGTGACTGGTCACACGACCTTTGCTATCCATCAGCGGTGTACCATCCTGATTGCGAATCGAACTTAGAAACTGATACAAAATGTTATACGCATCAACAGCCAACACCTTACCATTTAAGTCCTCGATGGCCACCTGCTTTGAAACTAAGAGGTCTGTGATTGCAACGCCCATTGCATCTAAAGCGAGAGGGTGGTATAAAAAGTTTACCGCGAAATGGTTTAGCATCTTCAAAACTCGTGATGATTACGTTGAGGGTTCTGCTGCCCCGAATGGGGCGTCCCCCGCCAACGAACCTAAAGATTTCTATGGAAGGAGTTTTGACCTTAGGATGCTAAACCTTCTTTACCTCTTCTGAAAAACTATTAGGATCACATTTATATACCCTATTTCTTATTGACTACTTATGGACTATCCGGCCCTACGAAGACTCATTGAAGAAAAAGGGCTTCTTAACAAAACCCCTGGGTATTACATCCGTACAAGTGCTATCCTTGTTGCTCTCTTTACCGGCACCTGGATTATCTATTATTACGTCCGCAATTTTTATATCCAGATTGGTATTGTTTGCCTGCTTGGATTCTTAGGCTTTCAATTTGGACTGCTCGCACACGATGCCGGCCATCGAGCGGTTTCCACCAAAAGGTGGCTCAATGAAACCATCGGATACCTCTCTTTAACCTTCATTAACGGGATCTCCATCCACCACTGGGAAACCAAACACAATGCTCACCATCGATCTCCTAATTTTAACCCGGGAGACCCCGACATTGAACAAGTCTTTGCCTATGACACAACCCAAGCACGTGCACGAAAGGGCCTCCTCAAGTGGATTACTAAACATCAAATCGCCTTTTTCGTGCCCTTACATGCCTTAAGTGTATTTGACATGACACGCACTTCCTTCCAACATGTTCTTTTGCGATGTCCTTTCAAACGAAAGATGATTGAACTCATTGGACTTCTTATGCATCTCGTGCTTTGGATCGGCATTCCAAGCTACTTCATCGGATTTTGGAAGGCCGCTTTGCTCTATGCCATCGGGACCCTTGTACGCGGGCTCTATGCCTCCTTGGTCTTTGTACCCAACCACGTCGGAATGCCCCTTCCAAAACCAACAGATAAATTGTCTTATCTTGAAAAACAAGTCATCACGGCACGCAACCTAACCCCCTCCTTTTTCAAAGACTATATCTTTGGAGGTCTTAACTACCAAATCGAACACCACCTCTTTCCCAATATGTCCCGTAAATACCTCAAAAAAGCAAAAACAATTATCAAGAACTACTGCTTAACCAATAAGATTCCCTATAAAGAAACTGGATTCTTTACGTGCTACAAAGATGTCTTCACGCATATGTCCCAAGTGGGGAAAGCGGCTTAAATTCCCTTCCTAAGCGCACACTGCTATCTTATATACCCTAAGGAAAAAGAATATAAGCAACTCAGCAATATAAGCAACTCAGCAATATAAGCAACTCAGCATTTCTTTTTAGCAAAGGGACGCCATTCTAAAAATTTAGTAGGTGGCATACATGAAAAACAAAATTTATAGCAACAAACTTTAATATTCGGATAAAATTGTAAAGTTTGTTGAGATATAGGAAATCCTTAAAATATACGAAAATTAATGTGATTTCCTATAATTGTCCAAAGAAACACTTTTACTTGTCCTTATCGCTGGAATCGTGACTATCACCGCCATCACCACTAACCCCATAACAGAAAAAAATAGGGGAGGAAAAGTCACTCTCAGTCCAACCGAACCTGTCTCGCAAGATACACTCTCCAGCACAGGTTCTATACTCTCTCAGACAATAGGGAGATATAAAAAGTTCACCCCAAAAAATACAAATCTACTCGAGAAACAAAAAACTTATAAATCTCTCAACCAGGAAATGCGCTGTGACATCTCGGAACCTTACCCCACAGCTCACCATCGTAGCCCTTGTAGCGGTTGTAGCCATTGTTATCCTTCTGAACCTTGCTGGAACCTCCTTAAGCCCGGACGGCACGATTGGAGGAGAAGCGATTAAGAAACCAAAAATTAAACCTCCCATCAACCTCCCGCCCGCAACCCAACTCAGTACGTCCAATACTCCCTTACAGCAAGTCACTATTGTCACCCCCACTGGGACTTATTTCCTAGCTGTCGACCAAGCAAGCCAACAAGCCTGCAACGGAACCGACTACTTATCTGTAGTAGACGTCAGTAGCAGCATGAACGACCCAGTAGGAAACGGTGCAGAGACAAAAATAGAACGTGCCCGAAAAGCGCTGGACTTCTTCCTCAGCAAAGTAGCAGGATACGCGCCACCTGACCAGGCAGGCATCGTCCGATTCTGGTCCATGGCTGAACTTGTGCAAGCCCTCACCTCCGACATCCCCCTCGTACGCAACAAAGCCGCCGCCCTCACCACCCTTTCAGGGACCAACATTGGTGCAGGACTCAGAATAGGCCAACAACAATTGGACACGCAAAACGTGCAGAAAGAAATCATGATCTTATGGTCAGATGGAGAACCAACCACCTGCCCAGACGCTGGAGGCATGGACTGCTGGCAGTACGCCCGACAGCAAGCCGATCAGGCCAAAGCAAAAGGCACGGAGATCTATGCACTTGGACTACCCCCAATAAAAGTAAAAAGCAAAGAAGAACAACTGCTAAAATACATTGCCAACGACCCCGACGAAACGCACTACTACCTGATCGGAACTGACTTTTCCAACCTTGAAGCTATCCTTGACAAAATCCATGCCAACTACTGCAAATGCGGCAATGGTAAAGTAGACCCTGGCGAGCTCTGTGACGATAACAACACAAATTCTGCTGACGAATGCCATCAATGCGTGCCTACGTACTGCGGCGACAAAATCATTCAAAAACCCAACGGAAAACACACAGGAGGGCCGAAAAACGACGGCTATGAGGACTGCGATGACGGCAACACCAATGCAAGCGATGGCTGTTACGGCTGCATGACCACCTATTGCGGAGATGGAATCGTACAAAAACCCAACGGAAAAAAGACAGGCGGACCTAAGAATGACGGGTATGAGGACTGTGACAACGGGCCGGCTGGAAGCGCGACCTGCACTAAGAACTGCACTAAGATTCAGACCATCTGTGGCGACTCTATAGTTCAGAAACCCAACAGTTTAAAAATCGGAGGACCAAAAAACGACGGTTATGAAGAGTGCGACGCTGGACCAAGCGGAACTGCCAGCTGCACCAAAAACTGCATGCTCATACAATGTGGAAATGGCCGCCTAGACCCTAACGAAGAATGTGATGACGGAAACACAAACGCTAGCGACGGTTGTTACAATTGCAAACTCACCTATTGCGGAGATGGAATCGTACAAAAACCAAACGGAAAAAAGACAGGCGGACCGATGAACAACGGCATCGAAGTATGTGATGACGGAAACACCAATCCTACTGACTTGTGCGGCAACAACTGCGTACAAACCTATTGTGGCGATACAATTGTACAGAAACCCAACGGAAGAAAACTAGGCGGACCCAAGAACGATGGCTACGAAGATTGCGACGCTGGAGTTGCAGGATCCACAACGTGTACGAAGAATTGCACCACGCCTCCAAAATGTGGAAACGGCATTGTTGAAGCTGGAGAAGAGTGCGACGACGGAAACGCTGTTAACACAGATGCCTGTATGAATAGCTGTAAGAAAACCTACTGTGGCGACGGAATTATACAGAAACCAAACACACAAGGCAAAAACGAAACGTGCGACGACGGAAACAATGTGCCTAATGACGGATGCACGAACTGCACCAAAGACCTTACCTTGAGCGTCAATTGGGCATACTATAAATCTACTTGTGGCACAAACAACATCCTAATAGAATGGAGCACCACCATGGAACAAGACACCGTCGGATTCAATGTTTTATGGAGCGACAACAAAAACGGACAATACATCACCGTAAGCCCCT